>Ga0326727_10001833_pt1 | contig 76151 bp, 67 predicted proteins | sample MB2enrmetagenome_FD_207643 | JGI IMG/M metagenome (GOLD analysis project Ga0326727, IMG submission 207643) | Lab enriched peat soil microbial communities from McLean, Ithaca, NY, United States - MB29MY | ecosystem: Environmental > Terrestrial > Soil > Wetlands > Peat | place: USA: New York... | reverse complement strand
TGAAAGCGACCAGTCTCTCATTATAATATATAAAATAATCATAATAATGATAGTTAAAGTATAGTTTGATTCCCAGGACGAGAATCAGGATGAGAAAAAAAATTTTGAGGATTAGACGTTTATTCACTAGGTTTGCCCATGTATCTTATTCATCGGGTGGTCTATCTTACGATTCAGGATGTTTACCGGCACTAAAAATAATCAAAACGATAACCAGTATCACCAAAAGATGCATTGGCTGGAGAAAACTTCACAAGTTTGCTTACAGTGTTTTAAGGGGTAGGGCAAGAGATTTTTGATCAATCTAATATAGTCATTACCAGTTATGGTCATGATCCTTTTCCAGTACTACCCTGTCACAGAATAGAGGAAAAAGTTAGGCAGTCTTTCAACTCTAGCTGTCAAGCAAAATAAGGGAAACGAGCCGAGTAAGGCTTGCCAGTCCTGTTCAAGGGTAGCACGCATTTATATTCGAAAAAATATAAACGGAAGTGTAAATTCAGGAATAGATGACTCCATTATGGGGAGAGGAGATTTACGTTGGTTTAAGGCAGATGAAGAATGACTTCAATGCACTTGACATTTAAACACTTAATGTTTAAATTTGCTTATAGAATCGCATTAGGAAAGAGGGAAACATGCCTATATACGAATTTAAATGCAAAAAGTGCAGCAATACTTTTGAGGTTCTATTCCTATCCGGCAGCGATAAACCGGCCGTAGCCTGCCCTTCGTGTAAATCAAAGAAGGCAGAGCGTTTGATGTCTAAATTCGGCGGAAAGATTGGCAATACATCGTCGGTAGGTTGCTCGTCCTGTGCGGCAACATCCTGCAGCCCGTCCTGATCAGGCTGATCTACTGTGGCAGGTCGCCACTTCAATAAAAAATAAGCAATAATTTTTGTTGTAAAAAAAGACGTAATTTAATATAAGCGTGCAGCCGAGATTGCTGGCTTTGAGAAGAGAATCTGAAGTCAGTCGATAAGATTTCTCCCAGAGTTTACACCGGGCAAGCTCGGAGATTGAAATGACAAAGCCGCAGGTTTTTGATACCTGCAAAAAATACTTTTTAGAAAGAGATGAAGAAAATGAATATTCTTATGTTCGGACCAAATGGCAGCGGTAAAGGCACGTTCGGCGCAGTTCTGAGTGACAAATTTGGAATACCTCAGGTAGAGACCGGGGTAATTTTCAGGGACAACATCTCAAAAGGTACACCATTGGGAAAAGAGGCAAAGTCATATATCGACAGGGGCGAGTTGGTTCCCGACGGAATTACCATCCCCATGATTCTCAGTCGTCTTAAAGAAAAGGACTGTGCAAAAGGATGGCTGTTAGACGGGTTCCCGCGAAACAAGACGCAGGCGGTGGCCTTCTGGGACGCACTTCAGAAGGAAAAGATAAAACTGGATTACGTTGTTGAGCTTATCCTCGACAGGGACACAGCCAAGAAGCGTATCATGGGAAGACGTTTGTGCCCCAAGGACAACAACCATCCAAACAATATTTACGTCAAGGCAAACCTGCCCGTGGAGAAAGACGGCAAGCTCTACTGCCGCGTCTGTGGTAGCCCGGGACTATTAACCAGGGCCGACGATCAGGATGAAGCGGCCATTGATAAAAGGCATGGCATCTACTTTGACACAAACGCTGGCACACTCGCCGCCGTCAATTACTTCAGGGCGAGGGTAAGGGTCATTCAGGTGGATACTGTACAAGGCGTCAAGGAGGTTACGGAAAATCTCTTTAAATTGGTGAAGTAGCGAGCAACAGAAATGATTCACGAGAAGAGCCTTCCCTAAATTCAAAGGGAAGGCTCTTCTCGTTGGTGTCCCCAAATGCCCATCCCCGACCATTCTCCACACCAGTTCATAGAACATTAAATAGCGACGCATCTGAATCCAAGGATATTTGACGAAGTATTTTTCTCCATCGGATAACGGTTGGACAGACTTATGCTGCCATCGGAAATCCAACTCCCTCCCTTTACAATATGGATGTCGGTCTTTTTTTCTCCGAGTTTTTGCGTCTTCCAGTTATCGAGCGTCCATTCCAACACATTTCCAAGGGTATCAACCACGCCATATTCATTGGCAGACTCGAGATACTTGTCTACGGGAGTAGTATCACCGATATAGCTTTTCTCCACATTGCATGAATTGCCTGCCCAATCATTGCCCCACGGGCGGATGTATCCGTTGGCTGTCCGTGCTGCCGCCTCCCACTCTTTTTCAGTCGGAATCCTCTTTCCCGTCCATGCCGCAAACGCGCATGCGTCTTCTAGGCTAACTTGCACTACCGGATGTCTTCGCTTGTTGTGAAGCGAGCTCCCCAAACCGTTCGGATGATACCAGCATGCTCCCTGTATCTTTTTAAAAAGCAAGTGACTGTGCCAGGTAAACGTTTCCTTGCCTGTCATGCTGTCTTTAGTCCTCTGCGCGCGGGGCGTGTACACGAAGCCATATCCGTTTCTCTCTGCTGTAGTCCTATAGCCGGTCTTCTCCACAAAGGTCTCAAAGAGGGCATTCGTGAGGGGAAACTTGCCGATATAGAATTCCTGAAGGTAAACTGTTCCCTCAGGAAGCTCATTTTTTGAGAGGTCATTGCCCCCTGTAATATATTCTCCGCTTTTTATAAAAATATGCTGGTTGTAACATTTTTCCCTCATACTGAGGTCGCGCTCGAATTCCTTTGATAGGAGCTTTGCTTTTTCTCTAATCACTTCTTCGGAATAGACGCTTTCACTGAAGTCCGGCCCCAGCTTCGAAAGCACCTTCGCAGCCTCTGCAAGTTCAGCTAAGATTTCTCCCTTCTCGCGAAGGTCATCATCAGCGGCCTTGAAAGTTTCATCTACCTGCTCCTCAAGAATATCTTCAAGCCCAACTTCTGCCAGATCAGCATCCATCTTCATCTCTTCTAATACTGCAGTAGCCGCGAGGGTAGTTTTTACGACTTCATCCGAAGATTCATCTCCACCTCTATGAATAACTATATCCTGTATCTCAGCTTCTTCCAGTCCATCCACTTCTCTTGCTTCGCTAGCCTCATCGCGAATCTCTTTCGGTTCATCATCCGCCATCTGAACTACTTCTTCTTCGGAGACGTCGGCATATATCTCGTCGACGACCTCTTCCAACATCTCAGATGTCTCGTCCAGGATTTCTGCGGAATCAACTGCCTCCACTTCAACGACTATTTCATCTGACACTTTCTCTTCCATGACGTCTTCAATGTCCTCCACTTCGACATCGCTATCGGTGGCGACATTAGTCGCAGCGCCGCCATTAAACGACAGTCCCATTTTCCGGGACAACTCAATCAGAAGGTCCTTCATCTGCCCAAAGCTTCCCAATCCCTCACTGGCTCTTGGCTTGGAACCGAATTCTGTCAGTATATTGTTCGCTGCATTCAGCATCTCCGTAATCTTGCGTATGGCGTCCGTACCCTCTTCTCTTAGTATAGCGTCGAACGTCCCCAGCGCTTTATTCTTCGCCTCATCAGACATATCAAAAACATTGCTCTGTCCGATGACGACCCCCTGAGGATTTCTGCCCTCGTGATATAGTCTCTTGAAATCCGCATTTATAACGGTCTTGACACTGCTTAAGTTCTTTTTCTTGCTCTTGAGTAGAACGCTGTCGTTATCCACAGTCCATAGCTTCTTAACAAGTTGCTCAGTGTCAATTGCCTGTATGCATTCTGTTGAGATTTCATCTGGGTAGTACTGTCTTATCGCGCGGACGAGCTTCCACTTCAGGGTTTCCTTGTTTTTATAGCCAAGGTTCGCAATTGCCTCGTCAATGTCTTTAAGTTTTAGAATTGTCGCCATGGATAATCCTCTCCCGCTAAAATACCTGCAAAGCGAAACTCTTTTATTTCTCTAATTATATATCGATAAATCCGAGATTTTCTTTAATCGAGGGCTCCCTTTGCGGCATTCTGTGAAAAATTGCTGCAAAATTATGGAAAAATATTTCTGTTTACGCGAAATTTGACGATATATATGAAGAGTACCTGAAAACCTTTGCCAAAAAACAATGACTGGGGGGCAGCAAGGCAATCATATGAAAAACATTTTGAGGTCCCGATTCGACGACATTATCAGTCGGAATTTTGAGCGTTTGACAGGAACAGCACATGGCATCGGAGGGCTTCCCCTGAATATTGCAACTATAGGATGTTTTATACTCCTTGGCCTGAGGGAAATTGAGATCAAAAATTCCTCTGCAGGTGCGGCCCAGAGATATACACGCGAAACATTTCTCAACGATGCCGCCGGTTTAGGTGTTGAGCCCGATGATTACTTGGAAGCAGGGCTACGGGATATGATTGAAAGAGGATACTTTGAGGTTGATTCCGAGGGCAAGATCATCGCCCAAGAATCCACGCTGACCATGACTCGCGTCTTGGACAGGATCTTCCCTAAAATGAAGGGGATCAATCTCCTTGCTTACATAGGGCAGACGGTTGAGGAGACTATGACCGGACGCACTGACATGGAAGCCGCGACTTCACGTTTCGATCAGACACTGAAGCATCACGGCGTTCCCTTCTCAGGGCAGACATCTCCCCGGACATCCCTCTCTGTGAATATAGACACGACGCCGATTGCCCAAGTCGGCGAGCAGGATATACACATCAACCGTGATGAAATATTAGCGGAATTATACAGCCGTGCGAAAGCCCCTCGCGCCAGTGCATCATCCATTTCTCGTCCTAACAGGATCCTCGCGGGAGGCACTGTCCTGAGAAGTGTTAAGATCGATCATATCCTACCCAAAGAGAAAAAGCCGCCCGAGAACTCGCACGACGCAGAAGCAGAAAAGATGAAGGACACGGTCGAAGCCGCCGGCAGCGCTGCCGATGTTCTCATGCCCCGCGCAAGCGCACGTAACATGGGTGATGAGATTAAGACAAATAGCGCGGTCCAAGAACCCTATGTTTACGGTGTCGAAGGAGCGGCCGCAGAAATTGAACAGAGAACTCTAGCGACCACTCACGATTCTTCGCTATCAGGCGAGATAGCCGAATTGATTCAGGGAGCGGATAAAGATGCGTCCCTTGAGGATGGAGATCAGAGGGAAGGTCCTATCGATGATGATGCTGTTGCCGATAAGATTGACGCTTTTGAAAAAGATCTGTCCTACACCTGCCCCATATGCAAGACAGGCGTACTCACGGAACAATCAACTGGCGCCGGCAAGATATATTACACCTGTCCCTCAGGAAGCTGCAACTTCATAAGCTGGGGGAAGCCACATCATGTGGAGTGCAGACGGTGCAAAAATCCATTTTTGATAGAAGTAACAGACGCGAACGGCGAAAAGATCCTGAAGTGCCCCCGCGCAACATGCCAGTACCGCCAAAGCCTCAATCCAAAGCTGGTGAAGGTGGTGCGGAAACGTGTGGTGCGAAGAAAGAAATAAAAAACGAAACAGTCGTTTTCTGCAGAAAGACGATGCCGCGAGGGACTACATTGAGTACTGCAAGACACCTTGCATTGCAGACAGAATTCAAACTTCCAATGTTTAATCTGTTTCAACGACGCAAAGAAACTTTCTCATCTAAATAAATCAGAATATCTCGGAAATTTTCATAATGCACGCACGCCGTTCCACTCTCCCTGCACTTCTCATACAGGACTTCCTTTGCAAAGACGAGGTCCGCCTCTTTCGCGGGACACACATCGGAATAACCGTTACCGACATAGAATACTCGGTCATAATTCCACCGGTAATCTCTGAGGACGCCCTTCTTGCAGGTGCCGCATTTCTCACATTCATCGTTCATTCGGGGGAATTCTATTGAGAGTTTATTATCGTCCCTAAAAACTGTGACATTGGAAAAGAATTCAATGTCCTGGAGATTGTTATTTTTCAGTATCGCATCGATATAAAAATCGAGGCCGTCTGATACTATCTTGAGATCGACCCCCCTGCTTTGGCAGAATCGATGGAACTCAAGAAAGTACGGATCTATTTTTTCGCAGCTGCACACAAATTCGAGCATCTGGGCCCTGCTGCCTGTAAAGAGCGAGGCCACCTGAGTATACGCAACCCGGGAGCCAATCTCACCCGCACAGTATGCGCGGTCTATTTCTTCCCAGCCCTTGTCGGTAAAGCGATTCAGGATTTCATTCCCCATATCCACGGTGGATATGGTTCCGTCAAAGTCACACAAGATCAGCATTCTCGGTTTCATTGCGCCTTTATTCATGACTGCTGTTTTTTCCTGTAGTGCTTTAACAGAACATTAATACCGAAAAGTATCAAGAGCACGGGAAGAAGATATCTCGCAACTATGTGGAGATCGTACCCCCAGTTATTCACCGCAAGGAAAATCACCCCGGCTGCGCCGATGAACCATCCTCCGATATCCTTGACGCGCTGCATAAGCGTGCCCGCTGCAATTACTATCAAGAGTACAGGCCAGCTCTTATCAAACCCGTAGATACCTGTGTTGGCGAGTATGATGAGAATGCCGAGCGTAATCAGGATCATGCCGCCTGTCAGGATATGCCTTTTTTCTCTTGCCTCCATTTACGGTCAACTCCTCCTCAAACAAAATTACTTAGCTCTCTCTGCAAGGCTCAGAAAGGGTTTTATCAGATCGATGGGAATGGGAAAGAGAGTGGTAGAGTTATTCTCAGCCGCGATCTGATTCAGGGTCTGAAGATACCGGAGCTGCAAGGACATGGGCTGTGTTTCCATAAGCGCGGCAGCTTCGATCAGCTTCTGGGCGGCTTGGAATTCACCTTCCGCATTGATGACTTTTGCCCGGCGTTCTCTCTCCGCTTCGGCTTGTTTGGCAATGGCCCGCTTCATCTCCTCGGGCAGATCGATCTGCTTGACCTCGACGTGAGAAACCTTGATTCCCCAAGGTTCGGTGCTCCGGTCCAGGATCTCCTGGAGCTGGAGGTTGATCTTCTCGCGCTGCGAGAGGAGTTCATCGAGCTCCACCTGACCGCAGACGCTCCGTAAGGTAGTCTGAGCGAGCTGGGAGGTGGCATAGAGGTAATTCTCCACGTTAATCACGGCGTCATTCGCGTCCATGACCTTGAAATAAACGACGGCATTGACCTTGATTGATATGTTATCCCGTGTGATCACGTCCTGCGGGGGCACATCCATGGTGATGGTGCGCATATCCACCTTGACCATCCTGTCCACGACCGGTATCAGAATGATAAGACCTGGGCCTTTTGTGTCGATTACCCGCCCGAGGCGGAAGATCACGCCTCTTTCATACTCGTTGAGGATTCTAATGGCTGACGCCAGAAACATGACCACCAGTACTACTAATACAATAAATGGAATAGAGAACATAATCACCCTCCCTGTTTATTTTCAATTTCTTCGACTTTGATTTTTAGACCTTCAACCTTTACGACCTTAATTCCCCTACCCGCCTCTACGCGCTTGTCACTTGTTGCGTTCCAGTACTCGCCCTTGATGAGGGCTGTTCCCGTTTCATAAATATCTGTAACCGCTTTTCCTTCCTCACCCGCCATGCCTTCCTTTCCCGTTCGTCGTTTTCTCATCTGGGCTTTCAGAACAAGGGCGATTACACCCGCAAAAAACAGGCAAATAACAGTCAGTACAGGAATCATGACACTCCACGACACCCTGAGTGCAGGATCAGGCGATTCAAAAAGCAATAGTGAACCCAGGACAAGAGAGATAATCCCTCCGACTGTCAATAGGCCATGGCTGATAACTTTTATCTCTGCAATAAAGAGAATGATGCCGAAAAGAATAAGCAGGATCCCCGCATAATTGACGGGCAGCGTCTGCAGGGAAAAAAAGGCCAAAATAAGCGAGATGCCGCCGATGATTCCGGGAAGAATGACGCCCGGATGGGCTAGTTCGAAATAAAGACCTGCAAGACCCACGAGTAAGAGTATATACGCTATATTCGGATCGCTTATCGCCGCAAGAACCCTCTGACGCGCACCCATTTTTTTCTCATTGATAATCGCATCCTTTGTTTTAATCACCCTCTTCCCGGATGGCAAGGATACCTCTTTACCGTCCATCTGTTCCAGGAGACTATTCAGGTCGGGGGCAACAAAGTCTATGACCTTAAGTTTGAGGGCTTCTTCGGCAGTAACAGATTCGCTCTTTCTTACAGATTTTTCCACCCAGTCTGCATTTCGCCCCCTCTTGTCTGCGATGCCTCGGACATATGCGACGGCATCGTTCTCTACCTTTTTCATCATGGTCTTGTCTGAAGAACCTATGCCAAGTCCTACCGGATGGGCCGCACCGATATTCGTGCCGGGGGTCATGGCAGCCACGTGTGCTGAAATCGTGATTATCACTCCTGCAGAAGCCGCACGTGCTCCGGAAGGATTTATGTACACCACAATAGGGATGGCTGAGTTCAGGATGGCCTTCGCGATATCCCTCATGGCGAGGTCCAGTCCGCCAGGCGTATCGAGGAGAATTATAAGGCCGTCTGAACCTGCCTTTGCCGACCAATCTATGCTTTGCACAATGTATTCGGCAATCGGCGGCGTGATAGTCGCATGCACAGTAATGGTATCAAAGACTGGTTTCTTTTCTTCTGCAAACAATCGGCCGAAAATAGGCACGATGAGAAGCAATGCGAGAATTAGGATTGGTATATTGATTTTATTTCTTATCATGGATTGCCCCTCTCAATCTTTGAGCTGCATGGTATATCGTCATGAAAGACGATGCGGCAGCGTCTTCATTATTTTCTGGACATCTTCCCATACCTGTTTCTTCGCCCCCTGATTCCTCAGAAGATATGCCGGATGATAAGTAGGCATCAGTTGTATCCCGTGATATGAGTGAAACTTACCCCGCAGGATCGTTATGGGTACATCCGTTTTAAGCAGGGTGTGGGCGGCAAACGTCCCCAAGGCACAGATTACTCGCGGGTTAATCGCCTCAAGTTGCTTGATAAGAAACGGCTCGCAGGCATCTATTTCCTCAGGTCTAGGATTACGGTTGCCGGGAGGACGACACTTGAGGATATTGCATATATAGACATCAGCCCTCTTCAATCCCATAGCTGCGATAATCTTAGTCAGAAGTTGCCCGGCGCGACCGACAAAGGGCCTGCCCTGGATATCTTCATCTCCTCCCGGCGCCTCGCCTACGAATGCGATCTCGGCCTTGGGATTTCCCTCACCGAAGACGATGTTTGTTCTCACCCTTCCGAGAGAACACCTCTGACAATCACCGAGTTCATTCTTCACTTCTCCAAGAGTCAATGCCTTCCTGTCAGACGTCCGGTTTTGAGTCTGCAGTCTGTCGGCAGGGGATTCATCGAGAGCCGTGATCTCTCCCATCATATACAGGTATGCCGGCTTCTTCCCCACATCAATCCCGGACTCGATTTGAGATTTTAGCTGCCGGACCAGCGTCAGGAGTTCATCTGCCGGGTTTTCTTTTGCAGTTTCCATAGAAACTATCTGTCCCGAAAAGGGGGGCGACGCCTGGGAGAGGACCTTCTGCTCGTTATGATCTTCTTAACCCTGTCAAGTATCCTGTCGGCAACTTCCATCTTGCTCATCAAGGGGATGCTTTCAATTTCTCCTTCAGGACTGAGTATCTTAATTATATTTGTATCGTAACCGAACCCCGCACCTTCTCTTGTCACATCGTTGGCTACAATAATATCCATATTCTTTTTCTTCATTTTATTCCTCGCGTTCTCCACAAGGTTCTCTGTCTCCACGGCAAAACCCACAAGGATGCGATTGCCCTTCTTCCTGCCCACTTCCAATATGATGTCCGGATTCCGCTCGAGTTGCAAATCTAGCCTGCCATCGCCTTTCTTTATCTTCGCGGCGGAACGCAGCGACGGGCGATAATCGGCTACGGCGGCGGCTTTGATGACAACCGTTGCGCTATCTAAATGCTCCATAACGGCATCCCGCATATCCACGGCGCTCACGACAGGTATAAACTTTATGTCCCGCGGCGTGGGCAACGCCGTGGGGCCGCTGATTAGTGTAACATGGGCGCCCCTCCGCTTTCCAGCGATTGCCAATGCGTATCCCATCTTCCCCGAGGAATAATTGGTGATGTACCTGACGGGATCAAAAGGCTCACGTGTGGGACCAGCAGTGACGAGAATCTTCTCTCCCTTAAAATCCTTGAGGGTTAGAATGGATTCGACCTCTTCCACAATATCCGATATCTCCGGTAGCCTCCCATATCCTTCGGCCTTGCAGGCCAAGTCGCCATACCCGGGCACCATGAATAGGTGGCCCTGGGCTGTGAGTCTGCTGATATTTTCCTTTACCACGGCATTAGTATACATGTTCACATTCATCGCGGGACAGATGAGCACCGGCGCTTTCGTTGCCACAACTGTGGTGGTAAGAATATCATCTGCCAGACCCGAAGCGATCTTCCCGATGATATTTGCGGTAGCCGGTGCAATAACGACGATGTCCGCGTACTCTGCAAGGGTGATGTGGGCCATATCGAAGTCTGTCAAGGGAGCAAACATATCCGTAAAGACGGGATGCCCCGAAAGAGTTTGCAGGGTCAGAGCACTTATGAACTCGGCTGCATTTCTTGTCATGATTACCCTGACGAAGGCTCCTTTCTTCACAAGCTCCCTCGTCAGCTCAGCGGATTTGTAGGCAGCAATCCCTCCCGTTATGCCGAGAACGATTCTTTTATCTTTTAGCATATTTCTGATTCCTCAAAGTTCATTGTGTATGCCATAAAAGCAACAGACCGCCCCTATGAACTAACATATAGCAAGTCTCATAAACAACTTCAAGAAGTAATGCAGGTATTTGTTGGAATAATGTGCTTTTAACCTTGCAAAGAGACCAAAAAATCATTATAAATCAGCCCGGCATGAACCAATAACCACATGGGGTATTTCATGAAAACCTATAGACCACACATAATTACCATATTAATTCTATTGATAGCGGGTTTCTGCTTCTGGTTTTTCAATTCCTGGGGCGAATTGGAAAAACCAACCGTCTTGCTAGATCAGGATATAACAGCCATCGGAAGGTCTAAAACGATTAACATAGCATTTGCCGACGGCAAGAGCGGACTTCGCAATTCAACTGTTACCTTGGTTCAGGATAATCAGACACAGGTCCTTTCCTCCATCAACTACACCGACTCTGTAATAAGAGAGAGTAGCGTAAGCGTAACTATAGACCCCCTGGCGATGAATCTTCATGAAGGACCGGCCACACTCAATGTTTCAGCGATGGACAACTCGCTTTGGAAAAACGAGACAACCCTTGCCATACAGGTCAATATTGATTTTGTGCCGCCGCAAATATTTCTGCTTACTTCTACCAACAATATTAATCCCGGCGGCACATGCGTGATCCTGTACAGAACATCAAAGCCAGTCATCTCAAGCGGGGTCAAGGTAGAAAATCATTTCTCTCCGGGATACGCGACAACTATTTCAGATAAGCCATGTATTATCAATTATTTTTCTCTGCCTATAGATGCTGGGCATAGTGGGCTGGCCATAAAAGTCGTTGCCCGTGATCAGGGGGGGAATGAAGCTTCTATTGCCCTCCCAACTCTCATCAGAAACAAGAAATTCCGCAGCGATAAGATGACCTTGAGCGAGAATTTTTTGCAGCAGAAGATGCCGGAATTTCAGAGTCATAATCCCGTTCTCCAGGGCAAGACACCTATTGAGACTTTCATATATGTCAACAGTAAGATGAGGGAGGAAAATGACAATACAATCCGGGAAATCTGCAAGACATCGATTCCCAAACAATTATGGGAGGGCACATTCCTCCGGATGAAGAATGCTGCTCCCATGGCCTTGTTCGGTGATAAGAGAAAATATCAATACCATGGCAAAGTGGTGGGCGAGAGCATCCATATGGGCATCGACCTTGCTTCCACGGCAAATGCTCCGGTAGAGGCCACCAATAATGGCATCGTCGCATACGCCGGCTATCTTGGCATCTATGGCAATTTCGTGATAATCGATCACGGCTTCGGATTCTTCACTCTTTACGGCCATTTAAATTCCATAGATGTCAAGAAAGGACAAGAAGTGAGGAAAGGCGACGTTATCGCCCATACAGGGTCTTCAGGCTTAGCGGGCGGCGATCATCTGCATTTTGGAATGTTCATCGGGGGACAGTTCGTAAACCCCCAGGAGTGGTGGGACGCCCATTGGATTATGGATAACGTCACTAAAAAGACAGCTGTTTCTTTCTAGCTTCTTAATATGCGAATCGGTTAAGGCTAGCTCAATTAGCAAGTACGAATTTCTAACTTCTCGATGTTTTCAACTCGTTATATCCCGTTAACTCTTATTGATATCCCTGTGGTTTATCGACACGATGTAATTCTTATCTGAAAAATAAGAGCCGAGTTGATTTGCCATGACGACCGACCTGTGTCTCCCGCCTGTGCATCCCAAGGCTATATTAAGCCTCGCCTTCCCCTCCTTTTCATAAAGCGGGATGAGAAATGCCATCAGTTCGAAGAGCTTTTGAATAAATATTCTGCTTTCTTCCGACTCGAGCACATAATTCTGAACCTCAGGATGGTGGCCATCATAGGATTTCAGTTCTTCGACGAAATACGGATTGGGGAGAAAACGCACATCAAGCACGATGTCAGCATCGGCAGGTATGCCGTACCGGTACCCAAATGATGTCACATGAATAATCATCCTTTGATTTACAGATGAAGAAACAAACTGCCTTTGGACGATGTCCTTTAATTGATGTACATTGTATGAGGTGGTATCGATGACTTTATCGGCCATCTGTTTCAAAGGGGCTAGCTTATCCCTCTCCAGATTGATGCCTTCCATTACGGAACCCTTTGCTGATGTGGGATGCACCCTTCTCGTCTCACTGAATCGATGCAGCAGAGCGTCATCACTTGAATCAAGAAATAGTATTTCTATTCTGTAACCCTCACTCTTTAGCTGGTCAAAAATCTTTGTATATTTTTCCAGAAAGCTCTTCTCTCTCAGATCCATGACCATGGCGACTTTTGCGATGTTCTTGGAGGCATCGGACTGAATCTTGAGGAATCTGGGAAGAAGAACAACAGGCAGGTTATCGACGCAAAAAAAACCGATGTCCTCCAGTGCCCGAAGGGCAGTACTCTTGCCCGATCCCGAAAGTCCAGTGATGATTACTACACGCAGGTTATTCATGAGTCTCCTCTTTCCATGTCGCTGATTAGTTCTTGAACCCGAAGTTCAACATGTCTGTATATTTTGCTGGTCTGCGGAAAACGAGGCAGCTCCATACAGGGCAGTATGACCCCCAGGATAGCAGCAGATGATTTTTCCGCACTGTAGACGCCATGGTATCTTTCGTTATGATCAATTGTTTTCAATTCAACCATGAGATTTATGACTGAATCGCCGAGAATGGCTTGGGCGCCGAGAAGTTCTTCTGCCTCAACAATGCCTCTATGTTTGATATCGATAAGACCTTGGGTCAGCTCGTTACTTCGGCCATGCAACAAATTCCCTCTTCTGTCGATTTCTACGGCATCGTCTGCTACCCACCGGTGTCCTCTTTCCACCAGCTTCAGAGAACATTCAGTTTTCCCCGTGCCGCTGTCTCCTATGAACATCACGCCGAGGCCTGAGACACTTACAAGCGTCCCGTGCATGGAGATGGAATTCTCAAATTTTTCTCTTATGAGGCGGGAGAGACGACTTTGCAAGAGAAACTCATCGTAGAACGAGGCAAAGACGACAATACCGTACAATTCCGAGAAAGTTGCCATAAGACCCGGTATTGTATCGGTTTCTGAGATCGCTATTAAGCAAATACGGTTTGAAATGATGGATTGAAAGATTTTCTTGCGGGATTCTGGTGGTAATGTTGTGAGTTCGGAAACATATTGAGGTGTGATGACAAGGACAACATCGGTAACATTGCTCTCTCGGAAGCCATCGGCTTTCTCATACCGCTGAACACGGATGCTGCTTGTTGATCTCGCCAGACCGGCTTCACCGGTCATTTGTGAGAATCCTAATTCATCCTCTCTACCTTGAAGAATATCTTTTAACCGGAGCGAGGTCATGGAAATAAGATACCCTGACAATCAACTTGCATCATCCTTGTCCGAAATTATTACGTACAGCTCATCCTTTGATTTGGCGTCTATAAGCTTCTTCCTGAATGCGCTGTCCTTCAACATCTTCGATATTTTGGCAAGTGCCTTAAGGTGCACGCCTGTCGTATTCTCCGGGGCCAGCAACAGGAAAAAAAGATTGGCAGGTTTTCCGTCCATGGAGTCAAACTCTACGCCTTCCCTGCTTCTGCCGAATGAAACTATCAGCTCACCCAGATCTGCCAACTTGCCGTGGGGGATAGCTATGCCATCACCTATGCCCGTACTGCCTAACTTTTCCCTGTCCAAGAGTGTGTTCACTATTAATTCGTGATTAATTGCACTATCCTCACTACGAATCACGCCGGACAATTCAGCAAGAACATCCCTCTTGGTTTTTGCCTTCAGTTCTTCAATGATATATTCTTTCCTGAAGATATCTATAATTTTCATGCTGTTTCCTCAAACTTCAGCTACTTGTCTCTATAAGCGCATATTTTCCGTCATCGCGGACATAGATGATGTTGACGTTTTCTGTGAAAGAATCTCGGTAAACGATAAAACGGTTCCTTGATATATCAATCTCCATAATAGCATCTTCAAGAGACATGGGTTTCAACACAACTTTTTTCATTTCCACTACTCTTACTTCCTGCGCTTCATCTGCATCATCGGCATACGCTTCCCGGGGCGAGGCCCCATCTAACCGCGTTGCACTTATTTTGTGACCCCGCGTCCTTTCTTTGCGCTTTTTAAGCTGACGTTCTATCTTGTCAATCGCAGTATCAATGGCAACGCTCATTTCCTTAGCTTCTTCCTTGGCATTCAGGACCTGCCCGTTCGTCATCAGATTTACTTCCGCCACATTTCTGAACTTTTCAACGGAAAGAACAACGTGAGCTTCCACCGGGGTGTCCAGATATTTTTCGAGTTTTCTTAGTTTTTGATCGATATATTCCTTATGCCAGTTATCCCCTTCTGTATTTCTGAAGGTTAGAGAAATTTTCATAACTACACCCTCCTATGTTTCAATACATTTTGATGCGCCCTCTCTTCATATCTTGCGAGGGCGGGCATCCTAATCCTTAAATCATCTGAGGTCAACCTGTTTTTTAGGCCTCTCGCGCGACGGCCCCGTGGGAACTCACAAATTGCCTCGGAAATGGACTTTGGAACAAGAAATCCGGATGCAGCGTCTTCATCCGCAGGCTCGGAATAAGCAAATCTGGTGCATGAGGCATAACACATAGACACAAGCTATAGCTTGTCCTCGGCCTGCGCAAGGAAGGATGAAGCCCAATTCATGCCGGAGCCTGCCCGCGTAAAAGCGGAAAGACTTTCCACAATACCGTCAAAAATACTTTTTCCTCTTGGAAGAAGGCAGAACGCCCATCATTTCTCTGTACTTTGCCACGGTTCTTCTCGCAATTTCTATACCCGATTTTTTTAGTAGATCGACGATGTCGCTGTCACTGTAAGGCTTCTTGGGATTTTCCGAACTCACGATCTTTTTTATCTCCTCTTTAACGCTCTTCGATGCAACGGCATCGCCGCTTGTTTTTTGTATTCTACTGCTGAAGAAATATTTGAGCTCGAATATGCCTCTCGGCGTGTGCATATACTTATTCGTTACCACCCTGCTTATGGTTGACTCGTGCATTTCTACATCATCGGCAATATCTCTCAGTACTAGCGGTTTTAAATAATTGATACCGTAATCGAAAAAGTCCCTCTGCAATTTCAAGATGCTTTCCGTCACTTTGTATATTGTTCTTTGCCTCTGCTGTATGCTCTTGATGAGCCATGTAGCCGACTGCATCCTCTCTCTTATATATTTCCTGCTGCTTTCCGCATCCGGATACGTGTTGCCGCCGCCCATAATCTCTTTGTAAAAGTTGCTGATCCTGAGTTTCGGCAGACCATCGTCATTAAGAATAATCTTGTATTCGTCCCCTGACTTTAATACATACACGTCGGGCGTAATGGTATCTATCCGCTCTTCAGTGTAGACGCTCCCGGGTTTCGGATCCATGCTGCTTATTATGCAGACTGCCTGCAGAACTTCAGCCATGGGGACCTTCAATTTTCTTGATATGTTGGTATAATTCTTCGTTTCCAGATCCTTGAGATGCTCATTTATGATCGACTCAACAAGCAGTGTCAGCAAGCCGAGGATCCTGGCCTGAATTAGGAGACATTCCTTGATGTTCCTTGCTGCAATTCCGGGAGGATCAAATTCTTGAATATTCTTCAAAACGCCTTCAACGAAACTCTCCTCAACTCCTTCCTGTTTGGCAATCTCCTCTATGGACGCCACCAGATAGCCGTTGTTGTCAAGGTTGCCGATTATCTGTTCTCCGACCTTCATTTCCGCGTCGGTAACACGGGACAGCTTGAGTTGCCACATAAGATGATCCGTCAGAGACGGTTTCACCATCAACATATTATCCCATGACGGAGCTTCATCATCCTTGCGGTCATATCTTACTCCCGTGGGACCGTAGTCCTCAAGATAGCTATTCCAGTCAAATTCTTCCTTGCCATCACCTTCCCCGGTAATCTCCTCAGTACGCTCAACAGCTTTAATCTCTTCCCTGTCGGCTATTTCCACTGTATCGGACTCCGGAACTGTCGTATCCTCCGGGTATTCTTCTGATGCCACTTCTTCAAGCAGCGGATTCTCCTCCATCTCCTGGGTAATTAAATCGGTCAACTCCAGCCTTGAGAGTTGCAGCAGTTTTATTGCCTGCTGCAACTGAGGCGTCATTACGAGCTGTTGGCTCAATTTCAAATTTTGTTTTAGTTCAAATGCCATTTTTCCGCATGTCTGATCAATGCTATTTCATGTACGCCGTTCACAGGTAAAAATCTTCTCCCAAGTAAATCTTTCTCGCAATTTCACAGTTGGCTATGGTGTCAGGATCGCCTTCAACCATAATTGCCCCTTCATTGACTATATAGGCTCTGTCACAGACAGAAAGAGTTTCTCTGACATTATGATCGGAAACGACAACGCCGATCCCTTTAGATTTCAGTTTGGATATTATTCTCTGTATGTCCTGAACTGCAATAGGATCGATCCCCGCGAAAGGCTCATCGAGTAGAATGTACTTGGGAGACGTGACCAAGGCTCTTGTAATTTCGACACGCCGTCTCTCCCCGCCCGATAGAGAATATGCACGCGCTTCTGCAAGGTGTGAAATATCAAGCTCTCCGAGCAGTTCTTTCAGCCGCTTGTCTTTCTCATCTTTATCTAAATCCAGTGTCTCGAGAATTGCCATGATGTTCTCTGCCACGGAGAGCTTTCTGAATATAGAAGGTTCCTGTGGCAGGTAGTTCAATCCTTTTCGCGCCCTGATATACATGGGGCATTTACTTACATCTTCTCCATTTAAAAAGATACTCCCCTCGTCGGGCCATATCAAACCCACTATCATATAAAAGGTTGTGGTCTTGCCCGCTCCGTTGGGGCCTAAAAGGCCTACCACTTCTCCAGGCCTTATTTCCAAATCAATCCTATTTACTACAACCCTGCTTCCATAGATTTTTACCAACCCTTTTGCCGACAATGTTTCCATTTATTCAAAACATCCATATATCTAAACTTACGCATTTACAATTACCTTTGCAAACGAACATTGAAGCATATCTGCAACAGGTTATTCATTTCTTTTTGTTTTTGTTGTCTTCAGGATATATTGTAGCCTTAACTCTGCCTTTTTCAGCGCTTTCTACAACACCTCTGTCTTCATCCAGAAATACCACTATTCTGTCACCGTTGATGACGTTTCTTCCTTCCCGCATCACTGCGTTGCCCAGCATAATAATTTTTTGCGTATCTTGGTAGAAAACTGCGTCATTCCCTGTTACAATCCTTTCACCCTGCGTTATCTTTACATTACCTTTCGCCTCAATCTTCTCCAAATCACCGGCACTGCCAAGATCCTGAGTCCCTGTCTTTACGGGCACTTGGGGATCCTTTTTGTAATATAAAAAGAGTCGGTCAGCCTTTATAGTTTTATCACCCTGGGTTGCAACTGCATTACCTGAAAATACAACAAGTTTTTTTTCGTTGTAGGCATCCAGACGGTCAGAAACAATCTGTATGGGTTGATCCTTGTCCAACTTGATTTTCTTCTTCGTATCGGTATCATTAGCGCCCAAATATGCCACGCTGAAAAAGACCATTATCAAAGATATTATTATCCTGTTTCTCATGATCACATTCAAAGCAACCAATTGGAAATTCGCGTTTCAAGGACAGCGTTTATGCAGGCAGCCCATCCGGACATATTACTTTATATTGGCTTTCACCTTTGATAACAATGCTACATCTTTATCTTCCAGCAAGAAGGACAACCCGACCCCCTTTACCTGCATGCGGGAGTTTTCCATTTTAACTGCAGAATCAGTATATATCCGCTGCTCCGCCCCAGAATATCTCAGGACATCAGTAGTCAGGCGATCCCCCTTATCTGATGTGATCTCCACATTTCCGGAAACCTCCATATCCTTCGTCTCAGTATTTGACTTGCCTTTATCACCCGTCATAACAAGGGTCCTCCCGTCAGACATTACAAGCTTCACCCTGATCCGATCGAAGAGGACAAGATTCTCGTTTTTGACATACTTTGCACTATCCGCATTGATCTCCCATTTCATGCCCGAAGCGCCAACATCTGTATAGTGGACGTTCTTAACCCGGAGATCAACTTTATCTGACACAATATTAAGCAGCTGGTTCTTGGAAGATTTGCTACTCTCAAAAAACAGGATGACAACTGCCCCTGTGACGATTGCCACAATCAGAACTATGATAACAACATTGCTTTTTTTAAATTTCATAAAACTTTGTCTCTTTAGGATGGGCCATTTTCATCTCCGCCGTAAATTACAAGCTGTGAAAATGAAGCGTTCCCCAAGATAGACTTGATTTATATCATCCGTTTCCGTATATGTAAAGGTCAAAGGAAGACATGCGCGCCAGCTATGGAAGCACGACAGCTTCACTTGCGCTGAATCGACGACTATGGCGCCGCTATCGTTTCAGCGATCATCAATTATCCATTCTTCACAAGAACTCATACCTTTTTGCCACATCGGCCCATTCGCCCTTGGCCTTCAGGATAAGTTCACATACCTCTCTTACCGCGCCGTGGCCCCCTTTATTTATTGTAACATAATCGACAAACTTCTTCACATCTCCGACAGCATCTTCTACGGCTACAGAAAATCCGACCCTTTTCAATACTGGGATGTCAACTATATCGTCTCCTATAAAAGCGATATGTTCATAATTAAGAGAACGATTACGGAGTATGGTATCGGTAATTTGAAGTTTGTCAGTAACGCCCTGGTGGACCTCGCCGACGCCGAGGTCTCTGGCGCGATGTTCAACTACTGTGGACTTCCTTCCCGTCACGAGTATGACATCGATGCCGTATTTCATAAGGACTTTGATGCCGTGTCCGTCTTTTACATCAAAATTTTTTATCTCACGCCCCTCATAATCCATGATTATTCGCCCATCCGTCATGACCCCGTCAACATCCAGAACCAGAAGACGAATCTGTCTAATCTTCTCTGCCAACCTTCCGTCAAGACACTCGCTTCCCACGTCTCCCTCCTTCTCCATATTCATCGGCTTCCATCTTTTTGACTATGCCATCGATCTCTATAAGTGTACAAAGGAGATCATAAAGTGAATCGAGGCGCACTGAATTCGGACCATCGCATTTGGCATGTTCAGGCTCAGGATGTACTTCCAGGAAAATCCCGTCCACTCCGACTGCAACGGCCGCTCGCGAAAGGTGGGGCACCATATCATTCTGACCGCCGGAAGATGTTCCCATTCCGCCGGGAAGCTGCACGCTGTGTGTGGCATCGAATATCACCGGATAACCCATCTCCCTCATCAGGGGAAGTGAGCGAAAATCAACGACAAGATTATTATATCCGAAAGTTGCCCCTCTCTCCGTGACCATTATGTTTTCGTTCCCCGCTGAACAAGCCTTATGAATTATATTCTTAACATCCCATGGGGCTAAGAACTGGCCTTTTTTGATATTGACGACCTTGGCCTTTCTGGCGATCTCGATTACGAAGTCTGTCTGCCTACAGAGAAAAGCCGGCACTTGCATCACATCAAGTATCTCTGAAGCAGGTCCAATTTCCTCAAAACGATGCACATCTGATAGAACCTTAATGCCTAAATCCTTCTTTATGTCGGATAAGATCCGCAGTCCTTCTGCCATACCAGGACCTCTGAAGGAATTCATGGATGTTCGGTTCGCCTTGTCATACGACGCTTTAAATATGAAAGGCAATTTCAACCGGCCCGTGATGTCTTTCAGAGAAATCGCCGCCTTTCTTGTTGTCTCTTCGTCCTCTATTACACAGGGACCGGCGATGAGAATGAAGGGAGTCCCGCCCCCAATGACCATATCATCCAGGATAATCTGCTTCATCGCACTCTACCTCTTCAACTTGCCGACAAACTCAACAATGTGCCAACACTCCATCGGATTCCTCCAATCTCAATTATGCAGCAATTTATGATTCACGATGCTTCTGCTGCAACATCTTAATCTTCAAGGCAGGAATCTTCTTTGCCGCCACATTCGAATCAGGATTAAGCTCATAGGCATGAGTGTACGCCTTGAGGGCATCCTGATACATCCCCTTTTTTTCATATGCCTTACCCAGACTGAGATAGACATCGTCATCCTCAGCATCATACCTCAGTGAGATTCTGTAGTATTCAATTTCCTTGTCTATATTGTTCTTAAGGCCGTAGACATATCCAAGTCCCGAGTAAGCTGTCGCCCTTTTGGGATTGATTACTATCATTTTCTCATATATTTTGATTGCATTTTCATACTGCTTTTCGTCCGTATAATATTCCGCGAGAATATTCAAAACATTCATGTTCGGATGGGACGCGGCTACATACTCATATTCGCGAATGGCTTGTTTCTTTCTGCCAAGCTTATCATAAGTGTATGCAAGGTTATAATGAACCTGAGGATCTTTCATCCCATATCTGATCGCTTTTTCATAGTTCTCGGATGACAGTTTATATTTCTTAAGTTCACCGTAGGCAAAACCAAGATTGGCGTGAATCGATGCTTTTCTGGGTGATGATTTCAGAATTTTCTCATAAGCCTTGATGGCCTCACCGTAACGTTTATTCTTGAAGTCGATGTCTGCAAGTTTCGTCATTGCTTCATGATCACCCGGGTTCATCTTTAGTACAGTCTGGTATTCCCGCAAGGCATCCTGATCCTGATTTCTTTTTTCGAAGGCGGAAGCAAGATTATAATGAACAACAACATCTTTGGGATTCAGAGATATTGCCTTCCTGTAATTCTCTATTTCTTCCTTCCACTGTCCCTTGCCACCATGCGCAAGACCAAGATTTGCATAGGCTGAGGCATTCCGCGGTTGTTTTGCAATAACTTCCTTATACAATCTTATGGATTCATCATAGTTTCCCGCCCTAAGGAAGGCGCCCGCCAAGGCAATCTTCACGTTTTCAGCTTCTCGTGCCTTTGCCAGTATAAGCTTGTATTGCTCAACGGCATCTTTCAAATTATTGGCCTTTTCATATGCCTCGCCGAGCCTAAATCGTATCAATATATCACCGGGGTTCAACTGCAACGACTCTTTATAATTGACAATGGCCTTTTCCCATGCCCCCTTATTGCCGTAAGCATATCCAATGTCCGCAAAGGCGGATGCATCACGTGGATTTATCCTAACCAGTTTCAAACCGATGCCGATTGCTTTATCATAATCCCTGGTTCTTACATAACACTTCAAGAGCCCTCCGAGAGCGTTTATATCATCGGGCTTCAGTGCGAGAATGTCATTATACTGAGCAATTGCCTTCTCTACAATACCCGCCTGCTCATAAATGGCCGCCAGCATCTTGCGAACGCTAACGTCATTCTTATTCATCGCTATTGCCCGTCTCAGATACACAATCTGAGCCTGCTGATTCTCCGAATTCTTGGCGTATCTCAACCAATCCTGCGGCATAATTACAACGTTCAAGGACACGGAGGCGATGACTTCCCCGTTGTATTGCACATTTATACTGCCTGGATTCATTGACGGATCACGCGCGCGCCCACTGCGGTCCCTGATAACTTTATCGACCAAATCGATGCCTCGAAGCATTACCCTGAATTGATCCTCTCCACCGAGCCCATCGACATGCACTGTTACCCCGCGACCGGAAAATACGTCCGTGGCGATTTCTTTCACAACAAATTCATCCCGGTAAGAAATATCGAACACGTCACCCTTCTTCAAAATGTAGTCTTTCCCATTTTTCTCCACATCCATATAATAAAACTCCGGTTTCGCTCCAAGAAAGACAAAAGAAAAAGTGTTTTCTAATCTCATGAGACTTACCGGATACTTATGCATTCTCTCAGGAAATGCAAAGTTGGCGATTATCCAGAATAGAATGACGGCGGCAGTTGCGGAAACGGCAATTCCTGCAATACGCAGACCTTTGCCCGGTCTCTTAAGATTCTTCCATTTTTTTCTAATAAAGTTGGACTCCATTTTCCGCCCTTTGACTTTCTTCCTTAACCTCTCGGGTGGTATCTTTTATGGATGTGCCTCAGCCTCTCGCGAGTAATATGCGTGTAGATCTGCGTCGTAGCTATGTCTGCATGGCCAAGCATAATCTGAACGGAGCGTAGATCTGCCCCTCCCTCCAGCAGATGAGATGCAAATGAATGCCTGAAGGTGTGAGGATGGACTTTCTTGTTGAGACCCGCTCGAAGTGTATGCCGTCTCACGATTTTCCAGAAACCCTGACGAGTCAGCCCTTCGCCCGATCTATTAAGAAAGAGTACATTAGTTGTCCGGTCCTTTATAAACTTCGGCCTTGCGTGATCCACGTATTCACAAAGACAGTTATAAGCAGATCTTCCAATCGGCACAATGCGCTCCTTGCCGCCTTTACCCATAACGACCAGATATCCAACCTGCCAATTAATGCTGTTCATCGTCAAGGTTATCATTTCCGAAACGCGAATCCCGGTTGCGTACATGAGTTCCATCATGGCTGTGTCCCTTATGGCCCCGGGATTCTTCGCACCCGGTTGTGCAAGAAGCATATTCATTTCCTCCTTGCTCAGAGTATCAGGAAGTCGCGCCCAAACCTTCGCCAGTCCGATATTCGCCACAGGATTTGCACCAATTTTCTTCTCGCGGAGGAGATACTTAAAGAACCCTCTAACTGCCGCCAAGCTTCTGTTCACAGATCTCACATTGAGTCCATCTTTCCTGACCTGTTCCAAATATGAGATAATTTCATCGGAGGTAACATCTGCGACATTTTGAATCCTATGACTTTGCACAAGCCCGACGAATCGATTCAAATCGTGGCTGTAGGCCTCTATAGTGAGGTGCGAAACCCCTTTTTCAACGGCAAGAAAGTTCAGATATTCATCAATCAAATTATTCACGGAAAAATCTTTCAACACTTTGCAGAGTAGATAGTAACCACAGAGTCGTCAACCTCCCTCCACTTAACTATCATAAACATAGTTGTCTCCACAAACTATCACCGCCGCATCACTAAATGCGGACAATTAATATAGGGGGCCACGCAACTTGCCTTCCGCGCTACAACTCTATATTTAGCGTAACTGATAAAAGGACGCAAAGATTTTTTACCTGTCAAGCTACTGATGAAACATAAAATGGGGGGATCTCGAACAGCAAATCGGAAGGCACAACCTCACTTTGGCAGATTATCCAGAAGCTCTTTCATCTTCTCAATGTCGTATGGTACAGCGACTGGCAAGCAGAATCCACCCTCTTTGAGTTTCAAGATTACAGGATCATCCGCATAGCCGCCTGAAATGATAGCTTTGGCATGAGGATCCATCGCAAGCAGTTCCTGCAAGGCCTCTTTGCCTGCCATCCCGCCTGGCACGTTCAAATCCAATATGACAGCGAAAAATGGGCGGCCCTCTTCTCTTGCTGCCTTGTATAGATCAAGGGCTTCATTACCATTATGCGCATACTCAACATCATAGCCCAGATAGTTGAGAACAATGCCTGTTGCATTCTGCACTGTCTCCTCATCATCCATGACTAAGATCGTGCCCTTTCTGGCACTCATATGCTCCATGACGCCTTTTCTCGAGGAGTCTTCCTGCGGAGACGCGGGCAAGTAGACGATGAAGGAGGACCCCATGCCAGCTTCAGATTCGACGGTGATAAAACCACTATGTTTTTTTATGATGGAATAGCATATGGCAAGTCCCAGACCCATGCCCCTGGCGCTTCCTGTCGGTTTCGTGGTGAAATACGGGTCAAATATTTTCGGCAAATTTTCCTTCGAGATACCTATACCCTGATCCCTGATGGACCACTTTACGTAATAGCCTTCTTTTAGTGGCAGACCATTACGTGCCGTTATACTCAAATTTTCCGCATGGATTGTTATTATTCCTGCGTCATGCATAGCTTCGCGCGCATTAGTCAAGAGGTTATGGATCACCTGCCGGATCTGAACATCATCCATTTCTACAGGCCACAGATTATCAGGTAGGGAAAATTCACATGCTACATTGGAACCGCCCAGAGGCAGATCAACTGAATCCATCAGCAACTTCGAAAGAGAACCGATTTTTCTTACGGGCTCACCTCCCTTAGCGAAGGTTATCAAACGATGGGCCAATTCCTTCGCCTGATGACCAACCTTCTCAGCTGTCTCAAGCCCCTCTCCTAAGACCTCTTGTTGTTCATCTGGAAGAGATAATTTAGCAGCAAATATGTTCCGAAGCATGACAGATACTAAATTATTAAAATCATGAGCGATTCCACTTGCAAAAATCCCGAGAGATTCAAGCTTCTCGACTCTCAATAACTCATTTTCCGCTCTCCGTCGCTCCGTAACATCTTCCAGCGCCTCTATGGCACCAACAAGATTCCCGTGGGTATCCCTTATTACCGCTGCAGTAAAGCGAAGCCATTTCCCGCCCTCTCCCAGTTCTGGGAAATAATCCGTCGCCTCATAGGCTTCATCAAGCAACCGGGACTTCGTATACTTATCAAGATACCACCGGGGAATCGCTTCCAGTGCTTGATCCACCAGCAAATCTGCCATGCAGGGCCTCTCTTTGCTATAAAATGCCCTCCATTGCTCTCTTGTGCCGATGATTTCTTCAGCCTTGATACTGCTGAGTTCCTCCAATGCCCTGTTCCAGTATATAATTTTGTGATCCTTTCCAATCACAAAAGTTGGAAGCGGAGAACCATGAATAACCCTGTACAGTCTTTGCTCACTTTCTTTCAGCCCGTCTTCCGCCCGTTTACGCTCTGTAATATCTTCCGTAACACCGTCAATCCATTTTATTTCACCTTTATTGTCATACTGCACGGTGGAGGTGACAGAGGCCATTATCGGGGTGCCGTCCTTCTTGCGGAGAACCATTTCCTCGTTTCTGACATAGCCCATCTTCTTTATCTTATCGGTGAAGCTTTTCCTCCCCTCCGGGTCCACGTATAAATCTGAAATGGGCATACTCATGAATTCGTCGAGCGATTCATATCCGAATATCTTTAACATTGCCGGATTGACTTGCAGATAATGTCCCTTAGGGTCGCCTGTACTTCTGTATACACCAACATTTACATTTTCTATTAACGTCCTGTATCTTTCTTCGCTCTCTCGCAAGGCATTTTCCGATTGCCTGATAGCGTAAAAGACTGGTGCTATCAAGGCGACACCTGCCACCATCGCTACCGATATGAAGACACCAACCCAATCGTTTAGCGTGCTGATAGCAGGAGTTATTTTGATATCGAAAAAGGGCAATATATCTATGATGCGCCTTACAGCCATGATGACAAGCCCAATCGCTATTAATATCCACGCGGCCCGAGCTTCAGTTACGCGGATCAACCTAAACGCCAAGACGGCTGCCACTACCTGAAGCAAAACAGAAATAAATAAAATATATTCAGTCATGCCTGACCTTCGCCACCTTGAGCCTTGATAATTACAAATAAAAAATCTCAGCAGATTTTCATTGTAGGTGAAATTTTTATCACAAAAATCTCCAAACTTGAAGGAATATTTGGCGCGAATGACTTGTCATTACACTCTAGATCGGTCTTGGTCGCTATCTTGAATTAAGAAATGCAGAGCGTCGCGCAAGTGGCTATATGCCTCTTTGCTTAGTACTTATGCAGTAAGATGATTTCATGCTCTAAGATATTCTAGGAAATAAGCGTGTTTTTTGCAGAAACGTCAAAAATTGTGTTGACACAACTAATAGCATGTGGTAAGCGCACTCCCGTACTTTGCGGACGTTTCCGGGTTGCAATAAGAGCATGTTTGTCTTTATTGACAACAGATAAATCCTCTAAACATATCGTGAAGTCGGAAATTTAAATTGACCCTCCACGAAATAAAAAAGCTTCTTGATGCAGAAGTTTTGATCGGCGAAGGCCAGCTAGATATGGACGTGAAGACGGCTTTTGTCGCCGACCTCATGAGTGACGTTCTTGCCTTTGCGACGGCAGGAAGTCTTTTGATTACGGGATTGACAAATCCTCAGGTTGTAAGAACAGCAGATGTCCTTGATATCGCAGCAATAATCATGGGTCGAGGGAAGTTGCCTTCCCAGGAAACCTTCCAGTTGGCCGAGGAGCTTAATATCCCCATTCTAACGACCAAGTATATTCTTTTTGAGATCGCTGGACGGCTATATGCAAAAGGTATAAGAGGCTGTATAGAAAAAGTGGGGAGTAAATAACCGTAACCGTGGATGAAAAACCCCTCTATGAAGGAAGCTTTATAGTCATGGGAGGTAATTTTGAAAACGCTGGAGAGGTGTCAACTAATATCAAGGCGATCTTGAAGAATATAGGGCTTTCTAAAGATGTGATTAGGAAAGCAGCCCTCGTGGCTTATGAATCTGAAATAAATATAGTGTCTTATGCTAGAAAAGGTATGATGAGACTCCGCGTTGTCCCTGACTCCATTATGATAGAGGCTATAGATGAAGGTCAAGGAATTCCGGACATCGAACAAGCCATGCAACCTGGATTTTCGACGGCAAGTCAGAAAATCAGGGAAATGGGTTTTGGCGCCGGCATGGGACTGTGTAATATAAGGAGCTTTTCTGACGTGTTCCATATCTCATCTGAAGTCGGTAGAGGCACACACCTAAGAATGATTATTAAGACAAACAATAGCGTTATTCAATAGCCGACAAAAGGAGTGCCGTGACGTGGATTTGGAATCTATCGTCAAGATACTAAATTTAAAGGTAAAATCCGGTGTGGACAATCTGAAAGCGGAGATTCGGGGCGGCTACACAGGCGATTTATTGAGCGACGTCATGGCAAACAGCAAGGAAGGCGACATCTGGATCACGCGCCAGGTTCACCAGAATATAGTTGCAGTAGCCAGTCTTAAGGAACATGCAGGGATAATCCTAGTTCACGGAAGCGAGCCTGCTAAGGACACCCTCGAAAAAGCTGTCAAAGGCGGCGTTCCTATAATGGTATCGGATCTGCCGTGTTTTGAGCTCACCGGCAGGTTATATGCATTAATAAGCAAGACCGGTTAAAGCGATAACAAGCAGGACAAAGGGCCGTTGATGGCTTTTTCTTAATACGGATACTGAGTCTTTATGCTCCGGGCTTTTCGTTGCGATTTTCATGTACACACGTGCCTTTCGCCCTGTGCAGACTTGGATATGTATCCGAGGGCAGTGGTCGACAAAGCCATTGCCGAAAAATTGGACATCATTGCGATTTGCGATCATAATGCCTCGGAGAATACGCAATTTGTACTGAGGTTGGCTAAGGGGAAGCCCCTCACAGTCCTCCCGGGGATGGAAATAACAAGCAGCGAAGAAGTTCACCTGTTGGCTCTTTTTGATACAATGGTCGGTCTCACGAAGATCCAAGATATTATCTATGGTCATCTTTCTGGCACGAATCGAGAGGAGATATTTGGGTGCCAGGCTATTGTCAATGACCTGGATGAAGTAGAGGGCTTTAACGACAGATTTCTCCTCGGAGCAACCAAGTTATCGCTGCCTGAAATCATAGATCATATTCATGGGCTCGGTGGACTTGTGATCGCCTCCCATATTGACCGGGAAAGCTTTAGCATCATAAGTCAATTGGGATTTGTCGACCCGGAAATTCATCTCGATGCCCTTGAGGTAACGCACCATTTGGGAGTCAAAGAGGCCCGGATAAAATTCCCGGAGTTATCAGGTTACCCTTTAATAGAGTCATCAGATGCGCATTTTATTCGCGATATCGGACTTGGGGCAACAACTGTATTTCTCGAAAGAGGCACTATTTCGGAACTGAAAATGGCCTTCAGGAAACAAGGTGGAAGATATATTCAGGAGAAATAGTTGCTTGAGATCTCCCTGCATATCCTAGACATTGTAGAAAACTCGATCAGGGCTGACGCCAAGACCGTATCTATTGATATTATAGAAGACACAGAAAGGGACATCCTATTATTACAAATACGGGACGATGGATCCGGCATGAGCGAGGATGTCTTAAAAAAAGTCATCGACCCTTTTTTCACAACGAAAATTGTACGCAACGTCGGGTTAGGACTTCCGATGCTTGCACAGGCAGCCAAAAGAGCAGAAGGCAGATTTATAATAGAATCGAAGGGAGGTGAAGGAACGAGGGTTGCTGCAGAATTTAAACTCAGTCACATCGACAGACAGCCCCTTGGAGACATATCAGGCACGCTGGTCACATTGATAGCCGGAAATCAGGACATAGACCTTATTTACCGTCATGAGCATAATGGTAAGACATATATTTTCGATACGCGAGAAATTAAAAAAGAAATTGAAGATATACCAATTAATCATGTGGCTGTGCTGAATTTCATCAGGAATCATATCATGGAAGGCCTGAAGGAAATCGGAGCAGAGGCATGAAGCTTTAAGGAGGATTGAATGCATGAAAGCGGGTAATGGTGAAGTTGACATACGAAAAGAGTTTACGGCAGAACAACTTGCAAAGCTCGATCAGATTATCCAAAAATCCAAGGATAAACCGGGCGCGCTAATTCCTGTCCTGGAAGAAGCGCAGATGGTCCTTGAATTCTTGCCGATGCCTATTTTGCAGATAATTGCAAAAGGATTGAATCTGCCGCTGAGCCGTGTATACGGGGTCGTGACCTTTTATTCATTCTTTACGATGACTCCCCGCGGTAAGCACACATTGCGCGTGTGCCTCGGTACAGCCTGCTACGTCCGCGGAGGCAAATCCATTATGGAGTCGATACAAAAAGAACTCGGCGTAAAAGAGAAAGAGACAACCTCCGACAGGCTCTTTTCGCTGGAGTCCGTCAGGTGCCTTGGTGCCTGCGGATTAGCCCCGGTCATAGTAATCACCGAAGACGTACACGGCAGGATGAAAACGCAAAAAGTCAAGGATATACTGAATCAATACCGGGAAGAAACTGTATCAGCCTAACAAATTTTTCAGATGAGGGAAACAGCTATGGCAAAACTCACGATAGGAGATTTAAAAAAGATCAAGGATAAGGTTCATTCAGAAACGTCATTGAGGGCGGGGGAGCATAGAGCCAAGGTGACGGTGCACATGGGAACATGTGGTATTGCCGCCGGCGCAAGGGCCGTAATGGACTCGTTGATGGGTGCGATCGCTGAAGCCAATGTATCCGATGTCATCGTAACGACATCGGGATGCGCAGGGCTGTGCAGCCAGGAGCCTATGGTAACTGTGGAACTTACAGGTCAGAACCCTATAGTCTATGGCAAGATCGATGCAAACAAGATGCGACAAATATTTATGAGACATGTTATGCAGGGAGAGGTGCAGACCCCCTTTGCGATAGCCAAGGTCTAAACATTCAGGAATGCAATGAACAAGATAGTTATACTAAAATGTTAAGGAGGAAGATATCCACATGAAAGTGTTTCGTTCACATTTTTTGATCTGTGGAGGAACCGGTTGTCATGCTTCAGGAACTGCCAAGGTCAAAAAGGCTTTGATAGAAGAGATTGATAAGAGAGGTCTTTCAAAAGACGTCAAGATTGTTGAGACCGGTTGTAATGGATTCTGTGCCCTGGGACCTATAATGGTGGCCTATCCCGAGGGCGTTGTGTATATGTCAATTAAACCTGATGATATCCCTGAACTGGTCGAGGAACATCTGGTTAAGGGAAGAATTCTTCAAAGGCTTCTCTACAAAGAACCCACCACGAAAGAAGTCATACCGGCCATGCATGATATACCCTTCTTCGCCCTTCAGGAACTGAGGGTATTGAGAAACAGAGGTCTCATTGACCCGGAAAACATCGATGAGGCAATAGCGAGGGATGCCTATTCCGGATTGGCTAAAGCCCTGACGGAGATGACGCCAGAGAAGATTATTCAAGAAGTATTGGATTCCGGTCTCCGCGGCAGAGGCGGCGCAGGCTTTCCCACAGGCCTTAAGTGGAGATTCTGCTTTCAGTCCCCCGGCGATGTGAAATATGTTATCTGCAATGCCGACGAAGGAGACCCTGGAGCATTCATGGACAGAAGCGTTCTCGAGGCTGACCCACATGCTGTTCTAGAGGGAATGGTAATTGCAGCCAAGGCCATCGGCTCTCACAGCGGATACATTTACTGCCGTGCGGAGTATCCTCTGGCCATACACCGGCTGAACGTCGCCATTGGCCAAGCCAAGGAGTATGGCCTCCTCGGTAAGGATATTCTGCGAACTGGTTTTGACTTCGATTTACAGATTTACCAGGGTGCCGGTGCTTTCGTGTGCGGCGAAGAAACGGGCCTGATGACGTCAATTGAAGGAAAACGAGGCATGCCAAGGACTCGCCCACCCTTCCCTGCTATTGCGGGACTCTGGCAGAAGCCTTCCATTTTGAATAACGTAGAGACTTTTGCCAATGTCGGACAGATCATCTTGAAAGGAGCTTCCTGGTATAATGCCATAGGGACAGAAAAGAGCAAAGGAACAAAGGTATTCGCTCTTACGGGAGATGTGAACAACGTCGGTCTCGTAGAGGTTCCCATGGGAACCACTCTCGGGCAGATTGTTTTTGACATCGGCGGTGGAATCCCCAACGGCAAGAAGTTCAAAGCCGCTCAGTTGGGCGGTCCATCTGGTGGCTGTATTCCCGCCGAGCATCTTAATGCACCCGTTGACTACGAGCGAGTCACGGAACTGGGAGCCATCATGGGTTCCGGTGGTATGATTGTTCTGGATGAAGACAAATGCGCAGTGGACATGGCTCGTTTCTTCATGGATTTCGTTCAGGATGAATCCTGTGGAAAATGCACACCCTGCCGCGCGGGAACAAAAAGAATGCTCGAGATATTGACAAACATTACCCAGGGCAAGGGCAACGAAGGAGATATCGAACTCTTATACGACATGGCGGGCATCATCAAGAACGCATCGCTCTGTGGTCTCGGGCAGACAGCCCCGAATCCCGTGCTCAGTACCATACGTTATTTCAGGGATGAATATGAACAGCATATCAAAGATAAGCGATGCAAAGCCGTTGTTTGTTCCGCCCTTTTCAAATCACCGTGCCAGCATACGTGTCCTGCCGGTATGGACGTTCCAGCTTATATCGCACTTATCCGTTCCGGGCGTTTTGAAGATGCATATAAGGTAATGTTGCAGACAAACCCCTTGCCCTCTGTATGCGGAAGGGTCTGTGACCACAAGTGTCAGTCCAGGTGCCGGAGAGGCAAACTTGACGAAGCCCTTGCCATCAAGTTCTTAAAGAGATTCATCACGGACAACGCGCCGAGACCTAAAATCTCGCCTGTATCTGTGACCAGGAAAGAGAAGATCGCTGTTATCGGAGCGGGGCCGGCCGGTCTGACGGCAGCGCGGGATCTCGCACGAAGAGGATACAAGGTAACTGTGTTTGAAGAACTCTCGGAACCGGGTGGAATGCTCCGCTGGGCCATTCCTGCTTATAGACTCCCGAGGGAAATCCTTGCCAGCGAAATTAATGATAATATTAAATCTCTGGGTGTGGAGTTCAAATGCAACACCCGTGTGGGCAAAGACATCTCCTTTGAGAAAGTCAGTAAGGATTTCGATTACATCTTCCTGGCACCAGGAGCTCAGAAGAGCCAGCCCATGGGCGTTCCGGGAGAAAACCTTCAGGGCGTATACGGCGGCGTTGAGTTTCTCAGAGACTTTAATGCCAATGAGAATGCTTGGCTGAGCGGCAAGAAAACCCTCGGTTCAAAGGTTGCTGTAATCGGCGGTGGCAACTCCGCTATAGATGCCGCTCGTGTCGCACTTCGACTGGGAACCGATGTAACCATCCTTTATCGTCGTGAGAGAAAGGATATGCCAGCAGCTGAGGAAGAGATCATCGCTGCGGAAGATGAAGGCGTCAAGATTGAATATCTTGTTGCTCCTTTAAAAATCGGCGAAAAGGATGGCAAGGTGAGTGGGATAACCTGTCAGAGGATGAAGCTAAGTGAGTTCGACCGAAGCGGGCGAAAGAAGCCTACGCCAATTGCCGGCTCCGAATTTACGCTGAGCGTAGATGCCGTCATCGCCGCAATTGGGCAGACGTCAGACATGACCTTCGTTTCTAAGGATAGCGGTGTGAGTGTAAATAAATGGTCTACATTTGATCTCGCAAAGGGAAGCAAATCTCAGACGACAAATCCGAAATTCTTCACCGGTGGGGATGCTCTGACCGGGCCGGACACAGTCATCGGCGCCATTGCGGCAGGACATCAAGCAGCCAGAGATATGGACAGCCACATCAGGAAAATCAATGGCGAGGCCGCTTACGTGGAACCACCTGAGGATAAGATTGAAATCCCATTTATCATTGATGAAGAAACTGTGGAAGCTCCTCAGGCGAAGATGCCGGAGATACATGGGCCTGAGCGTAGACGTAATTTCAAAGAAGTTGAACTGGGTTACCTTAGAGAAGTGGCGATTCAGGAAGCTTGCCGTTGCCTGCGGTGCGATGCTGAAATCAGCTAATATCTCTTAAGCGAACGCAATCGATATACCTTGAACCCCGCCCTTTGGGCGGGGTTCTTTCATTGCGGCTCGGCAGAATAGTCTGATACGATCACGGATCCGAAAAAGAGTTTTTAATATTCAGAAAAAGTTCAGGAAAATTATCATTTGTGAAGTGGCAGAAATGGCGGAGATAAAGAGCACGCTCGATATTGTCATGGAAAGGACAAAAGACCTGACCATGACAGACGAAGAAAAGGCATCACTCCGGCGCATAGAATCGGAACGGAAAGTTAAGGGATGGATACAAAAATATCAGGACGGAGTGAACGGTCCTGACACCCTAAGATCGGACTTCGATAAAGAGTTAATAGAATATCCGGAAGTCCGTCATATTCTCAAGTCCCAACTCATAGGCTGCTTAAGACTGACGGGAGACAATGAAAAATTTTTAGAACTCTTTGAAGGAATCCTTGGGATAAGTGCAGACACCATTAAGAATATCATTCACTCCCTTAAGTACAATATGGAGATCCAGAGGATCAGGAGAATTGAAAGTCTTGTAAAAGAATTAAAAGAAAGACGAATATACGGCTCTGCTGTTGTTCCTAATCCGGATCACGGTGGTGACTGGCAAAAAAGCATATTTGAGGCAGAATCAGACCTGCGAGAACAATTAGCGTCTCTTGTCAGATAAAGACCGACTTGAGATAGCGGCAAGGCGGAAAATCGCACATCAATCGAGGAGAAATGCGGAACTGCAACGATTGCACCATGGGTATACATGTGGAAAGGCTTTCTGCGACCTGCTCTATAATCGCGGGGAAGGGAGTGAAAAGCAGCGCAACCGTTAAAATTTTTGTAATACCGTCATAAGTAATCAAACCAGTACTTCTTTATTTTCTGGAAATTGGCCTGCACTTCCTTTTTTCCTGCCACAATTTCTCCATGTCCGCAGAGAAGATAGTCTATATCCATTTCTGATATCCGTTTCAGACTTTCCTTAAGCATGCCACCGTTTCCCCCGGGCAGATCAGTGCGGCCGATACTATCTCTGAAGACCAAGTCACCGGTGAACAACGTCTTTTTCGAAGGCCAATAGAGGCAAATGGATCCGGGGGAATGTCCCGGAGTTGCGATAACCTCAAACCTTTGCTCGCCGATGGTCAAATCGCCTTCTCTCAGGAAAAAATCCGGATCCGGTATCTTGAGGTATTGCCCGGCAAGCTCGCTGATAAAACAATGTTCTTCTTCATTCATGGCGAACATGCTCGTTTTGCCAAGTTCTTGTACTGCTTCCAGATGATCGGGATGACCGTGTGTGATAATCGCCAAATCGATCTGGTCGGTGGAGATGTTAAGAGCGGCAAGGTTCTTACGCATGTGTTCAAAGAGATGCTTGTGACCAGGATCTACGATGATTTTCAGCTCGCCGTCAATAAGGTAGGTATTGCAGTTATTCTGCGTATAGACCCTCCATATAAAGGCATGGAGATCATTGAATATTTGCATGATGTAAATCTTCTATAGTTTCTGCTTGAGGGATCGCTTCAAAATCCATTTCCCTCAGAATTCAACACACAGGTTGACCTGCGGTTCAAAAATCTTGCCAAGAGATTCAAAAAGTATCCCTGTACGGTGAGTTCACGAACATGGAGAGAAAGGATTTGATTGCATAGAGTTTATCAGCTCCGTTTCCCAATGCTTGGCGTATATCCACCTACAACTGGTCTAGCAAGGTACGTGAAAAAGATAAACTGATCTTATGAAACCTCAGAACATTCAGAGAACTATCATTTTTTTCTCTCCGCTGTATCACATGCCGTTGGAATAATCTTATCAGTTTGGACAAATTCATCACGTGCTTCTGGTATTCTATTAGCATCAATGGCGATCAAATGCGACCCAAGTCCGGTGTTCGCCTTAAACGGTTCCCAAGCGATATTCATTCCCGAAGCGTTGCTGTCAACGGCGCTTACAGCTATCAAAAGGAATAGATATATAAACCATGTGTACTTCGAATTATATACTGTCTTCATATCGGACACTACCGTTCCAGATTACGATGGAGGAAGCCTCAGTTTCTGGTCAACGTACAGCAAATCGGCATGCCTTATCTGATTAAGTCTTCGCAATTCGCCGATGCTCGTATTGCATCGTTTCGCGATCTTATCGAGTGTATCACCCTTCTTTACCCTGTATACGTATGCTTTAGGTTTCATGACGGCTGCTTTCTCCGTCTTTTCTTCTTTTTTCTCTGTTCTTCCCCTGTTTGCTTCCGCATGCGGCACTTGCAATTTCCTGCCGACATAGAGGGGTTCCTGCAGCTTCATATTATTCAGTTTCAACAGGACACCGATCGTCGTGTCGTTCCTTTTCGCTATTTTATCGAGTGTGTCACCTTTCTTCGCCATGTAAACTCTAATCACTGACGAAGGCGTACGAGGTGAAGATTTTTCAGCTGTAGTTGATGCCTTGTTCTCATCAGAAATTTCTTTCTCTCGCGCCGGAACCTTCAGCGTCCGACCGAAGTACAAGGCGTCATTGAGCTTCATATGGTTAAGTTTCAAGAGTGTATCCACCTTTGTGTTATGCTTCCGTGCAATAATGTCAAGGGTATCACCCTGTTTTATCGTATAGCTTGCAGTCCGCGGCGCCTTGATTTCATCATTCTTATCCGCTGTATAAATGGATCTTGAGTCCTCTCCTTTTTTTGTTAGGATAATCTTAGGGGTTGTATGCGGGTGCTCCGATGTCACGGGCAAAAACTCCACCACGGAAGCTGCTATGGCCTTTGCAATTTCCGTCTGAAATCGACCGCTCCGCAGCAGCTTTTCTTCGTTCGGATTTGAGATATAGGCCGTTTCAACTAGTACTGATGGAACCTCCGGCAGTTTCAGCACTATGAAAGGCGCTTCCTGGACTTTTCTAAATTTCACTTGAGTCACTCTGTCCAGATGTTTAAGAACACAAGAACCAAAGGTTTTGGACGAGTTGATAGTATTTGTCTGAAACATATTCAAGATGATGGGATCCGACTCGTCGCTGTTTTCTCCATTCGGTGAACCTCCGATTATATCCGCCATATTTTCATTCCTTGCCAGAAGCTTGGCAGCTTCACTGCTTGCACCTCTCAGCGATAGGCAGTAAACAGAGCTGCCCCTGGCACCCCTCTGTCTAAAGGAATCCGCATGGATACTCAGAAATAGATCGGCCCCGTATTCCCGTGCAATTTTCAGCCTCTTTTTGAACGGCACGTAGTAATCCCCATCTCTTGTAAGAAAGGCACGGTAACCATCCTTGCTGTTCAGGATATCCCTTAACTTCCTGCCAATATCCAGAACAACATTCTTCTCTTGTGTCTTCAGCTTCCCGACTGCACCTGGATCGTCTCCCCCGTGACCGGGATCGATGATAACGATCCTGTTCTTTCGCAGAACCTTTTCCTCTTCCCTATTCTTACTTTCCTGTTTCTCCACATCAGGGAACTCAATATCAATGACAATGCGGTCGGGTTTGTCCTGAAATTTCTTTTGCTTGAATACTTTCGTCTCGACATTTTCACCAAGCGATAATTCTACTCTCATTATGCCTTGCGGAAGTGGCGTAACCAATATTTTTTCAATTCCCGGCTTGTTTAAGATGAACTCCTGCGGAAAGCCCTCCCTGACGTGAGTTTCTTTAAGATAGAGAAACAGTTTTTTGTCGGCCTCGTCTACCGTATAAGACACATCGTCGCTCACGTCGATGACAATCCTCGTATGATCGGGTGCAGCCCAATGCCGAATATTAAGGATATTACTTTGCGCAAATGCCGGACATGTGCAGAAGATCACGCCCATTAGGATAAATAAAAAGGTAATTTTGTATACTCGCATCATATTGCCAAATCTCTGAAATTTTGCGTCAATCTATCAGATTTATCATATGACTTCAATACCCTTATAGTGACTTTGTCGGATTGGAAGTCCTGTCAAGGATAACGGGAAAGAAACGCAGGCCAAAGGGCACGTTCATGAAAACAAAGATGGTCACACGGAAAGGTGATGCCCAGGAAAAAGATTATAAATAACATCCAAGGGGAATGCACATTTCCACATAAAGGAATCCTGTAACGTCTCCAGAAATATAAAATATATTGACAATCCCTTCTCATAATGACATTTTCTCAATCGCATATACCGGAGCCAAACCATGAAAATTAAGAACCTCTTTGCGCAAAAGAAATTTACGCTTTCCTTTGAGGTTTTCCCGCCGAAGAGGGATGGTAATCTTGAAAGCCTGTACGTCACAATTACAGAACTGGGGGAATTGAAACCTGACTTCATCTCCGTAACCTATGGGGCGGGAGGAAGCACAAGGGAGAAAACTATAGAAATCTCTTCCAAAGTCAAGAATGGATTCAATCTGGAAGTGCTGGCTCATTTAACCTGCGTACAGTCCACGAAAGATGACATAGAAGGCATACTCGACATGCTTAAGGGGGAAAATGTTGAAAATATCCTTGCCTTGCGGGGTGACCCTCCTGAAGGTACGGATAGATTCATTAAAACAGAGGGCGGATTTGAGTATGCAAACAAGCTTGTCCAATTTATTAAGACCCATGATGACTTCTCAGTGGGAGTGGCCGGCTATCCCGAGGGGCATATTGAGGCGCCAAGCCTAAAGGCGGATATGATTAACCTGAAGAGGAAGGTAGACGCCGGTGCAGACTTTATTATTACCCAACTATTCTTCAATAATGACGCTTTTTACAAGTTCCGGGATCATGCAATGGCACTGGGAATTCATGTCCCCATATTACCGGGGATTTTCCCCATACTGAACTATAATCAGATCATAAGGATTGCATCTCTTGCCGGTGTCAAAATACCACCTAGGCTTCGTGAGAAGGTGGAAAACAACAAGGATAAGCCACAAGAAGTGGAAAAATATGGAATAGAATACGCGATCATTCAGGTTGATGATCTGATTAAGAACGAACTGGCCGGTCTCCACCTTTACTGTATGAATAAAAGCCGTCCCGTAAAGAAGATATTAGCAGAGCTTTCTTTATCGCGGTGACCAAGAAAAAATGTGGATGCTGAGAAACAAGTATAATATGGGAGCTTTAAGGTTCATAAACATCCCACTTGCATCGATTCTGTGAGGATATAAAGCCCGCGGACATAACCGGGCGATTAGCTCAGTTGGATAGAGCGCTGGTCTCCGGAACCAGAGGCCCCGAGTTCAAATCTCGGATCGCCCGCCAATTAAATCAGTCGTGGTTGTCCAAACTCCAGCATCACTGACAACTCGGCGCATACCAGTTGCTGCATAAAATATCTTGATTTATTAAAAAGAATATTATAAAAGTCGGGTCCATTCAGAATATTAATATGCAGGACTCCTTGTTCGGACAAACAGTTCGGACTTTAGAGCCATGAGGAGGTAGAAGTTGAAAAGATACGAAACCCTGTTTATTGTCCAAATTGACCTTTCCATTGATGAGCTCAATAGTATTATCGAACGATACAGAGCAATCGTAATGGCACTTAAGGGTACCATCATCAAAGTCGAAAAATGGGGCAAAAGAAAATTAGCTTACGAAATTAAGAAACAATCAAACGGCAACTATGTCCTGATCGATTTCGCGGGCAAGAGCGCCATCATCGATGAACTGGAAAGAAATTTCAAGATCGATGACAAGATCCTGAAATTCATGACAATAATGAAAGATGGCAATGTTGATCTCGCAGCAATAGAAAAAGAAAGGCAAGAAGAAAATAAGCCTGCAGAGCCGCGTGCGACGCTGCTTTTCGAAAGCCGGGAAAGTGCGGGACCGAAGACAGAGACCGATGCAAATAAAGACTCCGCATCATCAGAACCCGCACAAAAGCCGATATATAGGGAAACGGAGGAGAAAGCATAACAAATGCCAACACCATCAAGAGATACAAGGACACCAAGAACGGATTCAAGGCCGCAGAAAAAATTTTACCACAAGAGAAAATTTTGTCGCTTTTGTACAGACTCAGATATAAGAATTGAATACAAAGAGCCCCTTATCCTGAAGGATTATATAACTGACAGGGGCAAGATCATACCCAGAAGAATTACTGGAAATTGCGCCAAACATCAGAGAGAAGTTACCGTGGCTATAAAAAGGGCGAGGACCATAGCCCTGTTGCCCTTTGTTGTCTCCGAATGGTAATATAAAATTGGAAGATGGCCGCATCAGGTCAAGATCAGCGGATTCAGACTTTGAGCAAAGAAAGGGGCGCATTTTTTAAGAATATATTTTTCAAAGGTGTAGCCGTATCCTCCCTAGCCTTTCTCGCTGCGTCCCTCATTCCCATGCTGGGTGCTTTCTTTTTTATTCTGACACCGCTACCGGTAATTTATTATTATTCCAAGACAGGCAGGATAAAGGGATTGGCAATATTCCTCATATCTCTTTTTCTGGTCGCTGTAGTGTTAACATTTTCCGGTTCTGGTGCAAATCTACCATTCATATTTATAACTGGATTTTTAGGAGTTTTTCTTTCAGAGATTTTTCGTAAGAATTACTCAATTGAAAAAACTGTTATTTACCCTGTGATGGTCATTTTGCTGCTATGGTGTTCGTTTATCTTCTTTCAGAGCCTTTCAGCAAGGTCAGAACCGTGGCAGTTAGTTGAGAATTACATCGGAAGAAATATCCAGGAAAGCATTCAATTATATGCTCAACTGGATATTCCGGCGGAACAAATAGAGCTTCTCAAGAATAATTTGAAGCAAATAACGAGCTTCTTTGCAAATATTTTACCTGCTCTGGCCCTAGTAAGCGCTTCCTTCATAGTATGGCTTAATATACTAGCCGCAAAAGAGATTTTTCAAAGAGCCGGAATGTGGTATCCCAATTTCGGAGATCTTTCACGCTGGAGGGCTCCCGAAAGGCTGATCTGGCTTCTCATTTCTGCCGGGGGATCGCTTCTAGTCCCTGTTTCATTTGTAAGGATTATCAGCCTTAATCTCATAATCGTTTGTCTGTTTGCGTACCTTCTTCAGGGTTTGTCAATCATAAGTTTTTTATTCAAGACAAAAAATGTTCACAGATCTTTCAGGATACTTTCTTATTGCCTTATTTTTGCTCAACAATATATAATCATATTAATAGCTGTCGTGGGCGTCTTTGATCTTTGGGTTGATTTCAGAAGATTTATTAAACCAGTAACATACTCCACTTCTTAAACAGGATTATCAAAAACGCGAGTTTAACGCTCAGGGAGATGAGATGCATGATATGTATATGGAACAAGAAAGACAGGGTTCGCGAGAAATAGGGCTGCACTTAATATAGCGATTAACTGAGACAAAAGTTGCATAGCGCGGCCTGGCAAATGCCGGCTAATTCCGGTTGTCGGGCATTTTTTGTAATCGCTTGCAACTTAAATAGTGAAATCCAGATCTTACGAGGAGAGCGTATGAAAGTCATATTGAAGCAGAATGTCGATTCTCTCGGAAAGGCGGGAGATACGGTAAAGGTTGCCGATGGTTATGCAAGGAACTATCTGATTCCCAAGGGGCTCGCTGTGGAGGCAAGCAACTGGTCTCTTAAGGCTTTGGAAAATGAAAAAAAGCAAATAATGAAGAAGATAGAAACTGAAAGGAAAAAGGCCGAGGTCATGATTCAGGGTCTCGCAGGCGTAACATTGAGCCTAACCAGGCGCGTCGGGGAACAGGATAAACTATTCGGATCAGTCACCACAAAAGATATAGAAAAATCCCTTCAGGAACTTGGCATTGAGATTGATAGAAAAATGATAATCCTTGAAGAACCTATAAAGACTCCCGGAGAATTCCTGGCAAAGATTAAACTTCAGCCGGGGGTAATAACAGAGATAAAGATAACAGTAATTGGTGAGGCGTAAAGCAGTCTATGAAAGATATTGACACCTCACTGCATAAGGTGCCGCCGCAGAATCTCGAAGCTGAACAGTCCGTGATCGGAGGAATCCTCCTCGATAACGAGGTACTGAACAGCGTATTGGAAGTGCTTCATGTCGAAGATTTTTACAGCGAGGCTCATCGCAAAATATTCGCCGCTATTATAGAGCTCTATGACAGAAATGAACCAAGTGATCTCATCACATTAAGCAACATACTGAAGAGCAAGAATCAACTCGATCAGGCAGGGGGGGCGTCTTACCTCTCGTCCCTTTCGGATAATGTGCCGTCGGCAGCCAATATAGATCACTATTCTAAAATCGTAAAAGAGAAGTCAATTTTGCGCAGCTTGATTGGCACGGCAACGGATATTTTGAGTAAGAGTTATAATGCAGGTACGGACATCGATACAGTGCTCGACGAAGCTGAACGCGCCATATTCGACATATCGGAAAATAAGATAAAGCCGGCCTTCAGCCCTTTTAAGGACATAATCAAGGAAAGTGTCAAGACCATCGAGAAGCTATATGAGAGGAAAGAGCTTGTAACGGGCGTTCCCACCGGATTTGAAAAAATAGATGATATTACATCAGGGCTGCAAAAATCCGATTTGGTAATAATTGCAGGCCGGCCAAGCATGGGGAAAACCGCTCTTGCCCTGAATATTGCGCAATATGCAGCCCTCGAAGCTAATATCCCCGTTGCAATTTTCTCTCTGGAAATGTCCAAAGAGCAGCTTGCCCTGCGCATGCTTTCCTCGGAAGCAAAGGTTGATTCACAAAGAATCAGGAGAGGATTTCTGGGAGAGGCCGATTGGCCGAGGTTGATCGCAGCCGCGGGAAGGCTTTCCGAGGCGCAGATATTTATTGATGATTCATCGGCAATTACTGCATTGGAAATGAAGGCAAAGGCGCGACGATTGAAATCCACCGTAAACCTTGGCCTGATCATACTAGACTATCTCCAGCTTATGAGAAGCGGCGGCTACAGGGAATCACGGGAGCAGGAGATATCCGAAATCAGCCGTTCACTGAAGGCTCTTGCAAAGGAACTTAATGTCCCTGTGATTGCGCTTTCCCAGCTAAACCGGAAATTGGAAGACAGAACCAATAAGCGACCTCAAATGGCGGACTTGAGAGATTCAGGAGCTATCGAGCAGGATGCAGACTTGATTGCCTTTATTTACAGGGATGAGGTCTATGAGAAGTCCGAGGAAAATCCTGAAAAAGGCATGGCCGAGATAATTATTGGCAAACAAAGAAACGGCCCAACGGGCATGGTCAAACTGGCATTTCAGGACAAATTTGCCCGTTTTGAAAATCTCGCCAGAGGCATCGACATGGAGCCGTAGTCACACGGAAAAACATCGGTTACGATCTTCAAGTCCATCCTCTCCGAAGGTTCCTCCACTACCCTCCTTACATTAAGAATCCGAGCTCTCTCAGCACCGTATCGGTTGAAATCTGCTGTATCGTGCGACGTTGTTATGTCTCGGCCGGGAGTAGATCTCGCTCTTTTCCTAAATATGGAATGGCTAGTCGCAATTTCTTAAGTGCCTGCTTCTCAATCTGTCTGGCTCTTTCCCTGGTAATGCTATATTTATTGCCGATTTCTTGGAGGGTTTTCGGAGTGTCTGTCATTATACGATGTCTGACGATATAGCTCTCTCTTTCATTGAGACTTGTGAGTGCGCCAGCAATATTTCTTTTTACGATATCCATCTCCTCTTTCTTAATCAGAGAGGTCTCCTGATCCTCACCCACGTAAGTCAAATAATCGAGATGAGACGTTTCTCCTTCTTCGCCGATGTATGAATCAAGCGAAAGATCGCGATAAGTGAGCCTCTGATCCATTTCTTCTACTTCCGTTTCCTTGACTCCGAGAGACTCCGCAATTTCGCCGAATTCAGGGTTCTTCTGCGAAAGGGTCTCAAGCTTCTTTTTCGCCTGACTAAGCTTGAAAAAGAGTTTCCTCTGGGCCTGCGTAGTCCCTATCTTTACGAGACTCCACGATTTAATAATGAAATTTTGTATATATGCTCTTATCCACCACACCGCATAAGATATGAGCCTGTATCCTTTATAGGGATCAAACTTTTTCACTGCATGCATGAGTCCTATATTCCCCTCCTGAATCAGGTCAGCCAGTTTGACCCCGTAATTTCTATATTCGTGCGCGATCTTGACCACGAACCTCAGATTCGAAATGACCAGTTTCTCGGCTGCCTCCATGTCATTATATTTCTTAAATTGGACGGCAAACCTGAATTCTTCATCCGCACTGAGAATGGGATAGCGATTGATCTGTGCTATATAGATGTCAAGAGTACTCGTGACTGATGGCAGTTGCAATTAACACCTCTCCCGGTAGCTTTGATTATCTTCTAATTTTTTATTATATTATGTGTCTGATGCCTCAGTCAATATCTTTGACGCATTTTTCTTAAAGGTGCATGTCTTGACAGATTGTCTATCCATGTTTACATTTAGCAGTGTAATTCACGATTTGGACGCGCTTAGACGATAGCTCGACAGAAACCATGAAAGCTCGGATTGTGCGGTATTCTTCTGCACCGCACATATATATTCTATGAGCATTAATACACTGCTAATAAGAACAGATGGAACAGGAAGACGCCCAGGATCATTGGAGGTATTATGAGATTTGACAAATTCACATTAAAGGTTCAAGAGGCTCTGCAGGAGGCTCAAGACATTGCAAAGAAGTATGGAAGTCAGAGTGTCGATGTCGAGCATCTTCTTGCGGCATTTCTCTCGCAGCCGGAAGGTATTATTGGGGAAATACTGAAAAAATTAGGCGCAAATCCAAGAGGAATTGAAACTGAAATCAAGAAATCACTAGATAAATTACCGAGAGTTGAGGGCTCCGGTGTCGGTCAGTCGTATATGACGCCGAGATTAAACAAACTATTAGATGATGCCCTCATCGAAGCAGCGCGATTGAAGGATGAGTATGTAAGTGCCGAGCACATCCTGATTGTAATGGCGGAAGAAAAGGACGGAGTTGCCGGAAAAATTCTTAACGGCAAAGGCGTCACGAAGGACAATATTTTCAAGGTACTCCTAGAAATCAGAGGCAACCAGAGGATTACAGATCCGAATCCGGAAGAGAAATATCAGGCCTTAAAACGTTATGCCCGCGACTTCAATGAACTTGCCAAGAAGGGATCTTTTGACCCCGTCATTGGAAGAGACGATGAAATCAGGAGAATCATGCAGGTACTCTCCAGAAGAACAAAGAACAATCCTGTACTTATAGGTGAACCGGGCGTTGGCAAGACGGCTATTGTGGAGGGGCTAGCGCAGCGAATCGTAAACGGAGACGTACCGGACAGCCTGAAGGATAAGCGTGTTGTCGGTCTAGATATAGGCGCCTTGATTGCCGGCGCCAAATACCGCGGAGAATTTGAAGAAAGACTCAAGGCGGTGCTTAAGGAAGTAACAAGTGCGCAGGGGGAAATCATCCTCTTCATAGACGAGATCCACACGGTAGTCGGTGCGGGAGCCGCTGAAGGTGCGGTCGATGCTTCTAATATGATGAAACCCGCCCTTGCCCGGGGTGAATTAAGGTGCATAGGTGCGACGACACTGAATGAGTACCGTAAACATATCGAAAAAGATCCTGCCCTGGAACGGAGATTCCAGCCCATCATTGTGAGGGAACCTTCAGTTGAGGATACCATTGCGATCCTCCGGGGATTAAAAGAACGATATGAAGTGCACCATGGAGTGAGGATCAAGGATTCCGCAATCATCGCCGCTGCGACACTTTCCGCCCGTTACATCAGCGATAGGTTCTTGCCGGACAAGGCGGTTGATTTGATCGACGAGGCTGCCTCCCGCCTACGTATCGAACTCGACAGCATGCCCTCTGAAATCGATGCCATAGAGCGAAAGGTGACACAGTTGGAGATCGAGCGCCAATCCCTAAAGAACGAGTCAGATAAAACGACGCAGGATAGACGCAACAAAATTGATAAAGAACTGAAAAAGCTCAGAGAATCAATGGAAAGAATGAAGACGCACTGGGCTCAAGAAAAAGAAATCATCAAGAATATTCAGTCTATCAAGAGCAAAATCGAAGAGTTCAAGACAGAAGAGATAAATGCCCAGAGAGAGGGAAACTTGGCTAGAGCGGCCGAAATACGCTACGGAAAACTCGTCGAACTAAACACGGAATTGGAACGGGAGCACACCAATCTTTCCGAGCTCCAGAAAGATAATAAGATGCTTAAAGAAGAGGTAGATGCGGAAGACGTGGCGGAGGTCGTTGCAAACTGGACAGGCATTCCCGTTTCAAGAATGATGGAAAGTGATGTTCAGAAACTTATACATATGGAAGATAGGCTAAAAAAGAGGGTCATAGGCCAGGATGAGGGTATAGCCGCTGTGTCAAGCGCCTTGAGGAGGGCCCGTTCAGGCTTGCAGGATCCCAACAGGCCTATCGGCTCTTTTATTTTTCTCGGGCCTACGGGCGTAGGTAAGACAGAGCTGGCGCGCGCTTTAGCGCAATTCATGTTTGATAATGAGCAGGCCATGATCAGAATTGACATGTCCGAGTATATGGAAAAACACTCCGTCGCCCGACTGATAGGAGCACCCCCGGGATATGTGGGATACGACGAAGGCGGTTACCTCACTGAGGCGATACGGAGAAGGCCTTACACAGTTGTGCTTTTCGATGAAATTGAAAAGGCGCACGTGGACGTGTTCAACATACTCTTGCAGATTCTGGATGATGGCAGATTAACCGATGGCCATGGCAGGACTGTCGATTTTAAGAACACCATCGTGATTATGACATCTAACATTGGCAGCCAATGGACTCAGGATATGACCATGAATGATGAAGAAAGGCGAGCGAGGACGATGGAGGCGTTGAGGTCTACGTTCAGGCCGGAATTCTTAAATCGAATAGATGATATTATCACTTTCAGATCATTAACCATAAACGATATCGATAAGATCATCGATATCCAGATCAATCTAATTCAGAAAAGGCTTAAAGATCGCAAATTGACCATCGAATTGACAGAAAATGCAAAAAATTATATAGCTAAAACTGGATACAGCCCGGTTTATGGTGCGCGGCCCCTGAAGCGAGCCCTCCAGAAACTGCTTCTGGACAATCTCGCCATGGGAATCCTAGAGGGGAAATTTGCCGAAGGAGAGCATATTATCGTTGATGCTAAAGAAAATGGCGAGATGATTTTTAAAAAGGGAAAATAGGCAAAAAGGAGGTTTATTGATGAATACCATTAAAACGGGCTTGTTGCTCGGTATTCTAACGGGCCTGTTAATGCTGATAGGGGGATATTTCGGCGGCAAGCAGGGCGTTGTCATCGCATTTATTTTTGCTACGGTGATGAATTTCGGAGCGTACTGGTTTTCCGACAAGATCATATTGCGGATGTATAACGCACAAGAGGTCGGAGAAAACCAGGCACCTCAACTCTACGCCATAGTGAAGGACTTGTCGTTGAAAGCAGGCCTTCCCATGCCGAAAGTCTATATTGTTCCTGGTGAAACACCCAATGCTTTCGCCACCGGACGCAATGAAGACCATGCAGTTGTCGCCGTGACACAAGGAATCTTAAGAATTCTTAACAGAGAGGAACTAGAAGGCGTTCTTGCCCATGAATTGACTCACATTAAAAATAAGGATATGCTTATTGGATCTATTGCAGCAACCCTTGCCGGAGCCATCGTTATGCTGGCAAATATGGCCCAGTGGGCGGCTATCTTCGGCGGATCGAACCGTGACGACAGCGAGGAAGGAAGCGGTGTCATCGGTCTGATCGTGATGGCGATTCTTGCACCCATTGCGGCAACTATTATACAGATGGCGATTTCCAGATCACGGGAATACCTTGCTGATGAAGGTGGGGCCCGTGTATCAGGCAAACCATACGGCCTGGCAGGCGCCCTCGAAAAACTGTCGAAGGCATCACAGGCGATACCGATGGATGCAACCCCTTCAACCGCTCATATATTTATTGTTAACCCACTGACAGGAAAATCTCTTATGAACCTCTTCAGTACACATCCTCCGATTGAAGAACGCGTTGCACGGTTAAGAAGCATGAAACCCATGTGAGTACAGATGGCAAACAATTGTTCTGAAGCGGCTTAAGCTTAAGCGTCGTTAATTCAATAAGTAGCCTTAGTCTCGACAGTCAGCTCAGGGCTTAATAAAGGACATAGATGCTTTTGACATAGAAGGAGACTATTATGGACGATGGAAATAAAGAGAAGGGATTTGTGGTCAAGGATAAACGAATTTTTGATGAATCTGGGGAAGCACGCGCGGAGGATTTGAAAAAAGAGGAACTGACAGACGAAAAAATATCAGAAAAGAAACCTCTCGACAAAGATGATCAATCGGGAACCACGGAAGAATATTTTCCGGAAGTCACCTTTTCCAGTTTCATTCTTTCACTAAGCACAACGGTCATGTATCATCTTGGTGATTTTCCCGATCCGGCGACAAATAAAGTGAAAAAGAATCTCGCTGCAGCTAAACAAACAATTGACATGATCAACATGATAAAAATTAAGACCGCAGGAAATCTAGATAATGATGAAAAAGGCCTCCTGGAGGGAATCCTGTTTGAGCTGATGATGAGATACGTCAAAGAGAGGGAAGCAGGATGATCAGCAAGTTGTCGCCTGCAAAAGTCAACCTCCACCTCCGCGTCCTGCGTAAGCGTCCAGATGGCTTCCATGACATTTCAACGTTAATGCAGAGGATAAGTCTTTATGATGAACTGATATTCTCGCCGACTGACCACGGCATAACATTGAGCTGCCCCGGCGGCGTCATTCCGGAAAACAACAACAACATCGTGTACAGAGCGGCAGATGCCATTCTCTCCCGCCTGTCACATCCTCCAGGCATACATATCACCATTAAGAAAAAGATTCCTGTGGCTGCAGGTCTTGGTGGGGGCAGTTCAAATGCAGCAACGGCACTCGTAACCTTAAACGATTTGATGGATCTTCAATATAACACCGACGATCTAATGAAAATCGGCTCAGAACTCGGTGCAGATGTCCCTTTTTTTATCTTCGGGAAGACAGCTTGGGCATCCGGTATCGGTGACCGACTTCAAGCTACCGAGAACATTCCTCCATTATGGTTTGTCCTGATTAATCCCGGCTTTGAGATCTCCACAAAAGTGGTTTATGAAAACTTTAATTTAAGATTGACAAAACGCGTTGTAAATTATAAATGTCCAGTGCTTCATACTGCTGATGACATAGTAAAAGGACTCCATAACGATCTTGAGGAGGTTACTCTGGTTCTTCATCCCATACTGCGGTATTTTAAAAACATTTTAGTGCAAAACGGTGCTCTTGGCGCATTAATGTCCGGCAGTGGCCCGACGGTTATGGGAATTTTCACAGATGAAGAAGACGCAATTACGGCCGAAAAGGCCTTAGAGAATGTCGGAGGGAGTGAATGGTCTGTGTTCGTGGCTTGTTCCATATGATGCGCGTCTCATCATCCCTGTCAGTGTCGGAAGCGTTGCTTTCCTTATCGGCTATCTCAGTCAATAATGGGGCGTCGTCAAGCGGTAAGACACAAGATTTTGGTTCTTGCATACGGAGGTTCGAATCCTCCCGCCCCAGCCACATATAATAACTTTTTTGAAGGGATTTACATGCTTGATAGAATGAGAATATTCTCCGGGAATGCGAACTTGCCTCTTGCCCAGAAGGTCTGTGAAAACCTGGGCGTATCGCTCGGCAAGGCCAGTGTGACAACATTCAGTGACGGTGAAACGAGGGTGGAAATCAATGAGAATGTGCGTGGTATGGACGCTTTTATTATTCAATCTACTTGTCCACCCGTTAACAGCACCTGCATGGAACTCCTCATCATGATCGATGCCATGAAGAGGGCTTCTGCAGACAGGATAACGGCCGTAATACCATATTATGGCTATGCGAGGCAGGATAGAAAGGTGGCCCCACGGGCGCCGATTTCAGCAAAGCTTGTGGCAGATCTTATCACGTCAGCAGGCGCTTCTCGTGTTCTTTCGATAGACCTCCATGCCGGCCAGATTCAGGGTTTTTTTAATATCCCCGTTGACAATCTGTTCGCCACCCCCGTGCTTTTGGATTACATCAGAAGCAATTATCAGGGCAACATCGTCATCGTATCTCCCGATACTGGCGGCGTGGAGAGGGCGAGGGCGTTCGGCAAGCGGTTAGACGTCAATATAGCCATCGTGGACAAGAGGCGTGAAGGTCCTAACGAGTCGGCGGTTATGAATATAATCGGCGATGTGAAAGGTGCGCACGTCATTGTGCTTGATGATATGATTGATACAGCGGGCACCATAACACAGGCGGCGCAAGCACTCCAAGGGGCGGGGGCAGTGGAGGTTTCTGTATGCTGCACTCATCCAGTCCTTTCCGGACCTGCAATAGAAAGGATCGAAAGTTCAAGCCTTAAGGAGATTATCGTCACTGACACCATTCCCCTGCACGATAAGGCTAAGGCTTGCAATCGCATCAAAGTACTCTCAGTCGCCGGACTAATAAGTGAAGCAGTCAGACGCATATATTACAACGATTCAGTACATTCGCTTTTTATATAGGAGGAATAGATGGAAATAAGTGAATTAAAAGCCAGTCAACGGAAGACTTCTGGAAAAGGGGTTTCCCGAAGACTTAGAAAAGAAGGGATGACACCGGCTGTATTTTACGGACCCAAGACCGAACCCGTCCTGCTGGTGGTGAATTCTAGTGATTTGAAGCGGATACTAAAGGGTAAGGAGGAAAACATTTTCATAAACCTACAAATTGGCAACGGCAGACATATGGAAAAGTTCACCCTCATTAAAGAACTTCAGATAGATCCTGTCAGCAGGAAATTCCTTCACGTTGACTTTTGCGAAATTGACATGCAACGCGCTATTACCGTCGGCGTACCAATCCATTTCAAGGGACATGCTATAGGCATCGATAATGGGGGCGATCTACATCATATAAAAAGAGAAATAGCGGTATCCTGTCTTTTCACTGTTCTGCCCGAATTTATAGAGGTCGATATAAGTGGCCTTGACATCGGCGATTCTATAAAAGTGCAAGATATAAAATTGCCTGATGGTGTAAATGTCCTTGATCCGCAAGATACGATATTAGCATCAGTTACGGCACCCAAAGCTGTCGTGAAAGCTGAGACGGTAGAAGAAGAGCAGGAGGCAGTAGAAACGCCGGAAGAAAGCTCATAAGCCGTGAAGTCTCCCGCCAGCAGTGTGCGGGGCGTCCCCGGCAAAAAGAATATTCTCAGCTTTGACCCGCCTATGGAGCCGCGTTCGCGGGATGCACTCCCGGTCAAGTGTAAGACTTCTGCTCCACTTAGAGGTGACTGTTTGAAGCTTATAATCGGACTGGGAAATCCGGGTCTCAAGTACCAGATTACCAGACACAACAGTGGATTCTTGGCCGTTGATGAAATCGCTGTCGGCCACAACATCCCCATTCAATTGAAAGGTTTTGACTCCCGTTATGGAAAAGGCAGGATTGGTGACATTCCGATCCTGCTCGTCAAGCCCACGACCTTCATGAATATCAGCGGCATTGCCGTAAAGAAGATCGTAGATTACTTCAAAATTGACATACAGGATATCATCGTCATTCATGACGACATAGATCTTCCCTTCAGGACAATCCGATTGAAGGCAGGAGGCGGTCACGCCGGCCATAAAGGGCTAATCTCCATAATAGACAGCCTCGTCAATCCGGAATTCAGTAGGGTGAGAATCGGCATCGGAAGACCTTTTGATAAATTAACGGTTGAGAGCTATGTCCTTGAAGAGTTTGTCGAGGATGAATTGAGATTGCTACCCGAAATCACGAAAACGGTAAGTAATGCAGTGACAATGATTGTCACATCCGGAATTCAGGCGGCCATGAATCTTTATAATGAGAAACCTGCGAATCAATTGGGCAACGAAAGCGATGCGGCAGTGCCTTGAACTATCCCGATGCACTAAATAATTATTAAGTAATCAAACTCAGACAAAAACAGTGGCCTAATATAGGAGGAAGCTGTGGGCTTCAAGTGCGGTATCATCGGGCTTCCGAATGTTGGGAAATCCACAATATTCAACGCCCTTACAGCCGCAGGAGCCGAGGTAGCCAATTATCCCTTCTGCACCATTGATCCAAATATAGGGATTGTACAAGTTCCGGATGAACGGCTGCAAAGAATTGCTGAAATTATCAAACCTCCCAAAGTCACTCCTGCCACTATGGAATTCCTTGATATCGCCGGGCTAGTCAAAGGTGCAAGCAAAGGAGAAGGTCTTGGCAATAAGTTTTTGGGCCATATCAGGGAAGTTGATGCTATTGTGCACGTTGTGAGATGCTTCGATCATCCCTCTGTCACTCACATCTATGGCGCTGTTGATCCCGAACGTGATATAGAAATAATAAATACGGAATTGATTATAGCCGATTTGGAGTCCGTCGAAAAAAAAATTGCAAAAATCGAAAGGCTTGCAAAAACAGGAGACAAGGTCGCCCGCAAAGAGTTAGCTACGTGTCTCCGTATCAAGGACATTCTGGTAACGGGAACCGCTGCACGTGAGATAAGCTTCCAGGAAGACGAGCAGATGATAGTGCGAGATATTCACCTGCTTACCGCAAAGAAAGTTCTGTATGTTTCTAATGTCAGTGAGGCTGCTATCAAGGGTGCTACTGACTACATCCAGAAGGTGGAATCGATTGCACGAAAGGAAGATTCAAATGCAATCGCTATCTGCGGGGATTTGGAGGCGGAGATAGCAGAACTTCCTAAGGCCGAACAACAAGTATTTCTCAATGGTTTGGGCATAGAGGAGTCGGGCCTTTATAAGCTCATTAAGGCAGGGTATGCTCTCTTGGGCTTAATAACATTTTACACAACGGTCGGTCCGGAACTCCGGGCTTGGACGGTACCCCGCGGTTCGAAAGCGACAGAAGCTGCCGGAAAGATACACAGCGATATGCAGGAGGGGTTCATAAAAGCAGAAATAATACATTACAATGATTTTATTCGAGCGTGCAGCTTATCTTCAGCAAAGGAAGCGGGACTAATCAAAATTGAAGGAAGAGATTACACGATAGCCGATGGCGATATTGCATACTTCAGATTTCACGTTTGAATGCAATCGCCCATTCGCAAAAAGGCTATTTATTGCGATGAAACGATTGAAAGGAAAGATAACGGCAAGCAGTAATCACGACAAGTCTGTTTCACCGTTCATCATTCGTCTATATGGGGGATCGCTGGACGGCAAAGGAGGGAAAGGAAACCATCCACCGACTTAAAGTTCCCGAATCTTACGATACAAAGAGGGTTAGTCCTCATCGAAAAAAAAATCAGGTAGGAAAAATGTCTTGCTTTGATCCATGCCGTCTTCTCTTTTTACCGTCTCCCTCGGATCAACTCCACACGACAACTCCTCTTTTACCCTGGCGTCATCAGTGATGAAAAACTCATATTCGGTACCGAATTCGCCAAGCTCGGACCACGATCCCGAGGCCTTGTCTTCCTGATTTTTATGTGCTTTTTTGCGTTCTTCCTCCTCTTTCATTTAATGTATATTTAAATGTTAATAAATTTTAATGAGACCTCTGAGATCTACCTTTCATCTTTGCTCTATCGGCTATTATTCCTAAAGGTTTCTTACGCTCTCGAGAGGTCTCTTCAAGTTGCATTTAAGTTCTGCAAAATTGTTGCCACTTTAATACGGCTATCAATCTCTCTATAGGAATTCAGAGCAAAGAAATCACGATGAGAATATAAGTTCTATAAATCAATAATTTGCAAATTATTCTAGAGGCCAATATGCCTTTGAAATGAAATGATCATCTTAAATAAAAAGCATTTGACAAATAGTTTCACGAATTATTTGTGCGATAAGTGCACAATATATTTGTCTGTATTTTAACTAACTCCAAAATATCAAATGCTTCGGCAATTGTGCATAAGTGGCACATATTGTGCGATATTTGCACAATATGCCGTCTGTCATCAATTAATATGCTTATCAATTTTCTTTCGTTCTCTGATAAATTTATAACGGGAAATGCTTAAATGCCTAGCCGCTGCAGTCTTGTTGCCACCACTTATTTCAAGAGCATTTTCGAGGATTTTTTCTTTAATGTCACTCATAATTTTCTCTGTCACCAAGGTGTAATCTATTTCACCGGACGAGAGAGTGGGAAGAAACTTTTCAATCTCAACTTTGAGATATTTGTAATTGGGGACCACCTTTATTTCTGCGGGAAGATCGTCTGGCGAAAGTGCACTACCGAATTTCTGCAGGATCATGACCCGTTCAATTATATTTTTCAATTCCCTGACATTCCCTGGCCACGTATAGGCCTTCAAAATAAGCTCAGCTTCTTTACTGAATCCTCTCACTTTCTTGCCGAACTTCCTATTGAATTCTTCTATATAGTGCCTTGCCAAAAGAAGTATATCATCCGGTCTTTCACGGAGGGGCGGTATAACAATAGGGACAACCCTTATTCTGTAAAAAAGGTCTTCACGAAAGGACCCTTCACTTACCATCTTGACAAGATCCATATTAGTTGAAAAAATGAACCTTACATCAATAGGTATGTTTTCCGTTCCGCCAAGCCGCCTCACATAACCATTTTCCAGCATTCGCAGAAATTTTACCTGCAGTTGGATGCTCATATTTCCAATCTCATCCAGCAGCAACGTACCACCATTGGCATACTCCAGAAGACCTATTTTCCTCTTCCTTGCATCGGTAAAGGCCCCCGGCTCATATCCAAATAGTTCACTTTCCAACAGCGTCCCTGGAATAGCAGCGCAATTAACATCAACGAAAGGTCTGGCAGACCTGTTACTCTGTCTGTGAATGGCGCGGGCAATCAATTCCTTGCCGGTGCCGCTTTCGCCCTGAATCAATATATTTGTATTGTGTGATGCCACCTCCTCAATCACGTGGAAAATACCTATCATTTTCTTTGATTTTCCTAGAATATTATGAAAACCCAAGAGAATATCTTCCCTCTCCTTCAGCTTTTCAACTTCCGTCTTGAGCGATTCCGCTTCGAGCGAAAGCATGGAATGCATAATGACGTTGTCATATGAGGTAACTGCGTTCTTAACGAGTATATCCAGGATATTGATTTGATCCTGGGAGTAAGTGCCTGTCCGTTTCGCGAGATACAGCGCTCCTTTGAACTTATCTTTAATATGAAGGGGAAATGCTATTTCCGAGAAGAAACCCTCATATACTGGGACGGATAGAGGCCTCTCATCGGACTCACGTCGAACGACGATACTATTCGTGTCCATTGCCTCATTAATGATGCTCTTGCCTATCATCCCATCATAAGCCCTTCTGTCCTCGATGAAAACTTTGCCGCCATCAGTGATGAGACAACGATCCTTTTCGATGTCTAAGAAATATACGAGAATTCTGTCGGCACTCGCAATTCTCAGTGCACTCTTATTCAGAATGTCGAGTATGCGATTATCGAGGACACGACTTAAATTTATCTCCGAGACGGCTTCCTGAAGAATCATCAATTGACGGATTTTCTCCGCATTGGTCTCAAAAAGCCTTGTGTTATGGATTACAATGCTCATTTGACTGGCAAATGTTAAAAAGAGGCTGATTTCCTCGGTAAAAAATTTTGTTTCCTCCTTGCACCATGCCGCTATTGTTCCAATGACATCATCGCCTATCCTGAGGGGCACGCACACAATGGAACCTTTACTAAGAATCTTCGTCAGCAAACGATCAGTTTCCGTGATCCTCGGATCGGTCGCCGCATCCTCAATGGCAATTGCCTGACCTGACTTTGCCACCTTTGTCGACAGACAATCATGTTCGTAGATATTCAGTGCTACTGAAAATGCTCTCTCCGTCTCTTCGTGACTGTAATTTTTTACAACCTTCGTTTCTAGATACTGTTTCGTCTCGTCTAAAAGCCTGATTATCCCCATATCGAAACCCATGGTATCGACAACTTCATCCAATATTCTGGCCAGTATTTCATCCACATTGGATGGAGCGGTAAGAAAAGTACTTATCCGAAAAATACTCTTCAGCAATTTATCCTTGTCAAGCAAAGGCGTATTGGATGTCTCGCTGCGGAAATCTTCATCACCATTTATTCTTGCCATTGTTAAATCATTCCCTTTCCAAAAAACTCATGCCTCGTGCAACATGACGCTGAGGGCTGTCGTAAGCTTTACTGTGTCCTCATCGGCTCTTCTTAATCTTGCACTTACAATCCGCCCCAGATTTAACAGTATGCGATAACCAAGTTCATGGTCTTCTTCAGCAGCCCTCAAGAAGTCATCCTTCTTCATTTCATACATAACGCAATTCGTAACTGCCTTTACAGATGCAGTTCTTTTCAGTTCTTCAAGGAGGGCTATCTCCCCAAAGACAGCGCACTGCTTACCATCCAGTCTCGTAAATACCTTGTTTTTCCCTAGCTCTTCATTATCTGCATCGTCCAGAACAAGGCTCTTTGCGATCTCGACAGTGCCCTCTAGGATAATATACATCGTATCTCCTACATCGCCCTCTCTCATGATGATCTCATCGGCCGAAAAAGTAACCTTACGCAGGATACCCATAACTTTTCGGATCTTTTCTGGAGCTAGGTTTTTAAAAAGGGCAATATCCTTCAATACAGCAATATCTTTATCCATCAAATATCTCCCAAAGCATAACCTCTGCCTGTTTTTCAGCATCTTTCAAGTTCCAGATACGGTCGGAACATCCTATGCGAAACGCACAAGAGACTCTTTCACATCACTTCATCTGACCGGCATTACCCTCGAAAGTATCACGGCAAATTGCCCGTCCTTTATGATATATCCATCGTCAGGATTTAAGATAAATTGCGTCTCTTCCTTTTTATAAAAAAAATCCTTTTTTGATTCTTTTATTTTATCTTTGATAAAGGTATCAATAATGGACGTATCATCCGATAAAATATCTGCCAGCTTTATTGCCTTCTTTTCCATCAAGAGACCTATCAGGATAGTATGCCGCTTTTCCCTATAAAATGACGATAATTCTTTAAACGTGTTGCCGACAAAACTTCGGGGAATTTCTGCTCTCGACAATTTGTTGGTGTCACCTATAGATAGCATGCTCGAAAATATTTTAGGGAGACCGGGGGAATTAATCGCACAGGCGAGCAGCGAACCTACATGCTCGCCTCTGACAATGATTTCGTCAACATTTGCCCGTTTCAAATGCTGCTTGTTTTCACCATCAAGGAGCTCGGCAATGGTCTTAACATTGGGCGCTATAGACTTGATTGTCAAGGCGGCAAGGGTTGTTCTTTCATCAATCCGCTCGTGCGGATGGCTTCCTGATGTGTCTGCCATAATTAAGGCAAAGGCAGCCTTCGTTATATTAGCCCTCGAAAGAACATCTTCATGAACATAATTACCCCTGAGAAATTTTAGGTTATATTTGTCATACTTGAGCTTGAGAGAATCGACGAAATCAACTGAAAGTTCATTTATCAGGATGATTGGTGTGCCTTCAATGGAGCCATATGTCGTCAGAACCTGGAGGACTTCTTCCGTATGCTGATTCCAACCGCATAGAACAATGTGGTCTTTCTCCTTGACAGTTTCCAAACCTTTTCCCTCCTTAATCTTCCGTTCTACAAATATGGAGGCGATGGTTGCCGTGAAAAGAGACATTAAGCCAACACCTGCAAAGATGAGTATCAGTCCCACCGCTCTTCCACCCGGAGTTATGGGATATATGTCACCATAACCTACAGTACCTATGGTTACTACTGCCCACCAAACTCCATCCCACAAAGAATGAATGGTAGATTCTTCCCCGGCACGTTCAAAATAATAGACGCTGGTTGCACTGATAAAGATAACACTCAGTATGACAGTGGAAATTTGAACAAAGCGCTCTCTGTACAATCCTTTCACGAACTTTAAGACCTTCGCCATATGTTGTCCAGTAAATTATTCTGTATCCGGTTAGATTTACATGCTATTTATCTGGAATATACAAAGATTTCGCCCATGAATAAATCAACTCTTCCCGTATTCAAGGAATCGCATAGAGAAAGTGGCTCTGCCCTGAGTTGCAGAACGCAGGTCTGTTGAATATCCAAACATCTCCCTCAGGGGCACCTTGCCCCTGATCTCACTTATTGTTCCCTTTGGCGTGATGGCTTGAATCTCACCGCCTCTTGCATTTATGTCCCCTATGACTTCGCCCATAAATTCTTCCGGCACGATCACGTCAACCATCATGATCGGCTCAAGCAGTATCGCATCAGCCTGCAAGCAACCATTTCTGACGGCGGATGACGTAGCGATCTTATACCCAAGCGTCGTAGATTCCCCTTCTTTAAACGATCCCCCAGTCACTGTCACCCTGATATCCACAATTGGATAACCACTGATTACACCGCTAAGAGTCGCTTCTTCAATACCTTCGTGAATGGCGGCATGGAATTCTTCAGGTATTGTGGATTCGTCAGTCTGTATGACAATCTCGTTACCCTGACCCCTGCCTCTCGGCTCCAACACTAAGCAAACATGACCAAAATGTTTTTTTTCGCCAAGTTCCTTCTCAAACAGGCCTTCAATCCCTATCTTCTTTTGAATTGTTTCCCGATAGACAACCCTCGGTTTACCGACATTTACATGGGCGTTAAAATCTCTCTTTAATCTATCAATGACAATTTCAAGGTGAAGCTCTCCCATACCCGAAATCACGGTTTGAGCGGTCTCCTCATTATACTTAACTTCAATTGTGGGATCTTCTTCTACAAGCTTGGCGAGTGCGGCGGTAAGCTTTTCCTGATCTGCCGGTGTCCTCGCCTCTATGGCCTGGCTTATGACCGGTTTATAGAACTCAATGGGCTCAAGAAGAATCGGACGGGACTCATCGCAGATCGTATTTCCCGTCGTCGTATCCTTGAGACCCAGAACGGCAACAATATCCCCAGCACCGCAACTTCCAATTCTTTGCCGTTTATTGGCGTGCATCTTCAATAGTCGCGCAATTTTTTCCTTTTTCCCTATGCTGGCATTATATACGGCATCGCCCACCTTTATGAGGCCCGAATAAACCCTCAAATAAGTCAGCTTTCTGCCTTCATCCTGTCTAATCTTGAAGGCCAGTGCAGCGAGAGGTTCATCGTCGCGGCTATGTCTAACCTCTTCCTCTTTCGTCACAGGATTGAGACCTCGAATAGGAGGAATATCGTCCGGTGAGGGAAGAAAATTAACTATAGAATCGAGTATCGGCTGAATGCCCTTATTTCTCAGCGCGGAGCCGCACATTACGGGAACAGCCTTTAGAGAGATAGTTGCCTGCCTGATGGCTCTTATCATCTCTTTTTCCGAAATAACTGTTCCTTCTATATATTTCTCCGCAATAAAGTCATCCATTTCGGCCAGTGATTCAATCAGTTTCTCACGATGCTCTTTCACCTGTGGAAAAACATAAGATGGGATATCTGACACCGAATAAGACGACCCGAGAGTACTATCATCCCAGGTAATTGCCTCCTGCTTGATTAGGTCTATGATGCCCTTAAATTGATCTTCCTCACCTAGGGGTATCTGTATCGGCAGTGGCACTGAATTAAACCTTTCGCCCATCGTCTTTATAGTGCCGAAATAATCAGCACCAATCCTGTCCATCTTATTGATAAAAGCTATTTTGGGGACGCCATATTTATCGGCCTGGTGCCAGACTGTTTCTGATTGCGGTTCAACGCCGCCAACGGCGCAAAACACAACTAATGTTCCATCCAGAACTCTCAGGCACCGTTCAACCTCCATGGTAAAATCCACATGACCCGGAGTATCAATTATCTGGATATCATAATTCTTCCAGGTGCAAGCTGTGACAGCGGAAGTAATCGTTATTCCTCTCTCCTGCTCTTGCGGCATCCAGTCCATTGCAGCTTCGCCATCATGAACCTCTCCCATCTTGTATAATATTCCTGTGTAGAATAGTATTCTTTCGGTAACAGTGGTCTTGCCGGCATCTATATGGGCCACCACACCGATATTTCTTGTTTTTGAAAGTTTCTTTTTCGAAGCCATGGACCAACCCGCAAGTGATTCTCTCCACCCCTGCCTTACCCTTCTTTTGCACCCGGCGCTAACATGTCCTTATTCATGGTAAAGGGTTGCCTCGTATCAACATGCCCTTTGATAGATTCCACTTCCTTCCCGTCTATCAATAACTTCACCCTCTTAATGCTATTTATATTGCGCACCAGAGTATTGGTCAGCGAATATATTGTCGCCATTTCACTGGTACTGCCGCCAGGATGTTGTTTGGCAAGATTCTTGTCAAAGCTGACGTAAGCGGTTTGTTTGTCGTCTATTCTGACATCGTCGAGCGCCACCCCTTCCGGGAAGGTCCTTACAAGCTTCGTCTTGGATCCTTCGAGCAAAGCCTTAACCAATTCCCTAGCCCTAGCTTGGTCATTCTCTTCTTTTGGAATATACCGCTTTTCCGGAACTAAAAATCGCTCATTCGCATCGGAAAAATATAACACAACCTCCTGTTTTTCCTTCTTCGCGACGGCATCCTTGGTTGGCGGGAATACATATTCGAAAATGATTACAAAGAAAAGTATGAGACACGCTACAATGGTAGTAATAATCAAAAAGAGGATAGACTTCTTCATGCGCTTCTTCTTTTTCTTTACCTTTATCTCATCTGTTCTTCTACTTTTCTTTGTGACCATGGTCAATTCTTCTCCTCAATTACTAAAAGCGGCGATAATGTAGGGTATTTTTACACTACTGTCAAGCAGAGAACAAAAAATCCAACCATCGTTGCTAAAGCGAAGAGCGGCTTCGGAAACGTGAATTCGACGCCTCACGAAAGCCTATTTTCAAACCCGAATAGGACAGCTTGTAAGAATTTTGTCGTATGGCCGTGTCCACCGGACAGACCACTCCGTTAATTACGACGCCGCTTTTATTCCTGACATAAATGCTGAATCGGTAAACATTCTTGCAAGTGCACATATCCTGCAATCACACAGACTATCCGATCCCGCTTCGGTGCGACATTGAGGCAGCTATAATAAGACGCCATCTAGGTGCTCGCCTTCAACCAGGGGTCGAGCAGAAGGCGACATGCTGATTTCAATTACATTGTGGAAAAATGAGATTGCCCAGGTTTGTTATGGGGTGGCGTTTCAAGAAGCACCCGACAGAAAATTCTCATTTCTATTTATTATTGGTGCTGCAACCGTTAACCCACCAGTCGCTCTTATCTTTGAACCACCACTCGGAGGAATCCGTTCTAATGATGCTCATGGCCAGTTTTTTTGCAGTTTCAGTATGAAGCCGCCTTCTTGCAAATTCAATCCAGTCGTCGGTATATTTATTGCCGAGATCGCCATATTCCTTCAATTGGAGAATAAGAGCAAGCTGGTCGGCATCGTGGGCAATGAGCGCCTCTCTTGTATTCTTCTCGTTAAATTCGTCGATGACGGATTTAATTTCATCGCCGAAGAAAACTGTTTGCGTCAGTTCTCTTATGGCCCTTTCCTCGTGGACAGTAACATATTTCTTATACATATAGTTCATATCGCCAGTTCTGGCTTCGGGAAGGTCGTGGACGAGGCATATCTTCAGCACCCTCAATTCGTCCACACCAGGTTCAAGCTTACTTAAGGCATAGCCGATAAATATCGTTCGCAGAATATGTTCAGCTACCGATTCGCATCCTGAGCCTAAGAATCTAAAACCTGTTCTCGGGGTTTTCTTTAACATGCCCACTTCAAATAAGAAATTCGCTATGCTGTCCATATTATTCCTTTTTCATTGTTCTTATTCTATTGTCCATCATATCCGAGACTCTCTTTATCTGTGACTGGAGTGAAGCAATACCGTCCGGCTTCATGGATAGCAATCTATCAATCTGCGATTTCCAGTATTCCAACACCGAGATTTCGTTTTCCTTCAATTTTTTGTCAAACCTCGCCTGGAGCTCTTTAACAAAAGCCGGGTTATTTTCCATACTAGTCATGTGCTATCCTTAGTTGACAACTCTTATCATCTTTTTATCATAGAACTTATTATATCATTAATGCTCGTTCTTGCAACCATGGATATTCAAAAATTTATGCGAAAATCTTTGAAGCTCATAATTCCGGTATTGAACGAACCTAATGATATTGAGATTTTACTTTGCACAGCGCCAATAATTATGCTAGTAACACGGCAGATTAGTTAGGTTTGCAAGAATTATTTTTTACATTGTAAAGCAGTGTAATATCTTGACGAGGTATAGTTATGGGTAATCTCTGTTTGAGATTTTTCTATCTCATTCTTTTTTCTTTGACCTTTCTTACCGTCACTTCTCAAAACTCTTTCGCTGAGGAGGATACGGCGCATCTTTCCTTTCAAAAGAAGGCAACGCTAAGCGCAAAGACACACCCGTATGTAGTTAAAGAAGGGGAGTGGCTGTTTCAGATCATGAGAGCCCAAGCGGGAATAACGTCACACCGACTCACACTGATAAAAAACCTGAACCCTGAAATAAAGGATCTAAATAAAATCAAACCCGGCCAAGTCATTATACTCCCCGAAAGGGAACGGCGCACTGTGCCAGAAAGTGAAGAGAGTTCCGAAATTTCAAATTATACCATAAGAAAAGGCGATTCCATAAGCCGGATCGCCATGCGTGAGCTGAATGTGAAGATGCCCGACCTTAGAAACGTCGTTGAAAATATCAAGCAGCTGAATCCAGATATCAGAAACTGTAACCTGATATATCCCGGCCAGACTTTGCAACTGCCCCGCAGAAGCATAATCATTACTAAACAGGAGGTCAAAGCCCAACAAGCCGAATCATCCCTTAAGGTTGTTAAAGATGAAGCGAAGGACAAGCCTCTCATCCTCCCACGAGTGTATCTTGATATCATAAAGGTTGTTGTCAATAGAATGAATGGAACGCTCATAACTCTCGGCAAATACTATATTCCCATTCCAGAGTTAGGACAGATAACGATCGACTGTTCCACAGTGCCCGTCGTTGAACTGGATGACGGAAGTTCGATTTTTTTGGATTTCGCCAATCGGATACCGGACACCTTGAAGAATATGATCCAGTCCAACTGGAAAAATTATCATTCGGTTGAGATAGCAAGCAGTAATGATACTGCCGCAATCCTCCAAAAAATTATCAATGCCTCAAACACGTATTCAATGACGAAGAGGACGACGCCTTACACCATAGGTACCAGTCCGCCGCTTCAGCTTTCCCTGGACTGGCTAATCACAAAAAAAAATCAGGATAATAAGCCATACCTGCAGGGACTCTCAGTTGTATCAGATAATTCCCGACTATTGCCCAGGCCAATGATCCAATATGCAGAGAGAAACGGCATGATTATAACAGAAGTATTCGAAGGACAAGGTGTCGTAAGCGCAGCGGATGAAAAATATACTTTGCCGCAAATATCAAATATGCACGTAAGCACTAGTATGGAATTGGTCAATTCCCTGCTTAATGAACTAGGATATAGAACAACCAGAGATGCTGAAGCAGGGATACTTGACGCCTCCGTAAGTGGCGTTTACCTCTCTGCAAAGGCCGATGTGCTTGCGAAAAAAGGGGATAAGCTAATAATAATCCTCTCAAAAAAAATCCCCCAACAATTCATTGACGGTTTGAAAACCCGAGGCACGGAGACAATCATTCTCGACAGCGGAGAGACGAAGAAAGCAGTTATCGATAAAGTCCTCAAGGCTGCGAGTATTCCTTTCTCGTTCAGTAGTTTTTCCTTCTCAGTGCCCGAAAAGACCGATAAGCCAGCAGGAACGATTAGCTTTCCTGCCTTTAAAATAATGGGAGATAAAGGAGTCTTTTATCTCATCGATTTCGACATGGATCCTGAAATATATGGGCTGCTCAATAATAAGTGGGAGGTGAATATCGTCAGATATTGAAAGTAAAGGGTATAGGTCTATTTTCAGGGGGACTGGATAGCATCCTTGCAGCAAAAATAATCATGGCATTGGGTGTTGAGGTTACGGGGGTTACGTTCACCACCCCCTTTTTTAGTTCTGAAAAGGCTAAAGCTGCCGCAAAGAGAATCGGGCTTCACCTTATGGAAGTGGACATTACGAAAGAACACCTTGATATATTAAAGGCGCCTAAGTATGGATATGGAAAGAATATGAATCCATGCATCGACTGTCACACCCTCATGCTCAAAATAGCTGGCAGGATCATGGAATATAAGAAGGCTGATTTCATTTTTACAGGTGAGGTTCTCGGCCAGCGCCCCATGTCCCAGACCAGACAGTCTCTTCATGTCGTTGCGAAAAATTCAGGGTATCAGGAGTATATCTTGAGACCCTTGAGTGCACTGCTTCTCCCTGAAACAAGACCGGAAATCGAAGGAAAGGTTGATCGTCATGGGCTCCTCGCCGTCAAAGGAAAAGGGAGGAAGAATCAGATTGAGATGGCAAGGCGTTACGGCATTGATCATTACTCCGCTCCTGCAGGGGGATGCCTGCTTACAGATCCTATTTTTTCCAAGAGACTCAGAGATCTCTTTCAGTACGTCATGGATTTCGAGATAAGAGACATTGAGCTTCTCAAATATGGCAGACACTTCCGAATCAATGAGTTTTCCAAAGTCATTGTGGGGCGGAACAGCGTCGAGAATGAGATGCTCCAAAGACTATCTCACGGGGAAGATACCATTATTTGTATGGAGCAATTTCCCGGACCGACGGTTATCGTTCCTTATGGAAGCGACGAGCCGACCATTCTCTCCGCCGCATCCCTTTGTGTCTCATACAGCGACGCTCCAAAAAATGAGGAAGTTAGCGCCCTGTGTCGGAAAGGAGATTCCACAAGTCACATTCAGGTGAAAGCCGCACTCAGGGAGGATATTGAGTGCTGGTTGATTAAATGAGGCTCACGGCAGATGTTGATGTCTAAGTAAATCATGAATTGTCTTTACGGGATTGAAGGTCTCGATTGGCACTTCGACGAAAATGGTAATCCAGAAAGCCATTGAACCGTTCCACAAACCGGGGAGTTCAAGCGCTTTAAGGTCCCTGCCCTTTTCGGATTTCTGTGAAATGAAATAGGCCTCTTTATTTACGAATTCACAGAGATCAAATTTGTCAGACCGGTAGTTGCGAACCCCACAGACAAGATCGACAGGATTAAAATGGGTTGACTGTGACCAGATTGCCTTCTGTTTTGCTGATCCCGAATCTATCTGTGACTCCTCAATAATCTGAAGCGACTGCGTTCCATCTTCCCCGTTTATCCAAAAAGGACCTCCGCCCGGCTCTCCTTGATTTTTTACCATACCGCATACCCTGATCGGCCGGTTGAGTTTCTTGAAAATAAAAGAGCATTTCTCAGCAAGGGGTAAATCTTCAAACCGTGGCGGTATGACAAGGTGAAGCCTATTTTCACAAAATAACCTCAGTTCCCGGAGAACTTTTTCGTCCGGTTCAGCTTTATCTAACTGCCGCAGGTATCTGAATATCTCGTTCTGAAGAGCGATGAGATAGCCCCCTATAACCTTCTTGTAAAATATGGTGACCGGTTTCAGCCTGTCAGAAACTATATTATCAATATTTTTCAGATAGATTATATCTCCCCCGGTGCCGTTCAGATTATCAAGAAGGGCGCCGTGGCCGCCAGGCCTGAAAACGAGCTGCCCCTGTTGATCCCGAAACGGTTGGTTATTTAAATCCACCGCTAGGGTATTGGTAGACGATTTCTGTGCGGAGAGTGTAACCTCAAAGGTTACATCATATTCCTTCTCATAATACCTTTTAACCACCGATAGGTAATCCTCCACGGCTCTTTGGTGTTCCTCTGAGAGAGTTAAATGGAGCCTACACACGCGGCAGGCATCTTTGGTGTAAAGAGCCGCTTCTACCAGATGCTCTTCAAGGGCGGTGCGGCTACCGTCAGGATAGGCATGGAATTTCAATAGCGCTTTGGGGAGACTGCCGTAATTCAAGCCTTTAGACGTCAAGATGTAGGCCAAGATATCGGCATGTCTTTCGACTTCCAACATCTTTTCAAGCTCTTCGCCATCGCGCAATATTATGTCATGCAAATCCATATAAAATGCGAACCTTTTTAGTTCCGCGGCGAACTCTTCCCTCTGTCTCGCATCCAAACTTCCTCTCTCTAGATATACGTACCAATCCTTGAACATGCGACTGGCAGCACCGGAAGCTGGCACAAACTTCAGCACATTCCTGCCCATCCCGAGCTCTTCTTCGTACAATGCCACCATTTTCGTAAGCTCTTCTTTCGAAAGGGTCACGATGCCGTCATTAACAGTACAGGGCCTGTTTAGCTTGACCGGACGGACACCTCTCTTGAAAAGGTCGATCTGTGCCAGCACCTTTTCACGGGTAAGGCCTTCTTTCTCAATCTGTTTTACGTCCGCTTCTGTAAAAATCATATAAAATAGTAGTGTGCATTTCTTTCCATCGGGTTATCATGAACTTGTGCCGATAAATTTTTTCCTCAAACGAAGAAGGCCCCCCTTCCCTCTTGCCATCCCGCCTGAGAGCACCTCCCATAGACTCTGAAAACAACCGCTCATTAATGATTACAAAACGCTATTTCTTCTTGATCTTTTTTACCGACCCTTTGCGCAGCCGGTTCCTCTCCCTCAGTAACCTAGATATGTCTTTCTGCCTTCGCGTGGGTCTTTCTCTGGTCATTGTTATCCGTTTTAAGTTATTCCTTCACATAATACTGCAACTTTAACCCGCCTGCTTCGATAACATCACCATCCTTCAGGTCGTATTTATGATCGACTTTCTGTCCGTTTACTTTCAGCGTTTTTCCACCTGCAGGCGTAATAAAATACCCTTCCTTCCTTCTATTGACGAGTGCAGCGACTTTGGGGGCGAAGAAGCCTTTGAGATGAATGCCGGCTCCGTCTTCCTTACCAATGGTCGTAACTCTCTCTTTGAGCAGATAATCTCTCTTGTCCGTCGATCCTTCAATAACTATGAAACCACCAAGGATCTCGGGCTTATCTTTGCCCTGAGAGGCCAAAATTTTTTTCTGATCTTCCGCGCCAATTACGATCGTTTCATCCATCGAACGTCCCCGCACGGCAAAACCCTTGGTATCCGTTTCTCTTGACTTTTCCAAAATGACATCAAGTGTATGAACACCGATTAGAACCACATCCCCGTTATGCAATTCACCTTTAGAAATTTTCTGGCCGTTGATATAGGTACCGTTCAAGCTACTAGTATCCTCGATAAATAGAGAATTCCCCTCTTTCTTTATCCGCGCATGATAGCCGGACACGGCCTGATTATCGATGACGATATCGTTATCCGTTTTTCTCCCAATAGTCATAACCTCCTGATCAAGCGGTATCTCTCTTATTACGGCTTCCTTGAATTTGAGCAAAACCCGCGCCATATATCACCTCCTGAACCATTTCTTGAAATTTAATAGAAAAGGAATCCAGCTATTATTCCTGACATATCCCACAACAACCGTTATATTATCCTTGCCGCCCTGTTCATTTGCCAGTTCTATCAGCCTGTCACATACTGCCGCTGGATCTTTCATTGACACCGCAAGAGCAAGTATATCGTCATCGGAAATCATCGAGGTGAGACCATCTGTACATAAGACCAGGATGTCACCGGCAGACAGAGTCAACTCACTAACATCAACTTCAACATCGCTAGCAACACCGAGGCTCCTCGTCAACAAATTTCTCGTCTCAGATTTCTGTGCCTCTTCCCTCGTTAATAGCTCACGTTTTACCTGTTCATAGACTACAGAATGGTCGTCGGTCAGTTGTTCAATATCACCAGCCCTCACCAGATAAACCCTGCTGTCACCTACATGTGCAATGCTCAACCTATCCCTGTTGGCTACAACTGCCGCTACCGTTGTCCCCATCCCCTGCCAGCCTGCATTGCTCTTTGCAGCCTCATATATCGCCTGGTTGGCAAGACGCACTGAGGAGCCGATCGCCTTGGTCAATTCGGATTGATCTTCGTCGAATTTCCCGACCAATGCTACCCGACCTTCATGAAACGCCTTAAAATAATCCCTTATTACATCGAGAGCCAGCTTGCTTGCAATCTCTCCGGATGCATGTCCTCCCATGCCATCGGCAACAACAAGCAGACGCGCTTTCTCATCAATGTAAAAGCCGTCTTCGTTGTTGGGTCTGACAAGACCCATATCTGTTCTGCCGCAAGCATTAATTTCCAATGATCAGTTCCTATTGAGAAAGGGCACTGACAAGTTCCCTTCCCTGTTGGTATCGCCCCTCTCTATCTTTGGAAAGCAATTTCTCAATAATGGAAATAATATTATCCGGTATATTTGGCGCCAGAACCTTAAGCGCCGCGGGTGTAGAATTCGTTATATTAAACATGAGGGTAGTGATATTGTCCCCCTGGAACGGCTTCTCACCAGTCAGCAGTTCATAAAATACTACACCAAGTGAAAAAAGATCTGACCTGCCATCAACATGCTGCCCCGCAATCTGTTCCGGAGACATGTAACTCGGTGTTCCAATAACTGCGCCCGTCTTGGTACTTGAAGCGGTCATAACCCTGGCAATACCGAAATCAGTAACCTTAACCTCCCCGTTTTTCAAAATCATGATGTTTGTGGGTTTGATGTCCCTGTGGACTACACCGCTGCAGTGTGCATAATCAAGCGCCTGGGCAACCGATGAGATAATCTTCACTACTCTGTTGAGGGGCAACAAATCCTCCTTCTGGCAATACCTAGCGAGATCGTTTCCGTCAAGCAGTTCCATAGCCATGTATGCAAGGTCGTAATCCTCGCCGACGTCATAAATAGTGACAATATTAGGATGAGAAAGTTTGCCTGCGGCCTCAGCTTCCCTGAAGAATCTCTGCTTCACTTCCGCGAGCTGCTCCTTATCGACCTCTTCATATCGCAGAGTCTTGATCGCCACTTCTCTATTGATCTTGGGGTCCTGGCCTAGGTACACAACTCCCATAGCTCCCCGACCCAATTCCTTTATGATCTCATAGCGCCCGAGAGTAGGCTTGGTCTCTGCACCGTCCATGAGTAAGGTTGTATCTTTCTTAGCGCCTCCAAGGCCGAATATCATTGTATCCCCTGCCGTCTTAAGCTTCTTGGCCCGCTCCTCAATGTCTTTGAAGTTTCCCCCTTGCGCAATATACTCATAGACAGCTACGGCTTTGTTAAACATCCGCTTTCTTTCAAAATCCAGGCCTAAGTTGTACAGCAGCTCTTTAACAGACTTATCCTCAACAGGACATTTGCAAAACTTTTCGAAGGCCAAATCAAGCATACCTTGTCCTTGGAACGATAGCCCCAACATCTTATTGGTTTCGTAACTGTCTGCCTCGATGCGCTCCTTCGCCTCTTCAGTAAAGAAGTACCCCTTAGTAACCACTAGGGTATAGCCGATCAGCATAAGAAGGGACGGATGGACAAGTTTGACCCAGTATCTGTAATTTATCAGGAGATACATCCCCGCTCCGATCCACATTAGCAGGATAATCAACGATGCTATGGCACTGATCCTAATCTTCAGCCTAGGTATAATCAATGCCAGAAACAAACCAAAAAAAACGGTAACCCCTATCTCCAAAGGGAATGCCCATGCAGGACGCACGATATAATCACCCGAGAGGATGTTATCGGCGACATTGGCAATGATACCCCAAGGTGGAACATTAGGTCCGATAGGCGTAACCTCTAAAGCACCGAGACCGATTGCGCTCTGGGCAATGATAACAATCCTGTCCTTGAATGCCTCCGGAGGCGCCTTGTTGTTGGCTACATCATAGAAAGAGAAATAAGGAAAGGTCTTGCTAAAACCAATGAGCATGTCACCCCTGTCAGATGTGGCGATCCTGTTATTTCCAAAATTCACTCCGCCAGCGATACTCACATCTTTTATATCGTAGTTCAAATATTTCAAGGATAGTTGAAGTCCGAATGACGGGTATGCCCGCCCTTCGTAATATACAAGCAGAGGTTCACTTCGCACCGTGCCATCAATATCGGGAACAACATTAATGTGTCCGAGAGCTAGGGCTTTCGTCGCAAAATCCGGAATTGGTGGGATAATCTGTCTTGCCGTTAGGCTTCCTTGCTGCGTCGATACAGGTACAGAATTCTGTTTGAGATAATCGGGAATTTCATATCCTTTGCTGTCTATTGAATTACCCAAGATGAAAACCAGCGGCAATATGACTTTTTTGCTCTCTCCGACAGCTGCCCCAAGTATTGCATCATTATCCAGTTTCTTTTCTGTTTCTTTAAGCGAGGCATAGATGCTGTTAACCTGCACATTTTTCAGCACGCTGGCATCATTCTCTATATTCTTGAGAATATCGCGCACTTCAGTTAGACCTTGATTCACATCACTTTCAGAATAGATGATACTTACCCCTATCACTTTTGCTTCACACTTGCTCAGAAATTCTATCATGCGTGCTATATACGCCCGCGGCCAGGGCCATCTGCCCATGTTGGCAATGCTTTCATCGTCTATCGCTACAATGACAATAGGAGAATTAGAAGGCCTCTCCTGCAAATTGGAAACTGTGTCATAAACCTTATATTCTAAATATTTCGTCGGCATCCATTCAAAATAGAAAGCGGCAATCGTCAAGACCGTAAGAATTGCCCCGATTAAAATATCTGAAATGACTGATCCAATTAACTTGTTCATATATTCCCTCATTATTATCATATAAAGACAGGAAAAGATAAGGCAAGCCGGTAGCTCGTGCTCAATACCTGATACCACCGCCTGCAAGATTCGTAGATACTATATCATATTTTTTTACTAGAGTACCGGGCAAATTCCATATAATATTGCCACAAAGTAAATATTTTCATTCTCAATCTTGAAAATCACAAAAATCCGTTTCTCAGTCTTTGAAAATTTTCTCCTGCCTTAGGTCCACGCACATGCCCCCGCTGACAATGCTCCGGCTTGCGATGCATGCCAAACTGCCGCACTCGGCTTTCGGACAATGGAAGAGTGGCTTAAGCATTGCCGCGAAAACGGCGCGAATATCTCCGCACCGCTTTCTGGAATGAATCAAGATAGATATATATGACGGGAGAAATATAGAGGGTCACAATCTGTGAGAATATGAGACCTCCGACGACAGCCATTCCCAGTGGCCGCCGCGATTCGGCACCTGCGCCCAGGCCGAGGGCAATGGGTAATGTTGCCATGAGGGCCGACATCGTTGTCATCATGATCGGACGGAATCGAATGAGCGCGCCCTGGAAGATCGCTTCCTCTGGTGTCTTGCCTTCTTTCCTTTCCGCATCCAAGGCAAAATCAATCATCATGATCGCATTTTTCTTGACTATCCCTATCAGCATGATGACCCCGACCAGGGCGTAGAGATTAAGGTCAATGTGGAATATCACCAGCGTCAGAAGCGCCCCGAGACCTGCAGAAGGCAGTCCCGAAAGTATTGTTACCGGATGGATGTAGCTCTCGTAAAGAATGCCGAGGACAATGTAAATCACTAGGATGGCAACGAAGATCAGTATCCCAAGACCTGCCATGGATGACTTGAAAGCCTGGGCCGTGCCCTGAAGGCTTCCCGTAATTGTTGCAGGGAGGATACCCCTCGACGTCTTCTCCACCCCAGTCACAGCATCGCCCAATGACTTCCCGATGGCGAGATTAAAGGATATAGTCACAGATGGAAGCTGACCAAGGTGATTAACGGTGAGTGGGCCTACGGTCCGCTCCATGGTCGCCACCGTGCTCAAGGGAACGAGGTTGCCGGAAGAGGATCTGATGTAGAGAAGTGAGAGCGCAGTGGGATCCATCTGGTACTCCGGCTCAAGTTCGATAATGACCCAGTACTCGTTTGTTGGTGCGTAGATCATCGATATCTGACGGGATGAGTATGCGCTGTAGAGGGCATCCTCCACCTGCCCAGCACTAAGACCAAGAGCTGAGGCTTTATCCCTGTCGATCCTTACATAGATCTGGGGGCTCTTTATCTGCAGGTCACTCGTCACATCCAGAAAGCCCGGCAGTTCTCTAAGTTTCGCCTCCAAGACCGGCGCATACTTGTAAAGCTCTTTCATGTCCGAGCTCTGGAGGGTATACTGGTATTGGCTTTTAGTCAAAAGGCCGCCGACATTTATGGGCGGTGGGTTTTGCATGAAGACACGTATTCCCGGAACCGTAGCCAGCTTAGGTCTCAGTTCCTGAATTACCTCGTCGGCACTTAGACTACGTTCGCTCCTTGGCTTAAGGCGTATGAACATTCGGCCTATGTTAGGTGACACCGTGCTTCCCACTGCTCCCACGTTGGACATGAAACCACTGACATTGGGATCTTGCCCTACAATCTCCGCGAGTTTCTTCTGATGTTGAACAAGGGATTGAAAAGATATCTCCTCGGCCGCTTCTGTAAAGCAAACAATCTGACCAGTGTCTTCGCTGGGAAGGAATCCTTTGGGTGTGTAGAAATAAAGTACGATCATAGCCGCTAAGAATAGAAAAGAAACAACGAGCGTAGTCAGCCTGTGGCGCAAGGACCACTTCAGGGTCACTTCATACATCATGCGCATTCCTTCGAAGAACCTTTCGGAAATCTGGTAGAGACGACCGTGCTGCACTTTGGCAGGGGGACGCAGAAAACGGCTGCAGAGCATAGGCGTCAATGTGAGCGATACAAACCCGGAGATGAGAACTGCAACGGCGATAGTGACGGCGAACTCATGGAGCAGTCTTCCGACGATACCCCCCATGAAGAGAACCGGAATGAACACGGCAACAAGAGAGAGGGTCATGGAAAGTATGGTAAAGCTTATCTCACCCGATCCATTGAGGGCAGCTTCCATCACCCCTTCGCCTTGTTCCATATGTCGAACGATATTCTCCAACATGACGATGGCGTCATCGACCACAAACCCAACGGACAGCGTGAGGGCCATCAGCGACAGGTTATCGAGACTATAACCGCAAAGGTACATCACCGTAAAGGTTCCTACGATTGACATCGGCAAGGCAAGGCTCGGGATAACCGTAGCGGAAAGGTTGCGGAGAAACACAAATATTACGGTAATCACAAGACCCAAGGCCAAGAATAAGGTAAATTGAACATCGTGAACCGAGTCTTTTATAGGCACAGATCGATCATAGAGTATGTCGAGATTAACTGACGCCGGGAGGTCTGCGCGGAAGTTAGGAAGAATGTCCTTAATGGACTTCACAACTTCAATGGTGTTTGTGCCCGGCTGGCGAAGTATTGCGAGAACTATGGCGCGGTTGTTATTGTACCATGCAGCAATCTTGTCATTCTGGACACTATCAATGACATGCCCTAATTCACCCAGTCGAACTGGTGAGCCTCCGCGATATGCCACGATGAGTGGCCTGTAAGCGGCTGCATTGTTGAGCTGTCCCGTGGCCTGCACGGTAAATGCCTGGTGTGTCCCCCAGAGGGTGCCTGTGGGAATATTGACATTCCCTGAGGCGATGGCATTTGCCACCTCATCAATACCGATTCCTCTCGAAGCCAAAGCCTTAGGATCAAGGCGGGCGCGGACGGCATACTGTTGGGACCCATATACCATAACCTCAGCCACTCCGCTGATCATGGAAATGCGTTGCGCAAGAAGGTTTTCCGCATATTCATCAACTGTCGACAGCGGTAAGGTCGGCGTGTTCATGGCGATATAAAGGATTGGCCAGTCCGCAGGGTTCACCTTCCGAAAGGTCGGCGGCGTCGGCATGTTTTGCGGGAGCTGGTTCGCCGCCGTAGCAATGGCAGTCTGGACATCCTGCGCGGCCGCATCGATGTTACGGCTCAGATTGAACTGCAGGGTGATCTTACTGATGCCAAGACCATTTGTTGAGGTCATGGAATCAAGACCGGCGATAGTGGAAAACTGTTTTTCAAGGGGCGTTGCACACGTGGCAGCCATCGTCTCGGGGCTCGCGCCCGGGAAGTTGACAGAAACAAGGATCGTAGGGAAATCAACATTAGGAAGATCACTAACCGGAAGTGATCGATAGGCTACAAACCCAAAGAGCAATATCGCCGTCATGACGAGAGTAGTCATTATAGGCCGGCGTATAAAGATCTCTGAAAGATTCATGCAAACCTTCTTCGCATTCTTATTCAGGTGTTTCCCTAATCGTCACTTGAGCCCCGGGCAAGAGACGCAACTGACCATCCGTAACTACGCGATCTCCCGCCTGGATCCCTTTCACTATAGCAGTTTCTCCGTTGATGGTGGCTCCTATCGTAACAGGTCTCATATCCGCTGTGAGATCCGGCTTGACGATAAAGACGTATTGCCCTGATTGACCTGTCTGAATGGCTTGTGAAGGAATGGTTATTGCGTGGGGCTCCTTTCTCAGCGTCAGGACTACGGTAACAAACTGCCCAGGCCAAAGGCGTTTATTACTGTTGGCAAAAGTTCCCTTGAGGATGATTGTCCCCGTTACTTTATTTACCACGTTGTCTATGAAGGTAAGTAAACCCTGTTCGGAGCATTCATCTTTGGAGATAACTGCTTCTACCTTGAGTTTTTCATTCGCTTGGTACTTCTTAACTGCCGGCAAATCCATTTCGTTGATAGTGAATGTGACATAGATAGGCTGGATCTGGTTGATGACAACGAGTTCAACGTCATTGGCCTTGACGATATTTCCCTGATTCAGCTTCAGTGATCCCGTCCGCCCGCCAATAGGGGAGCGAATAGAGCAGTATTGAACCTGGACGCGATTGTTCTCAATAACGGCCTTATCCGCCTTTAAAGTAGCTTCCATGGCGACCGCATTTGTCCGGACCTGATCATACTGTTGTTTCGTGACAAATTGTTCCTCCAACAAGGCCGTATAACGCTCCAACTCCACCTCGGCGTTTTTCTCCTGGGCTTCATCCCTTGCCAGATTGGCCTCTGCCTGCTTCACTGCCTCTACATACGGACGGCAGTCGAGTTCAAAGAGAAGATACCCCTTTCTAACGTCCTGGCCTTCCTTGAAATTGACCTTTGTTATTTCTCCGGTAATTTGTGCTTTTACGGATATGGTCTGATAAGGTTCGACATTCCCAATTGCATTAATCTGCACGGGAATTGTCTTCTCCACTGCTGAAGCTACCACAACCGGTACGGGAGGGGGGGCGGGTTTTGCTTTTTCAGAACAGCCATAAATTAACGTCGCAACAACAAATGAAAAGATTAACAACGTTCCCAAATTAACAACAAAATACTTTGACAAATTATCAGTCATATTGCTCTTTCCTATCTCGCCTCATATATATTATTCATCACCTTGCTTTATGTAATACAAAAATTTGCTTCACTGCGAAGGCCCCGCAGTAATGCCTTCTCGATTTTCATTGCCGGGCTAGGACAGCCAATGAATTTACAGTTCTTACTACTGATAACCCAAGACTGCTTTCAGAAGTGTCCCCGTAGCTTTTTTCATCTTTAAGATGGCAACCTGATAATTATACACTGCCTCTGATAGGTTCCTCTCTGCTGTGACGAGCAATGTATTCGCATCCATTATATCAAGGCTCTGCGCCAAACCATACTCGAACTGCTTGGAGACGGCATTGAAATTATCTCTCGCGTAGACAACTTGGTCTTCCAAATACTTAAGGGTCCCTTTTTGTGTTATAAGGTCAAGATATGCACTTGCGACCTCAACTCCCACGGACTTCTTAAAGTCTTCGTAGGCAAGAGCGGACTGTCGCTCCCTTGCCCGGGCCTCCCTGACATCCGCGCTTCGGAGCCCCCCTTCGAAGAAAGGAAAGTTCAGAGACAGGAACCCATAAGTGCTGTCTCTTACCAGTGTCTGTGTCTCCGGCGACTGATCGGTAGACGTATAGACCCCCGAGGCGGACACTGTCGGCCAGTATGCACCCTTTGCATACTTGACCTGGTCTTCCGCCAGCTTTTTTTGTATCTCGAGACTCTTGAGCTCTGCCCGCTCGGAAAATGCCATTTCCTCGAAAGAAGATTCAGGTGTAATTTCCATGTCCTCCGGGGGCGCGTCTTTCAGTTGAAAATCTCCTTCGATACCGACAGTACGTGCAAGAACGGCTTTTGCAAGTTCCAGCGCATTTGTTGCCTTAATGGCATCAGATTGAGCACCGGAAAGTTCTCCTTGGGCTCTAAGAAGCACTGTTTTTGTCACTTCCCCAACCTTCAAACGTTTTTCCGCGGCATTTCTATATTTGATTAGCCTCTCAAGATTCGACTCAGCAATGTCTAAGGCCTTCTTAGCTTTCATCACGTCATAGTATGCAGAGGCGATGCTCAAGAGATACCCTTCTCTCGTTGCATAAAGGTCATACTGGCTCTTTACAATGTTCCCCTTTGAGATGCCAAGCGCCGTAAGCTCTCTTCCGCTCAAAGACAGGGATTCATCAGCCCGGACGCCCCAGGAAGTTGCAGTATCAGGCTGAAGAAGTGTGCCCACATCATTAGATTTCTCGGCGCTATATTTTGTATAATTTCCGAACGCCGATAGTTTTGGGAGCAACGCTGACAGAGCTCTATCTTTCCCCGTCTTGGCTATATTCAGATCCTCCACCGACAGCTTAATTCTCTCAGCACGTTCAAGGGCAATGCGATAGAGTTCATCAAGCGAGTATTCCTTGGCATGCACCGAGATGGGCATGGCTGCCACATTCACGACCACTAATATACCAACCACTAAGGAAAGCCGCCAATCGTTCATTCCGTCAACTCCAGCCCCACTCCTTTGAGAAAGATGTCCGAAACGCAGCCCACTTTATTACTCAAAGGTGTACTCTGATTTGTGAGCATCCAGTAATAAAAGAATGATCGGATGATGCCCAGGAAAGTATATGCCATCACGCGTGGATCGCCAGTCCTCAACGTCCCTGCCTCCATACCGAAGCGCATGATGCTTTCCACAAAACGGATGTGGTTAAAGTAGTCCGCTATTAGCTTATCCCTCAAAACCGTCCCCTTATCCGAGAGAGTCAAACCTTCGCCGCGTATAAGAAGGTCGCAGAAGGTGGTGTTGTTCTCTACGAAGTGAAAATGTGATTCGATTAACTTCTCGATCTTGGCCGTCACTTTCTCTTCCCTGCTCACAGAATCCCTGATTT
>Ga0326727_10001832_pt1 | contig 76155 bp, 69 predicted proteins | sample MB2enrmetagenome_FD_207643 | JGI IMG/M metagenome (GOLD analysis project Ga0326727, IMG submission 207643) | Lab enriched peat soil microbial communities from McLean, Ithaca, NY, United States - MB29MY | ecosystem: Environmental > Terrestrial > Soil > Wetlands > Peat | place: USA: New York... | reverse complement strand
CGATCGCCCTGTTCGCTTTTCCGAACGTGGAAGCCAGTACGGTGAATGACGATCTCTCCTGCTCCGGCACCCCCAATGAAATGGCGAACACAACGCCCGCATTAGGTTCATCCTACGGGCCAACCGGCACCAGCGCGACCTACCAGATTGTGCCCTTCGGCACAGATTATACCCAAATCACGAAAGCAGTCGGGGTAGTCAATTCTTCTGGGACGACAACCACCGCCGGTTGCTTGAAGACGCCAAGCGGCGCGCCCGCTGGAACCTACCTTGCAGGCGCGATTGTCGCGGCGCAATCGGCGCTGGTTGCCCAAAATGTAGTTCATCCCGTGGCTCCCGGCCAGAGTGTAATCGTCGTCCTCTCGGACGGCAACGTCAATGGTTCGGATCAGTACGCGAATGTTGATTCGGCGCTAACTATGTTTGGGCAGACGTTTTCCGAGAGTGCTTCTTCCCCTCCAGCCGATGTCCCTATCTCCGGCACAGCCGTCACTTACCCATCCGGCGTCGGCGGCTGCGGGCAGGCGGTGCAGGAAGCTCAAATCGCGCGGGCCAGCTCACTCAAAACTTCGATCTTCGTGGTTTCTTACGGTTCACCGATCACAGGATCGTGGAACCCGAATGGCACAACCATCAGCAGTGGAAATATGGTCGATATAATCAACGCCAGTAACTGCCCCGCCGATCAGGATGGATTTTTTAACACTTTTAAAAAGACAGTGGGGACGTCAACAGGCCATGGCACTTTGCCTAACCCTAATCCGCCTGCCGCTCCTCCTAATTTAAGTTACACGCCGAATATCTCCCCCTGTACTACGGATCAGGATATTGCCACTCCAAACACAGCGGAAATTGTATATTTCTACTCCGACACCATGGGTGCCACCTCTGGCGTATGCCCCAGCGTTTCAGGCTTGGGGAGCTTGAATAAGATATTTGCGGCAATTGTAGGTGAGTTGCCCCATATCCCGCGGGTGGTTCCTGTCGGCACGACGTAGAGCGCGTGAAGGAGAACAAAGACCGCATCCCGGCAGGTCCGCTCATTGGACCTGGCCGGGATGCGGGCTTTAGTCCTCCACTTCGGGAATGATGAGCAGGACTTCCACCTTGATATTCTGCCCATTCTGCGTGGCCGGCCTGAACTCCCACTGGTTGAGCGCATTGAGGACAAACTGCGCTTGCGCGAATTCAGGCGGAAAGGCGATGGAGAGCGCCTCGAAGCGGCCCGCCTGATTGACAAAGCCATGAATCATGAGAGCATCGGCGTCGATTGTGCCGGGAGCGATGTTGGGGCGCACGATGTTATAGGGCCAGGGCGCCTCCACGCGCGTGGTCGCGCCCGCGGGGCTGTCGGCGCGCGAAAGCGAGTACTGCAGAATCCAGCTCTTGGCCAGGCCGACGGGAAGATAGACGGTGTAGGAAAGCCGTCCGCTCCATAGCTCGGCCGTCTCCGGATACTTTTCCGTGAGCGTGGAGCCTACCACCACGGAACCGAATTGTCCTTCCTTCGGCCTCGTAATGTGAGCTCCTGTAGGCGTATTGACGATCCCGTACCCGGTTGGCGCGGTAGTCTTTTGCGCGGTGCCCGCATTGGCTCCCTGGGCGGCTTTGGCGGTGTCGGGCTGCTCAGCAGCTTTGCCGGAATCCGGTTTTGCCGCGGCCTTGCCTACTGCCGTGTCCCTCGACTTGTCGGCGGGCTTATCGTTCGCCTTGTCAACTGCATGATCCGCCGGCTTATCGGTGGGCTTGCCAACTGCATGATCCGCCGGCTTATCGGTGGGCTTGCCAACTGCCTTATCGGCGGATTTGACAACTGGTTTTTCGGCCGGCTTCTCAACTGGTTTATCGGTCTGGCTTCCATGCCCCGCGGGCGTGGTGTTCTTTGCCTCCGCCGGGGCGAGCTCTCCGGGCGAAGGCGTGGCAACCGACGAGTTCACGGGAGGCAGAGTTACGGCGCCATTCGCCATGCGATGCTCGGAGAGCGACATCACCGCGGCGGGCGTCGGCAGCGAGGAGCCTTGCGCGGTGGTGATCGGCGCCGGCGGCGTGGGCTTGGGCCCGGTAACCACCAGCGGCGTCGTGGTGCTGGGAAGGATCGGCTGAGGTTGTATTACCGGCATAGCGACGGCGGGAATGGCGATCTCCGCCAGGTTCTGTTCCTCATTGGGCAACTGCGTGGAAGGTTTTACGTCGGCCACCACCGGCTTTTCCGGCAGGGGCGGAACGATAGTCTTGACCACGGCCTTCTTCCCCGCCCAGATCACGACCGTCGGCACCGGGATTTCCACATTGAGCGCCAGAGGCTTGGGGATATCCGGCTGCACCAGCGTCTGCGCTCCCCGCGGAGCTTGCACAACCATCCGCAAAGCCGGCCGGGGCGCATCCGGGCTTGCGGCCGGTGGAGTCGTTTGCGCTTTTGCGGGAGCCGGCGCTTTGGAAGGCGCACGGGGCGCCTTGGTTTCTTTACTGAAATCGCTTCTGGCACGCTGCATCTCGGCTTCCAGCGTGTGCAGATCCAGATGCCGCACCTCATAGCGCTGCACGGCAACCTGGACCCTGACCTTGGGCGCGGAGATGATGCCGATAAAAATCAAGCCAAACGCGACGCCGTGCGCCAGGATCGAGAACACAAAGGAGTAGGGCCGCTGATTCAGCTCCGGTTGCTCGGAAAAGAGCGAGATCGTTGAGGAAGTCCTCATGCTCGGATGAAATTCCTTCCTCGCGCCGACAGGTACCATTTTGCAGGGTAAATCGCGGTCCATGCAAACTCAGCTTGATCAACGCCCGAGAAAGACCTATCGTTCCCTTGCATAATTCAATTATAATCTTTCCGAGCATGGTTCATAGAAGGGATCTGGCCCATGACCCTCTTGATACCTCATGTCCATGCGGCTGTCCTTGCTGCTGTGTCGATCAGGCATCAAGGGAATACACTGAATACGCATTTGAACTTGTTGGACGATCTGTCCACGCAACTCCTGTTCCGGCATGGAATCGAAACAGGTTTTTCAAGGGCGCGGCAATTGCCACAAGGGACAGAAAGGCGAAGCTGGCTGGGTAGCCAGTTCAAACAGGTTTCCAAATGAACCGAAGACTACTCGCGATCCTTCTGGCCGCTTTCTTGATAGCCTCTGTATGCACCTTTCTGGTCTATCAGATGGTGAACAGCCGCATGTCGGCGGTACGTCCGGTAGCCGCTACCAGTATCGTTGGGGCAAAAACGGACATCAAGCTCGGAACTGTTCTCAGCGCCAGCGACCTGACGACGGTCCAGGTTGCGGGAGGGGTGCCCGCGGGCGCCATTCTCGTCAAAGACATGAGCCGCGCGATTGGACGAGGGGTCATCTCGGACCTCTATGCGGGCGAGCCGATTATCGAGAACCGCCTGGCCGCCATCGGATCCGGCGGAGGCTTGGCGGCCACCATTCCCCCCGGCATGAGAGCCTGCGCGGTCAGGGTTGACGACGTGGTGAACGTCTCTGGGTTTGTCACTCCCGGAATGCGCGTGGATGTTCTGATCTCCGGAAATCCTCCGGGCGCGACAAACTCTGCGCAAGGCGAGGTATCGAAGACGCTGCTGCAGAATATTCAGGTTTTGTCCGCGGGCACGGAAATTCAAAAGGATCCGGAAGGGAAGCCGAAGCCTGTGCAGGTGGTCAATCTGCTGGTGACGCCGACCGACGCTGAGAAGCTGAGCTTGGCCAGCAACTTTTCCATACGGCTCATTCTGCGCAATCCGCTGGATACCAAGGTCGATGCGGTTGCCGGCACGGACACCAGCAGCCTCTTTACGGGAATGAATACCGCGCCGCCAAAGCCGCAGCGCGTCGCTGCCCCCAAAAGCGTGGAACCCCCGGCCTTTTCCATTGAGGTGATCAACGGTACGAAAACGAGTGAAGAAAAATTTGTTACTCCCGAGGGACACAAGTGAGAGCGAAGAATGTCATTACCATCGCATCTTTCAGCGCATTTGCTCTATTGATCTGCGCCGGGGCCGGCTTGCGGGCTCAGACCTCACCGTCTCCTTCAGAACCCGCCGCCTCCACTCAGGACTCGGCGAATGATCTTTCCGTCGCGGTGGGCAAGACCGTGCTGGTTGACACTACATTCCCGATCAAGCGTGTTTCCATCGGCGTGAGCGAGATTGCAGAGGTGCATGGAACGAGTCCGACCGAGATCATGGTGAATGGCAAGACCCCCGGAGAAACCAGCCTGATTGTCTGGGATACGCACGGCGGCCGGCAGTTTTTCAACGTGACGGTCCGCGCCAGCTCGGAGGCATTGAACGACAGCCTGGACTCGATTCGCCGTGAACTCCGTACCGAGCTTCCCGGACAGCCCCTGAAGGTCAGTATCGAGAATGGCAACGTCTTTCTGCGCGGAACGGTCAAGGATCTCGACAGTTCCTCGCGCGCGGTGAAGATTGCCAGCACGGGCGGTAAAGTCGTGAATCTTCTCAACGTCAATGTACCGGCATCCGACCCGCAGATCCTGCTCAAGGTTCGCTTTATGAGCGTGGACCGCAGCAAATCGATGCAGATGGGCATCAATATATTCAGCCTTGGTGGGCTCAACACGGTTGGAGGGATTTCAACCGGGCAGTTCACTCCGCCAACCATCACCGGCCCATCCGGCGGATCGATCACGACGACGAATGGCGTCACGACCGTGACTCCGCCATCTGGCGCCACAGCGACCTTTACCAACGAACTGAATTTGTTTGCTCTGGGACCCGGCGGCCTGCCCTTCGGCGTCGACGTCGAGGCCCTCGAAGCCAAGGGCGTGGTACAGGTTCTCGCCGAACCCAATATCGTGGCGATGAATGGTAAACAGGCCAGCTTCCTGGCGGGCGGTGAGTATCCCTATGCCTTCGCCTCCGGACTCGGAACCATCTCCGTCCTGTTCAAAGAATATGGCGTTCGTCTCAACTTTCTCCCTACCATTACTCCTCGCGGAACCGTTCGTCTCCAGGTGGCTCCGGAGGTCAGTTCTTTGGACTACACCAATGCCATTGTGATCTCCGGGTATGAGATTCCCGCTATTGCCACCCGGAAAATGAAGACCGAGATCGAGTTGTCCGACGGCCAAAGCTTCGGCATCGGCGGGTTGCTGGACAACCGCGATACCGAAGCCTACCAGAAGGTGCCATTTCTGGGGGACATCCCCATTATCGGCAAGTTCTTTCAGTCGATGTCGAAGAACAAGACAAACACCGAGCTGATCGTCCTGGTGACTATGGAGATGGTTGCTCCCATTCAGGCAGGCGATCCCTTGCCGGCGCTGAAGTTTCCGACGAAGTTCCTGCCGCCAAACTCCGGCATACCCATGAATACTCCGGACGCCAAGACCGCGGCCAACACACCGGCCCCCGCGCCGCCAACCATGCCCATCGATAAGTTGATTGACAGCATGAAGCCGGAGACGCCACTCGTGGTCCAGGGCGATACGGGAACCTTTGGCAGCTCGGCGCCGACCACAACAAGCACCAGTTCAGCGTCTGCTCCGAGCCAATGAGGTATCCGGCTGTCTCTCCCGGCAGCCGGCGGCCTTTCTGATGGGGATTACAGAGAGCGGCTGCTGGCCAGGCGAAAGGATTTGAGACAAGCAGATGAATCCATTGAGGTGGGCCGTATCGACAGCGCGGAATCTACTCGCTACGCGTAGCATTGCTCCCCGGGACTCCCGTCTTCAGGTTTCAAATCTGACCCGCAATACAGTGCTGGCCACCTGCATGGAAGTAGCTGATAGCGCCGCCCAGCGCAATAAAGGCCTGCTCGGACGCGAGCGTCTCTCTCCCGGAGAGGGGCTGTGGATTATCCCCTGCGAAGCAGTGCATACCTTCTGGATGCGATTTCCCATCGACCTGGTTTATCTGGACCGCAAGATGCGAATCCGCAAGCTCAGCAGCGACGTGCGACCCTGGAGGCTGTCGGCCTGTCTCTGGGCGCACTCCGTCCTCGAGCTTCCGCCGGGCACAATCCACGCCACGCAGACACAGTACGGGGACAGGCTGGAATTCTCGAATGCACCCGTGCCGGAGACGGCGGTGGAATGGCCACTGCGCGAGGGCAAAATCGAGACGGAGATTCCACAATGAACAGCCTGTGGTAACGCAAACGGAAACAGTTTCGTCCGCCTCGTCAAACCCTCACGGGAATCGTCTCATTCCCGTCGTTTCATGTTGCGCTCGCCATTCGATCTGCCGTCGCGCTGGGCTCTATTCGCCGGCTTCGCGTCTGGGCGTGGGTACTCACCGTGTTCATTTGCATCTCGGCAATCACCTCGGGCTGTCACGATGGCGTCGATGTGCCGGCGGAATCATTCTGGCGATCGTTTCCGTGTTCGCCATAGGCCGGTTTCCCCGCGTGTACCCGTAGCTTTGACAAGGGTCAGTTCGAAATTGCAGACGATTCCGCTGGCCCAGGTGGTCCATGCCGTGGCCGGGAACAACTCTACAGCTCCGGAGATGGGACAATTCGCGGTTCGCGCTCCACGGCGCGCGCTACCAGATACCAAGCCAGCCACGCGGGCGCGGTCCAATACATCCAAAGATGCATGGTCTTAGGGTAGACAAGGCCGCGGAAGATCACGATTTCGACCAGGGCGCTCAAGAATGCAAGAGCGATCAATAGGTTGCGGGAGCGGGTAAGAAAGGCGCCTTGCAGCAAGGCCGGGATCACCATGCCCTGATCGTAAATCCATAAATAGGGCGCCACCAGGAGCGAAACGAGCATCAGCAGACTGCCGTCTTTCGTCCAATCCCAGGTCCGGCGGCGGGGCCAGAAATAGACCAGCGCCCAGACGCAGCCCAGGGTGGCCGGCAGAAAAAGAAGACCCGTCGAGCGCGGGAGGAGCAAATTGCGCAGCAGATAACTCAGGCATGGAATGGATGCCTGATCGATCTTTGCCGTGCGCACCATTTGGAAGTACTGTGTCCATGCCAGCGGGTCAATCAGAGATGTGATCGCACAACTGGCGGCCATGGCAACCAACGCGCCGGCGGCCAACTTGTAACTCCTGGAAACCAGCACCCACACCGCCAGCACAACGCCGAAGGGCAAAAATAGATGAGGTTTCAATGCCAGAAGCCCAAGCGCGATGCCCGCAAGAAAGGGACGTGTGCGGTACATGCGCAGAAACAGCACCAATCCTGGCAGCATCAGCAATGAGGTTTGACCGCAGAGCACGCCATATAATGCCGGCGCAAAAGAAAGTCCCAGCAAGTACCTGCTGTTTCTGGGCCTGCCATACATTATCCAGATCAAGCGAACCGACGCCGCCAAGCAGGCGAGCAGCAACGTGGACCACAACAACCATCCAACCCTCGCGCTGAAAAAGCCAAGCGGATAGATGAGTGGCAGAGACCAGGGCGGGTTCCGCATATAGCCGATTTTGACATTGAGCGGAAGTCCCTCCTTACGTTCCAGACGGGTAATCGCATCCTCATCGTAAGGATTGGCGTGGTGCGTCAGTAGCTGTGCAGTAGCCCAGAAGACGATGTAGTCTCGTGTACCCGGAGCCTTGCTTGAAACCACAGCAACGCCGAGGAGTCCCGCCATAAACCCAGCCGCCAGACCGCAAACGGTAACAAATGGCAGTACTGCGGCAGTGCGAAGGATTTTTTGCCTTATGAGCGGCTCTACGTTCATCCACATATCTGACACCACGGCTGCTGGATTCCGCTGGATATGGGGATGCGCGTGAGCCGCTCCGGGGCGCACAACAGAGCGAGCATATCGATGGCTGCTTCCCGGTTGAAGGAGAAATGCATCTTGGTTGCCATGGACGCTATTTTACTTCCTCCGAGGGATCTCTGTGCTGCGCGGGTTCAGGTTCTTGTGATACGAGCGCACAGTGCGAATTCAATGTGGTCTTCGATTACTTTCGTCTTCCGGTCGGTACTTCCGGTTCTCACTTCAGTGTCCTGTATACAGGTTCGGGAGGCCGGGATTGAACTGTATACAATTGTTTACACTTGGGCGCACATTTTTACATGATTATAATCGTAAGTTATTGTTATATAAGGATATTACTATTTTTCCTGAATGGCACTACACATGCACCAGACAGAGTGCCCCGGCCACAGGCTGGGAAAATCTACTAGGGGGAGAACACAAATGAACACGATGCTTCTCAAGCTGTATGTGAAGTTCCAGGACCTGAAGAATCGCGAAGAAGGCCAGGATCTGGTAGAATATGCCCTGATTCTCGCTTTGATCGCCCTGGGCGCAACCGTTGCCATGAAGGCCTTGGCCACCGCCATCAGCACTGAGTTCAATACCATCACCGGCAGTCTGTAAACGGCGACTAACCCCGTCGATAATCAGTCAGGAAAATCCATTGCCATCGCGGGAGAGATGCGTACGGCAGAGCTGCCATGAAAGACGCACTCTCTCCGGCAAAGGCTAGGTCAGCCCAACTCGATGAGGCATGTCCGATGCGGTTCAGATTTCGAAGATTCATCTTCGAGTTGCAATGCTTGATGAGGCGGGAGGACGGTCAGGATCTTGTTGAATATGCCCTGATTATCGCTTTGATAGCCTTGGGCGCAGCCGCTTCCATGAAGACTTTGGCCACCGCCATTAGTACTGAGTTCCATACCATCACCGGCAGTTTGTAAACGGCGACTAACCCCTGTCGATAATCAGTCAGGAAAGTCCATCGCTTTACGGGAGAGATGCGTACGACAGAGCTGCCATGAAAGACGCACTCTCTCCGGCAAAGGCCGGGTTAGCCCAACTCGATGAGGCATGTCCGATGCGGCCCAGATATCAAAGACTCATCTTCAAGTTGTATTGCTTGATGAGGCGCGAGGACGGTCAGGATATGTTTGAATATGCACTGCTTCTTGCGCTGATTGTAGCTTTTGTGGTCGCTTCCGTGGGAACTGTGAGCGCCCCTATCGTCGCGATCCTGAACAGAGCAATCGCGGCATTCTAGCAGCTCAGGGTCTGAGCACCGCAATGGATCGCCTTCGTTGCCGCGCGGGAGAGACACGCTGGACAAATCATTTGCCGGCGTGTTCTCTCCTCTGCTTTTTTGGGCCGTTTCTTGGGATCGAAATCACTCCCCGCGCAGCCAAGGCTCCTGCCCCAAGCTGCCGGGATACTCGAGTAATGAAACTGTACATGAACATGACAAGGACGCGACGGACAGCTCTCTTCCGGCTGCTATTTTGCGGAGGGATATCTGTATTCCTGGGTTATACCGGCGCGTGCATCACGCCCAACGGGATGGGAGATTTCAAAGCGGTCTATTACGCCGCGCGATGCCTGGTTCAACATTTAGATCCTTACAAAGTGGGCGAACCGCTGCGTGTTTATCTGGCGGAAGGGAGAGGCCGAGTAGCTCCCTCAGCCTCGTTCCATGAAGTTCTATCGCTGTATATCTACCCGCCGACCACATTCATGATCACCGCTCCCTTCGCGCTGCTGCCGTTTGGACTTGCGCATATACTGTGGGTGATTCTCACCGCGGGCAGTCTCCTTTTAGCCGCTTTCCTGGTGTGGAACCTCGCCGGCGACTCTTCGCCAGGCGTTTCCCTCTTCCTGATCTGCTTTGTTCTTGCCAACAGCGAAATGCTGTTTGTCTTTGGCAACTCCGCCGGGCTCTCCGTCAGTCTCTGCCTTGTGGCCGTCTGGTGCTTCCTTCAGGACCGGTTTGTGCCCGCGGGCATCTTGTGTCTGGCGGTCAGCCTGGCAATCAAGCCTCATGACGCAGGTTTGGTTTGGCTTTACTTCCTGTTGGCGGGCGGGGTTTATCGGAAGCGGGCGCTGCAAACCCTCGCGATGATCCTTGCTCTGGGTCTGCCGGTTGTTCTGTGGGTCACACACGTTGCGCCGCATTGGCTCTCGGAATTGTCCTCGAATCTGCTGACAGAATCGACGCACGGCTATCTTTCCGATCCCGGCCCCGCTTCCAGCACGGGTCACCAAATCGGAATGCTCATCAATCTGCAATCCATCCTCAGCGTCTTCCGAGACGATCCGCGCTTCTACAATCCGGTCAGCTATCTGATTTGCGGGACACTTCTGCTGATATGGTCGGTTCACACTCTCAGAGCGCGCTTTTCTCAGCCGTCGGCAAAGCTTGCGCTCGCCGCAGTTGCCTCTTTCACCATGCTTGTGGGCTATCACCGCATCATCGACGCCAAGCTGCTGCTGCTGACCGTGCCGGCCTGCGCCATGCTCTGCGCCCAGGGCGGTACGACGCGGAGGATTGCGCTGCTGCTGAACGGCGCGGCGATTGTGCTGACATCCGATTTCCCCTTGGCAATTTTCCTGATTCTCACCAGAAAGCTGAGTCTATCCACAAATGGATTACTCAAACAGATTTTCATGGTCATTTTGCTCAGGCCCATCCCGTTCCTCATGCTGGCGATGGGTATCTTCTATCTGTGGGTGTATCTGCGCAGCGGCGCAGCGCGCGTTGCGGCGGCAAAGACGGGAGAACAGACAGATACGTCTCTTGCGTTCGCGCGGGAGTAATCCAATCCACTGCGAAGACGGCCGCTCTATATCAGCATTCAATTGCGGGGTTTCGTGCCAAGGGAGAAGCGGATCATGACTCAAGCGCGGCTGAATGGCCTCTATCTTCTGCTCTTCGGCAGCATTGTTTTTACTGGGATCGGCATGGTTTCGGAGAAGGATTCCAAAACCCCGATGCTGGATTTCGCGGTCCTTTACAATCCCGCCCGATGCCTTCTTCAGCACAGTGACCCGTACAACGAAAATGAAGTCCTGCGTGTTTATGAGGCTGGGAAAGAGTACCGTCCATTCATTGATCCGAACCAGCACCCGGTGACCAAGCGGTATTTTTACCTTCCAACCGCGTTTTCCTTCACGCTTCCCTTCGCGTTGCTGCCCTGGGGGCCGGCGCACATACTCTGGATGACGCTTACAGTTGGCAGTTTCCTCTTTGCCTCGTTTCTGATCTGGGAGAGCGGGGCGGATTCTGCTCCAATCGTCTGCGGAGTTCTCCTTGCCTTTCTTCTAGTCAACAGCGAAATACTGGTGGTTCTCTGCAATTCGGCGGGAATCTCGATCAGTCTATGCATCGTGGCCGTATGGTGCTTTCTTCGCGGGCGCTTTGCCGCCGCCGGCATTCTCTGTCTTGCCTTCAGCCTCGCCCTCAAGCCCCATGATGCCGGACTGGTCTGGCTGTACTTTCTGCTGGCGGGAGGAGTCTACCGCAAACGCGCGCTGCAAACTCTGCTCGCCGCGGTTCTCTTATGCCTGCCCTCCGTACTATGGGTCTGGCACATTGCGCCGCATTGGATGAGGGAATGGCGCTCCAATCTCCTGTCTTTTTCGGCTCCGGGGGGGATCAATGACCCTGGCCTCGCCGCATTGCGCGCTTACGGACGCTCGGGCGTCGTCAATCTGCAATCGGCGCTGAGCATCTTCTGGGACAATCCGCGCTTCTACAATACGGCCGCCTGGCTGCTTTCCGGCGCGCTGCTGCTTGCCTGGTCGCTTCTGACTCTGCGCGCGCGCTTCATGCCGCTCAGAGCCTGGCTTGCGCTCGCATCCATCGCGGCGATCACCATGCTGCCGGCCGGTCATCACTACTATGACAGCAAGCTGCTGCTGCTCACGGTTCCTGCCTGCGCCATGCTCTGGGCCGAGGGCGGTCCGATCCGCTGGTTTGCCTTTCTGGTGACAGCTGCCGGGCTGGTCTTCACCGGAGATATTCCCCTGGCCATTCTCGCCTCGATTGCCAATGGCCTGCACCTCAACAGCGCGGGATTTCTGGGAAAGATGCTGACCCTTGCGCTGCTCCGGCCAGCCCCGCTCATTTTATTGATGGTAGCCATCTTCTATCTGTGGGCCTATGCGCGGCGCGCGGGAGAGGATGTAAGCACAGGCCATTCGCCGCCGAGTGAACGTCCATTGCTCGATCTGCAATAATGAAAGGCATTCGCATGCTCGATCCATGCTTCCTTGCGATTGTGGATTGGCTGATAATCATTTCGGTGAGAATGAGATGAATGATTTGCCGAATGTGAAAGCCGCCGGATCGGCGCGCTGGGATTGCGTGAGTATGGGTGAGGTCATGCTGCGCCTTGATCCGGGCGATGATCGAATTCATACGGCGCGCATTTTTCGCGCATCGGAGGGCGGAGGCGAATACAACGTGGCTCGCGGGCTGCGCCGCTGCTTCGGCCTGCGCACCGCGATCGCAACGGCGCTGGCCGACAATCCTGTCGGACGCCTGGTGGAAGACCTGATGCTGCAAGGCGGCGTCGATCAGGAGCTGGTCCGCTGGAAGCCCTACGACGGAGTAGGCCGCGCGGTTCGCAATGGCCTGAACTTCACTGAGAGGGGCTTTGGCGTCCGCGCCGCGCTGGGATGCTCGGATCGTGGTAACACCGCGGTCTCGCAACTTGTCTCCGGCGATTATGATTGGCCGCAAATCTTCGGCCCGCAAATGGGTTCACGCTGGCTGCACACCGGCGGAATCTTTGCTGCGCTCTCCGATACCACCCGTATCGTTGCCGCCGAAGCGATGGATGCGGCGCGGGCGGCGGGGACAGTTGTCTCCTACGATTTGAATTACCGCGAGTCGCTGTGGAAGGCGATCGGAGGCAAGGCCAAGGCGCAGGAGGTGAATCGCGAGTTAGTGCGCAAGGTAGATATTCTCTTCGGCAACGAGGAGGATTTTTCCGCTGTGCTGGGAGTGAAGATGGAAGGCGTCAGCGAGAGCTTCGACGAGCTTCCCATCGCGAGTTACGAGAAGATGCTGCGCGAACTCTCCGCCGTTTACCCCAACCTGAAGGTCATTGCATCCACATTGCGCACCGCGCACTCCGCGTCGGAGAACGCATGGGGCGCGATCGCGCTCTATAGCGGCGGCATCGTGCACGTGCCGCAGCGGAATGTGGAGATTCTGGATCGTGTGGGAGGCGGCGACTCTTTTGCTTCCGGACTGATCTACGGCTTGCTGGCCGGCAAGGACATGGAATGGGCGATGAAGTGCGGCGTGGCGCACGGCGCTCTGGCCATGACGACGCCCGGTGATACCAGCACGGCGACTCTTGCCGAAGTGCTCCGCGTGATGGGCGGCGGAGCGGCGCGCATCTCGCGATGATTGCTCAACAGGCGGCATGAGCCATAGTCGCAGAGAATAAAGGAATGACGATGAAGAAGGAAGATGTACTGAAGCGCATACGCGAGATAGGTCTGCTGCCGGTGCTGCGCGCTCACTCGAGTGAAGAAGCGCTGGCTCTTGCTGAGGCCATCGAGGCCGGAGGAGTTACCGCTCTCGAAGTTACGATGACGGTTCCTGGAGCGATTGAAGTGATCCGCCAACTGGTGCAAGAGACCCAGGGGCGCATTCTCATCGGAGCGGGCACGGTCCTGGACCCGGAGACCGCGCGCGCCTGCATGATGGCCGGCGCGGAGTTCATTGTCAGCCCGTCGCTGAATGTGAGAACGATCGAGATCTGCCGCCGCTACAGCGTGCCGGTAATGCCGGGAGCGCTGACGCCGACGGAGGTGGTGACTGCCTGGGAGGCCGGCGCCGATGTAGTTAAGGTCTTTCCGTGCAGCGCGTTGGGCGGGGCAAAGTACCTGAAGGCGTTGAAAGCCCCGCTGCCGCAGATCGAGCTTATTCCCACCGGAGGAGTTTCGCTGGCGACCGCGGCGGAGTTTCTCGCCGCTGGAGCCTTTGCCCTCGGCGTGGGCGGCGACCTGGTCAATCCCCATGCCATTGCCGACGGCAAGCCCGAGCTGATCACCCAGACCGCGCGTGAGTACATGGCGATTATCCGCAACTTTCGCGCCTGAGGAACGAGGCTGACTGAGGTTCGCGTTTCTCAGGTCCCAAACGCGGGACTTGGGCCACCCCGTCATATTATGCAATAGACAAATTGTACTTCTATCGAATATTATTCCTTTTCATGCTATAGCTTTACGGCAATCGGTGGCAGTGATGCGCGCTTCGCTTTTTATCACCTGCTATAACGACACACTCTACCCGGAGACCGGCAGAGCGGTAGTGCGCCTGCTGGAGCGGCTGGGCGTCGATGTGGACTTCCACCCCCAGCAGACCTGCTGCGGACAGATGCACGCCAACACCGGCTTCCGCAGCGAGGCCTTCTCGCAGGCCAAGCGCTTCGTTCGCCTCTACCAAGAGGCCGAGACGGTGGTGATTCCCTCCTCGTCCTGCGTGGCGATGATGCGCGATCAGTACCCCGGCCTGTTTGAGGAGCTGGGCAATGAAGAACTGCGCAGGCAGTACGCGGCGCTGCTGCCCAGGGTCTTCGAGCTGAGCGAGTTTCTCATCGACCGGCTGGGCGTGGAAGATGTAGGCGCATCCTTTCCTCATCGCGTCACCTACCACGCCAGTTGCCACGGCGTGCGCGCGCTGCATCTGGGCGAGCGGCCTTACCGGCTGCTGGCCAAGGTGCGCGGGCTGGCGCTGGCGCCGCTCGCGAACGTTGATCGCTGCTGCGGCTTCGGCGGAACCTTCTCGGTGAAGAATGCAGAGGTCTCGTCGGCGATGCTGGCCGTAAAGCTGCAGGACGTGATCGCGACCGGCGCGGAATACTGCACGGCGCTGGACAACAGTTGCCTGATGCATCTGGGCGGCGCAATGCATCGCCAATATGCGGGGATGAAGACGATTCATCTGGCTGAGATTCTGGCCAGTACGGAAGACGCACCGGCGGAGGCGACGCTATGAGCCAAACGGCCAGCAGCCACGCCGAGCTCGATCCGTGCAAGGCGCTTCCGTTTCCCATGGCTGTCCTGCCGGTGCTGCGCAACCCGCAACTGCGCAAGAACGTGGCCCACGCCATCGACGTGATCCAGGCCAAGCGCGGCAAGTTGGTGGCCGAGAAAACCGATTGGCAGGAGCTGCGCGCGGCAGCCTCGGCGATTCGCGCTCATGCGCTGGAGAATCTGGGCGCGTACCTGGAGCAGTTTGAAGAGCGCTGCACGGTCGCCGGAGGCACGGTACACTGGGCCGCCGATGCGGATGAGGCGCGCCGCATCATCCTCGATCTGCTGCGCCAGGAGAAGGCCAGCGAGGTTATCAAGATCAAGACCATGACCTCGGCAGAGATTCAGTTGAATCCCTTCCTTGAGGCCAACGGGGTGAGCGCCTTCGAGACCGATCTGGCCGAGATCATCCTGCAACTGGGCGAGCAGGAGCCGTCGCACATCGTTGTGCCGGCGCTGCACGTGAATCGCAGCCAGGTGCGCGAGATCTTTGCGCGCCGCATGGGGCTGAAGAACCTCTCCGACGATCCCAAAGAGCTGACCAACGCTGCCCGCACTTACCTGCGGCAAAAGTTTCTTTCCATTCCGACGGCGATCAGCGGAGCGAATTTTTTGATTGCCGAGACCGGCTCTGTAGCCGTGGTCGAATCTGAGGGCAACGGCCGCATGTGCCTTACGCTGCCGCGGACGATGATCACGCTGGCCGGGATCGAGAAGGTGCTGCCGCGCTTCCAGGACCTGGAAGTGATGCTGCAGTTGCTGGCCCGCTCTGCCACTGGCGAGCGCATGAACCCCTACACCTCTCTATGGACGGGCGTCACCGCCGGCGACGGCCCGCAGAGCTTCCATGTGGTGCTGCTGGACAATGGGCGCTCCTCGATCCTCGCCAAACCCAGACAGCGGCAGACGCTCAAGTGCATCCGCTGCGCGGCTTGCATGAACGCCTGCCCGGTCTACCGGCAGACCGGCGGCCATGCCTACGGCTCGGTCTATCCGGGGCCGATCGGCGCGATTCTGACGCCGCAACTGATGCGGATGAAGTATGCGCGGTCGCTGCCCTATGCCTCATCGCTCTGCGGCGCATGCTATGAAGTCTGCCCGGTGAAGATCAACATTCCCGAGGTGCTGCTCGAACTGCGCGCGCAGGTGGTCAACCAGGAGCGCCGGGAGGGAGATCGCCTCTTCGATCCCATGTACATGGGCCTGCGTATCGCCAATCTGCTCTTTTCCAGAGCCTGGCTCTTCCATGCGGCACAGCGGCTGGGGCGCATTGGCCTGGGGCTGTTTACCCGCAAGGACGGATGGATTCATTCGCTGCCCTCTATCGGCGCGAAGTGGACCCAGACGCGCGACCTGCGCGGCCTGCCCGATGAGAGCTTCCATGAGTGGTGGGCAAAGCGCCCCCAGCCGGACGAGGAGGCCCTATGAGCGCTCCTCTCCAATCGCGGCAGCAAATCCTGAAACGTATCCGCGCGGCAACCCTGGATTGCGCCCAGGATCCCGCGATGAGGGCGGAGGCTTATGCGGCGCTGCCCCGCACCTACACATGCCACGGCCAACTCAGCGCCGAAGACCGGCTGCAACTGATGATTCAGCGCCTGCGCGAGTACGACGCCGAGGTAGTCGAGACAACACCGGCGGCGTTGCCGTCCACGATCAAAGCGCAGCTCGCCGCCAGCGGCCGGCACTGCTTCGTAGCGCCGGAAGGGCTGCCCGTCGAGTGGCTGGCCGAGGGCTTCGACTGGAAGATCGACCGTAATCTTGCGACCGCCGAGATCGAACAGACTGAAGGAGTCGTTACCGCCGCCTCCTGCGGAATCGCCGATTCGGGAACCATTGTGCTGCACCACTCCGCCGACGAGGGCCGTCGCGTGCTTTCGCTGCTGCCCGACTGGCACCTGATCATTCTCCGCGCCAGCCAGGTGGTGGAGACGCTGCCCGAGTACTTTGCCCACTGCCAGCAGCCTCCGGCACTCATCACCTGGATCTCTGGGCCCAGCGCCACGGCGGACATTGAAATGACACGCATCAAGGGCGTCCATGGACCGCGTTTCCTCCAGGTGATCCTGGTGCGCGATGAGAGTTTGACGGCGAAGAACGATGAGGAGATGAATCCAGATCAGAGGCCGGCGGAAACCGGATCGACAAAGGTGAGGTAAACCATCATGGCAGCATCGGAATCAGCGGTTTTCGACCGGGCAGTGCAAGCTCTGGATTCTTTCCAGATCGAGATTCCCTCCTGGGGATTCGCCGACACCGGCACCCGCTTTGGCAAATACACCCAGGCTGCCGCCGCATCCACAATCGAGGAGAAGTTTGCCGATGCCGCCGAGGTCAACCGCCTCACCGGAGTAACGCCCACGATGGCTTTGCACGTCCTGTGGGATCTGCCCAACGGCATCGCGGATGTTCCCGAGGTGCAGGCTCTGGAGAAAACGTACGGCGTGCGCGCCGGCTCCATCAATCCCAACCTCTTTCAGGATCAGGAGTACAAGTTTGGCTCGCTCTGCAATCCCTCGCCGGTCATTCGGGAGCAGGCTATGGGCCACGTGCTCGACTCCATCGAAATCGCCAAGGCGCTCGGCTCCAGCGAGCTCACGCTTTGGCTGCCAGACGGCTCCAACTACCCCGGCACACAGAGCATTCGCTATCGCATCGGCTGGCTGGAAGAGGCTCTGCGCGCTGTTCACGACCACTTGGCGCCGGAGCAGCGGCTGCTGATCGAATACAAGCCCTTCGAGCCGGCCTTTTATCACACCGATATCGCCGACTGGGGAATGTCCTCCCACCTGGCGCGCGTGGCCGGTCCACAGGCCCGCGTGCTGGTCGATACCGGCCACCACCTTCCTGCCCAGAACATCGAACAGATCGTGGCCTGGCTGCTGCACACCGGCCTGCTCGGCGGCTTCCACTTCAACGATCGCCGCTATGCCGACGACGATCTCACCCTGGGTTCCATCGATCCCTACCAGATCTTCCGCATCTTCCACGAGATTCATGTGGCAATTGACGAGGGCCGGGGCGGCAGAATCGCTTTCACGGTCGATCAGAGCCACAATCTGAAGGGCAAAATCGAAGCCACGGTGCAGACCGTGGTCACCGCGCAGGAGCTATGGCTCAAGGCCGCCCTCGTCGATCGCAAGCAACTGGCGCTCTTTCAGCAATCCTGCGAGCTGGTAGAGGCCGAGGAGATCTTCCGCGGCGCATTCTGGAGCGATGTGCGCCCCCTCGCCGCCGCCTGGCGTGAGGCGCGAGGCCTGCCCGCCGATCCGCTGGCCGCGCTGCGCTCCGGCGGCTACGTGGAGTGCGCCGCCCGCGAACGGACCAGCCGCCGTTCGGCCGCTGTCGGTTACGCTTGAAGTGGTAAGTCATATCAGCGACCCTCCTTCTTGCGGCGGGTCATGCGTGGAGATGAAACAGTGCCCAAGGCAAAGATCAAACGGCTCTACCTGATTCCGATTCTCTCCAAGGCCCTCGACGTGATCGAGCTGCTGGAGCAGAACCAATCCCCGGTTTCTCTGGAAGATGTCTTTCAGAAGACGCGGATATCCAAGACCAGCGTCTATCGCATCCTCAAGACGCTGGTGCATCGCGGCTACGTCGCCCAGACGCAGAACGGCCTTTACCGGTTGGTTTCGCGCCCCCGGCGTTTGCGCTTCGGCTTTGCGGCGCAGAGCGCGGAAATGCCCTTCTCGCAAGCCGTGGTGCAGAGCGTCACCGCCGCCGCCGCCGCATCGGGCGTGGAGCTGCTGCTGCTCGATAACCGCTATGATCCCCATGTCGCCATCCAGAACGCTGAAGAGTTTGTCGCCAAGCACGTGGACCTGGCGCTCGAGTTCCAGGTCGAAGAGGCGGCAGCGCCGCTCGTTGCGCATATCTTGAAACGAGCCGACATTCCCCTGGTAGCCATCGACGTGCCCCACCCCAACGCCACCTACTTCGGTGTGGATAACTTCGAGGTGGGTTATGAAGCCGGCTCGGTGCTCGCCCAATTCGCCGTGCGCCAGTGGAAAGGTAATGCGGATTACGTGCTGGGCCTGGGATTCGCAGAGGCCGGCAGCTTTGTCCAGAGCCGCATCACCGGCGCATTCGACGCAATCCGCCAGCGCCTCGATGAGATTCCCCCTGACCGCTTCGTGCAGATCGAGGGCCGGGGCATGCGCGAGCCAAGCCGTCTGGCGGTCGCCGAATTCCTACAGAGTCATCCCCGGGACGAGCGCTTTCTGGTGGCAGCCGCCACCGATTCCAGCGCCCTCGGCGTCCTCGACGCCGTCCGCCAGGCAGGCCGCGAAGAGCACTTCGCCATCGTCGGGCAGGACTGCATTCCTGAGGTGATGGAGGAGATGCGCTCCGGCAAGAGCGCGATGATCGGATCGATCTCCCACGAGGTGGAAACCTACGGACCCCGCCTCATTCAGATCGGCATTGCCATCCTGCGAGGCCATGCCGTGCCCCCCTATAATTACGTCCGCCACCGTGTCTTCACTCCGGAGTCCCTGATCGCCGAGTCGGAGGCTGATCTGCGATGAACCGCATCGTGGAAGAGCCCGACGGCCGGCAAGAACCTGCCCGCATTGCCATCGATCTGGGCGCTGAAAGCTGCCGTCTCTCGCTGCTGCGCTGGCAGCGCGGCAAGCCCGCCATCGAACTCATCCATCGCTTTGCCAATGCGCCCGTGCATCGCGGCGCATCGCTCCGCTGGCCTCTGGAAACCATTCTGGCCGGTCTGGAAGAAGGTCTGCGCAAGGCCGCCGCATCTGCCCCAGAAGGCGTTGCCTCCATCGCCGTCGATGGCTGGGCCGTGGATTACGTCCGCCTCGACTCCGGCGGCAAGCCCCTCGCTGATCCCTTCTGTTACCGCGACGAGCGCACCATCGCCGCCAAAGAGGCTGCCGATAAGATCGCCGCGCCCCAGATGCTCTTTCGCCGCACCGGCGCGCAGCCGCTCCGCATCAACACCATTTACCAACTGCTGGCCGACAGCGCCTCGGGAATCGACCCTCACGCTCCCTGGCTCCTGCTGCCCGAGTTCATTCTCTACTGGCTGGGTGGCCGACGCGTCGCCGGGTACACCAATGCCACCCACACCGGCCTGGTGGACATCGAAACCGGCAGCTGGTCGCGCGACCTCTTCGAGCTGCTAGGAATCCCCCTCGACGCAGCGCCGCCCATCGTTCCCGCCGGAACCATCCTCGGCCGCCTGCAAGGGCCGCTGGCCGCCCTCCCTGCCTTTCGCGAGACGCAGTTGATCGCGCCCGCCTGCCACGACACCGCTTCGGCCATCGCCGGCATCCCAGCCCGCCTGCATTCCACCGCCTACATCTGTTCCGGCACCTGGTCGCTGGTCGGCACGCTCCTCCCCGCTCCCATCACCACTTCCGAGGCCTTGAGCGCGCGCTATACCAATCAGGGCGCGGCCGGCGGCGGCTTCTGCTTCCACACCAACGTCAACGGCATGTGGACCCTGAAGCAATGCATGGACGGCTGGAGCGCGCAAGACCGCCCTTGGGAGATCGAAGATCTTATCGCCCAGGCTTCCGCCATCCCGCCACCGCCCGCCGCCATCGACATCGATGCTGAGCCGCTGCTGCTCGACGGCGAGATGCCCAAGCGCATCAACTGCGAGTTACAAGCTCGCGGACTGCCCCTCATTCCGGACGTTGCCGGCAACGAGCCGCTCTTCTCCCGGCTGATCTTCGAGAGCCTGGCCAGCCGCTATGCCCAAGCCCTAGCCCAGCTCGAACAAATGCTGGGTCGCAGGCTCAAAGCTATTCACATTCTGGGAGGCGGCAGCCGTAATCGGCTGCTCACGGAACTCACCGCGCTTCGTACCGGCCTGCCGGTCGAATCCGGCCAGGCCGAAAGCTCCACCATCGGCAATTTTGCTGTGCAGTTAGCCGCCAGCGAGGCCCAAGCTCAACCGCTTGCCCCAAAGGCCATCCGCCGCTGGGCCGCGCTGCTCTGCCAGAGTTCTCATTAGAACAGGAGTATCAATAGTGACAATCCTTGCCGGAATCGGCTGGCACGTCGTTGGCGCGGCCTTTGCCGCTTCCTTCTATGCGCCTATTGGCAAAGTAAAGAAGTGGTCCTGGGAAACCACCTGGGCCGTGGCCGGAATATTTTCCTGGATACTGCTGCCGATTTCCGTGAGTTTTTTGCTTCTGCCAAACGTTCATGACTTTTATGCGATCTTCAGCGCGCATTTGCTTTTGAAAGTAGCTCTTTTCGGAGCCATGTGGGGCATCGGCAATGTGAGTTATGGGCTTACCATGCGCCACTTGGGAATATCTTTAGGCGTCGGCGTCGCCATCGGCGTCACGCTGATGGTGGGCACGTTAATGCCTCCAATTCTTCACGGGCAAGCTGCGGTGTTATTTACAACAAAAAGCGGCCTCTACACCATGGCCGGCGTGTTGGTTGCCCTGATGGGCGTGGCAATTGTCTCCTATGCCGGTCATCAAAAAGAAATTCAACAGCGCGGGGAACTCCAGGAATTCAACTTGAAGCTGGGACTTCTGCTGGCGGGCTTATGCGGAGTGTTTTCCTCCGGCATGTCCTTTGCCATCGACGCGGCCAGGCCTATGGAATCCGCCGCGCTTCATCTGGGCGTGAATCCGCTCTACGCTGCTCTGCCGAGTTATGTGATAATCATGGGCGGCGGCGCGCTGGTGAACCTGAGTTACTGTTTCATCCGCCTGGCCGCGCTCAAGCGGATATCCCTCCGCGACGATCTCTCCCAGGCCGGGGGAACGCTGCTCATCAATGGCGCGCTGGCCGCAACGGGCGGAATCATGTGGTATCTTCAATTCTTCTTTTACGCCTGGGGCGCGGCGAACATTCCCCAGCGTCTCATTTATGTAAACTGGATGCTGCACATGAGTATCTATGTTCTCTGCGCCGGCCTGGTAGGTCTCGTATTGAAGGAGTGGAAAGGCGTGCGGCGAAGGACGATTCTTATTCTTTTGATTGGAATGTTAGTGATCATTGCAGCCGCCAATCTGGTTGGACTAGGAATGGCATCGTAAACTATTGATTTGCAGATTACTTTGGCAATTCAAGGAGGATTATTGATGAAAAACTTCAATGCAATGCGCCGCAATCTTCTTCGTACTGGCGGCATCGGCATGGCGGCGGCCTCTATTCCCGCCCTGACTTATGCGGCTGGCGCCCAGAACTCCGGCGCCGCGCCCGCGTTGGGACTAGGAGTTTTTAACGTTCGCAGCTACGGTGCGACAGGAGACGGTAAGACGCTGGACACCAAAGCTATTAACAACACAATCGAAGCCGCGGCAGCCGCCGGTGGCGGAGTGGTCCATTTCCCGGCGGGAAGCTATCTCTCATTTTCGATCCGCCTGAAGAGTCTGGTCCATCTTCATCTGGAGCAGGGCAGCGCCATCGTGGCCGCCGACTCGCCGCGTGAGAGAGATCAGACCGGATACAACGGAGGCGTCTATGATGCCGCCGAGCCAAATACCGCATGGGACGCATATCAGGATTACGGCCATAACCACTGGCATAACTCGCTGCTCTGGGGAGAAGATATTCACGACATCAGCATCACCGGTCCCGGGCTGATATGGGGCAAGGGGCTCAGCTTCGGAGCGGAACGAGCCCCCCGCGGCAGCTATTCTACCTATAAGGCCGAGCAACCCGGTGTGGGCAACAAGGCTATTGCACTCAAGAATTGCCACAATGTTTTGTTGCGCGAATTTTCCGTACTCAAGGGTGGCCACTTCGCCTTGCTGCTGACCGGCGTCGATAACCTGACCATCGACAACCTCAAGATCGATACCGATCGCGACGGCATGGATCTTGATTGCTGCCAGAATGTGCGTGTTTCCAATTGCACCGTCAACTCGCCTTGGGACGACGGCATCTGCCCCAAGTCGAGTTATGCCCTGGGTTATGCTCGCCCCACCAGAAACCTGACCATTACAAATTGCTGGGTAACTGGAACCTATGAGCTTGGCTCGGTGCTCGACGGAAGTTTCAAGAAGTTTGCGCCGGAGTCTCGCGTTCCGCACACGGGCCGCATCAAATGCGGTACAGAATCCAATGGCGGCTTCATCAATCTCACCATCTCCAACTGCGTTTTTGAAGGCTGCCAGGGCTATGCTTTGGAGACCGTTGATGGCGCGCTCTTCGAAGACATCGCCATCACCAATACAACGATGCGCGATCTGGTTTCCTGCCCAATCTTTATGCGCCTCGGCGCGCGCCTGCGCGGTCCCCAGGAAAAAACTACAGTGGGAACGATGAAGCGCATCCTGATCAGCAACCTATCATGCTTCAATGCGTCGCAAAATGTAAGTTCTATTCTGACCGGCATTCCGGGCTATGCGATTGAGGATGTGAAATTGTCCAACATATATATCGAGACGGTGGGCGGCGCGACGGCCGAGATGGCAAAGATCGAACCTCCGGAGTTAGAGAACAAGTATCCGGAGCCATCGATGTTCGGCGCCATGCCTGCCTCCGGCTTTTTCCTGCGGCATATGCGCAATGTGGAGATGAGTCACGTGGAGATCGCCAACGCCACTCCCGATGCGCGTCCCGCGTTCTATCTGACCGATGTAAAGCGGGCGGATTTCTTTGCCGTCACGGCGCCTCGCGGGGCCGATGGAGCCTTCGCTCTGCGCGGAGTTAAGGACTTGCGCATCGGCTGGAGCAGGGCTGCCGCGGATACTGCGCTGAGCAGCGCCGATAACAAGATGCTGTAACAGTGACTTCTTCAGAAGTTTTCCAAGTCCATCACCCAGGCTTTCACCAAATCCATCTCTTTTCCGCCAACCAGATCCATGCGAACCAGCTCCTCGTAACAGCGAATCAGATTTGCTCCCAGATTCTCCAGCCCTGCTTCCAGCTTCAGCGCATCCAATTGAGTTCCGATTTTGCCGTTGTTCAGATACCCGGAAACCTCATCGGCGAAATCCTTCATCAAGTTATGCTCGTTGCGCTGCTGAAAGACATCCGGCCCTTTGAAGAGCACACTCCATCCGTTCTCCCAGGCAATGCGCTGCGCCACAAAGCTGCGCCAGATATCCGTCATGCGAAAAGAACAGTAAGAAGGCAGATACATCAGCGGATATGCCTCTGGGAACCAGGCGGTATTCTGGCTATTGAATGGGCACCATGTCCCGCGCCCCAGAGCCAGCCTCCGGTCCGTTCTGAAGGAGATCGGAAGCGGCAGCAGCAGCCGGTAAATCGCGTCCACATCCGGGTCTTCATTCGCCAGTCCCTGCTGAATCGGACAGTCTAACTCTGCTTCTGGCAGCTTATCAAACTCAGGCAGCGGCTTCTTAATCGCGTCCAGGGGCAATCCCCGCGGCCAGATATTGGCTTCGGTAAAGTACCCATAGACGTTTGTCCATCCGTTCGCGGAGAGCACGGGCGCACTCAGCAGCTGCGTTCTCGCGTTCCAGAACTCCGGCAATGGCTGATTGTCGTCATCGGTCTCCAGCAGCATATTAGGCCGCTTTTGGATCGCCAGCAAATAACCGATGTTCTTCCGCGAGTAATGCCGCGTGGGCAGTATTTCAGCTAACTTCGAGCCCGTTGCTCGCTGCCGTTCCAGGCTATAAAATTCGCACCCATCGATAGAGAAATCAGTCGGGCTGGGAACGTCGCCTATCACATAAAACGAAAACCCGCGCGCCTTGCACTGACTGGCTAACTCCCGCATCTCCGAATTCGGAGCGGCGATGGAAGTGACAATAACACTGACGGGGCCTGCAAATGATGAATCCTTCACAGTTGCTCCTTGAGACGAAGTTGAAAGAGGCGCCAGAGCTGCCGGAATGCCTCCTTGAGCGAGGAGGCGCCAAGGCGCGGGCTTGCCGCGCGGTAAGTGATCGGCACCTCGACAAACTTCAGATTCCTGCAATACGTCTTGATCTCGGTCTGAAAGAAGTGCGCCCTGGACTGAATTCCCCGGCCAATGACCATCGTAAGCGTTTTCCGCGAAAATAACTCGAATCCGCTGGTCATGTCCGTCTGCCGCGTGCCTAGCAGCAGGTTCGACAGCGCGGTTCCGCCCCAACTGACGAAGCGGCGCTTGAGCGAACTTTTCTCGAAACGGCCGATAAAGCGGCTACCGAAGACGCAATCCATTCCTTGTTCCATTGCCCAAAAAAACTGCGGAATATCGCTGGGTTGATGGCTGAACCCGGCATCGATTTCCAGAATCCAGTCGCATCCGGCATCCAGCGCTTCTTTGTAGCCGCGCAGGTAGGCGTCCACCACGCAGCGGTTTTCCGGGGCCCACACCACGCGCAGGCGCGGCTCGCTCCGCTCCATCGCGCGCATAAGATCGAGACTCTCGTCCTTCGTGACGCGATCGAAGACCGCAAAGAAAGTAACTTTGCCAAAGCCCGAACACTGGTCCAATACCGCCTGGCAAAAGGCGACCGCCTTGTCTCCCTCGTTCGCCATGGGACAAACGATTCCCAGCTCGACCGCGTTGCGCAGGAGCGCCGCCGGCCGCGCGATTTTGCTTTTATTCTGAGCCTGGGCTTGCACAAATCCCAAATCTGCCAAGAAGGCCTCTATTCTTGCTTCAAACTATATCTTGACACCAACAATTCTAAACTACGCAGGGGAACCACTATCTGATTGGAAGAACCCCAGTCTTTGCCGGAGCGGCAGTTGAAGTTTGACATTTACGGGAGTCGCTCCCAGTTTGTTTTACCTTCTTCTCGCAAGAAAGTCTGAAGGGCATGGTGCATGAGCACCGTCCCTCCGGGACTCCGGGTGAATTGTTGGTTGATCCATCCCCACCGTTGAAACGGTGGGCTAATAACCATTGCGCCTACGGCGCGGGCGATGGGCTACGCTCATAGTGCGAGACTTACCTACACGGCATCAACGGCGCGGGGCAACTGGCTGCAGCCGGCATGGAGAGCTCCCAATATAGGCCAAGCGCTCCGCGAATCCACGGCAGCGCGGAGTTACGCCGTGGCGCGATGCTGATCGCGGCCGCCCAGGCGCACGCTGATCACTTTGGAGACGCCCGGCTCCTGCATGGTGACGCCGTAGATCATGTCGGCCGTTTGCATCATGCGCTTGGAGTGGGTGACCAGCAGGAACTGCGTCTCCCGGCTCAGCGAATGCAGCAGATCGGCGAGGCGTCCGACGTTGGTCTCGTCCAGTGCCGCGTCCACTTCGTCGAGCGCGCAGAAGGGGCTGGGCTGGAACTGGAAGATGGCCACCAGCAGCGCCAGCGCGGTCAGAGACTTTTCGCCGCCCGAGAGCAGCAGCACATTCTGTAGCTTCTTGCCCGGCGGCGACGCCACTATCTCCAGGCCGCTCTCGGCCTGATTCTCCGCGTCGGTGAGGCGCAGGAAGGCCTGCCCGCCCTGGAAGAGCCGCGAGAAGACCTGCGCGAAGTTTTCGTTGATGCGGGCAAAGGCCTCATCGAATTTGGTGCGCGAGATCAGATCGATCTCTTTGATGGTCTGCTGCGTGTTCTCGATCGACTCCATCAGGTCCGCGCGCTGCGCTCCCAAGAAGCCATGGCGCTGGGCGGTCTCCCTGTACTCGTCCAGGGCCATCATATTCACCGGGCCCATCTGCTCGATCCTTTGACGCAGGCTGCGGCAGTTCTCCTCTTCCGCGGCCAACTCTTCGCCGGCCACGCGCTCGATCTGTTCATCGGCGCGCAGCGTGGCTGCCTCCGCATTGACCTCGGCCAAACAGCTTGCCTCCACGTGTTCGAGGTCGGAGAGCAGCTTGGAGCCTTCGCTGGCGAGGCTGGCGCGCTGCTCGCGCAATTGGTCCAGCGCGGCCCGCCCGCTCTTGAGTTGCGTCTCCATGGTTGCCAATTGCAGGCGCACAGCCTGTGCCTGGCCGGCCAGCGTCTGCGCTGCGATGAGCGCCTCGGCGCGCGCCGTTGCCAGCTCCTGCTCGCGCTGGGCCAGCTCGGCGCTCTCCCGGACGCGCTGTTCGCGCTCCGCCTCGGCCGCGCTCCGCTGCTGGGCAATGGTTTGTACGCGGCGCTCCAGGTCGGCATGGAGACGGTCGATGCGCTGGAAGGCTGCCTCGGCGCCGCGTCGCCGTTCCTCCAGGCCGGCCAGCTCCGCGGTCACCTGCGCCGCCTCCTGCTGCAAGCTCTCGCGCGTCTGCCGCAGCAAGGCCAACTCCGCCTGCAACTGATCGAGAGCTGTCTCTGCCGTGCGATGCTCGGCTTCCAGGCGCAGCATCTCCTCGCGCTTCTGGCTGATGCTGGCGCTCTTGGCCTCGCGGGCGTCCCGGTTGCGCTCGGCCTGCGCCGTCCACTCCTCCAGCCGCCGCTCAACGCGCTGCGTTTCGCCTTCCATCTGCTTCAGCGACGCACCCTGATTGGCGCTATCTCGCTCGGCCAGACGCCGTTGCTCGCTCTGCGCCTCCAGTTGCGCAGCCTGCTCCGCGATGGCCGTAACCAGCTCCGCGGCTTCGGTCTCCGACTGCGCCAGCTCGACCTCCAGTTTGCCCAGGCGCTTCTCGGCCTCGCGCAATTCGCGCTTCAGCGCCAGCGGTCCTTCGCTGGAAGGCTTGCCGCCGGTCACTGTCGAGTTGTGGAAGCACTCGCCCTCCGGCGTCAGGAAAAATGCGTGCGCGTAGCTCCCGGCCAGGCGCAGTGCCTCATCGGGGTCTTCCACCAGGTAGCTGTATTTGATCTTGGGCAGAATCGACTCCAACGGCCGCCCAAAGCTGTTCAGCACCCGGATCGAATCCTTCAACGGGGTCACGCCGGGGGCGACGATCGTCTCGTTGCTTTCCTCAAAAAGCGCGGCTTGCTCCGCCGAGTGAATCAGAAACGTGGCGCGGCCATCCACGCCCGACTTGAGCAACTGAACGCCCTGCTCGGCCGCCACCCAACTCTTCACCACCACATAATTCAGCTCCTCGCGCAGGAACTCGTCCACCACATCCTCATGCTCGCCGCTCACTTCGATAAAGTCCGCCAGCGTGCCCACCGGCGCCATGCCCTGCGCCAGCGCGCCCGGCTTCAGCAGCCGCCGCACAGTGTCGGTGGAATAGCTGTGGTTGCGAATCAGCGATTGCAGCGAGTCGCGCCGCCCGGTCACTTTGGCGGTTTCTCCGCTCATTTGGTTGATGTGCGCACGTAGTGCGGCTTCGTTGGTGCGGTGGGTTTGCAGCGCCTCGCGTAGCGCCGCAATCTCGCTCTCCAGCCGCTTCAGCGTCTCCGCCGCGGATTCGTAGCGCAGCCGCGCTTCTCCGCTCTGCGCACCCAGATTTTCCAGCTCAGCCTTCGCCTGGCTCAGTTCGCCTTCCAGCCGCGCCGCCTCGTGCTCCAGAGAGGCCAAACTCTCCTCGCCCTGCGCCATGTGGTTGCGCGCGTTGCCGGCCAGCGTCAGCAAATGCATCACCTGGCGGCGGTTGGCCTCCAACTGCCGCTCCGCTGTGAAGACCTCTTCAGCCGCCGTGCGCGCCTCCTGCTGGCGCGCCTCCACCTGCTGACGAAAAGCGCGCGCCTCTTCGGCTGCCGTCGCCATGAATGAGCCCTGCTGCGTCCGCTCCTCGGCAATCCCCGCCAGTTGCGTCCGTGTCTGCTCCAACTCGGCGCCGGCCGCCGCAATGCGCGTCTCCAGCTCAGCCACGCGCTCCGTATTGGCGCGCTGACGCGCCGCCGCCCGCTCCCGCTCCACGGCCGCCGTGTTGGCGCGGTTCTGCGCCTCCAGGCCCTCGCTGTCCAGCTCGTAGCCCCGCTCGGTGAGCGCGTGTTGCGTGGCCTCCTCTTCCTCAATCTCCGCCGCCGAAGCGTTGATCCGCCCGGTCAGCGCGGCGATCTCCGTCTCCAGCCGCGCCTGATCCGCGTCGATCAGTGCCATGCGGCTAGCCAGCACCACGCGCAGACGCCCGCGCAGCTCATCGCGCACCGCGGCAAAGCGCTCCGCCTTGGCCGCCTGCCGCTTCAAACTGTTCATCTGCCGCGTGACTTCTTCAAAAATGTCGTCCACGCGCGCCAGATTCTGCTTGGCGCTTTCCAGGCGCAGCTCGGCCAGCCGCTTCTTGGTCTTGAAGCGCGTAATCCCCGCTGCCTCCTCGATGATCGCCCGCCGCTCGTACGGCTTGGAGCTGAGCAACTGCCCGATCCGCTCCTGCCCGATGATCGCGTAGCTCTCCGGCCCCAGGCCCGTGCCCATGAAGATGTCCTGGATGTCGCGCAGCCGGCAGAGCTTGCCGTTCAGCAGGTACTCGCTCTCGCCGGTGCGGAAGAGCCGCCGCGTCACCACCACCTCGCCCTTTTGCGGCGTGCGCTGGAACTTGCGCCGGCGTATCTTCAGCACCACCGCCTGCGGTCCCTCGCCGCTGCTCATCGATTGCGGCAGTTCCGGCGAGTCGTCGTCCAGCACTTGCCCCGGCTGCTCCTGGGCGATGATCTCCTCGGCTTCATTGGCCCGCTCGCGCCGCGCCGCCACTTCGTCCCAGTCGGCGGGGCCGTCGTGGTCCACCAGCACCAGCGGCTCCACGGGAATCGGCCCCTCGTAAGCCTCCGGATCGACCAGCGTCAGCGTCACTTCGGCCATGCCCAGCGCCTTGCGCTCCCGCGTCCCAGAAAAAATCACGTCCTGCATGTGCGTGCCGCGCAAGCTCTTAGCGCTCTGCTCGCCCAGCACCCAGCTCACCCCGTCCAGAATGTTCGACTTGCCGCACCCATTCGGCCCCACCACAACGGCAATCCCCGATCCCGCCATGGTCAACTCTGTGCGGTCGCAAAAGCTCTTGAAGCCGAGAATGTGTATCTTCTTTAGTTTCAGCATCGTTTCTCCGGGTTGTTGGGGCTGTGCAACTATCGTCCGGGCAACCCGCCGCCACGCCCAAAGCACGGCGGAAAACTTGCCCTCCGATTCAAACTCTACGGTCCCTGGAGGGCAGGGTCAACGGTGGAAAGAGGTGTTTTTGTGGATAAGAGCGTCCGCAATTCATCTTCTTGGAATTTCCGATAAAAGCAGTGCATCATTGGGTTTTTCTTGGGGGTTTCACCGGCTTTTTGCACAGCCAGTTCCTCTCGCTCAGCGCGCCTTCTTGAAGTCGAAGGTCGCCAGATTCATCTGCCCTTCGCTGACGATGTAGACAGTCAGCACGCTCTTGCCCTTGGGCAGTTTGAGCCGGACGAGGCCGGGGGCAAGGCTCCAGTGGTGCCACTGCCGCCAGGCCACCGGATCGGCGGTATCGTAAGTACTCGCGATGGTCAGTGGGCCGGTTGCCGGCACACCGTTCACGTCCAGTGAGATGCTTCCGCCCCGGTTCGAGGTGTAGAGCAGGTCGGCGGAGTACTCGCCCGCCTCGGCCACTTGCACCGTCAGGTTGAACCACTCACCGGGTACGGTCCAGCCCACATAAAGCAGATCGGCTGGGGGCACAACCTTGTTGTAGGGGTTGTCGTCGATCGCCGGATCATGCTTGAGCTTGGTGAAGGAGATGTCCACGCCCTCGTTCATGCGGAACTCATGCAGATAGCTTCCATCGGCGGGGTTCAGCTCGCCGCTGCCGTGGTTCACGGCGTCCGAGTCGTGATAGGCCACGCCCTCGCCGCCCAGGTCGTAGTAGGCGCAGAAGACCTTGCCGGGAATCGCCTGTGCGCCACCCTGATAGCGGCTGTCGTGGTAGGGGGTTCCCCGGTAATGGGCAAGGAAATCCGATTTCGCGGCGCAAAGCGCGGTCGCGGCCAGCAGGACGGCCAAAAACAAGGTTAAACGGAAGAGAGTTTTGTTCACGGTGTGCTGTCTCCGGCGCAAATCTCGCGGATCGGCGAAGATCCGCTGACGTATTTGCGTACACAGGAAATAGTACGCCTGGAGGCCTGGGATAACGATTCTCAGCCCGGAGCCGGCAACGAATCTACTTGACCTCCGTTACGTTACGCGTTACGATTGCGTATGATTCAATCCTTCCGCCACAAAGGACTGAAACGGCTTTATGAGGATGACGACCCTCGCGGCGTTGCGGCGGAGCATTTGACCAAACTGCGCAACATCCTCGCTCGTTTGGATGCAGCCAGTTCAATTGAAGATATGAATCTGCCAGGATTCAACCTGCACACGCTGAAAGGTTCATTGCAAGGCCTCATGGCAGTCACGGTTCGCGCCAATTGGCGAGTGATCTTTCGATTTGCCGAGGGCCATGCGTATGAAGTTGATTATCTCGATTACCACTAAGGAGGTTTCCCCATGCCGATGAAGAATCCGCCCCATCCGGGCAGCATTGTACTGAGCGAGTGCATCGAGCCGCTCGGCATCACCATCACGCAAGCTGCGCAAGCCCTGGGCGTCACGCGCACAACACTCTCCGAGCTGGTCAACGGCAGACGCGGTCTCTCGCCGGAGATGGCCATACGGCTCTCCCAGGTCTTTGGCGGCAGCGCCCAAAGCTGGATTACGCAGCAGGCGCAGTACGAGCTTGCGCAGATTCCCGCCGGGCGCATTCAGCTTAAACGGCTCGCTGTGGCGTAAAGATTAATTACGATCCTTTACAGGTCTGGGAATCTGAATCTGGGGCACCCGCAATCAATGAATTCCCGGTATGGTGAGCCATGAGCCAATCATTCGGAATAGTCGAAGAGAAGCTGCGTGAAGCGGAGTTCTTTCTCGATGAACTCTGCAAGACGAATCGGCGTAGTTTCCAGGCACAGTGTTTCTTTAGCGCGTTTGCTTCCGCAGCCCGGAGTGTGACTCTCGCCTTGCAGGCGACGATGAGTGACGTTGACGGTTTTAGCGATTGGTATGAACAGGCCCAAGCCAGACTGAAACTTGACCCATTGGCTCGATTCTTTGTGGAGATCAGAAATGACTCTATTCATAAGGGTTTGAATCCGCTGGACCGAATCACGATGGAGCATCTTCGCGAGGACCTCTCTCTGCAACTTCGTAGACGCGCACCTTCGCATGTCATCGTTTGCCTGACCAAAGAGCCGAGAATGGAACTGTTCTAGCGGATGCTGACCAAATATCTTCCGAGTATTTCAAGTCACTCGTCGCAGTGGTACTCGCTTGCTATGAACGGTTCAGGAGCGTTGTTGATCCGCGCTGGCACTTCACATGGGACAATTTCCAGGCCATGAACAAGAGCTTTGAAGATGCTGTCGAAGAACTGGGATTCCCCCGCATTTGGGCATCCTTCGTCTCAAACGAGACAGAGGGGTGGCGGATGCTGAGATCCCAGCATCCGGCATGTCTCATCAACGATATATTCTTGCGATATGCTGGCCGGAGCATTCCCGACCCTGATTCTTTGGACGACGCCAGCTATTAGCTCAGTACCGCTGAACGCGCGGTCCCGCGCCGTTGCTAGGCTACCCGTTCGTAGGGGTGATGGTATAGGCGGATCAATTCTTCAGTGCGCAATGCTGCCATGGCGTAGGCGCGCCCCTGATCGTCGCTGAACTCGACCTCGGCTACAGAGGGGGCGAGCAGTTCAACGACAGTTCCAACCTGGCCGCGAACAAGTCCCTTCTCTGGCATATCCTCGAGCACGGCTACTTCAGAAAGAAGTTCCATCTCCCACAGCTCCTTATCCTAAAGAATATAGCATGTGACAAACCGCGGGGCGATCTCGCCACTCAGGATAATCCAGCAACTCCGAATCTCAGCAGCCCCTCCGCCGTGCCTCAATTCAAAGTCTATGATGTACCGGGTTCCGTACTGATCGGAAACTCCAAGTGTGGCATTTTCTTTCAAGGCCGCATCGATTAACGCAGCACGAAGTTCTTCGGCATGAGCAGCGCTTATCCCCAGGAGGGATTGAAAGACTCGCGCCTTATGCCGTCCGCGAGGATGCCCTGGACTCAGACAATAGTCTCGAAGTTTTTCAATCTCGACAATCGATGCCTTGGCGTTCGGTAACTTCATCCTTTTCCTCACCACCCCGTGATCGAGTGTACTGCCGCTGTCCCGCGCAGTCCTCAATGTCCCGGAATCATCCCCCACAGCATTACCAGCGTCATGCCGATCACTATGATGCTGGTGGACCAGGCAATCACATTCCACAGGCGCGAGTTCTTATGCTCGCCCATCAGGTCCTGGCGGTTGATCAGCATCAGCATCAGTATGATGACCACCGGAAGCAGAACGCCGTTCAACACCTGCGAGAGAATGGCGAAGTTGATCAGTTGCGCGTCGGGCAGGAGCAGCACGGTCAGTGCGCCGCCGGCGATAAGCAGCGTGTAGAGCCAGTAGAAGAACGGCGCTTCGTTGAAGTGCTTGTCGACGCCTGACTCGACGCCCAGGCCCTCACAGACGGTGTAGGCCGTCGAAATCGGCAGGATCGAAGCAGAGAAGATCGAGGCGTTGAAGAGCCCGAAGGCGAAGAGGATGAAGGCGTAGTCGCCGGCCAGGGGACGCATCGCCTCGGCTGCGTCCGCAGCTGTTTGGATGGCTCCCATGCCGTGGATGTAGAGCGTGGCGGCGCAGGCTACGATGATGAACCAGGCCACGATGTCGGTGAAGAGGCTGCCGACAATCACGTCCAGCCGCGAGGCCGCGTAGTCCTTCACGCGAATGCCTTTTTCCACGATCGACGATTGCAGGTAGAACTGCATCCACGGAGCGATGGTGGTGCCGACGACGCCGATGGCCATATACATATAGGCCTTCTCGCTCCACACCGAGCGGGCCGGCAGCTTGACCGTGGCCCACAGCGCATCGTGCCAACTGGGCTGCGAGAGAACCCCGGCGAAGATGTAGCAGATATAGATAAAAGAGGCGATGATGAAGATTTTTTCAGTGCTCTTGTAGCTGCCCTTCACCACCATGTACCAGACCAGCCCGGCGCAAAAGGGTACACTGATGAACTTGGTGACGTGGAAGAGATGCATCGATCCGGCGATGCCGATGAACTCCGTGACCACGTTGGTGTAGTTGACCACTACCAGCAGCACCATCAGCACAAAGGTGAGGCGTAGGCCGAATTCCTCGCGAATCAGGTCGCTCAAGCCCTTGCCGGTGACCACACCCATGCGGGCGCACATCTCCTGCACCACGATCAGCGCAATGGTGATGGGAATGATGGTCCACAGCAGCGTGTAGCCGTACTGCGCGCCGGCCTGCGAATAGGTGAGAATGCCGCCGGAGTCGTTATCGACGTTGGCGGTAATGAATCCGGGGCCGAGGACGGCCAGAAAGAGCAGTATCCGGATTCGCCAACGCTTCCACATGCTCGCCGGTTCCTAAGGGGGATTCATTTACGGTTTCCTCCCTGAACATAACAGGCCGGGGCAGGGGATGCGAACCCCGGCTGCTCAATCGGCGTGTTATCATCTCGTTTTGTTCAAACGATTGTGTTCTAAGAGAGCCTGAAATGAAGATGGAAGCTTCTGTTGCGGCAACCGAATTGAACCGGCGTGATTTTATCTGTCTGAGCATGATCGGCTCGGCGCTGCTGATGGGCGGTGGCTCGCTGCTGGAGGCGGCGGAGGGCGATATGCAGACGCAGCATTATTCCGCTCTGCGGGCGCTGTCTCCGGGCGCGGTTAGGCCGGAGGGCTGGCTGCGGCTGCTGCTGGAGAAGCAGGCGGCGCAACTGGGTTCACAACTGCCCCAGGTCTCCTGGCCCTTTACCGAGGCCTATTGGGCGGGCAAGGAGAATGCCGAGCCGGGGAAGAACGACGCCTGGTGGCCGTGGGAGCAGAAGGCCTATTGGATCGACGGTGCCACCCGGCTGGCGATTGTCTTGCAGGATGAGAAGCTGATGGCGCAGGCGCGGGCTTCCATTGACTACACGCTCTCGCACGCAGGCGAGGATGGCTATCTGGGGCCCAAGGAGTTTGAGGAGCCTACGGGGAACTTTCATCGCTGGCCGCAGAATGTGCTCTTCCGTGGCCTCGCGGCGCTCTGGGATGCGCAGCCGGCTCCGGGCGGCACGGAGACTATCGAGATTGCCGAGGCGATGCGTAAGCATTTCCTGAATGACCCGGCTTCCTACGGAACACCGGTTCGCAATGTGACCAACATCGAGGGGATGCTGTGGTGCTATGAGCGCACCGGCGATCCGGCGCTGCTGGTGCTGGCCGAGAAGGCATGGAATGACTTCCAGGCGGGGCCGGCCATCGATGCGGACTCCGACATCTCGGCTCTCCGAGTCTTTGCCGACATGCCCATCCACGCGCACGGCGTCACCTATGCCGAATCGATGAAGCTGCCAGCCATTCTTTATCTTTATACCGGCAAGGAAGAGTACCTCAAATTTGCCGAGGCGGCCGAGCGGCGCGTTTTTGACCACCATCTGCTGATTGATGGTATCCCCTCGACAACCGAATACTATGCCTACCGCACCGCCCTCGACTCGCACGAGACATGCGATATCAGCGACCACACATGGTCGTGGGGCTATATGCTGATGGCTACCGGCGACGCCGTGTGGGCCGACCGCGTCGAGCGCGCCTGCTTCAACGCCGCTCCGGGTGCGATCAAGAATGACTGGAAGGCCCTGCAATACTTCTCCTGCCCCAATCAATTCCTGGCCACGCTGAACTCCGACCACAACGTCAAGGAGCACGGCCGCATGATGGCCTACCAGCCCAATCCCGGCCAGCGCACCGCCTGCTGCGGCGGCAACGTGCATCGCATCTTTCCCAACTACGCGATCCGGATGTGGATGAAGACGCACGACGGTGGTCTCGCGGCGGTGCTCTACGGGCCATCGAAGGTCAAGGCCTCGGTGGGCGCCGGCAATGAGCCGGTGGAAATCGAGCAGAGGACGAATTATCCCTTTGAAGAGCAGATTTACTTCACAATCAAAGCTGCGCGGACGGTGACTTTCCCGCTCTCGCTGCGAATTCCCGCCTGGTGTGCGGCTCCCCGGCTCACGGTGAACAACGTGCCGGTGGCGGTTGAACGGACGGCCAAAGGCTTTGCCGTTTTGCGGCGCGACTTTCATTCGGGGGACGTGGTGGCGCTGACCCTGCCGATGAAGACCGCCGTAACTCATTGGCCGCAGAATGGCGTGGGCATCGAACACGGGCCGCTGGTCTATTCGCTAGCCATTGCGGAGAAGTGGACGACGCTGGTGGAAGAGAACTATACGACTGCGGAGTTTCCCAGTTGGGAGGCCACGCCGATGAGCGCTTGGAATTATGGACTTGCGCTGAACCCTGCCAAACTGGACGCCGAATTTGAATTCAAGCGCAGTCCTATACCGAAGGAAGGCTTTGACCCGTGGGTGAATCCGCCAACGACGCTCACAGTTCCAGCGCGGAAGATCGAGGGTTGGGAACTGCTAGCCAACCCGGACGACCCAAGCCAGAAGTTCACCCCGCCGCTGCCGGTGCTTAGCGAGAGCAAAGTGAGCGAGACGGTGGAAAGTTTGACTCTGGTTCCCTATGGATCGACGCAGTTGCGCATGACGATCTTTCCTGCGGTGAAGGTGTAGAGGTCTTGTGAAGTGGATTGAATGCATGTGCCCCAAGCCTGAAAATCCAGACCTGGAGCACTCGGCGCTTTTTTTGTGTAAGAAACGCGATGAAGGGGTTGACTGGAATAGAGTACCATGGTACATTGGTATTATTGTACCAAGGAGGCATTATGCCGGAAGAACAGAAGAATCGCGAACCCGTCGTCGTCGAGCGCGTCCAGACCGGCGTGCGCATGGAAAAACGCTTGTTGAAGGTGCTCAAAGCCGTCGCCGAGCTGAAGGAGATGACCCTCGGCGACCTGCTGGAAGGAATCGTGCTGCACGCCTTCGAGGGCAAACTCGTACCATTCTCCGCGCAAACGCTCAAGGAGATCGAGCAATTCAAGTCCATCTACGGCATGACGCTGAAGGCCAGCGACAGCCACAACCTCAAAGAAAGCAAACGGTAGTCCGTCGAACACTGAAAAACTAAAGGGGTGGAAAATTCCTTGCGGAATGACCCACCCCTTTGATCACTTCAAATCAGCTATGCCTATGTGAGTTTATGCAGTGGCATAAACCGGCTCTTCCTGCTCCTCGGCGACGGCCTCCGTGGTCAGGCTGAGCAGAGACTCGACGACGTCGGCGGCGCTATAAGATGTGCGGCCGGGCTTGAGGAACTGCGCAACGGTGTTCAGATCGTCGCCCACGGTGACCAGCGGCGGCTCCACGGAACCATCCTTGCGCACCTGCTGGTGGCCGATGTTGGCCATCAGCGCGTTGCACAGGCACTTGCGTCCCACCGTCTCCTCCACCTTGCCGCCCTTGGCCACAAAGTTGGCTACCGGCTCGGCGGAGCAGCGATAGCCTATATTGCCGTTCGGCTGGATGTAGGACTCGCGCAGCAAGCCAATGTCGCAAACCCGTGTACGCGCCTCGGCAACCGCCGCTTCAGAGTACGAGCCTTGCAGAATCGCCACCTTAAAGGGGAAGCCGGTCGGCGAGGCCAGCGGATCGGTGAAGACCACACCGGAGTTGGTGACCGCCTGGGCCAGCAACTCATACTTCAGATCGGGTCTCATGCCGGACTCTTCGCTGAAGGCAAATGCCGTGCCCACCTGCACGCCCGCTGCGCCCTGATCGAGCGCAAAACGCAGACTCTTCGCGTTGCCATAGCCTCCGGCGAGCCAGAAGGGAACGCCCAGCGCGCGCAATCCTGCTAAATCGACCTGGTCGCGCTCGCCATAGATCGGTTCACCATTGGCGTTCAGCTGCAGCTTGCCGCGCGGAGGCGCATTGTGCCCGCCCGCGATGGGGCTTTCGATGACAAGGCCATCCACGCGCCCGGTGGCGCGGCGCAGCATGGTCGTGGCCAGCGTGTTTGAAGAGACGATGGCCAGAAAGCTCGGCCGGTCGAGCAACCGAAGCGGGCTTTCCATGTAGTCGGCGGGATCGAAGTTCATCGCCGTGTCCTGATCCTGAGAGGCGCCAGTGACCGCCAGATGGTAATGCGCGGGACGGAGGCCAGCAAGGGCGTCCAGGACGCCGGGAATGTGCAGTGGAATGCCAGCGCCCATCAGCACATAACCGACGCCGGCAAGCATGGCGCCGAAGATCGACGCCAGGTGGGGCATCTGCACCTTCTCCAGGAAGTTGATGCCCACAGGATTCTTGTGCCCCTCGCGGGCCAGATAGACCTCGACGAAGTTGCTCACAATGCACAACTCGACGACCTTGCGCACGTCGCGGCGCTGATGCATGGGTGGCAGCGCGTAAGGCACATTCGCGGCCTTGCCGCCGGGGATGTAGTACTCGTCCCAGATGCGCTGGGACATCTCCGGGAAGGGGAAGGCGTCCAGGCCCCGGCGCACATGACCGCCCGGATCTCCATCACCAAGGCGGCGAACAAAGAGCGAATCGAGCGCTGTGCCGGAGACAACGCCGAGCTGACCGAGTTTTGAGACCACATTGGCCAGGCGCCAGTTCGAGACGCCCACACCCATGCCGCCTTGAATGATTTTGGGAAACTGCATCATCTCTGGATTCTTTCACAGATCGGGATGAATCCCAACCTTTTCTTCGAGACTAAGGCCACAAAAGGTACCGAATGTGAGCAATTCTGCACAGAATAGAGCGAATCTAGCCTGTTTTTCATAATTTGTCGCGCAGAAAGCTGATCACGTGATCGGCCTGAACCACGCCGACCATGCGGTTCTGCGCATCCACCACGGCCAAGGCGTGGAGGTTGTACTTGTCGAAGAGTTCGGCGAGTTCAATCTGGCCCATGTTGACGTGGCAGGAGAGGACGCGCGCTTCGGCGAGCACGGCCAGGCGCGTCTCCGGCTGGGCCATCACCAGCCGGGCCAGCGGAACGGCTCCGCGCAGCACGCGCTTCTCGTCGAGCAGATAAACTTCGGTGACGCTCTCCGGGTCGCCGTCAAAGCCGCGCAGAGCCTCGACGGCCTGGGCCACGGTTGCATCCTTGCCGAGGGAGACGAAGTCGGTGGTCATGCAGCCGGCGGCCGAGTCCTCGTCGAATTCGAGCAGATCCGAGACCTCCTGCCGCTCCTCCGGCTCCATCTCTTCGAGGATGGCGTCCGACTGCTCCTCGGAGAGCTCGGCCAGCAGGTCGGCGGCTGCGCCGGGGTCCATCTCCTCGACGATGTCGGCGATCTTCTCTTCGCCCAGCTTTTCCAACAGCGCCTTTTGCAGCTTGGGTTCAACCTCTTCCAGTGTCTCGGCGGCCACCTCTTCGTCGAGCGAGGTGAAGATGACCTCGCGTTCCGCGGGGGCCAGGTCTTCCAGAATGTCGGCCAGGTCGGAGGGATGCATCTCCCCCAGGCGCTCATACTCGATGCGCAACTTGACGCGGCGCGCGGGATCGACCTCGATCACGTCGACAAACTCCCAGGGGATGCAGCGGGGGACGAATTTGCGCGAGAGCTTCTCCAGTGTGGCGCGCGGCAGCAGGCCCTTGAAGACGCGGCGAAAGGCGCCCCGCAGCCCCACCTCGACCTCGCAGACGCGCAGCAGGTGCGCCGCGCCCTGGCCCATCCACTCCAAATCCACGTCGTTGACGCGCACCACCTTGCGGCCGTGAATGTCGATGATCTGGCGGTCGATCAGGTCCTGTTGCAGGTAGAGGTAGTTGCCCTGATCCTCCAGGGGAACCATCGCGCCGGCCGAGCGCAATTCAAGCGTGCCGGCGGGGGTCTCCATCACCTGGTGCGAGGGCACGATGCACAGCCCGGCGCGGGTCTTCAGCACCAGGCCGGCCACCTTGCCCGCATCCTCGCCGGTAGCCACGGCGATGTCCTTGAGCCGCCCGCGCAGGTGGCCCTGCGCATCGGTGACCGGCGTGCCGAGCAGCGCCGTCAGGCTGATGCGGGTTGTGGAGCGTGCGGGCATGAGGAGAGTGTATCGCTTTGGGGGCGGGCTGCGCCTGGGGATGTTGCAACAAATGCACATCCAACCCAACGGAGGGAGCAGGGGCCTTAAGGCTCCTGAATTGAGCGCCACATTGAGGCCTTTAGGCATGGGCTTGACCTCATGGCGCCCATTCAAGGAACTTCTGATTAACTCGATAATTTGAAAACGCTCTACTATCTATACACAGGATGTTCAGGGATTTCCCCATGGCCTCATGCGTCGTTCACGCAACCCTGACAACAACCCCCGTAGCATCGTCCTGCTGTGGCTGGTCGCCGGCAAAGCTGCGCGCGGCGCGATAGATGCCATGCACCAGATCGAGCGCGGAATCCTGGCGGTGGTCGCGCACGTATTCGAGAACTCCGTCGGAGCCAAACTCCACATTCTCCGGCGTTGCCATCTCCGTCGTGCCGTCGGTCAACAGAATCAGCAGATGCCGCGCGGCCAAAGGTACGGTCGTGGTGGCAAAGCTGGTATCCGTAAAAAGACCCAGCGGCGGGCAGGAGCTTTCCAGCACATGATCGATCTCGCCCGATTCCTTCATCAGAAATCCCGGAACGTGCCCCGCGCTGGCATACGACAGAATGCCATTCGCTCCATCCAGGCAAACCAGCAGCATGGTGACGAACCGGGCCTCCTCCAGATCCGCCAGCAGCATATGGTTGACGCGGCTCAGGATCTTCGCCAAATCCGCCTCGACCTGGGCGAAGGAGCGTACATAGGCGCGGGTCAGCGCCATCACCAACGCGGAATCCAGGCCGTGCCCGCTTACATCGCCGATCCCGATGCAGGTGCGTCCGTCCGGCATGGTGAAGGCGTCCAGGTAGTCGCCGCACGCCTCCTTGTCGGGATAGATGGCGCAAGCGATATCCAGGCCGGCAGCGCCGGTCGCCGCGCCGGTGTAAAAGCGCTGCTGTACGTTGCGCGCCATTTGCAACTGCACTTCCCGCTCCTGCTCTTTGCGCAGCAGCGTAATGTCCTTGCACACGGAAACATAATGGGAGATCTCGCCGGAGCTGTCCGTAATCGGGCTGATGGTCTGCTCCACCCAGTACAATTCTCCGGACTTCTTGCGGTCCACCAGTGTGCCGCGGAAGTCATCGCCTTGCAGAATCTGGCCCCAGAGCCGGTTGTAGAAGGCCTTGTCGTGCAGGTGTGACTTCAGGATGCTGGGTGTTTTGCCGACGACCTCCTGTCTGCTGTATCCGGTAATGACTTCAAACGCCGGATTGACGTACTCAATCGTTCCCTGGCGGTCGGTGATCACGATGCTGTCGGCTGTCTGTTCCACCGCCCGGGAGAGCAGGCTGATCATCTCCTGCGAGCGCCGCCGTTCCAATTCGGCGCGCATCTGCTCGGTCATATCGCTGACCATGCCCAGCGCGCCTTCAAAGCTGCCGTCCACACCTAGAATCGGCGAGGTCGTCACCCGCGCCCATAAAGCTTCCCCGTTCTTCTTGCGAAAACGGGATTCCAGCTGTTCGCTGACTCCCCGGCGGCGGCGTTCCATCTCAATTTTCTTCTGCTCGATGTCGCTCTCGAACATGAAATCGAAGAGCGGCCTGCCCAGCATCTCCTGCATGGGATACCCGAGCAGGTCCGCTATGCGGCCATTGGCCAGGGTGACTTCATAATTGGCATTCACCTTCCAGATGCCCTCGTAGGCGGTCTCGACGATGCCGCGATAATTCTTTTCGCTGTGCTCCAGCGCTTCCAGGATGCTCTGCTTGCGAATGAGTTCCGCTCTCTCCGCAATCACTGCCGCCAAGGCCACGCCCGAAGCCGAGGTGACGACGATAAACGCCTGGAGCAGCATGGCATTTTGCTCGACTGTGCCATAAACGACGAGTCCGAATCCATGAGCCGTCCCCCAGACGGCAATGGAAGAGATCAAGAAGCTCGCGATCGCCGAACCCGGCACTTCAAAGCGGATCGCCCCCCACAGCACGAACGGGAAGACGCCGAAGGCGAAGACGCCGGCATGCGTAGATCCCAGCCGGAAACCAAAGATCAGCGAAGCGCTCGCGGCAGTTCCCAGCAGCAGGCACGCCAGTTCGACCCGCCGCTTTTTCAGCACCGGCAGCAGCCCCATGAAGGTCAGCACCAGCGGGGTTACGATCAACACACCCGTGGCGTCGCCCCACCACCACTTCAGCCATACCAGCGCTAAACCGGACAATGTATTCCCGCCCGCGATAGACAAAACCCACGTGCCGATGCTCGCGCTGACCACTGTGCCGCAAACCGCGCCGCATACACTCAATCCCAGTACATCGCGAAGCCGGGTGAGGGAAGGACGAAAATCGGGCAGTTGCCGCAGCAGCCAGGCTCCGAAGAGCGGACCGGCGGTGCTTCCCAAAGCAGTTCCGGCCGCGGCCATGTGCGGGATGCCGGTATTGTAATTGACGATGAATGCAGCCATGGCGACTGCCGGCCAGATGCGATAGCCGAACAGAAGCATGGCGGCCAGCGCAACTCCCGCCGCCGGCCACACAGGGGAAACTGTGCCGCTGGGAAAAGGGACGGCTAGTCCCGCTTCGCCCGCCAGTACACATGCCGCAAAAACGCCGGCCAGTTGTAAAATCAGAAGGCCCCCTCGTCTTCCGGTCGTCGAATCGGCACTTCGTGCGGCTGTGATCAATCTCCACTCCTTGATTGAACATTTAGTAATTGGATGCAGCAGCATGGTCTATTTGCCTCAATAATTTACGAAAGCGGCTGGCAGGGAATCGTTACAGCAGTGGCAGGCGCGCGCAAAAGCGCTCAAATTCTTCTCCAGCGACTTGAACGGAGACGAGGGCTTCATCTGCCGCGAAAGGCGGGGAGCGGCGCAGCCGATAGCGCGCTGCTTGACAGAGTTCCTTGTCAGCGGTAAAACTGCCTTCTAGGCTGCTGCGCGCGGCAGACGATATGCTTCCGGGTGAGTTCCGGAGAAGACGGAGACCAGGCCGGTGAGCGAAGCGAAGGCAGGGCGGCTGACTCTGACGCTGAAATCGACGATGGAGAGCGTCGACGAGATTGAGGCGGCGGCGGAAAAACTGGCGGCCGAGTCCGGCCTGGACGAGAACGAACGCTTCCACGTTGCCATGGCGGCGCGCGAGGCTGCCGTGAACGCCGTACTGCACGGTAATGAATACGACCCCGCTAAGCTGGTCTTCGCCGGCTTTGAGAACACCGGCGCGGCGCTGGTGATGACCATCGCCGATCAGGGCAAGGGGCTTAACCCGGATTCCGTTCCCGACCCGCTGGCTCCCGAAAACCTGCTGCGCGGCTCGGGGCGCGGCATCTTCCTCATCCGATCCTTCATGGATGAGGTACACTTTCGACAACTGCATCCCGGAACCGAGTTGACTCTGGTCAAACATCTGGCGCCGGCTGGTAAAAATTTATGAAGCGCCGCGGATAGGGCGCTTTGGCAACCGAAGAATGTTATTCTGATTGCATCACAAGGAGGAGTTTCCATGGCACTGACAATTGCATCCCGTGAAGTGAACGGCGTAACTGTTCTGGACCTTAGCGGACGAATTACCTTGGGCGAGGGCAGTGTGCAGTTGCGCGATGCCATTCGCGGACTGATCAGCAAGGGACAGAAGAATATCCTGCTGAACCTGGGGGACGTGAACTACATAGATAGCTCCGGGCTGGGCGAGCTGGTGAGCGCCTTTACCACAGCCAAGAATCAGCAAGCCGAAGTCAAGCTGCTCAAACTGACCAAGAAGGTTCACGATCTGCTGCAGTTGACCAAGCTCTACACCGTCTTCGACATTAAGGACGACGAGGCCGGCGCCATCGCATCCTTCAAGTAAACCTGGCCGGAGCAGCGCTCCCGCCGCCAACACAACTGAAAAGGCCATCCCGCGGGATGGCCTTTTCGTGTCTGTGCCGCCTCAGGCCAGCGCGGTGACAGGCTGCGGAATGCGGATCACCGGCGTGGCAGCCAGCATCGCCACAGGAACGGCATCGGCCGCCGGTTGCGGATGGGCTTGAGAGCCAAGAGCGAGCCGGTGGACAAAGTGGTAGGGTGGCCAGGGGCCGGAGAGTTGCATCTGGTACTCCCGCATCGCGGCGCTACTGGTCGAGTACTTGCTCAGGTAACGCTCCACGCACTTGCGGTCGATCAGGTGCGCGATGTCCAGCAGCATCTTGCCGCTCTCCGTCAACCGGCAACTGACCTCTTCGTCCAGCGGCAGGAAGAGCCGGTGCATCTGGAAGCTAACGGCGCGGGCGCGGGTCTGGCGCTCCCGCTGGCGGCCGGCGTTCTCGCGCAGACTAGTGAAATACTCCCGGTTCAGTTCCTCCGACGGCTGGCGCTGGCTGAGCAAGTGGCTGCAGCACTCGACCAGTACTTTCAGGTGCATCTCGGTCTTGCCGCGCAGCTTGTCGATGTGGTCGAGGAACTGGCGGTGGTTGGCGCGGATCGACCGGCGCAGGCTCTCGTCGTCGTTGAAGACGGTGCCGAAGCGGAAGGGCAGCACCGTGGAGTGTTGAAAGCAGTCGGCAATCACACGCGCGTGATCCACGCCGCATTTCTGGTCGAGGGCTTCCTGGGGGTTGTGCTCGCTGACAATCACCACAAGGTCGTTGGCGGGATAGATAAAAACCTGGTTGCCGCTCACTCCGAGGACCGATTCCATCGGTGTGGGTTTGCGATGACGGGCCGATTCAGGAAATGCTTGTTTTTCACCGATGCAGTAGGCATACCATGCCATGGCGAGACTCTCCGTCCGCGCGCGCCGCAAAGCGCCGCTTATTGGTGAAGCTCAGTGAACGTAGGAATAAATGCATACAAACAACACTCCGGGGCGTTCAGAGTCGACCCGGGTGGACTGGAAAAATGGTAGTCCTCCGCAAATACGGCTGGCAATATCCCACGTTGCGAGATGATGAAAGAAAGCAAGCCTCATCAAATCCTTCTTTATAAAAGTAAAAAACATATTGACAGCATGAATACCTGTCCACTGTTGCGTAAACAAACCCATTTGGACCACAAATACAGCGCCATACAGCGCGCCGTCCCGCATCGATCCCGCGTTTACCAGTCCGTCAGCGTTCCGTCCCGCTTGCGATTGATCGGCAGATAGGCTCTCTGGTATGGATACCTGGCCGCCTGCGCTTCGTCCAGCTCCACGCCCAGTCCCGGCGCATCTCCCGGCGTCATCAGCCCATCTTTGAAGTTGTACTGATGCGGAAAGACCTGATCGGTTTCCTCGGTATGCGGCATCAGCTCCTGAATTCCGAAGTTATTGATCGCCGTGTCGAAGTGCAGCGCCGCCCCCATCGTCACCGGCGACAGGTCCGTCGCTCCGTGGAAGCCGGTGCGCACATGATACAGCGCGGCAAAGTCGGCCACCTTCTTCAGGTGTGTAAACCCTCCGCCATGCGCCAGCGTCATGCGCAGATAGTCGATCCATTGATTGCGGATTAAATCATGCGCGTCCCAAATCGAATTGAAGACCTCGCCCACCGCAATCGGAGTGGTAGTATGCTCGCGGATGATTTTGAAGCCCTCCTGCAACTCGGCCGGCGTGGGGTCTTCCATCCAGAAGAGGTGAAAGGACTCCAACTCCTTGCCCAGCCGTCCCGCCTCGATCGGCGTCAGGCGGTGGTGGCAGTCGTGCAGCAGATGCAGTTCATCGCCAAAGACCTCGCGCACCCGCGCAAAGAGCCGGGGCACATGGCGCAAATATAGTTCGCTGGACCACTCGGTCTCTGAAGGCAGCCCGCGCTCCGCCGGCTCGTAGCGGCCCGGCCCTTTAGAGATGCCATAAGTCGTCGAGAGCCCAGGGATTCCGCTCTGCACCCGGATCGCTTTGAAGCCCAACTCCTGCTGGCGCGCCACGTCTTCCAGCGCGTGTTCCGTGTCCTTGCCGTAGGCGTGCGCGTAGACCAGAACACCCTCGCGGCTTTTGCCGCCCAGCAGGTTGTAGACCGGCGTATTCAGCGCCTTGCCTTTAATGTCCCAAAGCGCCACGTCCACCGCCGCGATGGCCGACATGGTGACCGGCCCGCGCCGCCAGTAAGCCCCGCGATAGAGATACTGCCAGATGTCTTCCGTCTGGAATGGATCGCGGCCGATGATGCAGGGAATGACGTGGTCGGCAAGATAACTCGCCACCGCCAGCTCGCGCCCGTTCAGCGTTCCATCGCCCAGCCCATGAATGCCTTCGTCGGTCTCTATTTTCAGCGTGACAAAGTTTCTTCCCGGCGAGGTGATATTTACGGTCGCTTTGGTAATCTTCATGGCCTCATGCACTCCGACAGCTTCCAGCTACTTCCTATTCCCTATTCCATAATCCCTATTCCCTGTCTTACTGATTCACCCCGCTGGCCAGGAAGCCGCCGTCGACGGCAATCACCTGGCCGGTAATAAACGATGCCGCCTCCGAAGCCAGAAATACTGCCGTCCCCGCAATCTCCCGCGTTTCGCCAAACCGGCCCATCGGCGTGCGCAGGATCAGCTCGTCCCCGCGCGGCGTCCCCTGGATAATTTTCGCGTTCATCGGCGTAGGGAAGATCCCCGGTGCAATCGCATTCACGTTCACGCCCCTGCGCGCCCACTCCACGGCCAGCGAACGGGTCAGCGACGCCACTGCGGCCTTGCTCGCCGAGTAAGCCGCCACCTCATAGAAACCGACAAACGAAGAGAGGGAGGCGATGTTGATGATGCGTCCATACCCCGTGCGCAGCATCGATGCGCCGAATATCTGGCAGGCTCGCAATGTCCCGGTCAGGTTGGTGTCCATCACGCGCGACCAGTCGGCCTCGTCCACTTCGAGCGACGGGCCTTTCAGGGTAATCCCGGCCGCGTTCACCAGGATATCCACCTTGCCGAACTCCTTCAGCACCGCATCATGCAGCTTTACCAACGACTCCCGGCTCGCCACGTCGCTGGCCGCGCGCAACGTGCGGCGGCCCAGCGCCTCAATCTCAGCGGCCACCTTCTCCATTCGCTCCAGACGCCTTGAACTGGCCACCACGTCGGCTCCGGCTTCCGCCAGGCCCAGCGCGATTGCGTGACCCAGCCCGGTTGTCCCGCCGGTCACCACCGCAACCCGCCCGTTCAAGTTAAACAAACTGCGCGTCATGAACAAACACCCCAAGACGGCCGATGCGCTCCTACCGCTTCACTCTGAAAACTCTTGCTCAGAAAACCGAACGGTCATTCTTCCGCCCACTTAAGATTATCGCCGACGCCCCTGAGTTTATTGTTTTCATACAGACCGGCGCGGCCTGGATCGGCTATTCTCGTAGCCAGGAGAACGTGCGTGAAACCTGTAATCGCCCATACGCTGCGCAGCCTGCAACGCAACATTCTGGCCGGCATCATCACCATCGGTCCGCTGTTTGTTACCTACCTGATCTTCAGCTTCCTGCTCAGCACACTGGCCAAGGCGGGCTTGCCGGTGATCAGGCTTTTTGCAGCGATCTTCCCTGAGGGGTGGCTCAGCCAGCCGATGCTGCAATCGCTGCTGGCCATTGTGCTGACCCTGGCGATGCTCTATGTGGTAGGCAGGGTCACCAGCCTGGTGGTCGGCCGCCAGGCCCTCGAACTCTTCGAGGCCACGCTGGATCGGCTGCCCGTGGTCGCCAAAATATATTCGTCGGTGCGCCAACTGATCGACAGCATGATGGCCAAGAAAGAGTCCAGCCAGCGCGTGGTGCTGGTAGACTTTCCCATCCCTGGCCAGAAGTCCATCGGCTTTCTCACGCGCACGCTGACCGACTCGACGACCGGTGAGTTGCTGGCTGCGGTGCTGGTGCCCAACGCCATCAATCCGACTTCGGCCTTCTTGCAGCTTCTGCCCATCACAAAAGTGACAGATACGGATCTGAGCATGGAGCAGGCGATGAGCATGATCATGACCGGCGGCGCCGTCGGGCCGGAGACGATCCGCTTCTCTCAGCCCGCGCTGGAGGCAGAGAAGCCGCCTATGCCGCATGCATTCTCGGCATGACCTTGGCGAGAGATTTGTGCTTCGCGGCAGTCCACATTCAATTGCCCGGTTCAACCGCCGCCAGCGCCTCTTCGGCGTGCTCGCTTTCGGCGGCGATCTTGCGCAGGCTGACGTGCTCGAAACGCGCCCAGATCAGCCCCACCGGCGCGATGCCCAGAAAGGTCACCAGCAGCAGCGTGGCGGCGCAGGCGGTGGCCGGCTCTGCCGCCACGCCGAAGAAGCCGGACATCGCCGCGGCCACCACGCCAATCTGCGTGAACCAGCCCAGCACCGGCAACTGAAATCCGCTGACCGCCAAACTCGAAGCCATCAGCAGCATGCACTTGGCCACCGTGAGATGGGCCAGTTGTGGGCTGGCGGCAAAGGCCGTAGTGATCTCCAGATAGGCCAGCGAAATCAGCCCCCACATGGCCAGTGACAGCGTGATGACAACGGCAAAGTCAGAGAAGGTGCGCATGGTGTCCAGGCCGGCGCGAAAGGCGCGAATCTTGTGCCCCACGGCGTGGCCCAGCTTCTTTGAGGCCATCCCGAAGAGTCCGTCGAGGAACGAAGCGACCATCTCGCCCGACAGGCGTACGGCAACCAGAAAAAATGCGCCGCATACGGTGGTGGCCAGCGCCCCGTAACAGACTTTTTTAATGACTTCAGGATGGGGCAGAGCGCCCGCCGGAGCCAGCAGGATTACGGAGCAGAAGATCAACGCCATCGATGCAAGGTCGAGGAGCCGCTCGACGATGTAGACGGCGAACTGGTTACTGAGCGGCAGGCCGGTCTTCTTGGCCACCAGGTAAGGCCGCACCGGATCGGCGATCCTGCCGATCAGCGCGACAGCGGTGAAGCCGATAACCTGCGTGCCCAGCAGTGAGAACAGCCCCACCTTCTTGTTGTGCCGCAGCAGCAGCGCCCAGCGCACCGAGCGGATCGCGTAGCAGACGTAAATACAGCCCAGGGCAATGGCGATCTTGCGCCAGTCGGCCTGCGCCAGCTGGGAAGCGAAGACGCCAAAGTCGAAGTGAATCCTGTCGCGTCCCCACACCACCAGAGCGGCCAGCGCCGCCAGCCCCGCCAAACCCAGAATCCATTGCCTCTTCTTCAAGCGCTCTCCGTTCCGCAGCCATCAAGATCTCTTCACTCTAGTTTCTCACCTGAGCTTGAAGAATGCCCTAGCGGGATGGGTTTCCCTGATGGACCGCCGCCTGCGCCGCCCGGCGAGCTTGCGCCTCGCGCGCCAGCACGCGGCGGTTGAACTCGTGAATCACCCGCGCCACATACGCCCGCGTCTCGCGATAGGGGGGTATGCCGTGGTTGCGGTCTACCGCCTTCGGGCCGGCGTTGTACGCGGCCAGCGCCAGCGCCAGGTTGTCTTGGTAGCGGGTGAGCAGTTCATCCAAATAGGTCGCCCCGCCGCGCACGTTCTCTTCCGGCTTGAAGCTGTCCTCCACACCCATGTCCTTGGCAGTCGCGGGCATCAGTTGCGTCAGCCCCTCGGCCCCGGCGCGGCTGACGGCGCGCGCGTTGCCGTTGCTCTCAGCCTTCACCAGGCTGGCCAGCAGGTCCACATCCAGGTTGTGCGCAAGGCCGGCCTGGGTGAGCATTTCGCCCAGGTCCGCCTCGGAGAGCTTGGCCTCTGGAGGTGATACTCCTTGCCCCGTCCATTTCCGCGCATTATGCGGAACTGGGCGGGAAGCCGGCGCCGGAGCATCTGCGGACGGCGCAGCCGGCGGGTCGGGCAGTTTCTCAATCTCGGCAATCTCTTCCGGATGAAACTCGATGTAGCTGTCCTCACCGGCGCTCAGGTAAAGCCGGGTGCGCCCCTCGACTTCGGCGTGATGGTCGCAGCGCATTTCAAAGCCATTGCGCAGCATGATGCGCTCGGCAGCCTGCGCGGACGGGGGCAAGACTGCCAAAGCCGCCATCACTCCTGCCGTGATCAAGAGACTTCCGCGCATCGATAATTTCCTCAACTCAAATTCACTCTCGTGGTGGGTGCCTGTAGAAGCTCAAGACGTTGTTCCACCCTCGCCGCGTTCCTGTTTTTGCGGCTAGGGTGGTATCTTACGAGAGCCGCGCCACCGCAGCTTCCAGCACCACAGCCACGCCGTCCTCGTCATTGGACGGAGCCAGCGTCCAGCCGCGCTTCTTCGCCATCGCCCGCAGCTCCACCGCCGCATTGCCCATCATCACGCCTTGCCCTGCCCACTCCAGCATCTCCACATCGTTCCAGTTGTCGCCGATGGCCATCACCTCTTTGCGTTCCACGCCCAGGTGAGCAGCCAGTTTCTTCAGCACCGCGCCCTTCGAAACGCCCCGCGGCAACAGGTCCAGTATCGACAGATCGCGCGCCGGGTACTCGGTCCGTACGCACTCGCAATCGCCGGCCCATTGGCTGGCCTTGACCGCAGCTTCGGCCGCGCGCATCTGGCTCACCGTGCCCGCCGCCATTCCTTGAATAGGGTCGTCGCCGTCCATGAGCGCATCCTCCAGCGGCTTGACCACCTCAATCGCATTGCGGTTGGCCTCGATCCACAAAGCAATGCGCCCATGCGCCTGATCCAAATCCTCGAGCACCAGTTCGCCGCGTCCTGGACGGTCAAAGGTGAAGACCACAGCCCCGAACTGCCGCAGCAACCCGCACAACCCGCGCGCCACCCGCGCCTCCATCGAGCAGCGGTCGATCCTTTCGCCGCCCAGCGTGCGCACCACCGTTCCATTGGACGTGATCAGCGGCGTATCCGCTCGCAGGCCGTAACCCGCCAGCAGAGGCGTCGTGTAAGCCGCGCGGCGGCCCGTGGCGATGGCTACGATGATGCCCGCTTCCTGCGCAGCCTTCAGTGCCCGAGCCACGCGCGCCGTCAAAGCCTGCGCAAAGGTAGGCAGCAGCGTTCCATCCATGTCGATTGCCACCAGCCGAACCGCAGGGTGCATACCTCCAGTGTACCGGCACTGCTGTGGGGGTGGCGTCAGGGCAATCGTCTGAACTTATATTGTTCATAAAACTGGTTCCATTCATAATCTCTGATCTTCAACCACAGCACTTCCTCCCGGAGGGAGGAGATGAAAATAGCCCAGGGTGAAACCCTGGGAAGCGTTCGGAGCCGAGATTTCCGCCCCGGCGGGGCGGTGTGATGCGCGAACTGGAGGACGAGATTCAGCAAATCATTATGCGATTGCTTTGGGATGTGGGGCGGCCCGATCCAGTAATCTTGAAGGTATGGAACGCATTTGCAACCAGTGCCGGGCCGTGCTCGCCGAAGAGACCATGGCGGACTGGTGTCCAGCCTGTGGCGGCGCGCTGGTCGAACGCTCAGAAATTCAATCCGCTCCGTCGCACGCAGTGCCCCCACCGCAGGAGGTCGATCATCGCGGCATCGTCCTGCCCCGCCGTCATGCGCTGGGTGGGATCATTACTCCGCAGTGAGATTCAGGCGCTGGTATCGAGTCCGACCGCTTCGGCCAGGCGGGCCTGACGCCCGTCGAAGGTCCAGAATCGCTCCGCTCTTAACTCCAGTGCGCAAGCAACATGCAGCGAATCCAGCGTGCGCACGCCGAGGGTAGGTCCATATTTGCGGGCGAGATCGATGCAGGTCTCCCAGGCTAAATAAGGTAATCCCACTTCTGTCCAGACCCCTACAGCGCAATCGCGCTTGAAATCACTCCAGACTTGAGACGCATCGGCCGGGGTGAGCCGCTTCAGAAACACCTGCTGAAAGATAGCATTTGCCAGTTCGGCACGATTGAATTCAGTGAGCCACACTGAAGGGCTGCCAGCCATACACCTGTCAATGCGCGTAGAGTGCGCATCAGTGATGTAGCTCGAAACCAGAAAGCTCGAATCGACGTAGGCTTTCAATAGCGGCTATTCTCCCGGTCGGCAATAAGATCGGCAACTGGGGTCAGGACACGGTCTCCAAAGATGGCGCGGCGGCGAGCGGCAAAATCCGGCCACTCGACCGGGCTCGGTCGAGGCGGAGTTCGCGGCACCAGGTCACCTAATACTTCTTTCCGCTCGCGCACTTCAATCTGTATGCCGGCCTTGAGCCAGGCTTTGACCTGGCGAGTGTCACGAAGCTGTCGTAGGGTGATGCTCTGCATACTCTAAATGTGACACATAATGTGGCACATTGTCAAGGATAGGTGCGAATTCAACGGACCCCGGACTGAGAAGCAAGACTAGAGGTGCCCTCTACTAGTCTTCCCGCAAAATAATCGTGCAGGAATTTAATGCGCTGTTGAGTTATCTCAACTTTGCAAAGCGATGTAGCTGCTGGGCTGATCGTACCGCCGTCATACATATCAGATACGGAGGCACAGGCTGCTGTTCGATACTGAGACCATATCTTCTGCGATATCTCCAAATCGCGTCGCATTCTCCTTTTATATTGAGCCTCGTGTTCCTTGTCATATCGAGGGAGCGCCGCATTCTCCCTTTGCTCATCGGCCGTCGGAGTGTAGTGCTGAAGGGCATCGGAAAAGGCATCGTTCAAGTCGGCTTCGGCCATTTCTAACTCTCGAGCTGCACATTCATCCTGCTCCGCACTGCTGGCTGCCTTACTGCAGTCCATCTTTTGTGCAGATATAGTGAGGGGGATAAAACCGCAGCCTGCCGAGATGAAAGCCAGAATGAGGAAATTGCTTTTTGTCATGATTCAGACATCTTCTAGCCAACAGTCATTGTCTGTCAAATTGGTATTCTTCCCGTATCACCGACAATAGAGAAACTGTCCCTCCGACTGTTTGCTGTACATAGTTATTCATACCGCAGCGCCTCAGCCGGTAAAATCCGCGAAGCGGCCGACGACGGATACAGCGTGGCCAGCAGCGAAATTCCGATGGAGACGACGGACACAATCAGTCCATCGAGTGGCCGCGGCGCGAAGGGCAGCGTGTCGATGGAGTAGACTTCGGCGGATAGGTGGATGAAGTGATAATGTCCGCCGGCCCATGCGGCGATGTAACCCAGCGCCAACCCAAGAGCAGTTCCAATGACGCTGATGAGAAAACCTTGCAGCAGGAAGATGCGCCGAACCTGCGCGGGCTCGACGCCGAAGCTCATCATCACGGCGATATCCCGCGTCTTCTCCATCACCATCATGGTGAGCGCGATGAGAATGTTGAGTGCTGCGACGATCACGATCAGCGCGATGATGATGAAGGTGACCACCTGTTCCAGCTTGAGCGCGCGGAAGAGTTCGCGGTTCGTCTCCATCCAGTTGGTGGTCATGTAACCCTTGCCCGCGGCCTGCTCCAGATCATGCGCAATCTCCGGCGCGCGGTACAGGTCGTCCACCTTGAAGCTGATCACAGAGAGCAGGTCGGGCTCACTGAAGAGGCGTTGCGCGTCGCTGAGGCGCATGAAGGCCATCGCCGCGTCGTATTGATAAAAACCTGAGTGGAAGATGGCCACTACCTTGAAGCGCTGGTACTTGGGCGCGAGGCCGAGCGGCGTCAGTTCGCCCTGCGGGCTGGTGACGAGCACAGAGTCGCCCACCTGCGCGCCGATAGTTTCGGCAATGTCTTTGCCCAGCACGAGCGGCGGGTAAGGCACGTTGATCTGGCTCTGGCCGGGAAGCGCTTGCTCCGTGGCCGCCTCCGGTTCAAGGTCGCGCGCCGAGCCGGTGGTAATGGTATCGAGCAGGCTGCTGACCGTGCGCTCCTCGGCGGGAACGATGCCTTTGATCAGCGCGAAGCCGGCGCGCGGCCCGCGCGAGACCAGCACCTGCCCGTAGATCCCCGGCGCGGCGGCGGTGACGTGGGGTACGTGGCGCAGGCGTTCGACCAGCGGCTGCCAGTTGCGAATGCCGTCCGACTGCACGCGCATCAGGTCCACATGAGCCGAGGCGCCCAGCAGGCGGCCCTGCAAATCGCTCCTCATGCCGTTGGTGATGGCCAGCGCGATGATGAGCGCGGCCACGCCCGCGGCGACACCGGTGATGGAGATAGCGGTGACCACGCCCACTACGGCTTGCCGCCGCTTGGCCCTCAGGTACCGCGCCGCAACATAAAGCTCGAATCGCATGGAGTCTTCCCTGTTCGAGTCTACTTCTCAGGGGCGGGAATCACCGTTTTCGCCACACCCACATTGTCATACCGGTCATAGACGCGCACGGCGATCAGGTGCTCGCTGGCCTTGGCCTCCGCGGGCACGGGAATCAGAACGTCATAGTGCTCGCGCCGCGCGTCGGAGAGCCCGCCCACCGGCTCGATGTACAGCCAGGGGCCGGCGTCGAGCGAGTACTCGGCGTGAGCGATGGGCGACGCCGCATCTTCCGCGTCGAAGATCACGCGAATCTGCATTGCGCAGGGCAGATGCTTGCATGAAGCATCTCCAAGGTAGGCTTTGAGCGCGGAGATCACCGGCGGCGTAGTGTCCACCTCGAAGCGCTCGCTGATCTTTTCGCCGCACAGCGCGTCGCCGGGCGTGTGCGAGGGCGCGTCGCTGGCGACAACCTTGATCTGATAGCCGCCATCGGGAATGAGCGCGGCGTCGAAGCTGTAAGCCTTGTCAGTAATGTCAGCCTTGAGCAGCCGCCATACGGTTTCGCCGTCGCCGCGCAGGTAAAGCGCGTAAATCAGGTCGTCGCCGTTGTCGTCGTGCGCCGCCCAGCGGACGGTGATCGCGGTGCGGTCCTTGGCGGCCTGCAAGGGCGCGGCGGCTCCGGCGTCGAAATTCATTCCAGCATTCTGGTTCGCTGAAGGAAAGGTAATGTTGACCGTCGGCGGCTGAGGGGCATTGTTCTGCGCACTCCAGCGCGCGCCGGGAACCACCACCAGATCGTCCACCACCGGAGCGGCGTTCACCGGCAAATAGTTGATGCCCACGCTGCCCAGCCTTCCCTTCGCACGTAGCACGGCCTTCCACTGCAGATAGCGCCCGGCGGGCGAGGCCACCCCGCCGTCCTTAAGCGGCTGCCACTCCGACCAGCCCCGAATAGGCTGCTCGACATTGCCAGAGCGGGTGAGCAAATCAAAATTCACCGAGCCCGGTTCGACCTCAACGCGGCCAAAGCGAGCCATTGCGCCCGCGTCCAGTACATCGCTGGCGTACTCGTGCTTGTCGGACCGCCCCAGGACAACCAGCTTGCCGGTATTGCCCGTGCCGATGAGGATGCCGCTCGCGTCTTGCGCGTGTGTCAGACTCAGCCCCTGCTGCGCCTCCAGGTGTGCGATGTCGGCGTAGCTGCCGTCGTCCTGGATGCGGAAGACGCGTCCGCGATTGCCGGTGAGCGCGATCAGGCCGTCAGCCCGCGCGGACAGTGCGTAGACGATCTCGTCCTTGCCGGCCCACAATTTGCGCGGCGCCTGGCCTTCAGCGAGCGCATAAATCTCGCTGCCCTCGGGCACCGCGGCGCTAGTGTTGGCTGCTTGCATTGAGCTTGGTTGAACGATGGTCATGGTCATCGTCGCGTTACCCTGCACGGGCAGCGGCGGCAGCGGGTTGTGGCTCTTGTCGCCCACGCTGGCCGCGTAGATGGTCCCGTTGGCAGCCACGGCCACAGAAGTAATCTCGCGGCGCGGAGCCTCAAAAAGCACGTAGCCTTTGCCCTCTGGACTGATGCGATAAACCAGGCCGCTTCCGTCCGAGCCGGCGATCAGGTTGCCCTTCGCGTCCCAGGCCAGCGAGCGGATATGCTCCTCGTCACTCTTGAAAAAAAGCTCCGGCTTCGCGCCGGACTTGGTTACATCCACGCGATAGACGGCTCCTGGCCCGCCGGTGGCGATGTACAGGCGGCCTGCCGCGTCGAAGCTCATCTCCCATATGTAATGCGACTTGGCTTCGGATTTATCTGCGCCTTTGTCCGCGCTTTTCTCCGCAGAAGTCCTTCTGTCGTTCGCCGTCGCGTCGTCGAGCTTGGCCGCGTCGAAGACGACCGTCGCGCTGCTCTCATCCTGCTTGGCGGTGGCGTCGGGCTTCAGGCGATAGACCTTGCCGCTGGGCAGCGTGGCCGCATAAAGTGCGCCATCCGGCCCGAGGCGCACCACCTGCACCGCAAGGTCTTTGCTCTCGAAGAGAGTGAAAGCCTTGCCGTCCGACGCTACGCGCAACACGGCGGCCGGCGAAGCGGTTCCAGCATAGGTCACACCGGTTTTGTCCACAGCCACCGACCAGGCGTAGGTCGAGGGCGTGGTGGCCAGCTCACTCAAGCCCGGCCCCTCCACCAGATGGCCGTCGCTCAGGAGCGCGACCCCTTGCGGCGTGCCTTTTTCAAACTCCTCCAGCCGCGACTGGGTCCAAAGGTGCGTGCCCTGGGCGGCGGCGGTGACAGAGGCAACAGCCATCGCAGCCGCGGCCAGCGCAGCGAGACGGAAGACAAAACGGGAGCGGCGAAGAGTAAGGGAGAAAAGAAACATTCTGGGGTGAGTTTACTAAAGTTGGGTGGGAAGAGGCATATTCCCGGCCGAAGTAACGAGTGGTGCGGGGCGCTCTGGAGTGAAGTTTGAGGTACGATAGGGATACAGAGTGGAGCGCCAGGCGCGCCCCAGGGAGGATGGAATGACGACAATCCAACTCACACTGCCCGACCAACTGGCGCAGGAGGCGGAGCGCGCCGGACTGCTTTCGCCTGAATCGCTGGAAGAGTGGCTGCGCAAACAGTTGAAGGCGAAGGCCGCCGAACAGTTGTTTGCCGCTATGGATCGCATGGCCGCAGTGGACGATCCTTCGTATATGTCGCCGGAGGAAGTTGCCGAGGAGATTAAGGCGATGCGTGCGGAACGGCGCGCCAAGGCTTGCGTCTGATGCGTTTGGTGCTAGACACTAACGTCGTTGTCTCAGCTCTTCTGTGGGATGGTACGCCTAGGCAGCTTTTGCGAGTCAGCCACTCAGTAGGCATCCTGCTCTTTACCAGTACACCACTCCTGAAAGAACTGACAGAGACTCTCTCCAAAAAGAAATTGAAAAGAAAGATTGCCGCGTCACTGCTTTCCGCTGACCAACTCGTCCATTCCTATGCCGAATTGGTTTCCGTAGTAAGGCCAGTAGTCGTACCGCGGCTCGCCCCCGATCCGGATGACGATGTGGTGATCGGCACGGCGCTGGCCGCCAAAGCCAACTATATTGTTACCGGAGATAGAACCCTGCTCTCCGTTGCGGAGTACGAGGGTGTGCGGATTGTTTCGGTCGGTGAGGCTTTGGAGGCCGTAGCTCAAAGCGCATCTCTCAACAAGCAGTAGTGCGGATCGGGAGCGGGTTGAAGTTCCTTGTCTCCCACCCTTGACTTAATGAACGCGTAGGGATTGGGCACCTGGCTTGCTCCGTCCTTCAGTGCCGGAAGTGGCGCATGCCAGTGAAGACCATGGCCATACCCAACCGGTCGGCGGCGGCGATGACATCTTCGTCGTGGATCGAGCCGCCGGGTTGGATGACGGCTGTGGCTCCGGCGGCGGCGACGGCTTCAAGGCCGTCGGCGAAGGGAAAGAAGGCATCCGAGGCGGCGACGCAGCCCTTGAGCGGCAGCACGGCCTTCATCGCGCCGAAACGTGCGGCGTCCACGCGGCTCATCTGGCCGGCGCCGACGCCGAGGGTTTGGCCGTCGCGCGCATAGACGATGGCGTTGGACTTCACGTGCTTGCAGACGCGCCAGGCGAAGAGCATGCTGCGCAGCTCCTCGGCCGTCGGCGGACGCCAGGTGACCACCTTCAGCCCTGGATCGAGCGCGGCGGCGTTGACACGGCCGGTGTCGGCGTCCTGCAAAAGCAGCCCACCCGACACATGCTTGACGACCGGCTTCGGCGGCGCGGAGTGAACCTCGACCAACCGGAGATTTTTCTTAGCGGAGAAGCGCTCGCGGGCCTCGGCGGAAAAGCCGGGAGCAGCGATGGCCTCGACAAAGTTCTTGGCGATCTCCGCCGCCGCCTCGCCATCCACCTCGCGATTGATGCCGATGACTCCGCCGTAAGCCGAGACGGGATCGCATGCCAGGGCCTTGGCATAAGCCTCAAGGATGGTCGTCCCGGTGGCCGCGCCGCAGGGGTTGGTGTGCTTAACGATGATGACCGCGGGCTCGTCGAACTCCTGCGCCAATTCCCAGCAGGCGTCGAGATCGACGATGTTGTTGTAGCTGAGCTCCTTGCCTTGCAGTTGCCGCGCCCCGGCGACGCCCAGGCCGGAGCCATCGGCATAAAGCGCGGCGCGCTGGTGGGGATTTTCGCCATAGCGCAGCGACTGCGCCAGCGGCAAGTTGATGCGCAGGGTAGTAGGCAAGCTGGCCGTATCCGGCGCGGCTGGTGCTGATGGCGCAGGGGCCTCGGCAATGCGTTCCAGCGTGTTGGCGATAGCTGTGTCATAGGCTGCGGTTAACCCGAAGGCCTGCCGCGCCAGACGCCAGCGAGTCTCCCGGCTCAGCGCGCCGTTGTTCGCCTTCAGCTCTTCGATCAGCGCCGGATAATCCGACACGCGCGTCACGATAGCCACGTCTTCAAAGTTCTTGGCTGCCGAGCGCACCATCGACGGGCCGCCAATGTCGATGTTCTCAATCAAGTGGCCGAAGGCGACCCCGGGTTGCGCTGCTGTTTTTTCGAAGGCGTAGAGGTTCACCACCACCATGTCGATGGGATCGATGCAGTGCGCGGCCACCGCGGCCTCGTGCTCCGCATTGCCACGTATATAGAGCAGGCCGCCGTGAACCCTGGGGTGCAGGGTCTTGACGCGGCCGTCGAGCATCTCCGGAAAGCCTGTCAATTCACTGATATCCTTGACCGTTAGGCCCGCCGCACGCAGTGCTGCGGCCGTTCCACCGGTGGAGACCAGCTCCACGCTATAGCCGGCCAATGTCTGGGCAAACTTCACCAGGCCGGTCTTGTCGGTCACACTCAGCAACGCCCGCCTAATTCGTTTTTCCGCACTCACTTTTGCACTCCTCGATTCAACAAATTGTTCGTATTGATTCAAGAATACGGGATTTGAGGGCAGGGAAGACACCTTTCCGCCGGGAATTTCCGCGACGAGTCTTCGCCGCCGAAGGGGCAACGGAGCAGACCACATCGTGGTACAGCGCACGTTGAGTTACTTCTGGAGCATCAGATCGCTGCCTTGCCGCCGGAAATGCTTTAGAGTTAAGGAATGGGAAGTTCCCCCCCCACTTCCGATCCGGAATATCTGCGTCCGGACGGCAGTTTCAATCCGCCCCCACCTCCAGTTCGTCGGCCGCGCCGTTCGTGGTCCTACGCGCCGGCGACCTACGTGCTGGTGGGCATCAACTGCCTGGTTTTTCTGGTGATGGTGGCGCACCACGTCAGCGCGGGTAACCCCACATCCGATCAATTGCTTTACTGGGGCGCTGATAACGCCGGCAATGTGCTCCTCCAGGGCCAGTGGTGGCGCATCATCACTGCCATGTTCGTACATGTGGGTATTCTGCACCTTGCCACGAATATGTGGTGCCTGTGGAATCTGGGTCTGCTGGCCGAGCCGCTGATGGGTTCGACGGGTGTGCTGGCGGTGTACATTCTCACCGGCGCGGCGGGCAACCTGCTCTCCACCCTTGTGAACTGGCTTTGGTACAACCATGACTGGGTGAAGTTTCACGACATGAGCGTCTTTCCGGCCGGCGCGGGCGCGTCGGGCGCGGTCTTCGGCATCGCCGGAGCGCTGATTATCCTGCTCAAGTCGCACCGGCTCCCGGTGCCGCCGCAGGAACTGCACAAGCTGCGCAAGTCGGTGATCTACTTTGCCGCCATCAACCTGGTGCTGGGCCTCTCCATCAGCTTTGGCACCATGGTGGCGCACTCCGGCCTCAGCATCGACAACATGGCCCACCTGGGCGGCTTCAGTTGCGGCTTGCTCTTTGCGGCTCCAATGGTTCCCCGGATTGGCTCGCCCCGCGAACTGTTTCTCTTCCGCCTGCGCGTGGCCATGGCCCTGGTGGTCGGAATCCTGGTGCTCTTCGGCTTCTATCTGGCCCAGTTGCCGCGGTAAGGGGACAATAATACGCCTATCTTGTCGCCGTGGCGGCGAACTTCTTCACCATCGCCAGCAGCAGCCTGCGGTCGCTGTCGTTCAAATTCGTCGAGTAGCGGCGGATCTGGGTCAGAAAGCGCAGCTCCTCGTCGGAGAGTTTTTGCAGGTTAGCTTGCTTGCCTAGCGAGTCGTCGGCGAAGAACTGGGTGATGGGTAGATCGAGCGCCCGCGCAATCTTCGACAGCGTATCCAGCGACGGAATGGTGTGGCCGTTCTCCACGCGCGAGAGATAACAGCGCAGCAGGCCCGTCTTCTTTTCGATGTCTCCCTGGGAAAGCCCCATTTGCAGCCGGTGAGCGCGGATGGCGGTGCCGATCTTCAGCATGGTGAAACTCCTGTTCGATGATTCCTCTGTTTACTTGCGAGGTAGCCATCAAAAGATTATTGGCATAAGAGTTAACACAGGCCGCAGCGGAATGCAAGGGCTTTCCGCGCGCTAAAGTTTTTTGCCGCCTGGGATCACCCCTGCCAGCTCATATTGCCGGGAATTTAAGAATGCATTGTCCCTGCGTCACGGCTGCTTGATCCTGTTGAGTCCGGGAGTGAGCGGCCAGCTCTGGCCATTGAAGATGAATACGCCGGTGAGCTTGCCGGGCAACGTGATGGTCGCGTTCACTCCCGCGCCCTGGCGTTGATACGCGACCTCGATCAACCCTTCGGGATGCGGGAAGACGGCCTTGAGCGCGGCCAGCGAGCCCAGGTGGGGCGCAATGCGGACCGTGGCAAAGCCGGGAGTGGCCGGCTCAATCCCGGCGACCAGCGTGAGCAGGTCGTAGATGGGATGAGCACTCCAGGCGTGGGAGTCGGAGCGGGTGTTGCCGGGAACCTCGGGCCAGGTGCTGAAGTGCAGCGGAAGCAGCTTGCGCCAGGGATCGATGGAGCGCAGGTACTCGTCCGCCAGGCCGGCATGGTCCAGCGCGCGGGCAAGATAGAAGCGGAAGTAGTAGGAGGCGGAGAGGATGCCGTCGCGTGTAGTTCCGGGGTCGATCGTCAGCAGCCGGCGCAGCACCTCCTGCTGGCGTTCTTTGGGGACTACATCATAAAGGACGGCCAGGATGTTGGCCTGCTGGCTGAAAACTTTCTGATCGGGATTGTCGGCGATGAGGCCGCGTTGGGCGTTCCAGCATTTGTTGAAGAGTCCAGCGCGGACGTGTGCGGCGCGGGCTTGATAGCGGTCGGCCAGTAGCGGATCGCCGAGGCTCTTCTCCAGATCGGCTGCTTCGCCGAGTGCGCCCAGGTATTCGAGTGTGGTCACGCAGGACTCGCCCTTGGCGTCGTACGTAGGAATCTCCTGGTGTTCTGAGACCCAATCGATGAAACTCCACCAGGGGAGTTTTTCGAGCAGGCCGTCGGGCTGCTCGTGAGTGGCGAACCAAGCGAGGACTGTACGGGTTCCGGGCAGCGCGGCGCGCGCCGGCTCCGGGTCGGGACGGTACTGCCAGTAGTCGTGGACCATGCCGATCCAGAGCAGCGAAAACGTGGGGATGATCTGGGGCAGGGAACTGGGATAGCGGCTCATCGTGAGGCCGTCCGCGGTGCGCGACTGGTCGAAGGCTGCAATCGCCTGGCGCGCCAGCCGGTCGTCTCCGGCCACCGCATATGAAATCAGCGCCTGGATGCGCGTGTCGCCCACGTACTGGAACTGCTCGTAGTAGGGCGTGTCCATGTAGGTCTCATGGGCATCGAGCCGCGCGGTGCGCCAACTGATCTCGTTGATCTTGTCCAGCTCCGCGTCGCTGGAGTGGAAGCTGGCGCGCTCTTGGAAGGGGTAGGCGGTGAAGGAGGCGGTGAGCGATTCCAGCGTGAGCGGCTCGGAGCCGGTCTCAATGTCGATGTCGAGGTAGCGCCAGGTGCGCCACCATAGCGGTTCAAAGACGCGATGCTCCCCGCCGTCAGGCAGGAAGCTGTCGGTGAGGCCGAGGGCTTTTCGATCCTCGATGGCGTCGCGGTCACCCTTGTGCTGGTCTTTGTCGTAGAGAGCTTCGGCGTAGGTGAGCCGTATCTTTGTGCCCTTGCCGCCGGAAACGGTCAGGCGCGGGTAGGCTGTGGTCAGGGTTTTGCGGTCGAGAAGGATGTGGACGTGGACTCCAGGAGGCAGGCCGGCCGGTGTTCCTGGAAAGTGGGTTAGGCTTGGCTGCTCCGCTGCTATGTTATCGAGACGCACAATCTCGCCTGGGTTGAGCGGCGCGTACTCCATCGCCGGAAGCGCATCAGGCACCAGTGCCCATGCATTGTCGCCAATCACATCCGCGGAGTGCGCCTTGTTGGCCGTCGGATAGATGCTCTCGCGGATGGGCGAGGCGGCAGCTACCCAGGCTGGTCCAACAGCCGAAAGCGAATTCCACTCCCAGTCGTAGCGCACGGCGTCAATCTCTTCGCCGGTTCCGGCGGCCATGTACTCCCAGAAGCCGTTGGCGACGCGCGGCAGCGGACGTTGCCCGGGCTCGACCTCGACCAGCCAGCCCTCCGGCGTGCTGATCGAGTTCGCGCCTGTCGCCTCGCTCTCCAGCAGAAATGCGGTGCGGTCGCTGATCTGCGCCAGCGGCGCATAGACGCCGAAGTTCCACACCGTTGCCGTGATGAGGTTCTTGCCGGGCTGGAGCAATGGAGCCAGATCAAAGCGTCTGTAGCGCCAATGGGCCAGATCGCCGCGGGCCGGGCCGTCGCCCACCCGATGGCCGTTGACGTAAAGAATGAAGCGGTTGTCGGCGCTGACGCGCACCGGATAGCTGGCGGGCACGGCGGCCAGGGTGAGCGCGCGGCGGAAGTGCAGCACCAGCGGCTCGCGCAGCGGGGCGGTGGGATGTGTGGCCCACGAGGCCTGCCACTCGCGGTTGGGCGGGTCGGGCTGGGCCTGAGTCTGGGCGCTGTTTTGCGCGGCAAGGGCAAGATAGACGAGTGCAAGGGCGGAGAAAGTCAGAATGGAGCGCATGGGCGTGGGCCTTCGGGTTTCAGCTTCCCATGTTAACGAAATTTGGAATCCCATGCGCAATAATTATCCAATGGATAGGCGAAGCCGGGATTTTCCACCCATGGAGGGGTGTTTTTTCCTCTGCTATGCGCTTCATTTTGCAGCGTTGTAACCTTCTATTCATCTTGGCCCGGTAGGCTGAGGATGGTGATAGCCCAAGTGCCCGAGATTCGTTTCAATCAATCTCAGCTTCTGACCGAGCCCGATCTCCCGGGCGAGCGGCCCTCTGCTCAGCCGGCTCAGCAGGAGGCGTCGGCGATTCGTACCTTCCTGCTGGCGCGCGGCAACTCCGCATGGGCCGACCGCGGCTTCCGCTGGCTGATGGTGCTGTGCGCATTGAGCATCTTCGGCATCGTGGTGCTGATCGCCACCGAGCTGGTGGAACGCTCCAAGTTGGCTTGGGGCGCCTTCGGCCTGGACTTCTTTTACAAAGCCTATATAGACACCTTTACCGGCAAGCCGATGTATTGGGATCCGGTCAACAGCCATTTCAGTGCATTGCCGTTCCTTTACGGCACGCTGGTTTCGTCGCTTCTGGCGCTGCTGCTGGCGGTTCCGCTGGCCATCGGCGTGGCCGTCTTCCTCACCGAGATGTGCCCCGGCTTCCTGCGCGCTCCGCTGGCTTTCATCACCGAGCTATTGGCAGCCATCCCCAGTGTGATCTACGGGTTTTGGGCGGTTAGCGTGCTGGTACCGCTCATGAAGATATACGTCAATCCCGCGCTGATTAAGACTCTCGGCTGGACCGGCTTATTCGCGGACGATAATCCCACTGGCCTGGGCTTTCTCACCTCCGGCATCATTCTGGCCATCATGATTCTGCCCATCGTCTCCTCGCTGACCCGCGAAGTTATGACGGCGGTGCCAACTTCGCAGCGCGAGGCGGTGCTGGCGCTGGGCGCTACACGCTGGGAGATGATCCGCATGGGCGTGCTGAGGAATGCGCGCATCGGCATCGTCGGCGCCATCATTCTGGGCCTGGGGCGAGCGCTGGGCGAGACTATGGCCGTGGCCATGGTGATCGGCAACAGCCCGGAGATTCAGCGCTCGCTGCTGGCCAATGGCAGCACCATGTCGGCGGTGATCGCCAACGAGTTTGCCGAGGCTTCCAGCGATCTGCATCTGAGTGCGCTGATGGAATTGGGATTGGCGCTGTTTATTGTCACCATCATCGTGAACGCCTTTGCCAGAATGCTGGTCTGGATGGTCACGCGCGGCACGCCGTCGTCGGTGCACTAAAAGCAGGGACTAAGGACTATGGGACTAAGGACTAGCTTAGGAGAAGAGACACTGAGAGACGAACACCAGTTGCGGGCAAAGTTACGGACACTGGCGGATGGCGCGGCCACCGGCCTGGCGGTGCTTGCCACTGTGATGGTCGTAGCGCCGCTGGTAGCCATCTTTGTCTATCTTGTCTATAAAGGCGCTGTCTCGCTGAATTGGGCTTTCTTTACGCACAATCCTGTACCCGTTGGCGAAGCGGGCGGCGGCATGGCCAACGCCATCGTCGGCTCGGGAATTCTGCTGGGAGTGGGCAGCCTGATCGGTATTCCCATTGGCATTGCAGGCGGCATCTTCCTCGCCGAGTTCGGCCGCGGCACCAGGCTGGCCAACGCCATTCGCTTTACTGCGGACGTGCTCAACGGCGTGCCCTCCATCGTGATGGGCATTGCCGTCTATTCGCTGGTGGTGGTTCCGCAGGGTCACTTCTCGGCCTTCTCCGGTGGTGTGGCGCTGGGCATCATGATGATTCCCACCGTCTGCCGCACCACGGAGGAGATGCTCTTGATGGTGCCCCATGCGGTGCGCGAGGCGGCGCTGGCCCTGGGCGTGCCCAACTGGCGTTCGGTGCTGTCGATCACCGTGAGAACGGCCTCGGCGGGTATCATCACCGGCTGTATGCTGGCCTTTGCGCGCGTCGCTGGCGAAACGGCGCCGTTGATCTTCACCGCCTTCGGCAATGTGGGATGGAGCGAGAAGCTCAGCGAACCCATCGCCGCCTTGCCCTTGCAGATTTACGTCTATGCCCTCTCTCCGTATGATGAATGGCACCGGCTGGCTTGGGCGGGGGCGCTGGTATTGATTGTGCTGATTGTGCTTGCCGTGTCGCTGGTGCGCTACGTGACCAGCCGCGGCGTTTTGAAAGGGGCAAGCTAAGTGGGCGTCAGCATTGAAGTCACCAACCTGAACGCGTGGTACGGGACCAACCACACGTTGCAGGACATTGATCTGAATATCCCGGCCAACCATGCCACCGCGCTGATTGGCCCGTCGGGCTGCGGCAAGAGCACCTTTGTTCGTTGCCTCAATCGCATGCACGAGACCAATCCCATCGCCCGCGTCACAGGCACCGTGCTCATCGGCGGGCTTGACATTTATGCCGACGCCAAGCCGGTCGAGATTCGCCGCCGCGTGGGCATGGTCTTCCAGCGGCCCAATCCCTTTCCCACCATGTCCATCTATGACAACGTCGCCGCCGGTCTGAAGCTGAACGGCTACAGCAACCGCAAAGTGCTGGATGAGATCGTCGAGAAGTCGCTGAAAAACTCCGCGCTGTGGGAGGAAGTCAAGGATGAACTCAAGAAGAAATCCGGCGCCAGCCTCAGCGGCGGCCAGCAGCAGCGATTGTGTATTGCGCGGGCGCTGGCCGTGGACCCCGAGGTGCTGTTGATGGATGAACCGGCCTCGGCGCTCGATCCCGTCTCCACTTCGAAGATCGAAGACCTGATCTTCCAGTTGAAATCGCAGTACACGATTGTGATTGTGACTCACAATATGCAACAGGCCGCTCGCGTCGCCGAGAAGACGGGCTTCTTTTTGAATGGTAGGATGGTGGAGTTCGACTCGACGCACAAGATCTTCACAAATCCCAGCGACAAACGCACAGAGGATTACATCACAGGCAGGTTCGGATGACGCGCATACGTTTTCAACAGAGTTTGGAGGAACTGAAGGAACAACTGCTGGTGATGGCCGGCCTGGCCGAGCAGTCCATCCAGCGCGCCATCGAGGCTTACCGCGTGCGCGACCTCTCCATCTGCAATCTGGTCAGCATCTCGGAGATGTCCATCAACCGCCTGGAGCGCGAGATCGATCAGGCCGCGCTCGACCTGCTGGCGATGGAGCAGCCCATGGCCATCGACCTGCGCTTCATCCTCAGCGTGATCAAGATCAACGCGGATTTGGAGCGCGTCGGCGACGCGGCCAAGAGCATCAGCGACCGGGTGCGCAGCATGGAGCAGATGGCCCAGGCCGATCTGCCGGTGGACATTCCGCGCATGGCCGAGCTGGCCGAGGAGATGGTGCGCAAGAGCCTGCAAGCCTTCATCGAGGGCGACGCCGAGCTGGCACGCTCCATCCTCACCATGGACGACGCCGTGGACGCGATGAACCGCGCCGCCTACAAGGCGCTGACCAAGGTGATGGAAGAGCAGAGCCACCTGGCTCCGCAAGCCTTGAACGCGCTGATGATCTCGCGCGCTTTGGAGCGCGTAGCCGACCACGCCACCAACATTGCCGAGGACGTGATCTTCTGGGTGCAAGGCGCCGACGTGCGCCACCACAAGAGCCTCAAAACCGCCCCCGACCCGCACACGATGGAGTAAGGGCGGAAGCAATTCGCTATTGCTTATCCCTTGGTTCCTTTTGCGCCGGTGTTGAACTCTGCGCTACAGCAATTTCTATGATCCCCGCATCAAGTAGTTTTGCTATAGTACACACGGAAAGGTCATTTCAAAGACCTTCATGCACACATCAGAACAAGATGGAGATGCCGGATCGTGCCATCGACCCAGGACAGAATCTACTCTTCGACGGACTATCATGCGCAAAAGCATGGTGTCAGTCCGGAAGTCTCCGAGTTAATCACTCGCTATCGAACCGATAAGTTCAGCGCGTTCCTGAAGAATGTAAACTCGGAAATTCTTGAGGTCGGCGTCGGTCCGGGATGGAATCTGGTCCGCCTTCCCACGCATCGCCGCGTCGGAATGGATGTGACGCTCACCTATGCCGAGCGGTTGCAACGCCAGGGCATTGAATTCGTCTCTGATCTGTCGCAGCTTTCCGGTCAGCACTTCGATCTGGTGATCCTTTCGCATGTGATGGAGCATCTGCTGGAGCCGGCCACGATGCTGGAGCAAATTGGCGCGCTGCTGAAGCCGGAAGGGGAGTTACTGGTGATTGTTCCGCTGGAATCTCCCGCCCGCAAAATCTCCCCGCGAGACAACAACCACCATTTATTCTCGTGGAACGTTCAGACACTCAATGAATTCCTGCTGGCCTGCGGCTATTCCGTACGCTCTAGCGCAGTGAAACGCTACGGAGCCGACCGATTCGCCGCCAACCTCGCGGTTAAGCTCAAAGGCGGATACCGGCTTTATAGGCTTCTGCTTTTTCTGCTGCGCATTTTTCGGCCGGGCTACGAGATACAGACAATCGCCGGTTACTACTCCGATACCCGGTAACTACGTTGACCTAAGAGCAGCCTTATTGCCCGAAGGCCAGCACCCCCAGCAGCACGAGCCAAACAAGGCTCATGGCCTGCCAGTACCATGCGGTGGCGTCCACGGCGATCTGGCGGAAGTCGACCCGCTTGAACCAGCCCAGCGCGCTCAGGCAGAGGATAAGCGCCGCGACGCCGACGAGCAGATGGGCGGCGTGCAGACCGGTGAAGAGATAGAAAAAGGAAGTAGCCGGTGTGGAGAACTGGTCGAAGGCAAAGCCCCGCGCCGCAAACTGTCTCCATGCCATCCATTGCCCGGTGAGAAAGAGCGCACCCAGCGTAAGCGTGGCTCCCAGCCAGGGCAGAGCGCGATGCAGCGCCGGCCGGCCCATGCCCAGCCACTCCTCCAGCGCGTCGATCTCATGGAAGATATTCCGCCGCGCCAGCTCCATGGTCAGGCAACTGAGCAGCAGCAACGCGGTGCTGAGAAAGAGAATGGGCGGCAGAGGCACCGGATGCCAGTCGCCGATCTGCTCGTGAGTGCGTAGGTCCATGTACGTGTGGCCGTGGAAGGCGAAGAAGATGGAGACCAGCACGGCGAAGATCACCATGTCGCTGGCGAGCGCGGAGAAGAGAAAAAAGCGAACGCGCCGCAGTAGCTCGCGCGGGCCGCGGCTCCCGTCATCCCAGTTGTCGTCGCCCCCGCCTCCGCCGTCGCCGCCGCCGGTGGGCCGCTGCACAACCGGAGGCAGGCCGCCGAGCCCCGGCGCTCGCCGTTGTTTCTTAGCCGGTTTGTGGGTAAAGGTGGCGGGCATCCGCAGCCTCTGTGAGCTTGAGATTACTCCCACTTTGCATTGGACGCACGCAGTATTTTTCGGATATTTTTCAACCGGAATAAGATTAATTCCCAACTCTGGCCGGAGAGCTTGGCGGGTGCCGGTTTTGGCCGGCCGATTGTTCCCTGGCCGCGGCCACAATTTCAACGAAAAGCCGGTGCACGCGGCGGTCGAGGGAGAGCTCGGGATGGAAGGTGGCGGCCAGGATGCGGCCCTGCCGAATCAACGTGGGAAAGCCGTCGCGCCGGGCCAGCACCTCAACGTCCGTGCCGGTGGCGACGATACGCGGGGCGCGGATGAAGACCATCTCCAGCGGCCCTCCGGCGAGGGCAGTCTGGGCGGTCACGATGGCCGAGTCGATCTGGCGGCCATAGGCGTTGCGCTCGACGACGAGATCGAGCAGTCCAAGAGAGCGTTGGGCGGGGTTGAGAACCTCACGCGCCAGCAGAATGGTTCCCGCGCAGGTGCCGAAGACGGGCCTGATGGCGCAGAATCCCTGCAACGCCTCAAAAAAGCGGTGTTTTTCGAGGAACTTCAGCATAGTGGTGGATTCACCGCCGGGCAGCACCAGGCCGTCGAGGCCGGCTAGCTGGGCGGGTTTGCGAACCTCGACAGGTGTCGCGCCAGCCTCGGTGAGTGCTTGCGCATGGCTGGCGTAGTTGCCCTGGATGGCCAGGACGCCGATGCGGGGGCGGCCCAGCGGAACGTCCTTGAGAGAGCGCTGTTGTTCCTCTGTATAGGTCAATAGAATGCTCCGCCCCTGGCCAGGGAATGTCGACAGCGCTTTCATCGGGAAACAACGCCGCTCAAGACAATTTTATCCGCTCGCCACATTCGGTGCGGCAAGCGCCTCCGGTCCTCCCGGCCCGATCCTGGCGATTCCCGGCCAAGCGTGCGGAAGAATCGCCGTTTTACCCGGATTCTCGCAGGCAATAGCCTTGCCGCTGCCCAGGCATTTACAATGGCGTCTAAGCATCAGGTGCGCGATTCGTCGCCGCTCCGGCTTGTCCTGACCCTATGAATCTACGAATCTTTCGCACTCCCGCGGCTTTCCTGTTCTCGACGGTGCTGCTCGCAAGCTACCCTTTGGCGCAAACCACGCATCCCGCCGCGCCCGAGAGCCCATACGGCGGCGCCACGGTCGAGGAGATCATCGCCCGGGTCAACGATCAGATCATCACGCGCTCGGACTACGACCGCGCGATGAAGGATCTGGACCAGGAGGCGCGCCAGCACGGCGCCACGGAGGAGCAGATCGCCGCGGCACAAAAGGATATGCTGCGCAACCTGATCGATCAGCAACTGTGGCTCTCCAAGGGCAAGGAACTGGGCATCACCGGCGAGACCGGTGTGATCAAGCGGCTGGACGAGATACGTAAGCAGTACCACCTGGAATCGATGGAAGACTTGGAGAAGGCCGCCAAGGAGCAGGGCATCTCGTTTGAGGATTTCAAGGCCAACATTCGCAACGGCATCATCACCCAGGAGGTGATGCGTGAGGAGGTGGGCAAGCTAATTCAGTTCACCCCCGGCGAGGCGGAGCGCTACTTCGAGCAGCACAAGCAGGAGTACGAGCAGCCGGAAAATGTCACGCTGGCCGAGATTCTCATCTCCACCGGCACGCCCGCGCCCTCGGTGACGGGCGGCGTGCAGCCCGACGATCCCGCAAAACTGGCGGCCGCTAAGGCAAAAGCCGACGATATCGAAGCAAAACTCCACGCCGGGGGCGACTTTGGGCAGCTCGCCCGCACCTTCAGCGACGGATCCACGGCGGCCGAGGGCGGCGATTTGGGGCAGTACAAGCGGGGCGAGTTGGCCAAAGTATTCGAGGATCAGACCTTCGCGCTGAAGGCGGGGCAATACACGCAGCCTATCCGCACCAAGCAGGGCTTCGTCATCATGAAGGTGGTGCAGCACATCCCCGGCGGGGTTCCAACGTATAAGGACGTCGAGGCGCAGGTCCAGCAGAACTTCTTCGCGGAGCGCATGGAGCCGGCGATGCGCGGCTATCTGACCACCATGCGCGAGCAGGCCTTCATTGACATCAAACCGGGCTATACCGATACCGGCGCCAGCGCCAAGCAGACCAAGCCCATCTACAGCGCCTACACGCCGCCCGCGCCCAAGAAAAAGAAAAAGGTGGAGCGCACGCGCTTCCGCGAGAGTACACGCACCTTCCGCCAGAAAACTTCGCAGGCAGCCGCCGTGCCAGAAGCCGCCGCGCCTGCCGCGTCTGCGGTAGCGCCAGCCGGGAAGAGCAAGAAGAACAAGAGTTCCGACCTGGCTTCAATGAAGCCCGGCAAGAGGGAAAAGATCCGCTATGGCAAGGCGCCGACCCAGACCCTGCCCAGTGCGCCGCAAAGCCCGACCGAGGACGCGGGTGCGGGCGAGCCAGCCGCCGCTGCCAGTCCGGAGCCGGTGAATCCGCTGGAGTCGAAGGCCAAGCCGACCGAGAAGACCCGCTACAGCTCACGCGCCAAGCAGATCAAGCAGCCCAAGGCCAAGGGACCGAAGTTGGACGTCCTGGCTCCCGCCGCGCCGGATGCCGCCGAGGTTGCCGACCAGCAGACCCAGGCCGGACCGCTCGGCCTGGCTGGCGATACCACCAAGAAAAAGAAAAAGGCTGCCACCACCACGGGCGACAAAACCCGCATAACCGACAAGAAGAAGTCCAAGACTCCGGAGCAGAGCACCGGCGACGTGCCGCTCGGCCCCGCCGTGCAAGCCCCGGCGCCTGCCCCGGCGCCGCAGCCGCAGCAGTAACGCTCCGGGTTTCAATCGGCGCGGCTGGAAGGTTAGGATTCGACTCCCAAACCTGCCGGTCGCGCCGTTTTCAATGCAGAGGAAGACGCAATGCATTCTCTCTGGTTGGGCGAATTCATGGGCACGCTGGTGCTGGTACTGCTGGGCACCGGCGTCAATGCCGGCGTGATCCTGCGCAAGAACTATGCCGAGGACTCCGGCTGGCTGGTGATCACCATCGGCTGGGCATTGGGCGTGCTCTGCGGCGTGCTGGTTGCGCAGGCCTTTGGCAGCCCCGGCGCAAATCTGAATCCCGCCATCACGCTGGCCGCCGCCATCGTCAGCGGAGATTATTCGCAGGTGCTCAGCCTGTGGCTGGCGCAGTTACTGGGCGCCATGGGAGGCGCTGCGCTGATGGCGCTGCACTATGGCCCGCACTGGCGGCTTACGCCCGATCCGGCGGCCAAGCTGGGCGTCTTCGCCACCAACGCGGCGGTGCGCAGCCCGGTCTTCAACCTGCTGAGCGAAGTCATCGGCACGGCGGTGCTGGTGCTGGTGGCCGCGGCCATCTTCTCGCACGGAGTTTCGGCAAACGGACCGGCCGCCGGCATGGGTCCGTGGCTGGTGGCCAGCCTGGTCTGGGGGATCGGCCTCTCGCTGGGCGGCACCACCGGCTACGCCATCAACCCCACCCGCGACCTGGGTCCGCGGCTGGTTCATTGGCTGCTGCCAATCCCCGGCAAAGGCGGTTCCAACTGGAGCTATGCCTACATCCCCGTTGCCGGTCCGCTGCTGGGCGGCGCGCTGGCTGGGCTGCTGCTGCGCTACGCGCATCTGTGATCCGGAGTTATACCTCAGCAGAATCTGAAGCATGCTCTTTCAGTACTTGTAGAGTGTATACGGAATGTGTATTCTTGAAAGCAGGGAGCGCCGCGATGAACAGCCGGGAAGTCATTCGCAGACTCCAACAGGACGGCTGGTTCGAGGTTGCGCAGGCTGGCAGCCACAAGCAGTTCAAGCATCCTGTCAAACCGGGCCGGGTTACGGTTGTGTACCCTCAAAGAGATGTTCCGGAAGGAACCCTCCGGAGCATCGAAAAACAATCTGGCCTCAAGCTCAGGTAAAGGAGTAACCATGGAATACATTTCTTACCTTCACAAGGACAAGAACTCGGACTTCGGCGTCAGTTTTCCCGACTTTCCTGGTTGCATAACCGCAGGTTCCAGCCTGGAAGAAGCACGCGGCAGGTCGGCCGAAGCTCTGGCCTTCCATGTGGCCGGGATGCGCGAGGACGGAGAGAAGATTCCCAAGCCTTCGACGCTCGACGACCTGCGCGACGATCCGGTGATGAAGGACGCAGTAGCCTTTCTGACGGAACTGCGCGAGCCGGAGAAAACCGTCCGCATTAACATCACCGCCCGCCAAAGCCAGATCGCCGAGATCGACCGCCGCGCCCGCGCCAAGGGACTCACCCGCTCCTCGTACATCGTGCAAAGCGCGCTGCAAAAGAAGTCTGCCGCCCGTTAGTGTGGGATAAGTTCCACTAAAAACAAAAACGCTAAATAAACGCAGATAAGCTGATTAAGGAACCAGAAACTGAGTTCTGAGGAGTAAGCGGAGCTGATCTCTACTGCCTTCAATTTCTTCGCCATCTCGCTGCGCGCGTTCAACCCAGCCAAGACTGGCAGCAAAACAATTATCTGTATAAAAATTATGGTGATCATATGAGTCGCCTGCATTGGCTTGAGCCAAACATATTTGATAAAGCTGTACTCAAAAAGGCATAGAATAAACAACAATAAACACGATGAGATAGTCAGCGAAGGCGAAATCCATGTGCCTGTCGGTTCATCTTTGTTGGTTCCGTCGGTCTCCATTCGTGTTATACCTCCACACTACGGTAACAAAATGAGTGAGTCAGTTGCAATGATACCGCCAGTCCCTCACCGCAGATTATCCGTAACCGGCTCGGGATGGATCGTCACGCGATAGACCTCCGGGCATGCCAGCTTGAAGCGGTATTCGAGCGCGGTGATCACCTCATGCACGCGCTGCATCGTCAGCTCGTCGGGCAGCGTGCAATGGCACGTCACGTGAATGTGCTCCGCCGAGCGGCCCACCAGAATCTCATGCACATCCACAATCTCCGGCAACTCGGCGGCCGATAAGCGCATCGCCTCTTCGATGCGGCGATTCTCCTCGACTCTCACCTCGGGCGGCTCGATGGTCGCCGGCTCACTCTCGATGTGCGTTAGCACTCCGTCGATCTCCGGCACTTCGCGCATAATCTCCGCCTCCATCGAGCAGACAAAATCGTGCGCCTTGAGCAGAGGCAGCATCTCATCCAGCTCCAGGTGCTGCTCGATGCGCAGCCGTCCCTGGTGCGATTGCACGCTCAGCTCATGCACGCTCACGTTGTTGCGCGCGGCCACCGCCCGCACGCGGTCGAAGATGCTCTCCGCCTTGGCCTTGCGCGGCTCGGTGTGGATCACCACGTCGGCCTCGGGCAGCGTGCGATGCACGGCCTCGGTGGCCGCGCGGACCAGATCCCCGGTGTGCTCGAAGGTGGAGCGGCTGGGCAGCGCCAGCGTCAGGTCGGCAAAGTAGTTGGCGCCCGCGCGCCGCACCCGTGCCTGCTCCACGCTGAGTACGCCCGGCACCTGCGCCACGTCGTCGATCAGCCGCCGCCGCGTCTCCACCGGAATCTCATCCAGCAGCACGCTGACCGCCTCGCGGCCCAGCCGCAGCGTCAGCCGCAGAATCATCAGTGAAACCACCACCGCCGCCAGCGGATCGGCATAGAGCAGCCAGCCCACGCCGTAGCGCACGCCCACCCAGCAGGCGCCCAGCCCGCCCAGCACCGCCAGCGACGACCAGATGTCCGAGGCAAAGTGAAATGCATCGGTGGCCAGCGCCGACGAGCCGGTCTTTTTCGCCACCGCGCGCAGCCGTCGCGACCGCCAGAAGTCCACGCCAATCGAGGCCAGCACCACCGCCACCGGCCAGCCCAGCTCTTGCAGTTGTTTGCCGGGGTGAAGGATGCGCTGAATCGCCTCCCAGATGATCCAGCCGCTGGAGACGGCCATCAGCAGAACCTCGCCGAAGGAGGAGAAGTTCTCGAACTTGCCGTGGCCGTAAGTGTGGTCCTCGTCGGCCGGCCGGTCGCTCACCTGCACGGAAAAAAACGTGAGCGCCGATCCCACCATGTCCAGCCCGGAGTGGGCCGCGTCCGAGAGCACGCCCAGTGAGCCGGAGAGCAGTCCCGCCGCCAGCTTCAGCAGCGTCATCGCCGCCGCCGCCAGCATCGAGTGCAGCGCCACCCGCCGCTTCTCCGCGGAAAATCCAGCCACTCTGGAGGATTCAATACTCATGGTCTTTTTAGTCCCCCACCGGCTTTTGCCGACCCGCGGTAAATGAAACTGTAGCGCCGGCCTCCAGGCCGGCTGTAGCGTGGACCTCCCGGTCCACGCTTGTTTCTTTCTAGGCTACAGCAATTTCGGAAAATCGTCCGGCGTTCAACAAAGCTCTGAGTGTTCAACAAAGCTCCGTGCCCCATCCATTTCGCATTCTGTGCGAAATGGGTGGGAAACCAAAAACTCAATTGGAAAATCTCGGAGAAATGAATAAACCTCACGTATTCATTCGCCGCGCCGTATAGAGCCCCGCAATCCCAAAGGTGTACGGCTGCCACGCGCACTGCTTATAGCCGGTTGCCGACATCAGTTCAATCATCTCCGCGGGCGCGGGAAAATTCCCTACCGAAACCGGCAAGTAGCTGTATGCCCCGGCCTTGCCGCAGATCGCACGCCCGATGGTCGGCAACACCCGCCGGAAGTAGACCGCGTACGCCTTGCCGATGAAGCCGCCCGGCTCGCTGAACTCCAGAATTCCCAACTTCCCCCCCGGCTTCAGCACACGATGAAACTCCCGCAAGCCAGCCTCGTAGTTGGCCAGATTCCTGAACCCAAATGCCGACACAATCAGGTCCAGCGACCCCGAGCGCAGCGGAAGATGCAGCGCGTCTGCCTCCAGCGGCACGGCATACGGCTCACCCTCCACCCGCGCCCCCACTCCCGGGCCGCCGAACTTCTTCGCCCCTCGGCTCAGCATCGCCCGCGCAAAATCCGCCGCCAGAATCGGCCGCCCTCCGCGTGGACGGCGTTTCAAAAGAGCTATCGTCAAATCACCGGTCCCGCAGCAGATGTCCAGTATCGCGGAGTCGGGATCGGCGAGCACCGCCCGAAACCGCCGCGCCGCCCTCCACCACCATAGCCGGTCCACATTGGCCGAGAGCACGTGGTTCAGCAGGTCATAGCGGGGCGCAATCGCATCGAACATCTCCCGCACAGCCTCAGCCGCGCTGGCTTCGTCGGTTGCTCCGGGCGGCTTGGCTCCGGTTGCTGTCATCAGGGCCGTTCCCCGGCTTGCGCCAGCATATAACTCACCGCTGCCTCCAGCTCAACCGGCGTCACGTCCTCCACCACACCCGCATCCCCAATCCCCACCGGCAGCACGAAGCGCCTCACGCCGCCAACGTTCTTCTTGTCGCCGCCGGTAGCCGCCGCTACTTTGGCCTTGCGCAGCTTCAACTCCGGCAGCGGCCCATAGAGGTGAATCAACTTCTCCAGCCGCGAGAACTGCGTCCGCGAAATCGTTCCCCGCTCGCACGCCAGATAGAGCGCGGCCACCATCCCCCAGCCCACCGCCTCGCCGTGCAGCAGCGTCTTATAGCCCGTCGCCTGCTCCAGCGCATGGCCGACCGTGTGGCCAAAGTTCAGAATCATGCGCAGCCCGCTCTCGCGCTCATCCAGATGCACAACACCGGCCTTCATGCGAATCGACGCGGCAATCACTTTTTCCAAACTTCTGGAATCGCGCCCCAGCACAACCTTCGCGTGCTCTTCCATAAACCGCACCAGCGCCCGGTCGCGGATAATCCCCGCCTTCACGCTCTCCATCAGACCGGCGCGCAGTTCGCGGTCGGGCAGCGTGGCCAGCACGCCGACATCGGCAAAGACCGCCAGCGGATGATGAAACGCGCCTACCAGATTCTTGCCCTCGGGCAGGTTCACGCCGGTCTTGCCGCCCACGGACGAATCCACCTGCGCCAGCAGCGTCGTCGGAACCTGAATGTAGGGAATGCCGCGCATGAAGATCGAGGCCACAAAGCCGCCCACATCGCCCACAATCCCGCCGCCAAAGGCGATCAGCAGGCTGCCGCGATCCCCGCCCGCCTGCGCCATCTGCCGCAGCAGGCCTTCCACGCTCTTGAGCGTCTTGTGTTCCTCGCCGGGCGGTAAAAACATCGCAATCGGCGGTTCATCGAACGAACTCAGGAAAGCCTGCCCCCATAGCCCCCAGATCGGCGCCGAGGTCAGCACAAAGACTCGCCGCGGCAATTTGCCCACGACTCGCTCGATGCGCGGCCCCAACGACTCAACCAGCCCGCTGCCCGCCATCACGTTATACTTCGCCGAAGGTGTCTCTACACGTATCGTCTGCACAATACTCTAATCCTAAAGCACGCCTCGTCGAAGGGAGGACTGCCCGTCCACGACCCCAGCCCTCTTTATACAATTCAATCCTCTTCCGCCGAATGTCTCCCGACTCGTATCGCCGGCACGGTACTTCTATCCTGAATGTACACTCGCCAATCTCCGGCTTTTTGATATTGATGCAAATTTCTCTTGACATCGATGGGGTTTTATAGCGATACTCTCGAAACCACGGACCCGCAACGGGCCCTCATCTCAATCCCCGGAAAGGAAGGTATGA
>Ga0326727_10001831_pt1 | contig 76155 bp, 60 predicted proteins | sample MB2enrmetagenome_FD_207643 | JGI IMG/M metagenome (GOLD analysis project Ga0326727, IMG submission 207643) | Lab enriched peat soil microbial communities from McLean, Ithaca, NY, United States - MB29MY | ecosystem: Environmental > Terrestrial > Soil > Wetlands > Peat | place: USA: New York... | reverse complement strand
GAGAAGCTGTCCCGCTGCCGCCAAACCCTGGAGCGGATCCAGCCCGGATGTACTCTGCCACGCGCTCGAAAAAGGAAGTAATCTGGTTGTCCAGTTAAATCGTGGACACTACGCCTAGCTCTTCCGCAAATAGCATCCCGACAGCCGGTCGTGCCAGCTCAGGTGCTGCGCGTCGAACAGAGCCCAGGCGAAGCCCAGCCCCACCGGCGCCAGCGAAAGCGCCAGAGCCCCCAGGCGTCCGCACCGGCGCGCGCGCGTAGGCTTCTCATCGTCCAGGGTGCGCAGGGCAATGCGCGCATAGTGCATGCCCGGCGTAGCCTCGCCGAGGGCCAGGAAGAGTACCTGGTAGAGCACGCTGGCAAGCAGCAGCGCCGCCGCCGCGCCCAATTCGATGTCTCCGGTCTCAGGCAGCTCCTTCAGCGTGTACATGGCCGCCGCGGCTGAGGCCAGGAAGGCTCCCGCAATCAGCGCGCCATCCACCACCGCCGCCATCAGCCGCCGGTTCATGGGCGCCGGCTCCAGCTCGCGTTCCGCGGCAACCGCTGCCGCCACCCGCGCCGGCCTTTTCCGAGGTTGCTCGACGGGCTGAGCGGCCAGCTCGATGCCCGTCCACTCCGGGCCCTGCCGGCCGGGCATGGCTCCCCCAGCCGCGGTCTCCGCCTCCGATTCCATCGAAATGCCCCCTGGGTCCACCTCGAAGATGCTCAACTGCGTCCCAGGCTCCGGGATCGCGGCATACGGCCCATCCGCCAGCCGGGGACGCAGCTTGCGCGTCGCCACCAGCTCGCGAGGAAACTCGATCAGGTTGGCTTGTGGCGATTGGGGAACTTGGCCAGGCTCCGCGCTTACGAGGTTCTTAGCACCGCGCTCCGGCCACCCATCCTTCCGCCTGCTCTGGGCAGGAATCCCGGAAATGGCCGACTCATGCGCCGCACTCTCTGCTGCTAAATCCGGCACAGTCCCGGAATGCCAGGAAACAGTCTCCGCCATCGGCAAGCTCTGCCTGGCTGCCAATGCAGGCAGGCCAAAGTCCGGGCTCAAATGGCCGACACCGTTGCCGATGGGCTCATGGCCTGTCTCCCCTCCCGTCTTCTCTTGCACACGAAGGGAAAGCGCAGTCTGCCCCGCGGGCTCCACGCCGGACAACTCCTCCAGCCCGACCAGGACTGGCTGAGGCGCGGGCTGCGCCTCCGGTGCTGGCGGCGATATGGCCACCGACGCAGGTTGGGTGGCGCGCACGGCCGCACGCGTCTCTCCAGCCAGCAATTGGCCATAACTGGGCGCCTTGGCATAACGCGCGGCCACCCTGGCGGCCACTTGTGCGGCCACCTGCGAGCCCTTTTCGCCTGCGGCAGGCTGGGCCCCCGCGGAGGTTTCCGGCTCCGTCGCAAGGCGATGGCGGCTCTTGTGCGCGGCAACGCGCCGGTTCACTTCCAGTTTCCACTCGGGTGAGAGTTCGACCTGTCCTACGGGTGTGCTCAAAGCTTGGTTACCCCTTCCGAAGGAGAGAGGGGCGAGGGGCGCGGAGGAATACAATCGAGTCCCCTATCCAGGACCCCGGATCATTGCCCCGTGGGGCAGATCCAACCCGACTTTTACTTACCGCCAGAGCACCGGGGAGCGCGTCTCATCCAAAGTAGCCCGCTTTTGCTATGCTGAGCCTTGGTCTCGGGATGCGTCCTCGTAACTTAGTATTTATCACGCTGCTGGCCCTCTGTCACCCGCTAATTCGCGGGCAGGCGTTGACCAATGCGGCACCCCCACCGTCCGCGACCCTCACCGTAAACACCGCCTCAGAACCGACTTTTCCCGACGATCCCGGCCAGGAAATTCTGCCCCTGGCTCAACCCGAGCCCGCGCCACCAAACGGCGTCCCCGTCCAGTTGGAGGCGCAGCGCCAAACCCGCGCCGGCGACATTTTAACCCTCTCCGGCAACGTGGTGGCCCGATACCGCGATTACATCCTGCGAGCCGACAAAGTCGTTTACCACCAGTCCACCTCGGAGCTGGAGGCGGAAGGCCACCTGCAGGTTGCCGGAGGCCCCTACGATGTTGTCATCGACGCTTCCCACGGAGACATGCGACTGAGTATGCACACCGCCCGTTTTTATAACGTGACCGGCTCGATCGGGGTCCGCACCGGCGGGCGCGGCGTGGTTTATTCCACCGCAAACCCGTTTCTTTTCTCCGGCAGGGTTCTGCTTCAGCTCGGGGAGGGCAACTACCGCATCATTGACGGCTCGATGACCAACTGCCGGTTGCCCCGGCCGGACTGGCGCCTGATCTCGCGCGCCATTACTCTTGCCAATGGTCAAGCCTCCACCTCGAACTCCGTCTTTGAGTTTCTCCACCTGCCCCTTTTCTACCTGCCTTATCTTCGCCATCCGGTGGACGAGATCGGCCGGGAAAGCGGCCTGCTGATTCCGGTCATCAGCAACTCATCGATCAAGGGCTTTGTTCTGGGCGAACAGGTCTATTGGGTCATCGACAGGAGCATGGACATGGTGGCCGGGTCGGAATACTTCTCCAAGCGCGGCTGGGCGCCCAATGGAGACTTCCGCTACAAGGGCGCGGGAGACGACCACCTGATCGCGCGCTGGAACGCTCTTCTGGACCGGGGCGTCGAACAGCAGGTTGCCGTCAGCGCAACGCACCCGGACGGCACGGAAATCGTCAATCAGGGCGGCGTGGATGTGGTGGCCCTCGGCCGGAAGGATTTCACTTCCCAGACCCGCGTCGCCGGCATCGTAGAGTACCTTTCCAGTTACGTATACCGGCTGGTCTTCAATGACAACTACTCCCAAGCCGTCAGCTCCGAGGTTGCCAGTAATCTTTCAGCTACCCACCAGCACAACGGCTTTGTTCCGTCGGTGGCGCTGGAACGTTTCCAGACCTTCGCCACCTCCGCCAACTGGGACCAGGCAAGAATCCTGCATCTGCCCAGTGTCCGCTACGATGTGCTCGACCATCCGCTTAGCGCCTCGCCCGCTTATTGGGGGCTAGCCTCGTCACTTGACTATCTGAGCCGCTCGGAGCCGCATTTCCATGCGCGGAACGTGGGCCGCGTTGACTTCTACCCCCATCTTTCCATGCCTTTTGGCGGGGCCGGCTGGAGTGTAGTGCCGGAGGTGGCGCTACGCGACACCTTCTACTCGATCAGCCAGGTTCCCGACCTGACTGGCGCGAACAACGGCACCCCCTCGATCAGCCACGACTCCCTCAACCGCGCCGATTTGGAAGCCTCGGTGGACATCCGCACGCCTGCCCTGGAGCGCGACTTTGCCCTCACTCGCTGGAATCGGGAACTTCGCCACGTCATCGAGCCGGAGTTGACCTACCGGTACGTTGGCGGCATCGGCGCACAGGCCCGCAACGTGCTGCTCATCGACACGACCGACATCGCCACCGACACCAACGAAGCCAGTTTCTCGCTCACGCAGCGCTTCTACCTGCGCCCCAGCGAAGGCAAGCCTTGCAATTCCGTGGACGCCGAAGCACCCCCGGAATTGTGCCCCGCCAAGCCGCGCGAGTGGGCCAGTTGGCAGATTGCGCAAAAGTTCTTCATCGATCCCAACTTCGGCGGAGCCCTCATCCCCAACCGGCGCAACGTTTTTTCGACCACACTGGACCTGACCGGCGTAGCCTTCCTCACCTATCCGCGCAATATTGCGCCCATCACCTCGCGGATGCGGTTCGAGGCCATCGACAATCTCCGCATCCAGTGGGATATGGACTACGACCCCAAAGGCGGACGGCTCGACGCAAGCAACATCTTTGCCGGGTACAGTTGGGGCCGGACCACGGTGGGAGCGGGCCACGCTTTGCTGAATGCCGTGGACGAAAGCGGCGCCTCCGCGTCCATCATCCAGAATCAGCAGTTGCAGCCCTTTCTCTCCATCGGCAAGCAAAGCGGCGCCGGCTTCAACCTGGCCGCCAACGCGGGCTACGACTTTGTCCAGAACTCGCTGCAGTATGGCGGCGTCCAGGCGGTCTACAACTGGAACTGCTGCGGCCTTACCTTCGGTTACCGCCGCTTCCAGCTCGGTTCTGTCCGCGACGAAACCCAGTACCTCTACAGTTTCACCCTGGCCAACTTCGGCTCTGTCGGCGACATCCGCCGCTCCACCTCCGTTTTCCGCGACCCCACCCAGCCGCCGTCATATTAGCAACCCAGAGCACGCAGCCGGGCTTCCCTGGTCTCAGAATCGGATCGTCAAGTTCCGCGACCTGGACTTGCTGTCGATTGGTCACAGTGAGAAATAAATCTGCGCACTACGCCTCCCACATTGCGCGGAGCCGAATTCCCGGTCGGGTCGCTCATTTCTGTTCACAGAACCGAGCTTTCATGGTTCGTCAGTGCATTCCTGCTGCGCCGGGGGACTGGGCGGGCTTGTTTTTGCTGAGCAGGAAGGCTAGGACGATGAGGCCGATGGACATGTAGGAGAGTTCCATGTAGACGTCCTGGTAGCCCTGGATCTGGGCTTGGCGGTTGAGCTGGTTGTAGAGGCTGGCGAGGGCCATGGCGGCGGCGTTGTGGGAGCCGAAGCTGCCCGAGAAAAAGCCGGTGAGGGCCTGGGTTTGCTGTTGGAAGGCGATGGAGGCGGAGGTCATGGCGTTTTGCAGGTGCTGTTGGTGCCAGGCGGCACGGCTGGTGACCTGTGCGCCGGTGATGGCGATAAGGATGCTGCCGCCGATGTTGCGGGAGAAGTTGATGAGGCCGGCGACCTGGTTGGACTCCTCTTTGGGCATGCCGACGTAGGCGGCAGTGGTGATGGAGATGAAGCAGAAGGGGAGGGGGAGCATCTGAATGACGCGCAGCCAGGAGTTGGCGGCGAAGGTCATGTCGAGAGTGGTGACATGGGCGGCGAGGCGGAAGGTGAGAACAAAGAGGGTGAAGCCGGTTACCGCGAGCCAGCGGGCGGCGACCTTGCCGGTGGCAATGCCGGCCAGGGGCATGACGACGACCAGGGTGAAACCGCCGGCGGTGAGAGCCAGGCCGGCGGTGGTGGCGGTGTAGCCGAGCAACTGCTGCATGAACTGTGGCTGGAGGACGGTGGAGGCATTGAGGACGCCGCCGACCAGGGCCATGAGAAAGCAGCAGATGGCGAAGTTGCGGAAGCGAAAGAGGCGGAGGTTGATGAGCGGAGTCTTTTGACGCCATTCCCAGACGAAGAGGCCGGCCATGCCGAAGGCGAAGAGGGAGGCGAAGAGGCGGATGAAGCTGGAGGCGAACCAGTCGTTCTCCTGACCCTTGTCGAGCATGATCTGCAGGCCGCCCATGGCGAGGACGAGGAAGGCGAGGCCGAGATAGTCCATGTGGCGCAGGCGGGAGGGATCGGGCTTGATCCAGGGCGGGTCCTCGACCAGGCGGGTGACGAGGATGAAGGCCAGGATGCCGACGGGGATATTGATGAAGAAGATCCAGCGCCAGGAGAAGTTGTCGGTGATGAAGCCGCCTAACGTAGGTCCGATCGACGGGGCGAGGACGGCGACCAGGCCGTAGAGGGCAAAGGCCTGGCCGCGCTTGTGGGGCTCGAAGGAGTCAGCCATGATGGCCTGGGCCATGGGCTGCATGCCGCCGCCGCCGATGCCCTGGAGGATGCGGCAGAGGAGCAGGATGGGGAGCGAGGGCGCCGCGCCGCAGAGAAAGCTGGAGATCGTGAAGATGACGATGCAGAGGACGAAGAAATTGCGCCGGCCCATGAGGCTGGAGGCCCAACCGCCGAGAGGGAGGACGATGGCATTGGCGACCAGGTAGCTGGTGAGGACCCAGGTGCCTTCGTTGATGGAGGCGCCCAGAGAGCCGGCGATGTGGGGGAGGGCGACGTTGGCGATAGAGGTGTCGAGGACCTCCATGAAGGCGGCCAGGGCAACGGTCATTGCGATGAGCCAGGGATTGACACGGGGCTTCCAACGTACCTGCGGGACGGGTTGCGGGTTGTTGTGGGAGACGGCTGCGCCGGCAGGGGACGGCGGGGCTGGTTCTAGCTGGGACAAACGGCTGCTCCTGAGGATTGGTGGATTGGTGGATTGGTTATTGGCCGGGAACGAGCGGCGTATGTGCTTTTAGATTCGGTGGAGCGGGGACGGGGTTCATGGATTCGTTTGGGACGTCAGCTTGGCGATGGTGGGGGCGCGCCAGCCGGCCAGGGCGATGGTAAGGGCGAGAGTCTGCATGAAGACGATGAAAGCCACGCAGGCGGGCCACTTGCCGAGGGCCCAGAAGGCTCCGGGGAGAACGCCGGCGGCGGTTCCTCCGAGGTAGTAGCAGGTGAGGTAGAGTCCGGCGGCGGTGACGCGGGCTTCAGGGGGCGAAGCGACGCGGAGATGGCTTTGCGAGGCGGTCTGGGCGATGAAGACGCCAGAGGAGAGCATGGTGAGGCCGAGTATGACGACCGGGAGCGAGGGAGCGAGGGTGAGCAGGACCCCGGCGATAGAGCAGGAGATGGCTCCGGCGATGCCGGCGCGGAGACCGACATGGGTGATGAGGAACCCGGCCGCGGGGGTGACGACCAAGCCGATGAGATAGACGAAGAAGAGCGAGCTGAGGGCGGCGGTGGAGAGGTTGAAGGGCGGGGCGGCGAGATGGAAGCCGATCCAAGTGAAGACGGCGACCAGGGAAAAGAGCACGTTGAAGCCGACGGCGAAGGTGGCGACCAGGCGGCGAATGCGGAGGAGGGCCTGAACCTGGTATGGGGTGCGGGGTTGAGAGTTCCCAGGTCTCAAAAGCGAGACCTGGGGCACCCGATTTGATTTCGGCAGCCAGAGGGCGACGGCGGCGGCTCCGGCCAGGGAGGCTGCGCCGAGGGCGAGAAAGCTGAGGCGCCAACTGAACCAGTCGGCGAGGATGCCGGCGGAGAGGCGGCCGAGGAATCCGCCGAGGGCGGTTCCGCTGACATAGAGGCTCATGATGAAGGGGACGCGAAGGGGCGGCCACTCCTCGCCGATATAGGTGACGACGACGGCGACGATGCCGGGGATCATGATGCCCTGAAGGAAGCGCCAGAAGATGAGCTGGGCGAGCGAGGCGGATGTGGCGGCAAGAAGGGTGGGGAGACTGACGCCGACGATGGAGGCGACGATGACATGCTTGCGAGGCAGGCGCTCGGTAAGCGCGCCGAAGACGGGGGCGGAGAGGGCTACGCCGAGGGTGGCGGCCGAGACGGTCATGCCGGCGCCGGTATTGGAGGCGTGGAAGAGGCGGGTAAGCAGTGGAAGCAGAGGCTGGGTGCAGTAAAGCTCGAGAAAGGCGCATACGCCGCAAAGGGCAACGGCCGCCGCAGCCAAAGGGCTGGGGGAGGGGCGGTCCGGCTGGGAGGAGGCTTCCAACACTCAGGATAGCCGATGGCTAGTTCGGCTCGTGCCGGGACGCGATCAACTTCCGGATTCTTGGCCCGACGCCGCACGCTCATCCTGAACCGAGATGCGGCCGATCACGGCGAAGATCAGCATCGTCAGGCCAGCGATCCAACCGCCCATGCTGAACGAACCAGGGAACAAATATACGATTGCCACGCCGCCACCGACCAAAGTCGCGGCTAACGGCAGGAACATGCGCATTCCGTAGAGAAAGGTAAAGGGGAGATAGTGCGCTCCGACGAGGATCATGAAAGCGGGATAGAACAGGTTGAGGCGGAATGCGGTTACCGGCACAAGAAGAAGCATGCAAGGAGGCAACGTAAACGCAATTTGCATGCCGAGATTTCCCAGCGGGTTTTCGCGCTTGACAGACGCCGGTCCGCCCGATAGGCGCAGCAGCAACTGGGTAATGGGGAAGATGAAAAAGCCGCAGACTACCAACTCCAGGATTGCGGCGCGGGGAGATTTCCAGGTGGCAAGTGCGGCGGAGGCCAACCAGAGCACGGAGGAGACAAGCTGCCCCCAAAAGCCCCCGACGAAGATAGTGCGCACTTCCTTTTGAGCGTCCTTCACCAGCACGATTGAACCTCCGAGGCAGACGGCCAAATTGCTAAATCGTTTGAGCAGAGTATTCGATCGCACCCCTGGTTGGCAACCCGGGCGGGATCGCCGGGAGGCAGCACGGATTGCAGGTTCTGCCTCAGAAATTCCGGCGGGGATGACCGAGTTGGAGATGTGCGACGCGGTTCAGAGCGGAGAGCGGTGGAAGCGGATGGGAGTTGGAGCGCGTTCGAGGGCTACGAAGCGCTGGGGCTGACAGCAGGCGTGGGCCAGTGCGGCCAGATCGGAGCGCATCTGGCGGTCTCCGTCGAGGGCGCGGAGCGTGGCGTGGAGGATGGCGGCGGCTCCGGGATCGGTTGGGGGCTGGATCGAGTAGTGCATCCATTTCCCTTCGCGGCGGGCGGTGACGACGCCGGCATTGCGCAGGTAAGCCAGGTGGCGGGAGATCTTGGGCTGGCTCTGCCCGAGGATCTCGACGAAATAGCAGACGCAGACTTCGCGGCCGTCCATCAGGTTGAGCAGCCTGAGGCGTGTGGGATCGGAAAGAGCGGCGAAGAGGCGAGCCAGATTGAAGGATTTGGGGGCGCGGGCCACGTTTCATAATATACGTCTTGACAGATGCGATGGGAAGGGGATATATTCGCTTTGACGTATACGAAATGTACGAGGAGAGACCCAATGGACACCATCGCAACCGAAATGAAAGAGGAAGTGAAGCAGAAATACGGCAGCGCCGCGCGCGCGGTTGCCGAGGCAGGCAGTCTTCAAGCCTGTTGCGACCCAGGACTCCGCTGTTGCGACCCGATCACCACCAATCTCTACAGCACCGAGGAGAAGGGATTGATTCCGGAGAAGGCCGTGCTGGCCTCGCTAGGCTGCGGCAACCCCACGGCGCTGATCGAGTTGAAGGCGGGCGAGGTGGTGCTCGATCTGGGCTCGGGCGGGGGCATCGACGTACTGCTGTCGGCGCGGCGCGTGGGGCCGACAGGCAAGGCGTATGGCCTGGACATGACGGACGAGATGCTGGCTCTGGCTCGCGAGAATCAGCGGCGGGCTGGGGTGGAAAACGTGGAGTTTCTGAAGGGCGAGATCGAGAACATCCCATTGCCCGATAACTCGGTGGACGTGGTGATTTCGAACTGCGTCATCAATCTTTCCGCGGACAAGGCGCGGGTGTTGAGAGAGGCATTTCGGGTGCTGCGGCCCGGCGGACGGTTCGCGGTGTCGGACGTGGTGGTTCGCGGCGAAGTACCCGAGGCCGTGCGGCGAAACATGCTGCTCTGGGTGGGGTGCATGGCCGGGGCGCTGGAGGAGCAAGACTATCGGGCGAAGCTGCTCGACGCCGGTTTTGTGGAGGTTGAATTCGAGACGACCAGGACCTACAACATCGAGGACGCGCGGCAGTTTCTAGAGGAAGCCGGGATTGACGTGGACGCGATCGCCCCGCTGGTGGAAGACAAGTTCGGTAGTGCGTTCATTCGCGCCATGAAGCCCAATGAGGCTTGTTGCGGACCCGCCTGCTGTTCGACAACGATGAAAGCCGAGAAAGGATGATTGAATGGCGACCCACTACAACGTCTTGTTCCTATGCACAGGAAACTCCGCCAGGTCGATCCTGGCGGAGGCCATCCTGAACCGTAAGGCAAAGGGGATGTTTACGGCATACAGCGCGGGCAGCCACCCGGCGGGAGCGGTCCGGCCCGAGGCATTGAGGCAGCTCGAGCTGGCTGAAATCCCTACGGCGGGGCTGCGCAGCAAGTCCTGGAATGAGTTTGCCGCGGTGGGCGCGCCGAAGCTGGATTTTGTGTTCACGGTTTGCGATAACGCCGCGAAGGAGGCCTGCCCTTACTGGCCGGGGCAACCGATGACCGCTCACTGGGGGGTTCCCGATCCGGCGGCGGTGAAGGGCACGCCGGAGGAGATCGCGCGGGCGTTTCGCGACGCGTTCTCGATTCTCGACCGGCGGATCGGGCTGTTTCTTTCCTTGCCGCTCGCGACTCTGGAGAAGCTGTCGCTGCAGCGGGAACTGGACGGCATCGGCCGGCGATGAAACCTTCTTTGGCGCGCCGGACCGTTGCCGAGTTTACTGGGACTCTCTTTCTCCTGGCCGCAGTCGTCGGTTCGGGGATCATGGGAGAGCGCCTTGCCGCGAGCAATGTCGCGCTCGCTTTGCTGGCCAATACCATCGCCACAGGAGCTGCGCTGGTGGCGATCATTCTGGCTTTCGGCCCAATCTCGGGGGCGCACCTGAACCCGGCGGTGACGCTGGCCGATGCCTGGACGGGAGGCACTGCCTGGCGGGACGTTCCTGCTTATGTGCTTGCGCAGGTGGGAGGGGCGTTTGCCGGGGTGGTAACGGCGCACCTGATGTTCGGCTTGCCGGTGCTCTCAGCCTCGGGGCGCGTTCGCAGCAGCCCCGCACACCTCTTCAGTGAGTTCGTGGCCACCTTTGGCCTTCTTGCCGTCATCTGGGGATGCGCGCGATACTGCCCCTCTGCCGTGCCCTATGCGGTTGGCGCATACATTACGGCTGCCTACTGGTTCACCGCGTCTACTTCTTTCGCCAACCCAGCTGTCACTCTCGCTCGATCTGCGACAAATACCTTCGCGGGCATACGGCTGCGCGATTCGGGCGGGTTTGTTGCTGCGCAGTTGGCGGGGGCGATTGCCGCCACGCTCCTGTTTCGATGGCTAACGCCCATGCAGATTACCGCCCCGATAGAAGGATCTTGAAGTCGACATGGGAAGAACGTCGCGGTTGGGGGCATGGCGCAGGCCCTGAACGCTTGAAATCCGACTAGGTTGGTCGTATATTAAACGAGGACTAAATTTGTCGGATATTACGATTGATGGTTCCTGGACGGGCACGGTGCTCTGGGTTTCCTGAGCCGTTGGCGGCCAAATCCGATTCGATCTTCCGGTTTCAGGAGCACCCGTTGAAGAGCAGTTCTGCCACAATCCTCATTTTTCTTTCTCTTTTCTGTGTCTCGACCGTTGTTGTTGCCGATCCGGCATTCAGCGTGAGCGGGGTGGTGCACGACCTGAGCGGGGCGCGCATCTCGAATGCCCAGGTTGTGGTCCGCGCGACGGGAATGGGCGTGGCCCTGGAGACGGTGACCGGGGAGCAGGGCGAGTTTGTTGTCGAGACTCCGGGAGCGGGGAGCTATGAGGTTGAGGTTACGGCTGACGGATTCAAGAAGGTGGCGGCACAGGCGGTGCTGACCGGGCAGACACCGGCGGCGCGGCTGGATTTGACGCTGGAGATTGCCGGGCGCACGGAGACAGTGGAGGTGACCGCCGAAGCACTGGCCGCGGAGACCACCAGCACGCAACTGGGCGAGACGCTGGACACCAAGAAGATTGAGCATGTGCCGCTGAACGGGCGCAGCTTTACGGACCTGATGGCGGTGCAGCCGGGGATTGTTCCGGCCAACACGGCGCAGCCGGGAGCGGTGATCATGACCGGGGTGGCTTCGACACCGCCTTCGGGGGACGCGAACCCAGGGAATCTGTCGATCAGCGGGCAGCGCGAGACGTCGAACGGATTCAGGGTGAACGGCAGCGATGTGGAAGAGGACGTGAACATGGGGACATCGATCGTGCCGAACCTGGACTCGATCGACAGTTTCCGGGTGCTGACGTCGAATTTCGACGCGGAGTATGGGGACTCGAGCGGCGGACAGGTTCTGGTGACGACCAAGACGGGGACGACGCAAACGCATGGGTCGGCATTTGAGTTTTTGCGCAACACGGCGCTGGATGCAAGGAATTACTTTTCCGATGAGCGGGCGGCCTACCGGCAGAACCAGTTTGGCGGGACGATGGGCGGGGCTCCGTGGCACAAGAGCACGATGCTGTTTGGCGATTACCAGGGAACGCGGCTGACGGAGGGGATCGATACCGGGGAGATTGCGGTACCTTCGATGGCGGAGCGGGGAGGGGACTTCAGCCAGAATCCGCTGACGGGGAGCGTGAACGGAGACGCGTGGGCGGCGCAGCTTTCGGCGCTGCTGGGGCAGACGGTGACGGCAGGCGAGCCTTATGCGGCGGTGTTTCCGGCGGGGAAGATTCCGCAGGCGGCGTGGTCGGCTCCGGCCAAGTACCTGCTGGCTTCGATTCCTGAGGCGAATACGGGAACCGGATTATTTGCCACCGCAGCGCAGGCCGAAACGCTGAGCGACGACAAGGGCGCGCTGCGGATGGACTGGACGCACCACAAGGGCGTGCTGACGGCTTACTACTTTCTGGACAACTACGCGCTGGACAATCCTTACCCTACCGGGACGGGCGGGGCGAATGTGCCGGGGTTCGATGCGACGTCGAAGGGGCGGGCGCAACTGGGGAGCGTGGGGCACACGATCACCTTCGGCGGCTCGGCGCTGAACGAGTTTCACCTGAGCTACATGCGCAATGCGAATGCGGTAGGGCAGCCGAAAGGGGGCTTGGGACCGTCATTGACGACGCAGGGGTTTACGGGGATTGTGGCGCTGAAGCCCTCGACGGAAGGGATCGAGAACATCGCCTTCAACGACTTCACGATGGGCGTGGACACGACGGCGCTGGTGCAGGCGGAGAATATCTACGAGGTGAGCGACGCGTTCGGCCGCATCGTGGGGAGGCATGGGCTGAAGGCGGGCGGGGAGGCGCACTGGAGCCAGATCAATACCCATCCGGATGTGGTTTTCAACGGAAGCTTCGCGTTCAATGGGTCGGAGACCGGGGTGGACTTTGCGGACTTTCTGCTGGGGGTGGCGTCGAGCTATACCCAGGGGCAGGCGAACAGCTTTTATAACCGCAACCTTTACATGGCGGCGTTCGGGCAGGATAGCTGGAAGCCCTTTCAGGGTTTTACCCTCAACTACGGCATACGATGGGATAAAATCCGGCCGTGGCTGGAGAAGTTCAACCAGTTGCAGACGCTGGTGAAGGGCGAACAGTCGGAAGTGTTTCCGGGAGCGCCGCAGGGGTTGGTGTTTCCCGGCGATGCAGGGGTGGCGCGGTCGCTGGCCGCGACGCGGAACGACTTTGCACCACGGTTCGGGATTGCGTATACGCCGGATTTTGCGACGCCATGGCTGCGCAGGGTGACGGGGCCGGCGGGCCAAAGCAGCGTGCGGCTGGGGTACGGGATTTTTTATACGGCGTACGAAGGATTGTCGGCGGGAATCATGAGCGCGAATCCGCCTTACGGGTATACCTACACTTCGGCCGCGCCGCCGCTGTTTGCATCGCCGTTTACGGTGGCGGCGACGGGTGCGAGCGCGGGGCAGAGGTTCCCGCTGCAAAGTGTGGCTTACGGCGCCAGCTTGGCGAAGCCGAACGCCAGCGTGGACTGGAGCCAGTTCGAGCCGCTTGTGGGGATACCGGCAGTGGACCCGCGCGATGTGACTCCGTATGCGCAGCACTGGATGGTTAGCGCGGAGCGGCAGTGGGGTGGGGCGACGCTGGCTTCGCTCAGCTATGTGGGCACGCAGTCGCATCATTTGTTGGTTTTGGAGGAGGCGAACCCTGCCGACCCGGCGCTGTGCCTGAGTCTGGGTTCGGCGTGCGGGCCGTTCAACGAGCAGGCGGCGCGGATACAGTTTGGCCCGGCCTTCGGAAGCGTGGAGTTGCAGCGGACCATGGCCAACGCGAATTACAACGCTGTGCAGGCGGCGCTGACGCACCGCGGCCATGGGCTGGATCTGCTGGCAAGTTACACCTACTCGAAGTCGATCGATGAGTCTGGCGGGCTGCCGGAGCCGATAAATCCGGTAAACCCGTCGCTGAGCCGGGCACTCTCGGCATTCGATCTGCGGCACAACCTGGTGACGAGCTTTCACTACGAGTTTCCCAAGCTGCAGGATGGGAGCCGGCTGAACCGGCTTGCAAACGGATGGGCGGTTGCGGGGATTGCGCGGTTCACGACGGGATTGCCGGTGACGCTCGAGAACAACAACGACACGTCGTTGCTGGGCACGATTCCGAATGGAATCAACAACAACGGGGTGGACACGCCGCAGTGGAGCGGAAAGACGCTGAGCCTGCACACGAATCCCAGGGGCGGGAGGGCGGTGTTCGATGCGTCGCAGCTAGCCCTGCCCGCGTTGGGAACGATGGGCAATGCGCACAGGCGGTTCTTCTCCGGACCGGGGATGGAGAACGTGGACGCGACGCTGTCGCGGACGGTACTTGTGGAAGGGGGCCGGGCGCTGGAGTTTCGCGCGGAGGCCTTCAACGTGCTGAACCATGCGCAGTTTTTCGGGGCGGCGGCGGTGGAGGGGAATATTTCGAGCGGGAGCTTTGGGCAGGCGGTGAACGCGATGGCACCGCGGTTGATGCAGGTGGCAGTGCGGTACCGATTTTGAGTAGATGGATATAGGGAGAGCGGGCTGGGGTGGGCGGATATCTTTGCGCCGAAGGCGGGTGCGGCTGAAGGCGATCCAGGTGAAGCGTTGAGGGAGAGACGGGCGGCGACTCAGGAGCGGGGCGGGGAAGTCTTGGTTGGGGACTCTTCCCGTTTTGCCTCGATGGTGATCGGAGTCTGGCGGGATTTTCGGTAGACGTTAGCTACGGCCAGCGTCCAGAAGGGAACGAGGTCGACGCCCGGCAGGAGCTTGCCAAGAAACGAGGGCAGAAACTCCCAGTGCCAGCCGAGGAGGTAGGTGAGCGCGCCTCCGATGACGAGGTCGAGGATGTCATCGGCCGGCTGAGGGGCACCCTCGATGAAGATGGGGAAGACGAGAAGCTGAAGCGCATCCGCCAGGATGGCGAGAATCATGGCGAGCCGAAATCGCGAGCGTTTTGAGATTGCGACGATGCCGAGCGCCAAAACAGGCCTCCCTCTGGTGGTTCGAAGCTGACTCAGACATCTTACGCGCAAGCGGCGCCGAGTTTGCTCCAGATCATCTTGGGAAGGGCTGCGGGGAGGGCCGAAGGTTGCCTGGACACAGCTCAATATTCGAGCGGCGGGGTTACGGGGTGGCAATCTAGGGAAGCTCTGAACAAGCTCTATCCCCTTGGCAAAGCCATCCCTCAGAGGCTAAAGCCCGTTCATTTTGCTGCCCTTATGGCATGGCTAAGGCCGTGCCCTTTCAAGACAACGACCTAATCAGAGGTTCCCTTACAGCCTGTTATTAATCTTCCCGCGGGCGGCGCTGGCCCCAGCCCTGCGGGTTGCGGCGAAAATCCGGGGTGGAAATCGGGCCATGCTTCGTTGTCATCCTCGACGGTGGACCCGCCACCGCCTTGGGATTCCGCCTCGTCTCCACCCCACGGACGAGAGCCTATCCGTGGGGGCCCCGGTTCTGGCCCGATTCTCGCTCGCAACGCCGGGGTCCCCTGCGCGCGACCTTTGCGCGCTGCGGTGGAACGCCGCCCGCGCGAAAGTTAATAACAGGCTCAAGGTCCACATCGGGTGAAATCGACGGAGATGGGGTGCTCCAGAGCTCAATGTCCCGGCTTCGGCAGCTTGCCCAGTGCATCAATGACAATTCCGGGGGTGAGAACCTCGGGCAGTAATTGCGGCTCGTTCTGTCCCGGCGCGTAGAGCGCATACGCCGGAACACCGCTCCGGCCCAACTCCGTCAAAGCCCGCGTAATCGCCTCGTCGTGCCGGGTCCAGTCGGCGCGCAGCAAGGCCACATTGCCGTCCCCAAACGCCTTTTGAACAGACGGCTGTTTTAGGGCGACTCGCTCGTTCACCTGGCAGCTCAGGCACCAGCTCGCCGTGAAGTCCACAAACACTGGCCGTGCCTCGGCCCGGTGCCGAGCCACCGCCTCTTCGGACCACTGCTCCCATCCGCTGGCCGCAGCCGAATCCAGATCCGTCTTTCCCGCCGGTGCCGCGACTTCTGCAAGCAATCGCCCGTCAAAGACCGCCAGGCCGACGACTCCGAGCAGAATCAGCCCCGCCACCAGCGTTGTCCAACGCTTGGCCGGCCAGCGGCCCAGAAACCAGCCAGCCACCGCCAGCAGCAAGAAGCTGCACAGCAGCTCCGCCAGAATCCCAGCCCCATAAGCCTGCGCCAGCACCCACGCCAGCCAGATGACAGTCGCGAAGATCGGCACCGCGACCGCCTGGCGCAGGACTTCCATCCATGCGCCGGGCTTCGGCAACAGTCGCGTCCAGGCCGGTTGCAGCGTCAGCGCCACATACGGCGCGGCCAGGCCCAGCGCCAGCGCCGTGAACACCGCAAAGGTCACGGCAGCGGACTGGGCCAGCGCATAGCCGATGGCCGCTCCCATGAACGGCGCGGTGCAGGGCGTGGCTACCACCACGGCCAGCACGCCGGTGAAGAAGCTCCCTGTGTAGCCCTGTTTGGCGGCCAGCGAACCGCCGGCGCTGGTCAGGGTCAAGCCGATCTCGAATTGGCCGGCAAGCGAAAGACCGAGGAAGAAGAGCAAACCGGCCATCAGGGAGAGAAAGACCGGCGACTGGAACTGGAATCCCCAACCCAGCGTGGCTCCGGCAGCACGCAGCCCGAGAAGCACGGCAACCAGCGTCCAGAAGGAGACGAGAATACCGGCGGTGTAGACAAGTCCATGGGCGCGCAGCTGATGCCGCTCTTCGTTGCCGGAGTTAACCAGCGCCAGCCCCTTCAAGAACAGTACCGGAAAGACGCAGGGCATCAGGTTCAAGAGCAAGCCGCCAAGAAATGCGAGGCCGGAGGTCTGGAGCAGCTTGGTCCACGAGAGCGCTGGGGCTTCGACAGCCACCGCACCGGGCAAAGCTGCCAGCTCATACGCACGCCCGCCCGAAAGCTCCAGAACCCCCTTCAACTGAGCCGGATTGGCGGTGAGATTCGCGTCCTTCTTGAGTTCGAGAATCAGCCCCTTCGCTGTGGGAGTGGGCTTTTGCGGGGCGGGATTGTCGAGGATGTCCTGGTCTTCGGGGAAAAAGACGGCCTCTGTCTCGCGTTGCCCGGTTTCGACCGAGAGGCGGTAACCCGTGAGCGTCGGTTGGAAGACGGCTTTGCCAGTTACGGGAAACGGCTTGGGGACCCGGCCAATCAAGCGATTGTATACATTACTTTCAGGAATCAAGGGGATTATTTCTGACGGAGAAGGCCTTACTAGCCGGCTCACCTCCAATTCAGCCTTACCCGGAATGCAACTCCCGCGACAGACCAGCCAATCGACATGCGCGTGGAGGACAGCCAGACCAGGGTTTGTTGTCCGTGCCACGTTCAGCGTCGCTGGAAAGAGGACTTCCCCTTCATAGCCGTAGTCCATAAGCGGGCCAAGCGGCAGGCGCGTCGGCGCGGTGAACTGCATCGGCGTAGCAGTAATTCCGTTTGGTAACGTCCATTGAATGTGTGGAGGCTCGCCAGCATCGCCAGGGTTCTTCCAGTAGATGTGCCAGCCTGGCTCCAGCTTGAAGTACAGGCCAGCGAAGGCCAATTCTCCTCGATTCAACGCCGAGAAGGGAACCAGCAACTGGACGTGCACGTGATCCGCGTCAGCGGAGCTCGAAGCCGCCCGCGCAGGCAGCCCAGCGGCAAGCGACGGTAGAAACAGGAGAATCAAATGGGAACGGCGCATGGCGAGCAACGATGACTCCTGATCGTTGGACTCAGTCTACCGAACCATGGTCGCAGCGAGTTTTGGCTTCATTGCTGGGAGTGCGAATCCGGCCGTGCCGCGTGCCGCCGCAAGATGCAGTCGTTCTGAACACACTTGCGCCGGCGGCGCGGGCGCGGACGGCAGCTTCCTCGCGGATCGCTTCATCCTGGAGCCGCAGGTAGCTGTCTGACGGTCGGCTTGTTTTCGGCTCTTGTGAACAGGCCTTAGTTCGTTTCGAGCACCGTCAAGGCGAATTAGGCCGCGCATCGGATCCCTGCTTGACCGGGATGGCATTTTGGCAAAGGACAGCCCTCCAGAGGTGCCGGTCATCACTGAAACATCGCCCGCGTTGCGTTATGCCTTATCTCAAGCGGTTCTGCCTGGGCTGGATGAGGTTCGACTGCAAGATTAAGTGCTTTGCTTTGAATGCTTTGCCTCGACTGTCAAAGCCAGGCCGCTCCGTCAGCTAGTCCTCGCAGCGGGCTCAGGTTCGGGGAAGGCCCTTATGAAGGAAATTCACATCGCCAGCCGAAGGGATTTTCTGAAGAAGGCTGCCGGTGGCTTTGCGCTCTTGCACGCGAGCGGTGGGACGGGCTTGCTCGCAGCAGCAAAACAGGGTGCGGCGCCGGCGAAATCCAGGGTTGTCGTCGCCCACGATGCCCTGCTGCGGGGGCCGGGTACCACGGTGGATTCGCTTCGGATGCTGAGCCTGGTGGACCGTTCCGTGCAGGCGCTTTTCGACCGGGATCGTCCGCTCGAGGCCTGGAGAATGCTGGTCCGTCCGGGCGAGTCGGTGGGATTGAAGGTGAATGCTCTTGGGGGACGCGGAATATCCAGCAACCCGCAGCTCGTCGAGGCCATTTGCGAGCGCTTGCAGGAGGCTGGAGTCAGAGCCGGCGACATCGTGGTGTGGGACCGCGACACGGACGAACTGGAACGCGCTGGATTTCATGTGGCAGAGGGCGGAAACCGGGTTCAGTGCTTCGGGACCGATAGGGTTGACTACGAAGAGGATCTGGTTGAGCATGGCAGTGTTGGAAGCCGGTTGTCGAAGATTCTGACTCAACGCTCGAATGTCCTGATCAATGTCCCCGTGCTGAAAGACCATGACGGCGCCGGCGTAACCATTGCGCTGAAGAATATGTATGGCGTCGTTCATAACCCCAACAAGTACCATCCCAACGGCTGCAATCCGTACATTGCGGACTTGAACATGCTGCCGGAGATCCGGACAAGGATGCGATTGACCATATGCGATGCGACCACGGCCATGTACGACGGTGGACCGGCATACAAGCCGGAATTCAGTTGGAAATGCAATTCCCTGATTGCTTCGCAGGATCCCGTAGCGCTGGACTACACCGGCTGGCAAATCATTGAGCGCAAGCGGACCGAAATGGGATTGAAAACGCTAGAGGCGGAGGACAGAGCGCCGCGCTACATCGCGACAGCGGCCGACGCGCAGCATCGGCTGGGCACGAACGATCCCATGAGAATCTCGACTGTCTCGGTATAGCGGGGAGCATGATTGGGAGGTTCAAGATGTTCCGTGAGCTGGATGTGCAAGAGCTCGACGGTCTGGATGTTGGCGGCGGTCCAGGCCTGTGCGGGTGTTCGCTCGATCGCCGTTCGTTCCTGAAGTGCGCCGTGGTATCGGGAGCGGCTCTGGGGTTGAGCGACATGGCCCGTCCCGCCGCCGGCATTACCTCCGAGGCTGGGCAGCAAAAGCAGGATGATTCGCGATTCACCGTCGAGGCAAAGTTCTACCAGGAACTTCAGAATGGGAAGATCAAGTGCAAGCTGTGTCCGCGCGAATGTTCGGTGGGAGATCGTGAACGCGGCTACTGCGGCGTGCGCGAGAATCGCGGCGGAACCTACTACACCCTGGTACACTCGCGGGTGTGCGCGGCGCACGTCGATCCTATCGAGAAGAAGCCGCTGTTCCACTACCTGCCTGGCACGCTCGCCTTCTCGCTGGCCACGGCCGGCTGCAACGTCAACTGCAAATTCTGCCAGAACTGGGACATCTCCCAGGCGCGTCCGGAACAGATTCCCGCCGAGTACGCTCCCCCGCAACGGGTTGCCGATCTGGCCAAACAGTACGCCTGTCCGACCATTGCCTTCACCTACAGCGAGCCGGTGGTCTTCAGCGAGTTCCTGATGGATGCAGCCGATGCCGGACACGAACAAGGAATCCGCAGCGTGGTCGTGTCCAACGGCTACATGCAGGAGGAGGCTCTGAAGACGGCGTATGGAAAAATGGACGCGGTCAAGATCGATCTGAAGGCGTTTTCCGAGTCCTACTACCAGAAGGTGGTCACCGGCCAATTGAAGCCAGTGCTGGATTCCCTCGTCACGTTGCGAAAGATGGGCAAATGGACGGAGATTGTTTACCTTGTACTGCCCACTCTCAACGACAGCGAAGCCGAGTTTCAAGGCTTGGCGCAGTGGATCAAAGGCAACTTGGGCGTCGATGTGCCGCTGCACTTCACTCAATACCACCCGGAATACCTGCTGAAGAACCTGCCTATCACCCCGGTGCCCACCCTGGAACGCGCCAAGGCGATTGCCGATGCCGAGGGGCTGCACTATGTGTACATCGGCAACGTGCCGGGACATCCGGCGCAAAATACCTACTGCCCGAAGTGCAAGCACCTGCTGGTGGAACGCGTGGGGTTTACGGCGAGCCAAATGCTGATCCACAAGGATAGTTGTCCCTTTTGCCAGCACCCGATCCCTGGTGTTTGGCACACATAGGGGCAAGAGGGGGTTTGGCAAATGAATTGCAGAAACAGTTACAAGATGTATTGGCTGGCAGCTCAACTCGCAGCGATTCTTGTGATTGCGCCATTAGAGCACGCTCATCCTGCCGATCCCCAGAAGGTGAGGCAGGCTGGAGTCGCCGGCGGTTTCTATCCGGCCGACCCTGCGGCGCTCTTGGCAATGATCGACGAGATGCTGGCGCATGCATCTGGTCCGCGGATCAAAGACCCAATCCTCGCCGTGGTTGCTCCACACGCCGGTTATCAATATTCCGGCCCCGTGGCTGCCTACACATACGCGGCATTGAAAGGGCGCAAGTACTCGCGAGTGGTGGTGATTGCGCCATCGCATCACGAGGCCTTCGACTTTGCTTCTGTTTACGACGGCGACGCCTACGCGACGCCCTTGGGTAATGTTCAGGTTGACAAAGCGTTTGCAAGGCAGTTGGTCAAGATGAGCCCGGCCATGCGGCTTTCCAGCCAGGGACACGACCCCACGCCGGCAGGCGCCGAGCATGCGATCGAGGTGCAGTTGCCCTGGTTGCAGCGTGTGTTGGGTGAGTTCGAGCTTGTGCCGGTCGTCATGGGAGACCAGAGCTACGAAAGCAGCCGGGCGCTGGGTGTTGCCCTGGCGCAACTGATTCAGGGCGGCGATACGCTGATTGTGGCCAGCTCCGATCTGTCCCACTACCATCCCTACGACGAGGCTGTGAAGATCGATCGTAAGACGCTGAATGCGCTTGAGGCGTGGGACTACTTCAGCATGTCGCGCAACTTCCAGCAACGGATATGGGAAGCCTGTGGCGGCGCGCCCATCGTAGCCGCAATGATTGCTGCCGAGCGCATGGGAGCGAACCAGGCCCTGGTGCTCAAGTATGCAAATTCCGGCGACGTTACCGGCGATCGCTCCGGGGTGGTCGGGTACAGTGCGGACGTCTTTGTGAAAGCTCAAGGCGCAAAGGCAGTGGAAACGCCGTTCTCGCTGAATGAACAGGAGAAGAGCGAGCTGCTTGCTTTGGCGCGCAAGTCGGTCGAGTATGTGGTTGAAAAGGACGAACTGTATGTGCCGCCCCCGAGCCCGAGCGCAACGCTGAACCAGGAGCGCGGCGCCTTTACTACTCTGCGCAAGGACGGAGCGCTTCGCGGATGCATCGGCTACACCTCGGCCATCAGGCCGCTCTACATGACGGTGCGAGACACGGCCACGCACGCCGCTCTGCACGATCCACGATTCCAGCCGGTGACCCCTCCGGAGTTGCCCAAGCTCGAATACGAGATATCCGTGCTGTCGCCCCTGCGGCGCGCCGTGAACATCCAGCAAATCGAAGTCGGCCGGCACGGTTTGCTCATGAAGAACGGCGCCAATGAAGGCCTCCTGCTTCCCCAGGTTCCCGTGGATCAAAAATGGGATCGAGAGAAATTCTTGGAAGAGACCTGCGCCAAGGCTGGCATGGATTCAGAGTGCTGGAAGGACGAGAATACCGATATCTTCCTGTTTACCGCCGTGGTATTCGCCGAGCACAGGCCGCAAGCGTTCATGCTCCAGACCTCTTCGCACCCAGGCTTACTCGCGTGGCAAGCAGCGCCGGCGCCAGGTTTATCGCCGCACTGAGCCATGCTGTTTTCCAGAATCCGAACACTGGGATGAGATAAGTGCTCACTAATAGCGCTCCCGCGCATCCGCCTAGTAGATCGATGGCATAGAGCGTACCCAGTCTTGTTTGGCCGCTGTTGTCATGAAGGCATATCTCCGTCGCTATCGGGAATTGATAACCTCCCAGCATTCCCGAGAGAGCAGCCAAAGCGGGAGAAACACACTGCGACGCCAACCACGTTGGCGCCATCCCGGATATCTTCGCCAGAAAGCTAAACCCAAATATCAGCGCAGGGGCAGATAGGGCGAGCAGGAACTGGTTGGTTGCAATGGCGCCGTAAGGTGGTCGATCGCTGAGACCGGCGCGGCGGATGCCCAGCCAGCTTCCAAAGGCGACCCCAGCCATGCACATGCCAATGAGAATCGTAAGCTGATGGTACACGTAGCCGTAGATGGACTGGAACGCCAGCAGCAGGAGAATCTGCAGGGTGATCAGGGTGAAGCCGGTTGCAGCCATGCAGCACGCTGCCGCGGAGCGTGCATGTTTCTCGCGAGTGCCCGCAAACGCCGGAATTGCCGCCGCAAATGGCAAGACGATCAGGGTCGCATCCATGAGGTCGGTGAAGCGGATGTGCGCCGCCGCGCGAAACCAGTTGGAATAGCCCGACTTGAACTGCGTGCTCCATGACACCATGTCGAAGTAATAGGCGATCGGCTCGAAATCGCGATTCACCGGTGTAGAAGCCAACGGTCGCAGTTGCTCCCGAATCTGCGCCATGCGATCCGGCATCATGCGGAAAGGAATGAAGTATTCCCGAACATACTGTGTCTTCAAGTTTCGTTCCCGCAACCTCGAAATCAATCTTTGGGGGTTGTCGGTCAGAACATTGGGCTGGGTATCGCCGAAGAAATGGATGGTCTCGCCTGGGATGATAACGACGGAGGGAAAAACTTCCTCGAGAGTGCGCCGGATGCAGCGCAGGAACTCCGCGAGATCGGGGCTGATTGTTTCCTCCGACGAACGCAGTTCGAGGGCGAGCAGTCCGCCTGGCGCGAGATGATCGCGAGCCGAACGGAAGAATTCGGCGGTGTAGAACCGGTTCAATTGTGCAGTCAGCGGGTCGGGGACATTCAGAACGATCACATCGAATGAGTCCCCAGTCGTCCTCAGATAGTACCGGCCATCGGCGTAGTGCGCGTGTACCCGGGGGTCCGAGACCCAAGCAGCGGACTGCGCGGGAAAGAACCGCCGCGCCATGTCGATGAGAGCGGGGTCTAGTTCGACGTAGTCGATCCGCTCGACCGTCGGATGCTCGAGCGCCTGGGCGATCGCGCCGTTGACGGCGCCCCCGATCAGCAGGACATGCCGCGGCGCCGGATGCTCCAACAAAGCGTAATGAACAGCTTCCTCGGCGGCGCCCTCGTCCGGTGCAGTGGCAAGAATCACGCCGTTGTCGTAAATGCTTCGAATGTTGCCGGTTTCTGTGACCGTCAAGTTACCGTAAATGGAGTCGCGCCATCCTACCAGGTGGAAGTCCCGCCACAGGCGTGTCTGCGCGGACCTGTCCAACGAGGGCACAACGAATATAACTAGAGGGATAGCAAGAAGCGCCGCTGTAACAGTCATGGCTGCAAGCTGCTTGCGGCCCATCCGGAACGACAGGACTGCTGCCATGCATAGGTTGAGGATGCCCACGATGGCCGCAATTTGAAAGGGCTCAAGAAAGCGCAGCAACACGATGCTGGCTACAATCCCTCCAAATCCGGAACCAACGGCCTCCAGCATGTATGCCGAGCCGGAAGCAAGGCGAGAAGACACGCCGCACTCCTGTTCGTACATCCGCGCCCCAACCACGAAAAGCGCCCCTGAGACAACGCAAAACAGGCTCAGACATGCCAGAGATGTGAGGATCATCGGTACCGGACCAACCAACTCGCCCGGTACTGTCTGAAAGATCGATTTGGAGGCTAGCAATGCCCATAGGGTCGGCAGCAGGCTAACCGCGAGCAGGCATTCGAGCGCGGCGACTGCCCGGCGTGCGTTGTTTCCGCCCAGCGCAAAACTGCTACTCAGGGTGCTCCCGGCAGCCGTCCAGAAGAGCCAGGTGGCTAACAGAATTCCCAGTGACATTTCGTTGCCGTTGAAGACGACGATCAGCTCACGCATGAGAACGATCTGTCCGATGACCGCGCTAAATCCTATCAGCGTCAAAGACGCTATTAACGCGGAACTCGGCTTTTGCGCACCCTGCATAGCGACGGACCGGATAGCTGCTTTACCAGAACGGAATTAAAATCCTGTTGTCGTTGAAAAGCAAGAGCTCTGGCTCGCCGGAATAGCGATTAACTGGCGAATCAAGCAGATGAATGGCTGCGCATCGCCAAAACATCGACCCGCCTCCGAATCAAGAAAATGAGAGGTGCGGTTCTCCTGGGTTGAAGCCGCGCAAAACCGGTTTCAAGTTTCGCTTGCCGGGGCTTGCGCTTGGGAGCGAATCAGTTCCCGGGCAGGACTTGCGCCCGCTGTGGACCAGAGCCTTTCACGGCGCGGGACACAGTAGTACTAGAGAGCGTCCTTGAGCACGGCGAGGCCGGCGCGCGAGACCTCCACATCTTCCTCGGACTTGCCGCCGCTGAAGGCTACGACGATGTAGCCGGATTTAACCTTTGCGATGACGCCGCCCTGCCAGCAGAATTCGCCGGTCATGGGCGGGCGCTTGGCGGTTCCGCTGTCCTGAAGCGTGTCGGCCATCTCGGCTGACTTGGCGTAGGCAATGCCAAGGAAGTTAGCGCCCTTGTTGTCTCCCGAGGCGGGGTCCTTTATGCGGCCGACCACCGCCATTTTGGAAGTCCAGCCCTGAACGGTGTCGCCCTGGGCGTAGGAGACGACCGCGACTCCGGTGATCCTGAGTTCGGCGGCGCGGGCTTTCATGGCGGCCAGGGCGGCGTTGGCCAAGGCGTCGAGCTTCTTGGCACTGAGGGGTTTGGGGGTTGCCGCAGGGGCGGGCGCCTCACCCGCGGCGAGGGTGAGGACGAGCAGCATTCCAATTGCGAGCAAGCGTCTCATCATTCGGTTTCCTTTCCGGTTGGCGGCTTCCTCGGCTTCATGCGCACCGATTCGCCAAGGGGAATTCTACTCTGGCATGACTCGCAGGTCCGGCGACCGGTGAGGAAGGCCGTATCGGCGAAACGGCCGAAGAGATCAGCGGGCCGCCGATGGACGGTAGATGAGGCCGATGACGATGCCGACGACCAGCCATTGGACGAAATAGGCTGCGGCTTGCTCGACGGTCAGTTTCAGCCCGATGTTGAGGTTGACAAAGTTGTGCAGGACAAACGAGCAGACGACGAAGAGGCCGATGAGGGCGCCGAATTGGGCGCCTTGGGCAAAGCCGAAGCCGCCGTGGCAGGCCAGCGCGTAGAGCAGGGCGAGCACGACGATGGACACGAATATGGAGGCCATGGCGACAGGCATATGGCTCATCTGGCCGTCGTGGTCGCGGTAGACGGCGGGGTATTTGAGAAACTCGGCCTTCAGAGAGGGGATGAGGACGAAGCCGAGACCGCCGACGACAAAGTAGGCTACAAAACCGCCGAGGGCTGCGAGGACGATGCGCAGGATGTTCATGGACGCTCCTTTTCGAATCGGGTCGGCATGCAATTCTTCGATTTCGCGAGAGGTTTGCGAGGCGCAGGATTATGTGGCCTGTGGGCTCTGGAGCTGGCGGCTAACGGTCTCGAGGTAGGTCTTGATCTCGGCGATGACGGCGGAGAGGTTGGGGACGACGAAGCGGGATTCGGCCAGCTTGAGGATTTCGTCCGCTTCGGCCTTCTTGCCGCGGAGGATGGCTTTGGCGGCGGCGGTGGTGAGGGCGGTGCGCAGAATGCGGCCGTGCTCCTGCTCGGCGACGGCATTGTGCAGGGCGAGGGTGAGGGCCAGAGCCATGGATTGAAGGGCAGCGGCCTGGAGGGCATTCCGCTCGGCGTCCGAGAGGCGGGCGGCGAGGCCGTTGGAGAAGGCTTGGATCAGATCTTCGGCGGGGCTGGATTCGCCGGACGAGTGGGAATCTTGGGGGGGAAAGCCGTCTGCCATGAGTGCTCCTTCATTTTCCTGTGAGTATTTCCGTGGCGGCTACGCCGGTGGCGGCGGTATCGAGCGAATAGAGCGTGGAGACGCCCATGGTGGTGGCTGCCTGCGCGGTGACGTAGCTTTGCTGCTGGGCGTTGGTGGCGTTGTGGGCGGCGTTGCCGAGCGCCTGGGCGGTTGCCTGGTAGAGGTTGCCCAGGGCGATGGCCGGGGAATCGGCCAGGACTTTGGTGTTGACTTGGGTGATTGAATCGGTGATTTGGGGATCGATCTCGGTGGGGGATGGCATGGGATGGTTCTCCTTGGCGGGTTGCAGTTGGGCTAGGACTCCGATTGCGGGGCGGGGAATCCGGGCTCGTCGGCCAGGAGCTCGGTGACGCACATGGTGGTGACGGCCTGGGCGAGGATGTGGAGCTGCTGCTGGGCGGCGGTAGCGTTGTGGGCGGCGTTGGCGATGGCCTGCGCGACGGCCACGGAGAGAAAGGCGGTGGACAGGGCCGGCGCCTGCGCGGTGAGAGACTGCGAGATTTGGGTGGCTGCGCCGGCGATCTGACTGTTGACTGCTGTGGGGTATGCCATGGTTGTCTCCTGCCCGGTTGGGGATGGGAAGCGGGTTAGGTTGAACGCAGGCGAGGTGGACCTCGCCGGCATGCCATCGAAATGGGTGAAAGCGGGAAGGGGAAGCGTCGGCAATTTGAGGGTGAAGCTGTTCGCCGGTGCGAACGGAGGTATCTTCTCACCACCCAAGGGGGTATGGCAAGGGGGTGATGAGTTATCGACTGTGGACGCGTTCCCGGATGCCGGAGCTTGATGCTACCCCTCTTCCATTCGGTCAGGATAGTCTTGAAGGCAACGTGATTCGAGATGACAAACAGTCCGGCGCTCCGCGGCTTAGCTCTTTGGGTGCTCCACACTCCCAGCCTTCGGAGAAGAGTATTACGGACCTGACGCCGTTCATGCGGCAGTGGACGGCGGCGAAGCGGGAGAATCCGGATGCTCTGCTGTTTTTCAGGATGGGGGATTTTTATGAGCTTTTCTACGACGATGCGGTGACGGTGAGCCGGGAGTTGCAGTTGACGCTGACGGCGCGGGACCGGGAGCGGAATCAACCGATGTGCGGGGTTCCCTATCACGCGGTGGAGCAGTACCTGACGCGTTTGCTGCGCAAGGGATACCGCATCGCCATCTGCGACCAGATGGAGGACCCCAAGCTCACGAAGAAAATTGTGCGGCGGGAGGTGACCCGGGTGCTGACGCCGGGCACGGCGCTCGACGCCACGCTGGGGCAGGAGCAGAACAACTTTCTGGCGGCGCTGTTTGAGATGGGGGTTTCCCCAAGGATTGGGTCCGGGGCTAAAGCCAAAGATGATTCATCGGGCGTATTACGGGGGTTAAAACCCCCGTCTCCCTCCGTGTCCGGATCGATCGCGGCTAACCAAGCTCATGGGGATTCCAGGTCATCCGCGGCTGCTGGGGAGACGGTCTGCGGGGTGGCGCTGCTGGATGTTTCGACGGGGGAGTTCAGGACGGCGGAGTTCATGGGCGGGAACGCGCGGCAGTTGGCGGTGGGCTCGATCTTAATGGCGGGGCCGAGCGAGGTGCTGCTGGCGGCAAGCGCGGAGTTGCCGGCGCAACTGGAACGGATTGCGGCGCGGACGCGGGTGGAGGACTGGGTATGGACGCGGGAGTTTGCGACGCCTCTTCTGGCCCGGCAGTTGAATGTGCGGTCGTTGGAGGGGTTTGGGCTGGTGGGGCATGAGGCGGCGGCAATTGCGGCCGGGGCGGTGCTGCACTACGTGCGGACGACGCAGAAGAACGAGGCGCTGCACGTGGATTCGCTGCGCTTTGAGGAGCACTCGACGGCTCTGGAACTGGACCAGGTGACGGTGCGGAATCTCGAACTGGTGGAGCCTTTGTTCCTGGGGCAGGACAGCCGGGCGACGCTGTTTCATACGCTGGATGCGTGCCTGACGCCGATGGGCAAGCGGTTGCTCAAAAGTACGATTCTGCGGCCTTTGTTGGATGCCGGGGCGCTGGAGGCTCGCTATGAAGCAGTGGGCGAGGCGCACGGAGACCTGGTGAAGCGGGAGGAGATTCGCAGGGCTTTTGCTGGGCTTCTGGATTTAGAGCGGCTGCTGGCGCGGTTAAGCCTGGATTCGGCGGGGCCGCGGGATGTGCGGGCTTTGGCGGCGAGTTTGGGCAGGCTGCCGGGATTGAAAACGGCGCTCGAAGCAATGCAGGCGGCGCATTGGCGGGAGGTCGCCGGAAGGCTGGACCCGCCTGAAGATATCACGGCGCGGATTTGCGCGACGCTGGTGGCCGAACCGCCGCTGACCATGGCGGATGGGGGCGCGATTGCGCCGGGAGTGGATGCGGAGCTGGATGAGTTGCGCGCGATTTCCGGTACGGGGCGACAGGCAATTGCGGCCATCGAGGAACGGGAGCGAGTCAGGACCGGGATAGGTTCGCTGAAGGTGCGGTATAACTCGGTGTTTGGGTATTACATCGAGATAACTAAAGCTAACTTGCAGCTTGCGCCGGCCGATTACGAGCGGAAACAGACTCTTGTGAATGCGGAGCGGTTTACGACGCCGGAACTGAAGGAATACGAGCGCAAGATTCTGACGGCGCACGAGCGGTCGATCGAGATTGAGAAGCGGATTTTTTCGGACCTTCGGACGAGCGTGTTGGAGTGCGCGGGGAGGATACGGCGCTCGTCGTCGGCGGTGGCCGAGGCGGACCTAGTGGCAAACTTTGCGCATCTGGCGGCGCTCAGGCGCTATGCGCGCCCGGCGATTGCAGAGGAGCCGGTGATCGAGGCTGTGGCCGGGCGGCATCCGGTGATCGAACAGTGGCTGGAGGAGACCCGGGAGGGACGGTTCATCGCCAACGATCTCTATTTGAACGCATCCGGCCTGAATGAGAACGACGGGGGGCCGAGCCTGCTGCTGATTACGGGGCCGAACATGGGCGGCAAGAGCACCTATCTGCGGCAGGCGGCGATGCTGGTGCTGATGGCGCAGATGGGGAGCTTTGTGCCGGCGGAGAGTTTGCGGTTTGGCCTTGTCGATCGAATTTACACGCGCATCGGGGCGAGCGACAACGTGGCGCGGGGCCGCTCGACCTTCATGGTGGAGATGACGGAGACGGCGACGATTTTGAACACGGCCACCAGGCGGTCGCTGATCCTGCTGGATGAGATGGGACGAGGGACGGCGACCTTCGACGGATTGAGCCTGGCGTGGGCGACGGTGGAGTATCTGCACGCGGAGACCGGGGCGCGGACGCTGTTTGCAACGCACTATCATGAACTGACCATGCTGGCGGAGAAGCTGCCGCGGGTGAGGAATCTGCGCGTGGGGGTGAAAGAGGCGGCAGGCGGAATCGTGTTCTTGCATCACATCGAGCCGGGCGCGGCGAGCAAGAGTTATGGGATTGAGGTGGCTCGGCTGGCGGGACTGCCAGCGGTGGTGATCGAGCGGGCGCGGCGCATCCTGCGGCAGCATGAGAAACAGGAGCGGCAGAGCGTGCAGGTGGAGACGGCCGAGCCGGTGCAGTTGACCATCTTTACGCCGCTCTCGCAGCGGATTGTGGATCGGATTGAGGCTACGGATGTGAACTCGCTGACGCCTTTGCAGGCGCTGAATCTGCTTGAGGAACTTCAAACCGAGTTGAAGGAGAAAGGATGACCGCCAACTTGCGGCAAGCGGCGGGGAGTTTGCTGGTGGTGGGGCTGGAGGGCAGCGAGCTTACCAATCTCGAACGCGCTTGGCTAAAGCTGGTGCGGCCGGCGGGGGTCATTCTATTCAGGCGCAACATTGCCGATGCTCGGCAAACGCGGGCGTTGCTCGACGAGGCTACCGGACTGTGCGCGGCGCACAGTTTTCGCTGCGCGGACGTGGAGGGAGGCACCGTTAACCGGCTGCGGGATGCGCTGGCGCCGATGCCTTCGGCGCGGGCCGTGGCGCTGGCGGCGCGGCACACGGGAAGGCATGGGTTGATTCGGGAACAGGGTGAGTTGGTGGCGCGGGAGGTGAAGGCCTTCGGTTTAAATACGACGCTGGCTCCCGTGCTGGATCTGGCATTACCGGCGTCGGCGGGGGTGATGGGGACGCGGGTTGCGGCGGAGACGGCGGAGGGCGTGGTCAGGTATGCGCGGGGGTTTCTGGCGGGGCTGGCGGCGCACGGCGTGGTGGGCTGCGGCAAGCATTTCCCTGGCCTGGGCGGCGGAACGCGCGACTCGCACCTGGAAACTCCGGCGATCCGGCGCAGCGGCCGCGAACTGTGGCGGAGGGACCTGGTTCCCTATCGCGAGCTGCGCAACGAACTGCCGATGATCATGGTGAATCACGCTGCCTATCCCGATACGCCGGGCAAGAATCGACCGGCGAGCGCATCGCCTTACTGGATTACGACCGTGCTGCGCAAGCGAATTGGGTATTGGGGCATCATCTTCTCCGACGATATGGAGATGGGCGGAATTCTCAACTTCCTTCCCATGGAAGAGGCTGCGATTGCGGCGATTCGCGCGGGGATGGATTTGCTGGAAGTCTGCCACAGCCCGGAGCTGATTCTGCGCGCGTACGAGGCGCTGATCGCCGAAGGAGAGCGCTCCGCGGCGTTTCGGAAGCTGATGATGGGGCGCGCCGGGCAGACGGGGAGGCAACGGGCAAGGCTTTTTGCGGGCGGGGATTCGCGGGCGCTGACGGCCGGGCAGTTCGAGGCGTTGCGCAAACGCATTGTGGAGTTTAACCGGAAGGTCACGGCCGCACAACCGGTGGCGGGGTCCCAAATCGCATGAGCGCGAATACCATGATCGTGGCCGGCGTCATGAGCGGCACCTCGGCCGATGGGATCGATGTGGCCGTGGCGCGAATTGCGGCAGGCAAGCTGCGACCGAGATTGACGCTGGTGGCGCACCAGGGCTTCCGGTTTCCGGCGGCTCTGCGGCGGGCGGTGCTGGCGGCGATGAATGCAGCTTCGACCTCGACGGCAGAACTGGCGCGGCTGAACTGGCGGCTGGGGCTGGCTTTTGCGGAGGCCGTCGAAACTACAATCAACCGGCACAACGTGAAGCTGGACCTGGTGGGGTGCCATGGGCAGACGCTCTATCATCAGCCGCGCGCGGCAAGCTATGCGAGGCGCAGTTTTGCCTGCACCTGGCAGGCGGGAGAAGCGCAGGCGATTGCCGCTCGGTTGCGTGTTCCGGTGGTGTCGAATTTCCGGCCCGCGGACATGCTCGCGGGCGGACAAGGCGCGCCCCTGGTTCCGCTGCTGGATTACGTGCTCTTTGCCGACGCGCAACGCGGACGAGTCTTGCAGAATATCGGCGGCATCGCCAATTTGACTGCGATTGCGGCTGGGGCCGGGGCCGATGAGGTGGTCGCGTTCGACACCGGGCCGGGCAATATGGTGATGGATGCGCTGGCGCAGACACTGTTTGGGAAGGCGTACGACCGGAATGGAGCGATTGCGGCGGAGGGGAAAGTGCTCGAGCCGGTGCTGAAGGCAGCGTTGCGCAATCCCTACCTTCGGCTCAAGCCTCCGCGCACCGCCGGACGGGAGCAGTTTGGGCAGGCTTACGCCGCGGAGTTCCTGGTCGTGTGCAGGAGGTTTAGCAGCAGGCCCGAAGACGCGCTGGCGACGGCGACGGCACTGACCGCAGAGACGATTGCGCGGAGCTACCGGCGGTTTGCGTGGCCGAGGATGAAGGGCGGGGCGGTGGACTACATCGTCTCCGGCGGGGGAGCGCGCAACCACACGCTGATGGCCATGCTGGCGCAGCGGCTGGAACCGATGGGCTGCGCACTGGCCGCGAGCGAGGAGTTCGGGCTGCCCGCCCAAGCCAAGGAGGCCGCGGCCTTTGCGCTGCTGGCGTGGATGACCTGGCATCATCGGCCAGGAAATGTGCCGGCGGCGACTGGGGCAAAGCGGGCTGCGATTCTGGGCCAGGTGACGTATGCTTAGGCGGCCTGCTCACCGGGGAAACAAGGCCTTGAGCTCTGCGCTTTCCCACCCTTGCGACAGAAAAATGCCGCAAGGATGGGGCGCGGGGCTTTTCTTTGCTGCAATGGCTGTGCTGTTGGCGATGGCGGGTTGCCGATCGTCGCCAAGGGATGCGGCTACGCTGGTGTTTCTGATCGAGAGCAGCCCGGCGAACCTCGACCCGCGCATCGGCACGGATAGTCAGTCGGAACACATCGACGAGCTGCTGTTCGACGGGCTGGTGGCCCGCGATGCCAGTTTCCACTTCACCCCGGCATTGGCGGAGCGATGGGAGCAGCCCGACCCGCTGACGCTGGTCTTTCATCTGCGCGACGGAGTGCGCTTCAGCGACGGGCGCGCGCTGACCTCTCGCGATGTGAAGTGGACGATCGAGTCCATGACCTCAGGGAAGGCGATCTCGCCCAAGGCAGCGGCCTACGCCGCGGTAAGCACGGTGGAAACTCCCGACCAACGAACCGTGGTTCTGCATTTGAAGCACGCCGATAACTTTCTCCTCACCAACCTCTCGACGGGCGCCATGGGCGTGGTTCCGGAGGGCAGCGGACGGGAGTTCTGGCTGCATCCGGTGGGTACCGGGCCGTTTCGGTTCGTGAGCCAGCAGATGGATCAAGACGTGGTTGTCGAGCGCAACTCGCTGAGTTGGTCGGCCGCGCCCCGGATCGAGCGGGTGCGATTCGCCGTAACGCCCGACGCCATCACGCGGTCGTTAGAGCTGGAAAAGGGCTCGGCCGACGTGGCTATCAATTCCATTCCCATCGATTCGCTGCCGGCGTTCGCGGCGCGCCCCCTTTTACGGATCGAGGAGACCGGGGGCACGGAGATTCAATATCTCGGTTTCAACCTCCGCGATCCGCTCCTCGAGGACGCGCGGGTGCGCCAGGCCATTGCCTGCGCCATCGATCGGGATCTCATTATCAAGACGCTTCTCGGCGCTCATGCCCAGCCCGCAGTGAGCCTGCTGCCAACCGGCCATTGGGCGTGGACCGGCGATGTTGCGCGCTACGACTACGATCCGGAGCGGGCGCGGCAACTGCTGGATAAGGCCGGCTACAGACCGGGAAGGGACGGGGTGCGGCTTCATCTGACGATGAAGACCTCGAACGACGAAGGGGCGCGGCTGCTGGCAGCGGTATTGCAGCAACAACTGGCGCGGGTGGGGATTTCGCTGGAGCTGCGCAGCTACGAGTTCGCAACCTTCTACTCCGATGTGACGCGCGGGGCGTTTCAGATGGTTTCTCTTCGTTGGGTGGGCGGCAACGAGCAGCCGGATATCTTCACGTATGCATTCTCGACGGCGAACTTTTCTCCGAACGGGGCCAACCGCAGCCATTATTCGAATGCGCGGCTGGATTGGCTGCTGGACGATGCGTCGCAAAGCGAAGATACGGCGCGCCGGCGCGCGGACTACGTCGAGGCGCAGCAGATTCTGGCCCGCGATTTGCCGGCGGTCAATCTCTGGTACCGGGATACGGTGGTGGTGCACAACCGCCGCCTGACTCATGTGGCCGCTACGCCGTCGGGGAGCTTCAGCTTTTTGAAGTCGGCGGAAGTGGAGAATCGTTAATTCGGTCCGCTCGGAGTGGCGCGGATTTCATCGTTGCCACAAAAACATCGACGCGGCGCCAGTCTTTCCCAATCGTCAGGCGTCACAATCTGGACTCGCCCGGTTGGGTAAACTTTAAGGGACGACGAACGACTCCGGAGCACCCTTGCACACCTCCACTGAAGAACGCATCATCCGGCCAGCCAAGAATATCTGCGGAAGCCTGCGCCTTCCCGGCGACAAGTCGATCAGCCATCGCTATGCGATGCTCGGGGCTTTCGCCGAGGGGAGATCCCGATTCACCAACTTCTCCACGGGAGCCGATTGCGCCTCGACGCTAGGGTGCATGGAGGCGCTCGGCGCCCAGGTCCACAAAACCAGCGAGGGCTCGGTCGAGATTACGGGCGTGGGCGGCCGCGTGACCCCGGCCGGCCATGCGCTCGACTGCGGCAACTCCGGCTCGACGATGCGCATGCTCTCCGGGTTGCTCGCGCCGCAAGAGGGGCGATTTACGCTGGTGGGCGACGAATCGCTGTCGCGCCGGCCGATGGAGCGCATCCGCAAACCGTTGGATCTGATGGGTGCCCGGCTAAGGCTTACCGACGGGCATGCCCCGCTCTACCTCGATGGCGGCACGCTGCGGCCGATCGACTATACGACCCCGGTACCCAGCGCCCAGGTGAAGACCTGCGTGCTGCTGGCCGGATTGCAGACCAAGGGAACGACCACGGTGCGGGAGGCTGTGCGCACGCGCGACCACAGCGAACTGGCCTTGCGGGCGCTTGGAGCAACGTTGACCCGGACCGTGGACTCTGTCTGGATAAGCGGACCGCAAAGCCTGCGCGCGATCGACGCCGCAGTGCCGGGCGACATCTCTTCGGCAGCCTTCTTTCTGTGCGCCGCGGCTCTGTTTCCCGGCTCCGGCCTGGTGCTGGACTCGCTGGGATTGAATCCCACGCGCGCCACCCTGCTCGACGTGCTCACAGCGCTGGGGGCCCGCATCCGCGTGCTGAACCTGGAAGAGAAGAATGCGGAGCTGGTGGGCACGGTGCAAGTGTCCGCGCCGCCGCAAGGGCTGGGATCGACGGAGATCGGCGGGGCCCTCGCCGCACAGCTTATCGACGAGCTACCGGTACTGGCGGCGATTGCGCCCTACACCAGCGGCGGCATCCGCATCCGCGACGCCAAGGAATTGAGAGTGAAGGAGTCCGACCGCATTGAACTCGTGGTAAGGAATCTGCGCGCCATGGGCGCCGAGGTCGCCGAATTCGAGGACGGCCTGGACGTGCCTGGCGGCCAAAGCCTGCACGGCGCGGTCATCGATTCAGGGAGCGATCACCGCATCGCCATGGCCTTCAGCGTGGCGGCGCTGCGGGCCGAAGGCGAGACGGTGATTCAGGGCGCGGAATCGGCAGCGATCAGCTTCCCGGAGTTCTTCGATCTTATGGATACAGTTGCGGAGCGGTAGGGGCCGTCCCAGGTCTCAGAAGCGAGACCTGGGGCACCCATTGTTCTTGATGGACTGTTGAGAAACCCTTAACGCGCGACGGGTGGAGCGGTTGAAGGCTCGTTGCCCGGTTGGGCAGGCTGCACTCCGGGCATAATGGGGGTCGACCTCACATCGCCTGTGGCAGCCTCATTGAGGTTGATGCCGTAGTGCTGCAACGTGGAGGCCAGGGTTTGGTAGAGGCCGGCGCGATCGTTGGCATAGGCTGCATTGGCTGCGATCAGGGCGTTTTCCGCGGTGGCCAGATTGCGCTGCTGGAGCAGCACGTTGGCGGTGGTGGAGGCGCCGAGACGCAGCTTCTTGATCTCGGCATCGCGGCTCTGCTGGTTGTAATCCCTGGCCGCAATCGCCGCCTGGACCTGGGCGCGATCATTCGTCAATGCAAACTGCGCATTCACAACCTGCATGCGGATCTGGGTGTAGAGCTGCTCAAGGCGGAGTTCGGACTGGCGGTATTCGAGGAGCGACCGCGCCTGGTCAGCCTGAGCGGTGCGATTGCGAATGGGAATCTGGAGGGTGAAGCCGACTCCCTTGTCAGGGGCGGTGCCGTTGCTCAGATCCTGAAGCACGCCACCAAAGCCGCTAGGCGCCTGGTTGCCCTGCACGACGCAGGAGATGCCGCCGAAACTGCAATTCGGATTCACCGCGCCGCCAATCACGCTGGCCCCGTAGTAGCCGTAGGCATCCAGCGTTGGCAGAAGGGCGTTACGCGCGCCACGCAACGTGATCTCGTTGTTCTTCAACTGCAGCACTGCCTGTTCGAGTTCCGGCCTCTGCTGAAAGGCTTCTTGCACGAGAGCCTCGACCGGCTGCTTCTCCTCGGGAATTTCTTCGATGCTCACCCGGTCAGTCGGTACGACAGCCGCGGCCACCAGCGCAGGATCGTTGAGATTGCGGGCAATGGCCTGCTTGATGATCTGCTGCTGATAGTTCAAGTTGCTCTGCGAACTGATGAGCGCCTGCTTGTCAGTGGCATTCGTCGACTCAACGTTGACCACGTCCAAGGGGGCCACTGTGCCGATTTCCAGTTCTTTTTTATAGTCGCCGACCAGTTTGGTGCTCTGGTCCAGGGCGCGTTCCTTGGCCTGGACGTCTTCGTAAGCGCTGACCAGGCCCCAATAGATGCTTTCCACCTGGTGGACCGTGTAGAGGATTTGCTGGCGAAACGAGGAGTCGGTGATGCGGCGGTCGTTAATGGCCTGGTAGATGAAGCGCTTGTTGACCCAGATGCCGGCGCCTTGGAGCAGATGCTGCGTAACAGTCGCCGTGAACTTCGAGGTGACCTCAGGAGTGTAACTGGCAAGAGGGTTGGTTGTGGCGTTGCGGCTGTTGTTCCAGAGCACCGTCAACGCGGTTCCTGGGGTAAAGCCCTGGGTGTAGTTGAAGTTGTATGTCCCGGTATTCGTCTGGGATGCCGGGCTGAAGAGGCTGGTCTGCTGCGATTTGTTCCAATCGAACTGGAGAGCTGCCGTAAGGCTCGGGTCCAGGTTCTCTGGCAGGGGTCCTGCGCCGGAGGTTCCAAGCACCAGACCGGAATTGCCCGAAGCCGCGCCGCCGGCGCCGCCTGTGGTGCCGCCCGGCCCACCGCCAGAGGACAGAGTCGAAGAAGCTCCACCCTGGGTGCCGGTGACAACGCCTGTGTTGACCCCGCGCAACAACGATCCTGCGCGCGCGCGCAGCAGATCGGTGTCCGCTATGTCAAGGTTGAAGCGGGCAATGGCGATGTCGTAGTTGTTTTCCAGGGCCAGCGCGATGGCATCGGAGAGGCTCAGGTAAATCTTGCCCTCCTTCACAAGGTCACCGAGCCGTACTGAGTTGACAAAGCTGGCTTTGGCGACGGATGTCGGCCGGTAGGCGTTGATAGGGTTGCCCAGAAGACGTCCGGCAGGCTGCGAAAAATCGCGCTGCGACGGGCGCAGATTCAAGGGCTCGGCGAGCACGGGGGCCGGAGCCGTCGGCAGATCGGAGGCTGCCTTGTCCGGAGCGGCAGCTGCCGCGCCGATCTGCTGGGCAAACCCCGAAGGCACGGTTGAAGCCAAAGTAAGCATGACTGCGGCCAGGGAACGCAGCCGATTGCCCGCCTGTCCGCGCCTGGCCTGCGCGCCAAGGCCGCGCACGGTCTTTTCTTGCCGCTCAAACACACATGTACCGTACAAATGCATGGTTCCTCTCCACGGATTGCTGAGGCATGTGGGGTGCCGTTATTCAAGACGCCCAGCGAAGCTCTCCGGACGCAAAATTGTGACTCGCCGAGGCGATACTCGCTTGCCGCCCGGCCCATCGCAGGCTCCAGGGCTCTTCTGGCAATACGCGCGGGGCTCCCGGTTCGTTCCCGGCCATCCAATCTCCACGCTGCGGGGCGGCTCGGCCGCAATTCCATGCAGAAAGCTGAGTATATCCCACCGGCTCCCCCGGTTCTTGCCCGAGCCGCTGTCGAGTAACCTGTTAAGCAGACAAATACCAGTGATCGATTTGACCCAACCCAAGCCGAAATTGCAAACCTGGAAGGTCACTTTGGCCTACGACGGGACGGATTTTCGCGGCTGGCAGCTACAGCCGGGAGAACCCACCATCCAGGGAGAGCTGCAAAACGCCCTGGGCCGCGTTACGGGCGAATTTCCATTACCCCAAGGCTCGGGACGGACCGACGCCGGCGTTCATGCCCTGGGCCAGGTGGCCAGCTTTTTGTTAGAGGCTCCTATTCCGGCTGAGAACCTGCGCCGCGCCCTCAATCGGACGCTCCCCCCTTCCATACGAATTCTGGAGGCGAGGACCGTTCCAAATACATTTCATGCCCGCCATTCGGCGGTGGCGAAGACCTACGAATACCGGGTTTTTCGCGAGGCGATCTGCCCACCGTTCCTGGCCCGCTACGTTCTGGCTTTCCCCTGGCCAATGGACGTGGAAGCCCTGCAAAAGTCAGCCAGGCTCTTTGAGGGCGAACACGACTTTCTGAGCTTCGCCGCCACCGATCCGGATTTGCGCAGCCGCGCTTCGGGTTCAAGGTTGGAGACGGACCAGGAGGCAAATGCGCCCGCGGAGTTGCCGGAGGGCGCGGTCCGGACTATCTTCTCCTCAACGTGGGAGCGGCGGCCGGGCGGGGCTGGCGAGCTTCTGGTTTACCGGGTCCGGGGCAATGGCTTTCTGCACCACATGGTGCGCAACTTGGTGGGAACGATGCTGGACGTGGGACGCGGGAAGCTGAAACTGGCGGAGATTCCCGGGATTATTGCCGCGCGGAGACGCTCGGCTGCCGGGCCAACGGCCCCCGCGCACGGACTGTTTCTGCATTCGCTGGAGTACGGCGATTGGGATCAGCCTTGAGGATCTCGGGCAATGGGGCAGCTTCCGAGCATTCGCCCCGACTGGAATCCGATCGCCGCTGCACACAACGAGCCGCAAGGGAGGATGCGACAGGTCCTACCGATCCGCTCCGCCAGCTCCGTTCTGGTCGCCCTTGGCATAACCGCTGTCCCACTCGCCGCGGGCGCGCAACTCAGCGATCTCCTGGCCGGCCATCTCCTGGGCGCGCAGATAGTCTGGCTTGGCCACGCGGTTCAGCGGCATCTGGCCGGGCGAGAGAACGATCCAATGACGCGGCCGCATATAGGAAGGCAAGGAGCGCGCGTGCCGATCCAGTTCCTGGCGGTTCAATTCAACCTCGGGTTTCTTCTCCACCACTGCCACCACCGCCTCTGAAACTAGGGCATGGGCCACGCCGACCACCACACAACTGGCTACTTTCCCCGCCAGGGCGCAGATATGTTTTTCCACATCGCCGGGGAAGATCTGGTAGCCAAACGACTTGATCACCCACTTGTCCCGCCCGGTCAGGTGCAAGCCCGCGGCGTCCTTGTAGCCAAGATCGCCGGTATACAAAAAGCCGTCGCGCGAAATGGCCTGGGCGGTGGCTTGAGGATCGTTGACATACCCAAGAAAGGTCTGCGGTCCACGAAAACACACATGGCCCATCTCGCCCGGCGGCAGTTCGCCTCCGGCGTGGCCATCGGCGCGCATGGGTTGGCGAATGGAGCATGGATAGATGGGCATGTCCTGGCCCAGCCCGGCCAGAATCGTCTCTCGGCCGGCCGCATCCGCCTGAATGTAGGTGCAGAAGCCGGCGGCTTCGGTGAGCCCCAGCCCGCTGCCGATAACCGGCGCCATGGCGGCAAGCTGATCCACGAATGGCCGCGACACCGCATGTCCGCCATAGGCGGCAAATCTCAGGCTGGAGAGATCGTGGCGGGCATAGTCTTTGAGCATCCATTCGAGGCTGAACATGGCCGGAATCTGGCCCAGGATTTCTACGCGATGCTGGGCGACAGCGCGCAACGAACGGCTGGCGTCGAAGACTTCCAGGAGGACCGCCGTGCCTCCCCCAAAGAAGATGCTCATCAATGCCTCTGTCTGTCCCCCTACGTGCGAGGGAGGCAGATTGACCAGAATGCTGGAGCCGCGGTCGCCGCCGAAAAACGCTCCGCACAGGCACATGTTCTGTACCGTGATGTTGCGGTGCGAAAGCAGGGCCGGCTTGGGCGAACCGGTCGAGCCGGTGGTGAAGATGACCAGCGCGCCATCGTTCCCGGTCACCTCGCAGGCGATGCCGGCCGCCGCGGCCGGGTTGGCCACCGTTTCGGGGTCCGCATCGGTCAGGCTACGCCATGCCGGCTCGGCGATCGACGCAAAAGATCGCGTGCCGGGAATCGCGTCCTCCGAGTCCATGGCAATCGAGTGCTCGATCCATGGGCAATGCGCCACGACGGTCCGCCACAGTGGGCGAAAATCGAAGGGCGCCTTCACGCCCAGGCAGACAAACCCGCGCGGGCGGAGAATGTCCAAAGCTCGAATGACCTCGGCAGGGGGCAAACGGAGATCGAGCGGGGCGACGATCGCGCCGATTTTGAAACAGCTATACTCCAGCAAAACGTGATCCACGGACATGGGCAGCAAGGTGACGAGGAAATCGCCTTTTGCAAAGCCCAGGCGCAGCAGCTCCCGCGCCAATGCCGTGGTCCTGCGGTCGAATTCGCTCCAGGTGACCGCGCGATCGCCATCCGCGCCGAGCATCGCAGGCGCCTCCGGCTTCTCCTTGGCCCACTTCGCCACCACGCCCTGCAACAGGTGGCGATCGGCAAATGCATTCTCATAATCGTCGAGGCTAAATTGAGGCAAATCCATCGCTCCTCCCCGCTACGAGTTTCTCAGATGAATCCCGCTCTGGCATTTCCCGGATCGCTGCGCACGCACGGCGGCAAGGCGGACGAGAGCTTTTGAAGCTCGACCCGACGGCAAATCTTGGCCATCTTCTCTCTATTTGCCTGTTGTTGCCGGGGATGAATCTCCGGCCAACCACGCGAAGCGGTCTGGAACCGGTCGCATAAATAGGTTTCTAGCGGACGCGGAGGACGATGATGGTTTCGTCGTCGAAGCGGTCCTGGGGGCCCTGGAAGTGGGCTACGGCGGCAACGATGGCGTCGGCGATCTCCTGGGCGGGGCGGTCGCGGAGGGAGCAGAGAAGGCCGGCCAAGCGGTCTTCGCCGTACATTTCGCCGGCGGCGTTTTCGGCGTCGAGGAGGCCATCGGAGACGAAGATAATCGCGTCGCCGGGCTGAGTGGCTACGTTGAACTCCTCATAGGTCACGTTGGGGAAGAGGCCGAGGGGGAATCCTTCGGCCTTGACGGTAACTGCCTGGCCGGAGCGGCAGAAGAGGGGCTGGACGGCGCCGGAATTGGCCACTTGCAGGGTCTGGTTTTCGTCGTTCCAGAGGGCGAAGAGGAGGGTGACGTATTGGGATTCGAGCTTGCGCTCCTGGAGGGCGTCGTTGAGGAGCGCGAGCATGGGCGCGGGTTCGGGTTGGTGCACCGCGGCGGCGCGCATGATGCCGCTGACCAGGGCGGCGAAGAGGGCGGCTGGGGCGGCTTTCCCGCTAACATCGCCAAGGACAATCGCGGTGCGTCCGGGACCGTAGTCGAGGAAGTCGTAGAGGTCGCCGCCGATGGAGCGCGCGGGGAGAAAGCGGACGGCCATCTCGGCGTGGGGATGCTCCGGCGCGGAAGGGGGCAGGAGGCGGAGCTGGACTTCGCGGGCCATGGCGATGTCCTTTTCGAGCTGCGCCTCCTGAGTGCGGACGGCCTGGTACAGGCGGGCGTTTTCAATCGAGATTGCCACCTGGGCGGCGAGGGTAGTCAAGATGCGCTCGTGGTCCTCGTTGAAGAAGTTGGCGCGGGTGTGCTCCAGGTCGAGCACGCCGATGGTGCGGCCCTTGTAGAAGAGCGGGACGATCAGCTCGGAGCGGGTTTCGGGGTTCATGGGGAGATAGCGGGGATCTTTGCGGACATCGGGGACATTGACGGGACGCCACTCGCGGACCGCTGCGCCGACCAGGCCGGCGTTGACGGGGATGCGGCGGAGGGGGGCATGGGCGTAGCCAAAGCGCCAGGCATAGCGGGTGATGAGGATTTCGCCCTTGTCGTCGAGAAGCAGGATGGTAAACATCTGGTAGTCGATGAGGCGGCGCAGAAGCTGGCCGATGCGCGGGAAGAGGGCATCGAGGTCGAGGATGGAGGTGAGTTCGACGGCGATTTCGTTGAGGACGGTTAGGGTTTCGGCCTGGCGGGAGACGCGGGCGTAGAGACGGGCGTTCTCAATGGCCTGGGCGATGCGGGAAGCGGTGAGGGTGAGGAGACGAAGGTGCTCGGGGCGGAAGTAGCCGGCCTGCTCGCTTTCCAGATCCATCACGCCGATCAGCCGATTCTTGGCGATGAGGGGGACGGCCAGCTCGGAGCGGACCTCGGGGTTGACGGGGATGTAGTGCTCGGAGATGGAGACGTCGTTGAGGAGGATGGGCTGGCGGGTGAGGGCGACCTGGCCGACGACGCCCTTGCCGATGGGCAGGCGGAGGCGCTGCGCTTGAGGGGCGTGGCCGATCTGAAAGCGCATGCGCAGGTCGTGGGTGCGATCGTTGACCAGGAAGATGGCGAAGATGCGGTAGTGGATGACAGCACGAACAAGTTCGGAGGTGCGGTTAAGGAGGGTCTCGAGATCGAGGGTGGTATTGAGGGTGTCCGCCAACTGCATCATGTAGGCCACGTCGGCGGGTTCCAGACGAATGTTGAGGGGATCGAGAGCGGCCTGGGGATTGGCGGGGCGGTAGTCGCCTTCTAGTTCGTTATGTTGAGGCGGAGATGGAAGATTGGCGTCGTCCATGAGTGTCGTTGGAAATGATAGCGTAAGGGCAGGGGTCGGGGGTCGGACCACTGGCTTGGTTGGGGCGGATTAACTGGCGGCACTCCGCGTTTGACCAGTGGGTAGCAGAGAATGGAATGTGCCGAGGAGTTCATCGGCGACGTCGGCCCAGCTTCGACTGCGGCTCGCGGAGATGGCGGAAGCGTCCCAGGTTCTGTCGAGGACCGAGGCGAGGGCCTGAGCCAGGGCTTCCGGAGCCCGCGGGGGCACGAGGCATCCGCAATCTCCGCTCATGATTTCGGGAATGCCGCCGACATCGGTGGCCACTACGGGACGGCCGCAAGCGAGCGCTTCAAGGACTACATTGGGGCAGCCTTCCATGTAACTTGGCAGGGTGACCAGGTCTGCCGCCGCCATCCAGACAGGAACATCGTCGAAACCGCAGCCGGGCATTGTGTGGATGTAGCCGCCGGCGTTGCCGGCCTGAATGGCGCTCTCGACGATGGGCTTGTCCGGACCTTCACCGACCAGATAGACCCGCAAGTTGGGACGCTGGGGATGCAGCGAGGCGGCGGCTTCGACGAGTTCGCGAAGGCCTTTCTTCACGTCCATGCGCCCAATGTAAACGACGGCCTCGGAGGCCGGGTCGATGCGCAGCTTCTGTTTCGCTTCAAGCCTGTCCCGGACGCGAAAGACGGCAGGGTCGCAGCCGTTAATGAGCGCGTGACTCCTCTCCGGGTGGGCGCCCATGGCGATTGCTTTTCTGCGCAGATCGCCGCTCACGGTGAAGATGAAATCGGCCTCGCGCAGGACCGTGCGGGTGAGCATGGATGAAACCGGATCGCCGATGCGGTTGATGTCGGAGCCGATGCCCTTGGCGACGACAGGCACGCCCAGAGCTTTGGCGACGAGCAAAGCGGCATACCCCTCCGGGTAAAGAAAAAAGCTGTGGATGATGTCGGGCGCGAATTTGCGGACATCGGGCAACAGGGCGCGCGCGGCCATCAATCCGTTGAACGGCCGGGAGAGCAGCGGCAGCGCGGGATAGTCGTAGTAGTGGGCCTTCACATCCGGCGGGCTGTAGGAGGGGTCAAGATGGTCGTAGGTCCGGCTTCGCGGCTTGAGCCAGGATGGGTACTGGGCGTTGGGGAAGAAGACCTGCACCTCTGCTTTGCGGACAAGCATGCGCAGGGTCTGATAGGCGGACCTGCCCTGCCAGGGCTCGGCCGAACTGGGGAAGTACCTTGTGACGACCGCGATCTTCATCGTTCAACTTTCGTTAGAGCTTAGGTGAGGAGCACACTGCCGCCCTTGGGGATTGCGGCGACCTCCCGTAACAGCCTGAACCACGAGGCTGGCCGGCATGGACGGCCTCACGATGCCATGTGAATCGCCAATCCGGCGGGATGCAGCGATTGCGGCTTCCGAGCATCCAGCTTCAAGAATACCAGCGAGGAGCGGGTAGATTGTGAGCGGTTTGTCAATGCGAAGGCCCATCATGCGAGTGGCAATGCGAGCCGGCGAGGATTCTCAGAATGCCCGGCGATCTGTCTGGCAGGCGAAGTGGGGCTTGGCCGGGCCTTGCAGGGTGTGAGCGGGGCGGTCAGCCGGAGGCGAGGGGCATGCTAACTAGCCCTCTTTGCCGGCTTATACGTCGATAGGAGCGATTCGAAGACTTCGAGCATTTCTTCCGCGACTTCGGCCCAGCTTCGACTGCGGCGCGCGGAGATGGTCTGCGCATCCCAGGTTCGGTCAAGGACCGATGCGAGGGCCTGAGCGAGAGCGGCGGGATCGCGAGGGGGTACCAGACATCCGCAATCTTCGTTCAGGATCTCGGAGATGCCGCCGACATGAGAAGCCACGACGGGACGGCCGCAAGCAAGTGCTTCGAGGACTACATTGGGACAACCTTCCATGTAACTTGGCAGGGTAACCAGCTCGGCTGCCGCCATCCAGAGAGGAACCTCGCCGGGAGCGCAAGCGGGCTTCAAGTGGATGTAGCCGTTGGCGTTGTTAGCCCGAATGGCGTTCGCGATGACGGACCGGTCCGGCCCCTCGCCGACCAGATAGACATGGAGGCGAGGGCGGTGCGGATAAAGCGCAGCCGCTGCATCCACTAGTTCTCGAAGGCCTTTCTTCACGTCCGTGCGGCCAATGTAAATGACCGCCTCCGAGGCCGGGTCGATGTTCAGCTTCTGTTTCGCCTCAAGCCTGTCCCTGACCCCGAAGACGGAAAGGTCGCAACCGTTGATCAGTGTGCGGCATTTGTCAGGCCGGGCGCCCATGGATATGGCCTTCTTGCGCAGATCGCCGCTCACGGTGAACAGAAAGTCGGCTTGGCGCAAGACCCTGCGCGTGTGCATGGCCGAAATGCGATCGCCAATGTTGTTCAGGTCGGAGCCGATGGATTTGGTCGTGACGGGAAGGGAGAGAGTCTTGCCAAGGGCTAGAGCGGCAAAACCTTCCGGGTAAAGAAATGAGCTATGAACGATATCGGGCGCAAATTCGCGGACGTGGGGCAGCAGTGTGCGCGCTGCCATCCATCCGTTGATTGGCCGGGAAATCAGCGGCAGCGCGGGATAATCGTAGTAGCTCGCCGTCACATCCGGAGGACGGTAAGACGGGTCGAGACGATCATAAATGCGGCTCCGTGGTCTGAGCCTGGCCGGATAGGCTGCGTTAGGGAAGAAAACCTGCACATCGGCTTTGCGAGACAGCATGCGCATGATCTGATAGACGGATCGTCCTTGCCATGGTTCAGCCGAACTGGGGAAGTACCGAGTGATGACAGCGATCTTCATCGTTCAGCTATTAGTGTAGCCGAAGGCCGGTAGACGAGCGACGAAGAAATGGGGAAAACTGACCCCGGCCCTCCGACTTCCACCCCGGCACGCAGAGTTGGCGTGCCGGGGTGGAACGCCGCCCGCGCAAAAGTCAATAACAGGCTCTCGCTATTCGGCGCCGAGTTCGCGGACGATGGCGACGGAGGCGGAGGCGCCGATGCGGTTTGCGCCGGCTTCCAGCAGGGCGCGGACGTCGGTTAGGGTGCGAATGCCGCCCGAGGCCTTGATGCCGCATCGGGCGCCGGCCACGCCGCGGAGAAGGGCCACATCGGCCGGGGTAGCGCCGCCGGTGGAGAAGCCGGTGGAGGTCTTGAGGAAGTCGGCGCCGGCCTGGATGGCGATTTCGGCGGCGCGCAGCTTTTCTTCGACGGTGAGCAGAGCGGTTTCAAGAATGACCTTGAGCAGCGCGCCGCGATGATGGGCGAGGTTGGCCAAGGCGTGGATGGCGTTGTGGACGGCGTGGTGGTTGCCGCTTTTGAGCTGTCCGATGGGGAGGACCATGTCGAGTTCTCGAGCGCCCATGCGGGTGAGGGTGGCGGCTTCCTGGCGGAGCGTGGAGACCAGCGAAGCGCCGAGGGGAAAGCCGATGACGACACCGACGGGAATGCCGCTGCCGGAAAGCGCGCGGACCGCGGTGGAAGCCCAGACAGGGTTGACCATGGCACAGGCGAAGCGGTAACGGAGGACCTCGTCGCAAAGGCTCTCGATCTGGCGGCGGGTGGCATCGGGCTTGAGCAGGGTGTGGTCGATGACCGCTGCCAGGGTTTGCGGGCTGGACAGGGCATGCGCGGCGAAGGCGGCCGAATCGAAGCTGCCGTTATCGAATTCCAGGTCCGCTTCCTGGGGGAATGTTGTTGCAGCCATGGGAGGAACTCCTTGCCGGCGCGATGCCGTTCAGAAGGGCGGCTCGTTGGGCAGCGTACGGAAGATGAGTATAGAGCTTTGCGGAGCGGCGCACCAAATTACGAAGGTGTAGAGGGCAAGAAAGGGCTTTGCAATTCCGGCGCGTCTTCCGGTTGCTCGATCCGCATATGTTCGATCGGGCCATCGCGAATGCGCCACAGACGATGGACGATGGAACCGGGGAGAAGGTTGTCCCGGAGGCCGCGGAGCGCTTGCCGGAGCCCGGCTTCTCCCCCAGTTTTGCTTCGATGTGCGCATTCCGGCGTTCGTATGATACCGTTATCTTCGCATTGATTTCCGTATGAAACCCAAATCCGCAGGGGATGGAGGACGCGAAGATGCGAATATCCACGGTGACACCTTGCCGGCCGCGTGTTGACAGACACGCGGCCCACTTGCTTGCGCTGGCGATCGCAGTATTAGGCACGGCTCTTTTGTCTTCGGGCATTCGGGCTCAGGGGGCGGCACAGACCGTCCCGCAACACGACGCGAGGCTGGATGTCCGCGACGCCCAGGGGTTGACGCCGCTGATTGCCGGCGCGGCGGCGGGGCAGACAGAAACGATCAAAGCCCTGTTGGCGCAAGGCGCCGGGGTGGATGCGACCGCGGCGGACGGACGGACGGCGCTGATCGCCGCGGCGCAGAGCGGGAAGATCGAGGCAATCCGGGTGCTGATCGCGGCGGGGGCCAATCTCAACCTGGCCTCACGCGGCACGGGGACTGCACTGAATGTTGCCGAGAACACCGGCCAGACGGAGATCGCGGCGTTGCTCCTGGCATCCGGCGCGCGCTCGACCGGCAAGTCGGCGGGTGACACGGTGTGCGTTCGTCCCTGGGGCGGCGAAGGGTTTTGCGGAACGGTTCAATCGTTCAGCGTGCGCTCGGTCGAAATCCAGGTGACCAAGATCGTGGGATGCGCGCACGGCTGCGAGGCCAAGGAGGAATGCTCCGCGTCGTTGACGGTGGGCGGCGCGAACGGCGTTCAGGCGGGCGACCGGATTGCGGTTCCAAGCTGGTGCCTGACGCATACGGGGGTGAAGCCGTGAAGTGGACGCAGAGTGCTTCATCTCTCAACACACGTTTGTTCGTCACCTTGGCCGTGGCGGGGCTGGCCCTTGCCGGAATCGCTCCTAGCTCCTTTGGGCAGAGTAAGTCCGGCTTCACCTACAACGGCATGGATTACATCTCCTATCAGGCCAACGAGTATCTGGAGACTCCGCAGGGCCCGAATGGAACTGCCGCTCTCAGGGCAGACGGCGCCAACTACACCGCGGTGATGGCCACATGGTATGTGCAGACGTTTACATCAACCACGATTGCACCCGATTCCAGCTCGCCTACCGACGCCGCGGTAGTTGCCGCCATCCAGAATCTGCAGGCGCAAGGAATCGCGGTGACTCTCAAGCCGCACGTGGACTCGCTTGACGGGGTCTGGCGGGGGGAATTCACGTGGCCCAGCAGCGCGACGACGACCGCGGAGCAAAACGCATGGCTGACTGCATGGTTCACCAGCTATCAGTCCTTCATTCTCCACTTCGCGCAGATCGCGGAGGAGAACAACGTCGGCATCATGGTCATCGGCACCGAATTCGCGGAACTCTCCGGGAACACATGCGCCGGGAGTTGCAAGTACTACTGGGACCAATACGTTATCAATCCGCTTCGAGCAAAATATCCTAACCTGACGCTTGCTTACGGGGCCAATGCGACCGGCGCGGGCGACGAGTTCACAAAGGTTTCGTTCTGGGACGATGTGGATATCATAGGCGTGGATGGCTATTTCCCGCTCACGAATCTGAACGATCCCACGGTAGCCCAGCTCGTGTCCGCCTGGAGCGATAACACGAGCACCAATGGCAGCCTTGGATTCAACGCCGTCAGCGCCCTTCAGAACTTTTCAAACGCCCACCCCGGCAAGCCTCTGATCTTCACCGAGATTGGCTACACCAGCACCGCGGGCTCAAACGAAGCGCCCTACAATTACACTCCTGGCGGCGCCTACGACCCGACCGAGCAACAGTATTGCTACGAAGCCTTCTTCGAGGTATTCAGCCAGCAGACCTCGTGGATGAAGGGTGTTTTCTGGTGGGATTGGTCCGTCTCGGCTCCAGGCACGGACGACACGGGATATTCGCCGCAAACCAAGCCGGCTGAGACCACTCTTCAAGAGTGGTACGGATCGACAACGCAGGGCTTTACCCTGGCTCCTTCGATTCCGGCGATGACGCTGGGCCAGGGGCTGAGCTCGACCGATACTATCTCCGTGACTTCTTTGGGTGGGTTTACCGGCAGCGTCACTCTTGGCGCCAGTGGGCTGCCCAGCGGTGTAACTGCCGGGTTCACTGCCGGCACAGCCGCGGGAACCCAGGTGCTGACGCTGACGGCCAGCGGCACGGCCACTATTGGAGGCCCGGTGACAGTGACGATTACCGGAACCTCGGGCGCTTTGACGGCGACCACCACGATTTCGCTCACCGTTCAGGCCGCCGTTGCGCAGAACATCAGCTTCGCGAACCCCGGCGATCAGGCGGAGGGAACGCAATTGACGCTTTCGGCGACCGCCTCGTCCGGCCTGCCGGTCAGCTACAACTCGTCCACCGCAACCATCTGCATGGTGAATAACTCGGCCGGCACGGCTTCGCTGCTCAAGACCGGCACCTGCACCATCACCGCGTCGCAGGCGGGCAACGGCATTTATTCGGCAGCTCCGTCAGTCCAGCAGAGCTTCGCCGTGACCGCGCTTCCGCCGGTGCCTGTTCCGCCCGGTGCGGAAGTGATTGTGAGCCAGCTCAACTGGCTGTACGCCGTGGATGGGTATGTTCAAAGCAGCAATAACCCCACCGGCGGCAGCTTTGCGGTGAACGCGTTCGGCGAGGTCGCCGTGGCGGGCACCAGCGTGAGCAATGACATCTATCTGGTCAATACGCAAACCGGCGCTGCAACGACACTGGGCACGTGGGGCGGCGTCAGCGCGATCGCAATCGACAGCAAGAACAACCTCTACGCGGGCACCCTGTACGGCACGCCCGAGATCGTCGTCAAGCTGCCTTACGTGGGCGGAACTGCCAACGGCGGTTATGCCGCGTTTACCACCCCCACAAGCAGTCTGCCGGCATGCACGGCCTCCAGCACGACGGAGTGCAAGCTTCCCAGCAACGCAGGTACGTTCTATCCCGAAGCGATGGCCTTCGACGCGGCGAACGATCTTTTCTGGATCACCGAGGGTGACGGGGATACAGCGGGGAACGCGGGGAACAGCATCTGGGAGTGCAACGTGGACTGCCTGGGCGGTACCGGGAGTCCAGTCGAGCTTTACCTGGAGCCGACGGCATCGCCCGCTCCATCGACAAGTTCCGGGCAGTTGATTGCCGGCGGCTTGGCCATCGATTCGGCGGGGAATGTGTTCTTCACCGATTCCTCCACCTATGTCAACGCATCCACCTACAAGTACACAAGCTTCTATTCCAACCTCAAGGAGTTACCGGTCAGCGCAGGCTTGGGCTTCGGCGGAAAGACGACCGGCTACGCTGCTTCGCCGGCGGTTCTTTACACTCTGACCCCGACCTCCATTGCCCCGTACGACAACCAGGTGGACGCAGTTGCCGTGCTCAGAAATGCGACGGCCGGCGACACCGTGTACTTTGCCGACCAGAGCGACGGAGTCTTTGCCTTCCCCGATACCAGCGGAGGGATTCCCATCGCCAACGGGCAACCCACGGCTCTGTATATGGTTTCGACGCAGGGCGCAAAGACGCTGACCATTGACAGCCAGGGAAATCTCTACTCGGCAGCGTCTTCCGGCGTGATCAACTCCGGCGGCGCCGACACCGTCGCGCAACTGACGATCGACAATGTGACGGTTCCGGTGTCGCCTGCCGGCACTCCGGTGAGTCCCTCGGCGACGCTGAACCCGGTTACCGCCATCCTCAACGACACCTCATGCAGCGGCACTCCAGCTCCCTCGGTCAGCTTTGCGGCCAACACGAGCACAACGGCGTCGGCGACGGTCGCCACCACCGGCACATGCTCGGGGACGTTCAGCGGCGGGTCCTCCTTTGCGGCGGCGGTCAGCTTCACTCCGACCGTTGCGGGAGCGGACAGCATATCGCTGATCGGGACGGATCAAGCCGGCAACGTTGGGACAGTGACGGTGAGCGGCGTGGGCGCGGGCTTTACGCTTTCACCTTCGGCGGGCACTCTGTCCGTGGCCCAGGGCGGCAGCAACACAGACACCATCACGGTGAGCAGCGACGGCGGATTCACGGGCGCGGTCACTCTGTCCGCAACCGGCCTGCCCACGGGAGTGACGGCGGGCTTCGCCACCAATCCCACCACCGGATCGAGCTTGCTGACGCTCACGGCCAGCGCCACGGCCACGGTTGGAGGTCCGGTGACAGTGACCATCAACGGCGTCTCCGGCGCAGTCGCCGCATCCACCACCATTGGCCTCACGGTGAATCCGCCGCCCAGCTTCACGCTTTCGCCTCTGTCGGGCACTCTGGCGGTGAGTCAGGGCAGCAGCAACACCGATACCATCACGGTGACGCCTGCAAACGGGTTCAGCGGCAGCGTAACCCTAGCGGCCAGCGGGTTGCCCAGCGGCGTCACGGCGGGCTTCGCCACCAACCCAACCACGGGATCGAGTGTGCTGACGCTGACAGCCACGAGCACGGCGACGGTTGGAGGTCCGGTGACGGTGACCATCAACGGAACCTCCGGCGCGCTGACCGCATCCACCACCATTGCGCTGACGGTGAATCTGGCGCCCAGTTTCGCGCTTGCTCCTGCCTCAGGCACTTTGGCCGTCACCCAGGGAAGCAACAATACCGACGGCATCACCGTGACCCCCGCAAACGGATTCAGCGGCGGCGTAACTCTGTCGGCTACCGGTCTGCCCATCGGAGTGACAGCGAGCTTCAGTCCTAACCCGACCACAACCGGCTCCAGCGTAATGACGCTGACAGCGGCGAGCACGGCAACAACCGGAGGGCCGGTCACGGTGACCGTCACCGGAACCTCCGGCGCACTGACCGAAACCACTACCGTTGCCCTCACCGTCAATGTTGCGCCCAGCTTTACGCTTGCGCCTTCGCCGGGGAGCGTGACGGTTGTCCAGGGGAGCAGCGGCACAAGCACCATTACGGTGACGGACGCGGGTGGATTCACGGGCGCGGTCACTTTGGCCGCCAGCGGTTTGCCCAGCGGCGTGACAGCGGGCTTCGCCACCAACCCGGCAACGGGTTCAAGCGTGTTGACACTCACGGCCAGCGCCACGGCCGCGGTGGGCGGACCGGTGGCTGTGACCATCACCGGAACCTCCGGCGCGCTCACCGCTTCCACTACCGTTGCATTGACCGTGAATGCGGCGCCCAGCTTCACGCTCTCTCCTTCACCGGCCAGCATGACCGTTGTCCAGGGCAACAGCGGCACGAGCACCATTTCGGTGACGGGCGCGAACGGATTCACGGGCGCGGTAACTCTGGCCGCCACTGGTCTTCCAAGCGGCGTGACGGCGGGCTTTGCCACCAATCCAACCACGGGCTCAAGTGTGTTGACACTCACCGCCAGCGCCACGGCGACGCTCGGAGGCCCGGTGACGGTGACCATCACCGGCACTTCTGGCGCGCTCACCGCAACCACGGCCATCGCATTGACCGTGAATGTGGCGCCGGGCTTCGCGCTTTCGGCTAACCCGGCCAGCCTGTCGGTAGCCCAGGGTGGCGCCGGGACCAGCACCATCTCGGTCACCGACGTGGGAGGATTCACGGGCAACGTAACTCTAGCGGCCACTGGCCTGCCAAGCGGAGTAACTGCCGGCTTCGCCGCGGGCACCGTGGCCGGTACCCAGGTAGTGACGCTCACGGCCAGCAGCACGGCCACGGTTGGAGGACCGGTGACGGTGACGGTCACCGGAACCTCCGGCGCGCTGACCGCAACCACCACCATCGCCCTGACGGTTACAGCGGAGCCGGGCTTTACCGGCGGCGCTGGCAGTGGCGGGACGATCACCGTCAATCCCGGATCGACGACCGGGAATACGGCAACCATCACCGTGACGCCGACCAACGGGTTTACGGGGACGGTGAACCTGAGCTGCTCGATCAGCCCGGTGGCGGCTAGCGATCCGCCAACCTGCGGCCTGTCGCCGGCTTTTGTGACGATCAGCGGGACGACTGCGCAGACTTCGACGCTGACTGTGAATACCACGGCGGCGACGACCGCGGGGAACCAGATGAAAAGGCTGGTGTGGCCGTCGGCGGGCGGGACAGCGCTGGCGTTGGTGCTGCTGATCGGGGTTCCGCGGCGACGGCGTAACTGGCTGGCGATGCTGGGGCTGCTGGTGCTGTTTGTTTCCCTCGGCGCGGTGGGGTGTGGCGGAGGAGGGGGCGGCGGTGGAGGCGGTGGTGGTGGTGGCGGCGGGAATAGCGGCACCACGGCGGGCACCTATACCGTAACCGTGACCGGCACCGCGGGCGCCGTCACGGCCACGGTGGGCACGGTCACCTTGACCGTGGAGTAGCCAATCGCTGGGAGTGCATGGCGGACGAGGTCTACCCGCGTACTCCCAGCAAGGGAGATCCCTACACATTGAGCAGCTGTATCTATCCGCGATGGCGATGGCGCGCAGTTATTCGGGATGATCCGGAGTCATGAGGCAGATGTCGGGAAGATTGCGGTAGCGTTCGGCGTAGTCCATGCCGTAGCCGATGACGAAGAGGTTGGGAATGGAGAATCCGACGTAGTCGGCGTCGATTTTTTCAATGCGGCGAGAGGGCTTGTCGAGCAGGGTGGCGATGCGCAAGGTTTTTGGATGCTGCTGGAGGAAGAGCTTGCGCAGATAGGAGAGGGTTAGGCCGGTGTCGAGGATGTCCTCGACCACTAGGACGTTTTTGCCCTCGATGGAATGGTCCAGGTCCTTAATGAGCTTGACCGCGCCGGAGGAACGCTGGCCCATGCCATAGCTGGAAGTGGCGACAAAGTCAAAGGTGGCGTCGGCCTGGATGGCCCTGGAGAGGTCGGCGAGGAAGGGAGCCGCGCCTTTGAGCACCCCGACCATGACCAGCCTTTCTCCGTTGAGGTCTCTGGTAATCTGCGCGCCCATCTCGGCAACGCGGTCGGCAATCTGGTAACGGGTAAAGAGAACCTCAAGCCCCTGGTATGCGGTGGTCGCCATGCAGACAGTATCGCCCGAAGGCAGGCGTGCGGGGCAAGAGCGCCTGTGCAAATCGCGGGAGTTCCAATCGCGGAGGGGGCATGAGGAGCGCCGATGCCCTCAGCGGCGCGTCTATACTTGAGTCTGCATGTTTCCTTATTTGCACATCTGGCACTTCAACCTGCCCTTGTTCGGCTTGGTGCTTTGGCTAGCCATTGTGGCGGCTGCTTTTGTCATGGACCGGAGCTTCCGGCGGGCAGGAGTGACGGCGGACGCGGTGGGGATGGTGGCCGTGGCCGCGCTGCTGGGCATTGTGGGCTCCAAGCTGTGGCACGTGCTCGACACGCCGGTGGAGTTTCGCGAGTATGGCTGGCGCGTACTTTGGGATTCGGCGGGATTTGCCTGGTACGGCGGGCTGATCTTCGGCATCTCCGCGCTGGTGTTTCAGGGATGGTGGGCAAAGATTGGGATGCTGAAGACGCTGGACCTGGCGGCGCCGGCGGCGGCGATCGGTTACGGGATTGGGCGCATCGGATGCTTTCTTTCAGGGGACGGCTGCTACGGGATTCAGACCAAGCTACCCTGGGGAATGAGCTTTCCGCACGGGCTTGAGCCGACGCCGCCCGGAGTCAGGGTGCACCCGACACCGCTTTACGAGCTAGCGGCGGGATTGCTGATTGGCTGGTGGCTTTGGTGGCGGGGGGGCAAGGCTCGCGGACGAGGGGCTATTGTCGGTGAGTACTTGCTACTATCCGGGGTGGCTCGTTTTCTGGTTGAATTCGTGCGGCGCAACCCGAAGGTTCTTTGGGGTTTATCCAATGCGCAAATGGCCAGCGCGGGGTCGGTGGTGGCGGGGATCGCGCTGATCTGGTGGGCGGCTACGCGGCCGGTGAGCGGGCCAGACGAAGCGGCGGCTGCGGTGGAGAAGGCGGCGTAGGCGGCCTGAACTTGCCTTCATTTGAACTTGGGTACTTGCCGGTGGGACTTGCGGCGGGGCGGCATCTTAACCTCTAAGCCGCCCAGCGGAGCGAAAAGACTGTGGATTGCGGTTCCAAGGTCTCCCTGATGCGGAATGGCGACGTGGCCTTCCTCCACTGACCATTTGAGCATCGCGCGCGCTTCGGCTTCCATGGAGCGGCCGTTGAGCGCGGCGCGAACCTGCAGCTTGCGTTTGACCTTTTCGTCGAGGTTGCGGATGGTGATGGTGGCCATAAGGAGAGTATAGCGTGATTTTGCTAGCAATGACTGCAATGCTTGCATGAGGTCGATCACAGACACGCAGGTCTCGATTTGGGTGGACGAAAACCTCCCACCAAGGACTGAGGACAAGCGCGGCTTCCTCGGGTAGCGTTGGCAGACCGATCAGCTATTGTGATGTGGATCACATTGCATGAGAGGCCAATCCCTGGAGGCGCTTCATGAAGAATGCAAGGAAACTATCCGTATTGCTTGTGGCAGCGGGCCTGACGCTGCCCGGCGGCAAGACCTTTGCGCAGGGTTGCGTTGCAGCCCACAGCAACCAGCGCGGCTTTGACGAGATGTTCCACAGCGACACCGGCGGCACCGTGTCGTCCAAGTGGTACCACAATCTCACCGTGGACATCGGCTACCGCGTGTTCAACTCCAATAAGTATTTCGTAGGCAACAACGAAATCCCCAGGTCGTCCGCGATCGAAAACCACCAGAACATCTTCGACATCGGCCTCGAGTATCGCCTGAGTCCGCGCTGGAGCCTGATCGCGGATGTGCCTGTCTTCAACGGCACCCGGGACCAGAAATATCCTCCCGCGGGGATCTTCCAGGTGAGCGGCCTGGGCGACATGACGGTGGGCGCGCAGGCCTGGATCTTCCGTCCGCCGACGGAGAATGGCGGCAACCTGGCTTTAAGCGCGCAACTGAAGATTCCCACGGGTATCGACAATGCGACGGGCTCGGCCTTGTACCAGGGGAAGACCATCAAGGTGACGGCGGACCAATCCCTGCAGCCGGGCGATGGGTCGTGGGCCTTCAACGTGGGCTCGCAGACGTACAAGTCGCTGTGGCGCCATGCGTCGGCCTACTGTCAGGGGACTTACATGTTCAGTCCGCAAGACACGAACGGGGTTCCCACCTTTCGCAGCCAACCGGGGCAAGGGGTGATGTCGGATACCGACCAGTACCTCTATCGCCTGGGAGTTTCCCAGAGTGTGCCCAAGCTGAGGGGAGGCGTGGCGCTTAGCCTGGGTGTGCGAGGCGAGGGCGTGCCTGCTCACGATGTGTTTGGGGCCAGCGACGGATTCCGCCGCCCTGGATTCATCCTCTCCGTGGACCCCGGCCTGATGTTCCACTACAAGCGGGATACTGTCTCGATCAACGGGCCGTGGGCGCTTTATCGCGATCGGCCGCCTAGCGTGCCCGAACTCCAGAACAACATCTACAACGGCGATGCATTCTTCGCCGACTACACCATCGTGGCCAACCTCACGCATCACTTTTAGAAATGCAGCGTAGGGGAGCAGCGGCCGATTCGGCGGACCCACAGGCCCGAATCGGCGCGCTTCCGCGGCAGGGTTCTACAGCGGCAACTGGTCCCGGATCAAGGGCCGATGTGCAGCCGCCACCGGGGTTCACTCTCCGCCATTCTCCTTACAGCCGCTTGAGGAAGGCCAGGGCTTCTTTCAGTTGGGGGAACTGGCGCTCGTCGGCTTTGAAGGCGGCGGAGTGGACGCAGCGGCGCAGGCCGCGCACTTTGACGGGGTGCTTGAGGTGAAGCATCTCGTGGTAGAGCAGGTACTCGATGGCATAGCGTGGGCTTGAGGGCCGGTCGAAGACGCGCGAGACGACGATGGTGTTGTGGGTGGCGTCGTAGTGGCCCAGAGCGCGTTTGGCGATGTGCTCGCTCCAGGTGAGTTCGGGACGGCCGAGCAGGCCGGAGAAGAAGCGCAGGTTGAGCGAGTCGAACACCTCTTCAAGATGGTAGAAGCGGCCCTCGGGGCCGGAGAAACGTTTGCGCCCGCGGGCGTGGCGGACGAGATCGGTCTGGCGGGTGACGGCGGCCGAGGCGGCGAAGCGCTTGTAGCGCAGGTTGTGGGCGGGGTCGATGGGCTTTTTGTAGAGCTTGGCCAGGAGGATGTGGGCAATGGCGCGGAGGACTGACTCGGGCGCGCCTTCAAGCAGGTCGGAGAGGCTGACGCGAATCTCGCCTTCGCGCAGCCGGATCGTGGTGTTCAGCGACGTGAAGCGGCGGAAACGTATGACGATGGGCGGCATGGGCGCCCTGAGACGGAGGGCGCGGTACTCTTCCTGGAAGATGTGGACGAATTCCGGGGGCACGGAATACAGATTACAGGTTACAGATGACAGTGGACAGCAAATGGCGGAATGGGCGCAACTTCCGGTTTGGCGGTCATACCTCCAGAGCTCCCCGCATGGTGACTCTCATCGTTCCTGTGGACTATGAAACCCAAGACCTGAGACCAATTCGAGGATGGCGGTTATTGCTCATCATGCGACGCGCAAACGCGGACGGGGAGAGCGAGAGCGTTCAAGGCGACTGGTTGACGCACATAGGATCGGAAGGATATCGAATCCGTAGAGCCGAGTGCGCACCAACGCCATCGCCGCCGCTTTGACCTAACCCCGCTCATGCATCCTGCTATCATCATGCGATATGTCGCGAATCCTGGACGAGATCATGCATGCCTATCCCTCACTCGCAATCAAGCTGTCGTCTTTACCTGAGAATGAGGCGTCGGATTCGCGATTGATGGCGGAGCTCGCCAGCCATGTCGTTGATTCATTCGAGGCTGGACACGTTGAAGACACCCGCGCTGCGTTCGGGTTGGCTGAGCACCTGATCGCTGCTGGGCCAGACGCAGAGAAACATGCTGCCATCGTTGGTTTTCTGGAGACAGTTCAGAACGTGGCCTCTCATCGAGAATTTGGGCCGGCGGCATTCGAGCAACTCCTCGGGCCGATGTCTCAACGTGCATGGGCGGAATTGAACGAAGTGTGGAGAGGCAAGCGAAGTCTGGCTGAAGTCGTTGCGTCAGAAACCGGAGCTACACTTCGGCCGCGCTGGTGGCAGTTTTGGAGAAGACGGGACCGACGCACGCCAAGCGAGTTGCTACATGATGTCCAGGACCCAGAACTGCGAAAAACCATAGAGCAGATCACTCGCGAGTAGCCGGAATTCGTATCTTCTTGGCCGATGGTTTGGATTCATCTGGAGCGCAGCCTCGGTTCAGGAATTGGACACCGCCAGTCGATGCCGGTCGGATGGCCGGCTATCCGGAGGTTATCCCACCGCCGCAAGCTACATTCGGTCGCCAACTGTCCTCTGTAACCTGCCATCCGTCATCTGGCCTCCTTCGGTTCGGCGCGTTCCTGGCCGGCTTCGTCCTTGTGCAGGTTGAAGTAGTCGGTCTGCTCCTGGAGCAGGCGCTTGGCCTGGTCGTCGAGGTCCTGGGCGCTTTCGATGGCCTCCTTGCGGGCGAGGTCGAAGCCGGGCTCGCCGGGCAGGGCGCGCAAGATTCCCAGCCAGCGCTGGGTGGCCTCGGTGAGGGGCTTGAGAGCCTTGCGGATGTCGGCCTTGCGGTCGGAGTAGACGTCGAGGTTGGAGCCGAACTCGTCCATCAGGGCGGTGAGGTCCTGGAGTTCCTCGTCGAGGCGACGCGCGCGAGAGCCGGATTTGGCGCGTGGAGTGAGCGCCTTGACCGTGGCGGCGTGTTCATCGAGGAATTTGGTGTAGAGCTTGACGCGGTCGGTGGGGTAGATTCCGGCTTCGCGGATCTGCTCGATTTCGGCCCCGGTAAGCGGCTCGCGCTTTTCCTTCTGCGGAACGAGCGGCGCGGCAAGGAGCAAGAGGACGACGATCGGAGCCAATGCGCGGGTCGGACGCATGAGGGCGCACCTCCAGCGTCTCCATTGAAGCACACGCGCTCTGGGCGGGGAAAGTGGGAGCGGTTTCCAGCAGGATGCTTCGTACTGCGACCGTGTGGATCAGCGCTTCCCCAGGTCTCAAAAGCGAGACCAGGCGCACCCATGCCGTGATGATCGGCATTCCAAGATCATGCGGTCTGGGTACCAGAGCGGACAACCGGGGCGGGGCTGGCCTATTTTCGGAAGACCTGCATCATGGCTTCGACCTGGGCCTGGTTGACCTGGGCGAGCGTCTGCTCGACGAGGGGCCGGTCTTCAGAACTGCTGGCATGGAGCATTTCATTGAGGCGGAAGGCGGTGTGGCGAAGGAGGATTTCGGCATTCTTCAGGCGCTTGTTGTCCTCGCCCAGGGAAAGGTGAATTTTGTGGGCCAGAGTCTGGATTTGCTTGAGCAAGGAGGATGCGTGCTCGACATCGCCGGCGGCATACTGCCGCACGCTGAACTCGGTCATTTCATGGACCAGTTCGGCGTAAAGAAAGCATTGTTCGCGGGGTTGCGCGAGGAGCGCCTTGGCCGCCAGGGCGTCGATGGTCTGTTGATTGATGACCTTGTCGTCGAAGCCGGCAGCGCAGGCTGTGCTTGCGGTCAAGGAGAGGAGGACGAAAGCTGCCAACGGAACACGAGAGGGCATGAGGAACCTCCGCTGAAGCGGGCAAATCCCTGGCCGTGACTATAGGAGCTTTCACGAGACTGCGCAAGAGGAGAGAATTGCGCTCTCATGAACTCGCCCGGCGCTCTCGAGAGGTCACCGCTTCTGTTGTAGGCATTCTCGCTCGTCTCAAGGTTTTCTTTCGAGCAAAATGAGACGCTGTCGAGCCTGCCACTCCTGATCCGGGAACTTTCCCGCGGAGGCGTCAAGAAAGCGATGGTAGTACGCTGCAGCCTCCGCCTTTTGATGAAGCGTATCGTAAGCGGTCGCCCAAAGGAAGTAGGTGGAAGGCACTTCGGGAAGATACTTCGATCGCATGGTAAGAGCGTGGAGTGTGATGGAAGGTTGATGGGTGCGGGAAGCGGAAAAGGCCAGGCCGCTCCAGCCGTCGGGATTGGCGGGGTCGAGCTGGGTGGCTTTGTCAAAGGCGGCAAATGCCTCGGGGTAGCGAAGCATGCCAATGAGGTTTTGGCCATGGGCGAGGAGCAGGGCCGGGTCGTTGGGAGCGGCGGCAAGAAGGGCAGTGTAGAGGTGGTCAGAGCCGGCAGCGTCTCCGGCGTCTGCCAGGACGGCGGCCAACATGCGGGTGATGGCCGGGTCGGTGGGGTGGGCGTCATGGAGGGTTTGCAGGAGCGGAAGGGCTTCAGCCTTGTCCTGAGCGGCGAGGACGGTGGCCAACTGGGCGGTGAGGGCAGTATCGCCGGGGGATTGCTCGAGGGCGGCGCGGAGAAAGGTCTCGGCCTGCGGATACTGCTTGCGGGCGATGAGCAGGTGGGCGAGGCCGGCGTTGGCGGGAGCGGATTTGGGGTCCTTGGCGAGGATGCGGCGGTAGGCGGCTTCGGCAGCCTGGTACTCGCCAGCCCGATCGGCGAGCGAGGCGGCAAGGAGGGTGTCGGCGGAGGTTTCCGGCGTAAGCTTGAGGGCTTCAAGGAGGTCGTTGGAGGCTTGGGCGGGGTCAGTGTCTTGGTCGATTTCGGCCAAGGCGCGCCAGGCACGGGCCTTGAGGGCGGGTCCCGCGTCGCCGGGATCGAGTCCAGTGGCCGCAGCTAGCTCCGGTCTGGCGTCCGCGGGCTTGTTTTCGCGGGCCAGAAGCAGGCCGAGGGAGAGATGAGCCTCAAAGGACTGGGGATTGGCTTGGACGGCGCGGCGATAGAGGGCGGCGGCATCGTGAAGCCGGTTCTGGGCGTCGGCAACGTAGCCTGCGGCGAACAGGGCGCGGGCGTCGGCGGGGTGGGCGGCAAGCCAGGGATCGAGTTTGGCCTCGGCGGCTTTCCAATCGGATTTGACGATGTCGGCTTCGGCGGCCAGAACCTGGTCGGACACGGGTTGAGGAGCGGCTGCCGCCGGCGGAGCGGAGAGGACCTGCGGCGCGGGATTGGAGGAAGATTCCTGGGCGAAGGCGGCGCCCGCGGCAGAGAGAATCAGGAAGAAGGTGAAACGGAACACGGCATGCCTCATGACAAGTTTAACGGCGCAGGGCGCGACCGGGTTGGATTCAGCCGGTCAAGGAACCTCCGCGCGGATTCCTGAATCCGTGGCCGGGAGGCAAGCGTGACCGATTCTTCAGTTTCTTCAAGCGGGGCTACAGTTCCAAGTTACGGCCGGATCACTTCGCCAAGCAGCATGGCAAGTCCATTCCACGCGATCTGCACCCCAATGCACAGGAGAATGAACGCCACTACCCGCAGAATCCCGTGCGCCGTGGACGGCGGGATGGCCTTGGTGATCCTGGGAGCGTAGGCATAGCAGAAATAAACCAGCACGCTGAGAACCACAATGGCCAGAAACACTCCCACATGGGCCAGAACATTCTTTGAGAGAACCCGGTTCGAGTTGTGCGCGGTCACGGTCAGCAGCGCCACAATGGTCCCCGGCCCCGAGGTGACCGGAAAGGTGAACGGGTAAAAGACCTCCTGCTCAAAATGGTGCGCCTGCATCTCGTCGCGCGCCTCGGTCTCCTCCTGCTTCTTTCTCGAACTTGCCCGCGCGTCCCGTTCGTTCAGCACGCTCCATCCCATGGCCGCGATGACCACCCCGCCCGCGAGCTGCACAATGGGAAGCGATATTCCGAAGAAGTTGAGGATGGTGGCGCCCAGCAACTCGATGACCGCCAGGAACACGATGTTGTTGATGGCGATTCTGCGCGCCAGCGTGCAATACACATCGTGCGGCGCATCTCCCACCAGCCCGAAAAACACCAGCGCCGACCCCAGCGGATTGATCAGCGGAAGAAGCGCGCTGAAGGCGATCAGAAATGGATTCAAAAGCGTCAAATACATTCCCCTCACGTCTAAATTTTAGCCGCTAAACTTCAATCGGGCCGCGACTCCCGCCGAATTCCGCCCACCCCGACCCGCCCGCTATCGGATAATGGCATTCAGGCGCCGATCGATGCGTGGGCTTCCCTAATCAAAAACAAACTCAACCCCGCGAAAGGGCACGGATGACAACCGCGCACATCAACCGAATCTCCACGGCGGTCCCTCCTCATAACGTCCACAATGCCTTTATAGGCTTCGCGGCCAATCTGCTTCCCGAGGGCACGCCGCGCAATCTCTTCCGCCGCATGGCCCGGCTTTCTGCCATCGAGAGCCGCTACTCCTTTGTCAATCCCATCGCCACCGACGATGGCGCGTGGAAGGACGCCGAGCAGGTATTCGAGCCCGGCAATTTCCCCTCGACCGCAACCCGCATGAAGTGGTTCGAGCAGTTTGCCCCGCGCCTGGCGCACAGCGCACTCGACAATCTCGCTCTCACCGCGGAGGAGCGCAAGGCAATCACCCACATCCTGGTAACCTCGTGCACCGGCCTCTACGCCCCCGGACTCGATTTCGAAGTTGTCGACTACCTTGGCCTCGATACTTCCGTCGAGCGGACCATGATCGGTTTCATGGGATGCTACGCCGCCATCAATGCCCTCAAGTCCGCGCATCACATCGTGCGCTCGCAGCCCGATGCCAAAGTCCTGATTCTCAACCTCGAACTCTGCACCCTCCACTTTCAGGAAGCCCACGAGTTGGAGCAAGTCCTATCCTTCCTGGTCTTCGCCGACGGCGCAGCCGCCAGCCTCATCGGCGCCCAGCCGCAAGGCCTGGCCATCGACAGCTTTCTCGCCGTCCAAATCCCGCGGACCAGCCATCTCATCACCTGGCGCATCGGAGAACTTGGCTTCGACATGCACCTCTCCGGCGAAGTTCCCGGCGAAATCGGCCGCGCCCTCAAGGAATCCGGCACTCTCGTCACTCGCGGCAAAGACCCGCTTTCCATCGACCTTTGGGCCGTGCATCCAGGAGGCCGCACCATTCTCGATTCCGTCGAGAAGGGACTCAGCCTACCCGCCGACGCGCTCTGCTCGTCTCGCGAAATCCTCGCCCAATTCGGCAACATGTCCTCGGCGACCGTGATGTTCGTTTTGCAGCAGATCATGCATCGGGCACAAGCCGGCCAGCAGGGCTGCGCCATGTCCTTCGGCCCCGGACTCACCGCGGAAACCATGCTCTTCCATGCCGCATAGCGCGCCCGATTTCCGCTGCCGCTCCCAACTCGCCGAGCGCATGGACTCACCCTGCACGCGCGCCCAACTGCGCGCCAACCTCCGCGACATTGCCCGCACCAACCGCTGGACCCTGGCCCATCGCCCGTTGCTCCGTTGGCTCGACAGCTTGCTGCCATCGCTGCTGGCCGCGAGCCGGCCGCTGCGCATCCTCGACGTCGGCTGCGGCTACGGAGATGCCCTGCGCCGCATCGACAAATGGGCGCGAGCGCGGGGCCTCCCCGTCCAGCTCACCGGCCTGGACCTCAATCCCGACGCCGTTACCATAGCCGCCGAAGCCGGCCACGCAGCCACCACCATCCAGTGGCTCCGCGCCGATGTCTTCGCCTACGCGCCGCCCCGGCCATGCCACCTGATCGTCAGTTCTCTTTTCACGCACCATCTCGCCGACCAGGATGTAGTTCGTTTCCTTCGCTGGATGGAGCAGCACGCCACCATCGGCTGGTTCGTCAACGATCTATACCGCGCCCCGGTGCCGTATTATTTCTTCCGAGTCTTCTCCAGGCTGGCTGGGCTTCATCCCTTCGTGCAGAACGATGGCCCCATCTCCATCGCCCGCTCGTTCATTCCCGAAGACTGGCGAAGGATCTGCTCCGCGGCCGGGCTCGGCGATGGTGACGTCGCCATCCGCAGCTTCCGCCCCGCGCGTCTCTGCGTAGCAAGGAGAAAGCCGCGGTGAGCCCGCAAACACAAATCGCCCCCCACCTGGTCATTGGAGCGGGCCCCGCCGGCTCCATGCTCGCCATCCGCCTAGCCAGCGCCGGACGAGCGGTGACGCTGCTTGAAAAGCAGCCCACGGCGCATCACAAGGTCTGCGGCGAGTTCCTCAGCCGCGAAGCCGTCGAGTACCTGCGTCAAGCCGGCGTGGACCCGGTAACTCTGGGCGCGGTGCCCATTCGCCTGGTCCGGTTCTCCTCAAGTCGGAGAGTGGTTGAAGCCCCTTTGCCCTTCATCGCGCTTTCGCTCTCCCGACGCACCCTCGATGAAGCGCTCCTGGCTCGCGCCGCGGACGCAGGTTGCACCGTCCAGCGCGGCGCGGCCGTTGAGACCCTTGCACCCGACGGAAAGAGGTGGCGCGCGCGCCTTCGCGGCGGCAAATCGCTGCGCGCCCAGATCGTCTTTCTCGCCACCGGCAAGCACGACCTTCACGCATGGGACCGCCCCCCCGGACGGCAAAACGGTTTCATCGGCTTCAAACTGCACTGGCAGTTGCCGCCCGCCCAGACTGAGGCCCTGCGCGAGTGCATCGAGCTGTTTCTCTTCCGCGGCGGCTATGGAGGGCTCTCGCTGGTCGAAGAGGACGCCGCCAACCTCTGCCTGGTCGTCGATCGCGCCCGCCTGCGCCAGCTCGGTGGATGGCCTCAACTGCTGGCCGCTCTGCTGGCGGAAAACCGCCTCCTCAGCGAGCGTCTGCACGGCGCTCAGCCCTTGTGGGAACGCCCCCTCGCCGTCGCTTCGCTTCCTTTCGGATACCTTGCCGCCCAGCCCTCCGGCCCATGGCGCATCGGCGATCAGGCGGCTGTCATCCCGCCCTTCACCGGAGACGGCATGTCCATCGCCTTCCACAGCGCATTCCTGGCCGCACAGATGGTCCTCGATGGCGCAAGCCCGGAGCTCTACTACCGCCGCCTGCGCACCGAGCTAAGCCGTGGAATGTCGCTGGCCACAGGTCTTTCGCGAGCCATGGTCTCCGCTCCTGGCCGCACCCTCGCCCCCATCGCTCTCTCCCTCTTCCCCAAGGCGATGGCCCAGATCGCTCTTTCCACCCGCATCCCGGAACAAGCTCTGCTATAGTCTCCCGCCCGCGGTAATGGCGAAGCAAAAAAGCTGTCATCCCGATCGACCTGAAGGGCAGGGAAGGGAAGGGAAGTCAAAAGCGCTGCGGTTGCTTTGCTCTGCTCCGTACCTGCTCTATTCCAGCCAAGCATCGAACGCCCCACTCCGCACCGCCGCGGCCAGCGCCTCGATATCCCCAGCCAGCACCCGGTCCTGTTCCAGGCGCGGCACCACCGCCCGCACCGCCGCCAGCGCCTCCTCGACCGCCCCGCTCGCCTTGAGCGGCCTGCGGAACTCCACCCCCTGCGCCGCGCACATCAGCTCGATGGCCGCAATCCGCTCCGCATTCTCCACAATCTGCCGCAGTTTCAGCGCCCCCGTCATGCCCATCGAGACATGATCCTCCTTGCCGCCATCGGTGGGAATGCTCCCCGTCGAAGAAGGCGCGGCGAGCACCTGGCACTCGTTGATCAGCGCCGCCGAGACGATCTGCGCCATCATGAATCCCGAAGAAAGCCCCGGATCGTTGGATAGAAATGCCGGCAACCCCTCGTTGATATCCGGATTCAAGAGCCGGTCGATGCGCCGCTCCGTCATGCTCGCGAGATCGGTGAGCGCAATCGCCGCGTAGTCGAACGCATACGCCAACGGCGCCCCATGAAAATTTCCCCCGCTCACGACTCCGTCGCTTTGGCCTTTGGACGAGGGTTGTGGAAAGACCAGTGGATTATCGGTGGCCGACCCCGACTCAATCTCCAACACGCTCCACACGTGCTCCAACACATCGCGCACCGCTCCATGCACCTGCGGCATGCAGCGCAAACAGTAGGCGTCCTGCACCCGCGAGTCATGCTCCCGGTGCGCTTCACGAATCTGGGAGCCCTCCATCAACCGCATCAGGTGCGCCGCCGCCGCAATCTGGCCTTTATGCGGCCGCACCGCGTGAATCCGGGCATCGAAGGCCGAAGGCGTCCCCATCAGCGCCTCCAAGGCCATGGCCCCGGCCACGTCGGCCAGTTTTGCAATACGCAGCCCTCTGGCCACGGCAAGGGCCCCCACGGCGGTCATCGCCTGCGTTCCATTCAGCAGCGCGAGCCCTTCCTTGGCGGCCAGTTGCAGCGGCGTCAATCCCGCACGCCGCATCGCCTCGCCCCCGGCCAGCCGCTCGCCTTTGTAGAATGCCTCGCCTTCGCCGATTACGACCAGCGACCCATGCGCCAACGGAGCCAGGTCCCCGCTCGCCCCTACCGAGCCCTTCTCCGGAACCACCGGATGCACGCCCGCATTCAACATCCCCGCCAGCAGTTCCACCAGCTCCGGCCGGCAGCCGCTGAACCCCTTGGCCAGCACATTGGCCCGCAGCAGCAGCATGGCTCGCGTCTCGCCTTGGCAAAGCGGCTGCCCCACTCCGGCCGAGTGGCTGCGCACCAGATTCGTCTGCAGTTGCGCCAAGCTCTCCGCGGCAATCCGCACATCGGCCAGCTTGCCAAAGCCGGTGTTGACTCCGTAAACTGTCTGCCCCTCGGCCAGAATCGCCTCGATCCGCTCCCGGCTTGCCGCCACCCGCGCCCGCGCCTCGACGCCAACCTCCACCGGCCATCCGCTGAGTGAAACGCCGACAATCTCTTCCAGCCTCAGCGCCTGGCCATGCAAAATCACTTTTTCCATGAGCCCGATACTAGCCCGCCAGCCGTTCGTCTTGCCACTGCCCAAGCCAACTCCGCCCCACACTGAGTACAATCGAATCGTCTTGAAATCGAGGACCCTCCCCATGACCCTTTCCAGAAGAGATTTCGCCCGCCTCGGTGCCCTCGCCCTGGCCGCCCGCTTCGTCCCTAACCTCCAGGCTCAGTCCTCCCCGCGTAAGATCGGTTACGCCGTCATCGGCCTGGGCCGCATTGCCGATCACTTTATGCGCGGCGTCCTCCTCTCCACTAACTCGCAGATCGCCGGCCTGGTCAGCGGCCATCGCGACAAAGCCGACCGCATCGCGGCTCAATACACCGTTCCCGCCAACTCCATCTACAACTACGACAACTTCGACGAGATCGCCCACAACCCGGCCATCGACGCCGTCTACGTCGCCCTGCCCAACTCCATGCACGCCGAGTACACCATCCGCGCCGCCCAGGCCGGCAAGCACGTCCTCTGCGAAAAGCCCATGTCCACCACCGTTGCCGAGGCCGAGGCCATGATCTCCGCCTGCAAGGCCGCCAACGTCAAGCTCATGATCGCCTACCGCTGCCACTACGAGCCCACCAACCTGCGCGCCATCCAGCTCATCCGCTCCGGAGCCATCGGCCAGGTCCAGGCCATCGAGAGCGCCTTCGGCTTCAACATGGGCCCCAACGAATGGCGCACCAACAAGAAGCTGGCCGGCGGCGGCCCGCTCTACGACGTCGGCATCTACTCCCTCAACGCCTGCCGCTACCTCACCGGCGAGGAGCCCTCGGCCATCTCCGCCTACGCCTCCACCATCGACCGCAACGACCCCCGCTTCGCCGAGGTTGAGGAGAGCACCTCCTGGACCATGAAGTTCCCCTCCGGCATCCTCGCCACTTGCAACACCACCTACGGCGCAAACATGCCCGGCTACTACCACGTCTACGGCTCCAAAGGCTGGCTCCAGGTCGATCAGGCCTTCATCTACGAAGGCCTTCACCTCCGCGGCTTCGCCAACGGCGCGGATATCGACGAGCCCAACCCCGCCCGCGACCCCTCCCACTTCGTCGCCGAAGCCGAACACTTCTCCCAATGCATTCAAAAAGGACTGGAACCAAAATCCCCCGGCGAAGAAGGCCTACGCGACATGCGCCTCATCGCCGAAATCTACCGCTCTGCCGGCATCGCAATTTGAGCGTCTTGACCTGGCGTCCTGCGGAAAAACCCGGTACGGAGGGAGACGGGGGTTTCAACCCCCGCATAAAGCCCGCAGAAGCAACGGGTCATGCCAGCGAGCGGCGGATTAGTCTTCAAGTCGGCCAGTGGGAAGTTATTCACTATCTCCCCAAACTAAGCCATTGGCCCGCTGCGGCTTCAGTCGGAGACCATGAGTTCGCCGGGGAGGATGGGGCGGGTGCGCCCTAGTTTGCCGCGGTAAGCAAGATAGGCCATGAAGAGGAGCACGGCGACGTAGGCGGCGAGTTTGATCTGGCTGGCGGACTGGTTGCTGGGGAGGATCTTCCAGAGGACGAGCAATACGGTCTGCGCGGCAGTGACGGCCCAGACGGAGCCGTAGAAGTAGCGGCGCTCGAGGCCTTCGCCCTTGGTGGAGGGGCCGACGCGGGGCAACTTGCCGGTGAGGCCGAGGAACAGGATGAAGGCACAGAGGGGGGCGTAGGCGTAGGTGTAGATCTGGCGCATGTACCAGACGCCTATGACGGCGGCGATAACCAGGCCGGCCAGGTTGAGCAGGGCGAAGTTGAGGACGGCGTTCCAGGCGAAGGTATAGCAGATGCGGCGGTAGAGGGGGTTGGGTTTGTCCTCGTCGAAGCGGAGGATGTAGGGGCGGGGCTCGCAGCCGGGAGATTGCCCGTAAAGGCCGGCGATGCCGGTGCCGAGGAGAACCACAGCCATCCAGACGGTGTTGCCCCAGTGAAAGCCGTGGGCGAAGAGCGAGAAAGTTAGCGGGCCGGGGGCGAGGAAGAAGACCCAGATCCAGATGGGCCAGTGGGCGAGGCGGTAGAGAGGGGTGTTGCGCGCGCGGATTTTGCGCTCCTGGGCGTATTCAACTTTCCCGGTGTAGGGCATGGGCAGAAGTTTCGCAGGGGCGGCGGCGGGGCGTCAAACGGCGCTGCGAGCCGCGAATGCGCTTTTTCACTCTGCTCTTCATGCGGTCATGGCGCGATCCCACCCTAGTCGCAAAAACTGAGGCGCTGTGCCCATAGGGCGCGCAGGTGGAGCACCCAAAACCTTTGCGGTAAGTTAAAGCTCTCTAACGCTGCAGGATGAGGTTGCGTGCGGAGCGCACCTCCGCGGCTAGAACCTGGAGAACCTTGAGACACAGGAAGGGATCGGACTGGATGAGCGCGGTAAACTCGTCGCGGTTGAGGAAGTAAAGCTCGGCGCCGGTGCGGGCGATGGCGGTCAGCGTGTAGGGCTCATTGCCGATGAGGCCGGGGAGTCCGAGGATGGAGCCGGGAGCGGCCTTGATGGACAGGACCGGCTTGCCGGCCGCCGACATCATGCTGAGACCGACCTCTCCCTTGGTGAGGATGTAGAGACGGAACGGCGGGTCGCCCTGACGGAAGAGAACGCGATCTTCATGGCAGGAGATGGGTGTGGACCGATCTCCGAGCGCCCGGATCAGTTCTGGGTCGGCAAGGAACGCAGACGGGTCGAGCTTCACCTGCAACCTCCTATACGAGGAAAAACGGGAAAAGAAGCAACACAAGTGCCTTCAACAGGCTTATCGGCTATGGTTGCATCGATTGAGAAGACGAGGTGTGATGCGGGTCACCTATTGATGGTTAAGGATTTGGCGGTGCGCCCTCAGGCGAGAGCGAGTGGCCCGGCTGCGGCCATCGGCAAAGCCGTCCGCGGCGGCGAGCGGGCAGCACAGCGGTTCCACGGCGGTTGAAGGACCGTGCGCTTGGCGGCCTTCCAATGCGATGCGGACTCTATTGCGGCTTTTGGAGGGTGCGGATGTAGGCCACGACGGCCGCGATCTGGTCGTCGGTGAGCTTGCCAGCCCAAGCGGGCATCTTATTCTTGCCGTTCTTGACGACCGCTATAAGTTCGGCGTCCGGAGCCTTGACGATGGCCGGGTCCAGGAAGGACGCAGCCTTGAATACCTTGCCGGCCGGAGTGGCGGCCAGGCCGTCGGAGCCGTGACACATGGCGCACTTCAGCTTAAAGGTAGCGGCCCCGGCGTCTTGAGCCAACGCCGGGGAGACGCTGGCGGCTGCAAGGCAAACGGCTGCGGCAATTCTCAAATTGGCTTTCAATGCATGGCTCCTTAAGGGATCTCCCTTTTGTTTTCGCGGCTGGGCGACAGTATACCTTTGACGGGGTCCCGGCCCGTGCAGGGGCATCCTGCGAGAGCCACAATCGCGGAATTCGGGTCCCGAGGTAGACTGGGTGCGGTTTCAGTTAGAGAAGCGAGGGACGAATATGGCATTGCATGGAAGCATCCAAGCCGCTCCCAATGGAGCTCAAGGATTTGACTGCGATAGCACGATTTCTCTCAATGCCGCCCGGCAATTTGCAGAACAGGGTTACCTATTCTGCCTGCGATACTTGTCGCGGGGCGTTGGACAAGCGGCGGGCGATCTATCCGCGGCGGAGGCTCGTCACATCCTGGCCGCGGGATTGGGCTTGATGGCCGTGCAGCATGTACCGGCAGCGGGGTGGTCGCCCTCGGCCGCCCTGGGCCAGAGTTATGGGAACAATGCCGCAAACAACGCGAACGCGGTTGGATTTCCGCCGGGCGTCAATATATGGTGCGACCTCGAGGGAGTGAACCAGACTACGCCCGCGCAAGAGGTGATCGATTATTGCGCAGCTTGGTTTGCGGCGGTATCCGCCGCCGGGTACGTACCGGGTTTGTATGTTGGCGACAGTGTTGTTCTGAGCGGCCGGCAGCTTTACGACCTGCCTTTCGCGCATTACTGGCAATCGGCCAGTGAGGTGCCTGCATTACCATCCCGCGGATATCAGATGATTCAGACTTTGGTCCAAGGGCTGGTAAACGGGATCGGAATCGACCTGGACACGGCGCAAACCGACGGCGAGGGTGGGCAGGCGCTCTGGTTGATCGCCGCGACCGCCTAAAATCATTGGTGGTGGCGACTCCGAAGAGCTGCTCCCAATCAAGAATAATCAAAGCAGGATCAGAGGATTGCCACGGGGAAGCCGGGGCAACACCTCACTCTCCGTGTTGGAATGTGGAAATTGAGCCGCTTTGTTCCGCGATTTTCGACGCCGCACCTCCGCTTACCGCAACGAGACCGACGTTCATCTTTCTTGCATTCAGGGCTCTGGCAGAGTGCAGGATCGATCTTGACATGCACAGCATTTCCGAGGTTCAATCGTCTGCTGCCACCCGGCGCCCAGCCGGGCACAGTGAACGGGCAGGGGAAACAGGTCGAGTCATGGACAGTCTGCTTTGGATTGCTCAAGTATTGCTGGCTGGCATCTTTCTGTTTACTGGGGCCGGCAAGCTGTTTGCCTACAACCGGGTGATGGGCGCGGTGGAGGCCCGCTCCCAAGGCCGCCCGGCGGGCATCCCGCGCGGCCTCGCCGCTTTTATCGGTTTGGCGGAGATCACCGGTGCGCTCGGCGTGCTCACGCCCCCCGCACTTGTCCCGGCTCATCTGCTTGTACGGCTGGCGGCGGCCGGCCTGGCGCTCATCATGGTGTTGGCCGGCATCTATCACCTTCGCCGCCAGGAGTCGGCCGCGCCTGCCATTTCGCTTTTTCTTCTGGCCCTCTTTGTGATTGTGGGCCGCTGGCCGCGGTAGCGCCCAAGACCGAGGACCGAATGCGCGGCTAAAGCGGAACCAGAGTCGATGTATCCCGAAACCGCATCGTTCCAGTCGACGCGACCCCAAGGAGCGGCGACCTCGCAACAGACTCAACCGGCCACAGTAACTCTGGTTCCGCTCTAATTCAAAAAGGAGATCCCCCGGCTCTGCTAGGGTGGCAGTAGAACTTTGAGAATTCCGGGAGTATACCTCCCGCTTTTGCTTTCGTTCTGCCGAAGTCCATGGTTTTGCACGCTGCTGCTGTTGTAGCTGCTTTTGCTTTTCACCGGTTGCGATCAGGCCCCTTTGAGGGGCCAGCAACCGTAAAGCCTCCGGCTCTGTCGGAGGATACTTACTTCGAGGCCGCCGTCAGGGGAACTTCGAGCGAACCCGTGCGGCCGGCGGCAAAGTCCTGGATTGCGATGCGCAGTGAACCCTGGCCCTCGGGAAGATCGAGTTCCGCGCGGATAGGGATGCCCGAGACCATCAGCTTTTCGAAGCGGTCGGGTTTGATGGCCAGTTGAAAGCCGTGCTGCAGGTAGTTCACGCGGTTGCCTTCAGGGTCATACGCCACCAGCGCAAACTCGAGGTAGGCCCGACGCGATCCGTCGGCCGCCGTCTCGAAGACCAGACCATGAAGGTCCAACACCAGGTCGACGACGAAGCGGCGCGCCGGCCCTTTCAGAGTGGCCGCCATGTTGCCCACGGGGCCCTCCGTCAGCTTTACGCCCTGGAACAGCGGGTCGCTCGCCGGCAGCACCCGCGCATCGAAAGAAATTTGCGTGGCCTGCGGCACGCCATGCTGGGCGGCAAGAGCGAGCAAATCGGAATCGGCGGGGTGATGCGCCGAGGGCTTATCCGGCGAGTCGGCATAGTAACCGCTCCGGTAAGCGAGCTTGTAACTGGCATTGTCCAGGTTGACCTTGAAGCGGTGGAACTCCCCGTCGAACTTCTTCGCATCGGGCACATAGCCGATGGTGTAATAGCTGGAGCCTTTTTCTGCGATATCCGCCACCGCGTCCGTCAAATCGTTGGTTTCGATGTAGGCCTTGCCCCCGGTATCGCGGGCAACCTGCTGCATCGAGGCCTGTTCGTGGTACGTCACAGTGCGTTCCTGCATCACTTGCGTGGCGAAGGGGGTGCTGTTCGTCCCAGGCGTGTACGAGTTGCCCACCGGAGGCGTGTTCGCTGCGTTGAATGCGGACGCCGTCATCAGTCCCCGCGCGTCAACCGGATAAATGGCGACGCGCGCGTCGGAGAGGATCTCGGTGGTCTCGCGTACCTCCTCCATGTAGCTGCGCGAGGCGTTGAACTCGCTGTGCAGCGAGGGGTCTGGATCGATGACCAGGGGAAAGGCGCCGGAAAACCAGATGACGTTCTTGCGGTTGGGGATGGCGCTCAGAGAACGGGCCAACTGCTCCAACGCATCGAGCGTGATCTGCACCCGCTGATCGGTCTGGAAGGAGGCCGTATCGGCCTGGAACTGCTGCGCGGCGGCAACGGCATCCATCGGGCCATTGGCTGTGCCGGGAGGAATGCTGCTTACGGAAGCGCCGCCGGCCGTCGAGCTTGCCTGTAGGGTGGGTGCGGCCGCAGTCGCCGCATCCACTCCCAGAGGAGTTGTCGGCGTTTCGAGCAGAACCGATTGCTGCGGCCCGGCCTTCGGGCTTTTCAGGGCTTTGGCCAGCGCGGCCATGTCGGTCGAAAAGCCCGTGATCATGCGCAGCCGCGAAGACAACCCAAAAATGGCCAGCGAGGTTCCCGGCTTGATCTTGCCCAGGTACTCGATCATCTCGCGGCGCACATTCATCTGGCCGGAGATAGGCGTATTCAGCGCGTCCAGCAAAAGTACGGTGACCGCGCCCGCGTCAGGATAGTCGGGGATGTTGGTATAGGTGTGCGGCGGCAGCGAGACCCGCTTCATCGTTGGCATGGAGCCAGTCGCGGGTGCATTGGGAGGCCGGTGTTCGTCAAAAGAGGCGATGGCCTGCTCGTGCCCATCCTCGAAGATGTGAAACCGCTGCCTCTCCAGACTGTGCACGGGCTCGTCCCGTTCGGTGACCACGACATCCACCAAAACCAGCCTGGTGGTGGTGCGCAGAACGGTCGTTGCCGGGGTTGGCGCTGCGGCTACCGGGCCTTGCGCGTTGCACAGAGGAGTCGTCGAAAGGCCGCCCAGAACAAGAAGGGCTATCGAGCATAAAGGGCGCATGGAAGGTACCTCACCGAATCTTATGCCGCCGGTGCCGGCGATGCCAAACTGCGAACGCCAAACTACTACCTGGCTGCGACCGTCACGGGAACCTCCAGCGAACCCACGCGGCCAGCCAGCAGATCGCAGGTGGCGATGCGCAGAGCGATCGGGCTCCTCTCTTCCTGGAGAGGAGCGGGAAGCGATCGAGAATATCTTCCTGACCCAGCATCTTGCGCCAGAAGTAACAACCTGGTGTCAAGGCTAGCTTGAGTTTGCGGATTTGCGACTCGAAGCCACACGGGACCGCGGTGGGCATTGTGGTGGAAGCCAAACGGCCGATAGGCCGCCGTGGCAGGATTGTGCCAGTAGACCGGCATAAAGATTGCATCAGGGAAATTGACACTTTCATTATGTTCTTCTTATGCTTTCATTATCTTCTTGGCTCTTTCGCTTGCTGCCGCCTACATCCAAGCTTCGTTGCAAGGGGAGACCAGGGCCTATCCGGGAAAGCAGGTGGAACGATGGACAGTCTAGTCTGGGTTGCGCAGTTTTCGTTGGCGGGCGCGCTTTTGTACGCCGCATTCAGCAAGGTTTTTGCGCTAAACCGGAACGCAGACCGGGCGTCGGCCTCCCCGACATTCGCCTGCGCGGGGCTGCCGCCCGGGGTGGCCGCTGCATTCGCTCTATTGGAGTTTGCGGGAGCGGTGTGCATCCTGTTGCCGATGGACCTTTGGCCACCGCACGTTTTTCTGCGGCTGGTGGCTGCGGGACTTGCGCTTTTGATGGTGGTACAAGCGATCTGTCGCGTGCGGCGCCACGAACCGTCCGCGAAAATCGTGGTGGTGTTTCTTCTGGCGCTCTTTGTGATTGTCGGGCTCTGGCCGTAGAGTTCCGTCAATCGCTAGAAATACCTTTTGAGTTTGAGGATCTGCGACTCGAAGCCGTACCACAACGCCGTGGCCAACACGGTGGACGCGGCCAAACGGAGGGCTACGACAGCCAGGTTGCCGGGAATGCCGTAGCGGTCCATGCGCAGATCGAACCAGCCGAAGTAAATGAAGACCATGATGTGGGTAAGGTAAAGGCCATAGCTGATGCGGCCATAGAATTCGAGCGGTCCGCGGCGTAGCACGTAGGAAAGCGGATTGCGCGCGCCGGTTGAGGCGATCAAGGCCAGCACCGCGCCCGCGAACCCAACCGCCAGCGCGGAATCGAGAAACGCGGTTCCGCCCGCCACCGTCGCCGCCGCCGGAAAGCCCAGCGCCACGCCGCCCAGGCCCATCCAGAGCCAGACGCGGCGGGTGAGCGGGAGAGTATGCAGCCCGAGGGCCAACAGACTGCCCCAAGCGAGCCCGTCGAAATGCGTGAGCGTGTGGGTGGGCGTGATCCAGGCAAAATGGGACATGCGCATCAGCGGCGCGCCTGCCAGCGCCAATGCCAGAAAGCCCGCCAGGAAAGCGGGCCGGCGCAGGAAGCGCACCAGCGGCGCCCACAGGAAGTAGTACTGCTCCTCGATGGCCACCGCCCATGTAGGTCCAAGGGCCGCGGGCAGGTTGAGGTGAAACAGGTTCTGCACGAAGAAGATGTACGCCAGCCAGGGCGCTGCCTTGACGGCCTCCCAGGTTCCCGTGCCCACAAACCATTGCGATTGCCAGTAGCAGACCGCCAGCACCAGCGCGTACACCGGCCACACGCGCAGCGCCCTGCGCGCATGGAAGTTGTGGAAGTACTTCGGCTTGTCGAGCGTGGCCAGGAGGTTCGAGGTAATGAGAAAGCCGCTGAGGGTGAAGAAGAGCGTCACCCCCGTCCAGCCCCACAGGCTGGCCCCGTAAAGCCACGTGCCTTTGAGACGTGGATTGGAGTGATACAGAACCACCGCCAGAATGGCAAGTCCCCGCGGCCCCTGCAGTTCGGGGATGTAGTTCGGCAGCCAGGTTGGGCGTTGGATGGGCATGGTCGCGTGCCGGCAAGTTAGCAAGTTAGCGAAGGGGCCCCTTACGAGCGGCCTCTTCTGTTAGCAAGTCAGCGGCATTCGAGTTAGCCGGCGGCTAACTGCTTGGCCCGCTCGGTGGCGCGCATGACGGCCTTGATGAGCGTGACGCGGAGGCCGCCTTCTTCGAGCTCGAGAATGCCGTCGATGGTGCAGCCGGCGGGGGTGGTCACGGCGTCTTTGAGCAGGGCCGGGTGGTAGCCGGTTTCGAGCACCATTTTGGCTGCGCCGAAGGTGGTTTGCGCGGCCAGTTGCGTGGCAATCTCGCGGGAGAGGCCCACTTTCACGCCTGCCTCGGCCAGGGCCTCGATGATGATGTAAATGTAGGCCGGTCCGGAGGCCGAGAGTCCGGTCACGGCGTCCATGTGCTTCTCGTCCACGACCACGGTGCGGCCCACGGTCTCGAAGATGCGCTGGGCGAGCTCCATCTGCGCGGCGGAGACGAAGCGCCCGCGGCAAAGGGCGGCCGCGCCCGCGCCCAACGCCGAAGGCGTGTTAGGCATGGCGCGAATTACGGCGATCTCCATGCCCGCGGCTTCTTCAATCGCGCGCGTCTTGACCGAGGCGGCGAAGGAGACCAGCGTCTTGTCCTTGGTCAGCGCGGGGCGGATCTCGGCGATCAAGTCCGGCACCTGGAAGGGTTTGACGCCGAGCAGGATCAGGTCGGCCTGCTTGCAGGCTTCAAGATTGTCAGTGCTCACGTCGACGCCCCATTGCGTGCTCAGGGCCAGCGCCCGCTCGGTATGAGCGACAGTGGCGTGAATCTGCTCGGGCGCAAACAGCTTCTGCTTCAGGAATGCCTGGAGCAGGATTCCGCCCATCTTGCCGGCGCCCAGAACGGCGACGCGGACTTGGGGCAACTGTGCAGGTACTTCGCTGGCCTCAACGGTTATCTCCGCCATGTTCTTCCTTGTCTTGGATGAGAGTGGTGTTTCAACTAACAAGAATACGCGCATCGGCAAGGCGGCGAAAATGGAAGGATCTGGGGCAAAACCAGGGGGTTTTTGCCTCAAAAAGGGCCAAAATTGGGGGTTGATGATTACTGATTGGTTAATAGGGGTAGGTTTTAAGTTGTTTATTATAGGCTAGTTACTGGATTAGCGGGGCGGAAAGGGGGGCTCTCACAGGGGAGGGGGGGTGGGGGGTGCGGTCATTGCGGGGCCAGATTATCGCTGTTTCTTCGCTTGTTGGACGGTGCCGGAGCGGGGGCGGAATGGATCGGGCGCTGTTCCGCTGGGGAGGTTTCGGTCATGATGGATTCGCCCATAGAACAAGTGTGCGCGGCGGGAGGGTAATTTTCTGTAAGACAGGGGTCAGGGATCAGGGGTCAGGGAACAGGGGTCAGAAAACCGGGCTGGTGGCGGCAGTTGACGCCTTCGCGCTGGGGGCTGGGCGAACGCTGGGCGATTATCAGTCCTGGGTCATGCCGGTGAGCGCGCCAGCGATTTGGCGCGAAAGGGGCTGGAGATGCAAAGAGAATCCGGTCGATTTGTTGCGATTCAGGGTCTAAAAGGCGAGAAATAGCCCCCAAAAACGATGGAAAAACGCCGCATATTTGCCC
>Ga0326727_10001830_pt1 | contig 76180 bp, 52 predicted proteins | sample MB2enrmetagenome_FD_207643 | JGI IMG/M metagenome (GOLD analysis project Ga0326727, IMG submission 207643) | Lab enriched peat soil microbial communities from McLean, Ithaca, NY, United States - MB29MY | ecosystem: Environmental > Terrestrial > Soil > Wetlands > Peat | place: USA: New York... | reverse complement strand
AACCGGCGCCCGTCTGGGTTTTCAACTGGTAGATTTCCGAGCCCAAGCTGGAAAGGAAGAGTTGTTCGATGCGGCGAAAATCCATAGCCGCTTCGGCCAGGGTCACACCCGACACCCGGCGCAGCTCCGCATCGATCTTGAGCATCAGTTCCAAACAGCATGATACAGGTATGGAAAACGGATCGATCCGGCAGGGCGCTGCCCAGTGGTCCAAGATCTTTTCTTCCGGAACCAAGTGGACGTTGTGCCTCTTGGTTAAGGCGCTAGCGTGGGCGATCTCCACAGCCAAAGCCGCGGTCCGGTCCACGTCCGCGTGGGTCAAGGCATCGGTGGAAGCAAAACCCCACCCCCCCCGAGCGATAACCCGGATGCCCAATCCCAAGGACTGCGATTCCCTTACCTGGGAAGTCTGCCCATTTTTGGTGGAGAGATAACGCTGGCGGGTGTCAAGCACCCTTACCTCGGCGTATGTGGCGCCGCGCGCAACTGCGGTGTCGAGCGCCCAAGCAGCGAATTCTTTCATAGGTAGCTGATAGCTTACAGCCGACAGTATGTTTAAGCTGTGGACTGTTAGCTGTTGACTGCTTTTTCTAAGTGCCTTCCGACCAGGAGGAAAGATACTCTTCCTGCTCGCGTGTCAGTTTATCAATATTGATGCCCAAAGATTGCAACTTGAGCCGCGCCACATTTTGATCAATGTCCGCCGGCACCGGATAAACCTTGGGTTCGAGGTTCTTGGCGTTCTTCACCATGTACTCAACGGAGAGTGCCTGGTCGGCAAAACTCATGTCCATAACGACCGCGGGATGACCTTCCGCCGCCGCCAAATTAATCAGGCGACCTTCACCCAAGACGTAAATCTTCCGCCCATCGCGCATCGTGTATTCATCCACAAATTCGCGCGTGTGGCGCTTGCTCAGCGAGAGTTTTTCCAGGGCCGGCAAATCGATTTCCACGTTGAAGTGGCCGGAATTCGCCACCACCGCCCCATCCTTCATCAGGCGGAAATGCTCGGCCGTCACGACGGATTTGTCTCCGGTAACGGTAACGAAGACATCTCCGACCTTCGCGGCCTCGGCCAGCGGCATGACGCGGAAGCCGTCCATTACCGCTTCCAGAGCACGGGTGGGATTGATTTCGGTAATAATGACATCGGAACCCAACCCTTTGGCGCGCATGGCTACCCCGCGCCCGCACCAGCCGTATCCACAGACCACCACGTGCAGGCCCGCAAACAGCAGGTTGGTGGCGCGAAGAATTCCGTCAATGGTGGATTGTCCGGTGCCGTAACGGTTGTCGAACAAATGCTTGGTATCCGCGTCGTTCACGGCGACGATGGGATACTTCAACATGCCGTCTTTCGCCATGCTGCGCAAGCGAATGACCCCCGTCGTGGTCTCTTCCGTCCCGCCCACAACTCCCGGCACCAACTCCTGGCGTTTGGTCAGGATCATAGTGACCAAATCCGCCCCGTCATCCATGGTGATCTGGGGCTTGTGGTCGAGCGCGGAAACAATATGGGAATAATACGTATCTTTGTCTTCGCCCTTGATGGCGTAAGTCGGAATCTTGTAATCCTTCACCAGCGAAGCCGCCACGTCATCTTGCGTACTCAAGGGGTTGGAACCGCACAGCACAACATCCGCGCCGCCGTCCCGCAAGGTAATCGCCAGGTTCGCGGTCTCTGTCGTCACGTGCAGACAGGCGGAAATCCGCACGCCCTCGAGCGGGCGCTCCTTGATGAAACGCTTGCGGATGATCTGGAGTACGGGCATCCACTGATTGGCCCACTCGATCCGCAACTTCCCTTTCGCAGCAAGGTTCGCGTCTTTTACATCACCAGCTAGTTTTTTGGTAGAAGCCATTTAGAGTCCAGCCTCTTTCTTTAGGATTTCGGCCTTGTCAGTTTTTTCCCAGGAAAAATCGGGGTCGGGACGGCCAAAGTGGCCATAAGCCGCGGTCTTCTTATAAATGGGGCGCAGCAAGTCGAGCGACTCAATAATCCCCCGCGGGGTCAACTTGAAATGCTTGCGAACGAGATTCTCGAGTTGGATTTGGCCGATGCGCCCAGTGCCGAAGGTATCGACCATGACGGAGACAGGGTCAGCGACACCGATGGCGTAAGCAAGCTGCACTTCCGCGTGGTCGGCGATGCCCGCCGCCACGATGTTCTTGGCAATGTAGCGCGCCATGTAAGCTGCGGAGCGATCGACCTTGGTCGGGTCTTTCCCGGAAAAGCATCCGCCGCCATGATGGGCGGTCCCGCCGTAAGAGTCCACGATGATCTTGCGCCCGGTGAGGCCGGAGTCACCCACCGGCCCGCCCGTCACAAAGCGTCCGGTGGGATTGATATGGTACTTGGTACGGGCGTCAAGCAAGTGCGCCGGGATGACCGGTTTGATGACGCACTCCAGCACCCCCTCGCGCACTGTTTCGGTGCTGACGCTGGCTGAGTGCTGCGTGGAAACAACCACGGCATCCACGCGCACGGGCTGCGTGCCGTCGTATTCAACCGTGACTTGCGATTTGCCGTCCGGCCGCACGAAATCGAGAATCCCCTCGCGCCGCACTTCCGCCAGGCGCAAGCAGAGCTTGTGCGCCGTCATAATGGGAAACGGCATCAGCTCCTTCGTCTCGTTACACGCGTATCCGAACATTAGCCCCTGGTCGCCGGCTCCACCTGGGTTCACGCCTTGGCTGATATCAGGACTCTGGCGCGTCAAGTTGACCGTCACTTGGCAGTTCTCAGCGGTAAAGCCACCGGCGGGATCGGTGTAACCAATTCCCCGCACGGTCTCCCGGACGAGCTTCTCGATGTCGGGCTTGGCCGAGGTTGTAATCTCACCCGCCACGTAAACTGCTTGGTCCTTTACCATCGACTCGCACGCCACACGGCCGCGCGGGTCGGCGGCGAGGACGGCGTCAAGAACGGCGTCGGATATCTGATCGCAAATTTTGTCGGGATGTCCTTCGGTTACAGATTCAGAGGTAAACAGATAGTGGTGCTTCGGCTCGCTCAATCAGAGCCTCCTTCTCCTCAGTTAAGGTTGGTAAGGTCGACACAAACAACCAGCGTATCATGCGCTAAACCATGGTGTCAACGATTTCGGACCCTTATTGGCCTTTGATGCGCCGAATCGTCGGAAACAAGGCGCGGATGGGCGCTGAGGACAGCCAAACCGCTCGGACAGAAAGGCATGCACCTCCCGATGCGCCCTTAAGAGTGCGTCCAAAAGTCTGATAATTCCGCCCTTACGTAGTGGGCTTGGTCACCGGCCGCTGCGAAAGCAGATAGGACTTGATGAACGGATCCAGGTCACCATCGAGCACGCGGTCCGCATCGCCAACTTCGAATTTGGTCCGATGGTCCTTCACCAATCGGTACGGGTGCAAGACGTAGGAGCGAATTTGGCTGCCAAAGTCAATGTCAGCCTTGGAAGCTTCCAGCTTGTCGGAAACCTGGCGCCGCCGGCGCAGTTCCATTTCGTAAAGACGCGAACGCAGCATCTTCATCGCCATTTCGCGATTGCGGTGCTGCGAGCGCTCGTTCTGGCACTGTGCCACGGCGCCGGTGGGAATGTGCGTGATGCGCACGGCCGAATCCGTGGTGTTAACGTGCTGGCCACCCTTCCCGGAGGAGCGGTAGGTATCCACCCGGAGGTCTTCAGGTTTTATCTCAATGGTGATGGAATCATCGATTTCTGGACTGACGAAGACCGACGCGAATGAGGTGTGGCGCCGCTGGGCGGCGTCGAAGGGCGAAATGCGAACCAGGCGATGCACGCCGCTTTCGCCGTGCAATAGGCCGTAAGCATAATCTCCCTCCACCGTGAAGGTGGCGGATTTCAACCCGGCTTCGTCGCCCGGTTGGTAATCATTCAGAGTGCATTTAAAGCCGCGCGCCTCCGCCCAGCGCTGATACATGCGCAGCAGCATGTCGCCCCAGTCTTGCGATTCCGTCCCCCCAGCGCCGGGATGAATGGTCACGATAGCGTTCAGGTGATCGCTGTCACCCCCTAACAGCGTTTCCGTTTCCAGCAGGTCCACCTCGTGTTGAAGCTTATCCAGTTCGCCGCGCAGTTCGGAACCGATGTTCTCCCCTTCGCGCGAAAGTTCGAAGTACGTTTCCATGTCGGAAAGACGGCGGGCCAATTTCTCGTCAGCCTCCAGGATTTCCATCAGCCGCTTCCGGGCCGTCAGAATTCTCTGTGATGCTTCCTGGTCCTGCCAGAATTGAGGTTGGGCGACTTGTTCCTCGAGGGATTCCAGTTCCTTGCGGCGTTGGGGAGCGTCAAAGAAAACTCCGGATGTCAGCGGATCGCTTCTTGAGCTCATCAAATTCACGTTCTAGTTCTTCGGTCACAGTTACTCCTTTAGAAAAGCTCTCAGTCGTCAGTTCTCAGTTGTCAGCAGCGACCCGCCGAGAAGCATGAGCGCCGCGACTAAGGCGCATAGCCATGCGAAAACATCCCCATGGGCCGAGTAAAACGTCTGGCGCGTCTCAAAGTCGAAATGCGCGGGCATGACCATTCGCTGATAGCGGGGGATTTCCTCCAGCACCCGGCCATAGGGATCAATGAGAGTTGTCAGGCCGTTGTTGGTGGCCCGCAGCAAGTAACGGTGGTTCTCAATCGCACGCAGCCGGGCCATTTCCAAGTGCTGATAAGCGGCTGCGGAATCACCATACCAGGCGTCATTGGAAATATTCACCAGCACGCCCGCGCCGCCCGCTGCCAGCTTCCGCGCGAGTTGGGGAATAATTGCTTCATAGCAAATGAGCACCCCGATGCCCCCGCCCGGCGACTTGGCCACGGCGTAACTTGACCCGGGAACGAAATTCCCCACCTCGTCAGTGATCTTGTGCACCAATCCGGGTAATGCCCAGGCCGGCACATACTCGCCGAAAGGGACCAGATGAATTTTATCATAGCGGGACACTTCGCGGCCCTGGGGATCCAAGGTGATGGCGCTGTTGGTGATCGTGTCTCCGCTCGCATCCATGGGAATAATCGTATTCGCAATCACGAAGGCGCGCGTCTGGCGCGCCATGTTTTCCATGGCGTTGCGAAAAATCGGGTCGCGCGTAAAGTAGAACGGCGCAGGGTTTTCCGCCCAGATCAATAATGGAGGATTGTCGATTGTCGATTGGCGATTGGCAATTGGCGGAACGGCGGCTGGATTTTCGATTTTCGATTTTCGATTTTCGATTGCCACCGCATCAACGCTGAGCTGAACGAGCCGCTGAAGTTGGGTGGGGTCGCGCCAGGGAATCCAGGCATTTAACTCCTCTTCGTCCAGGGGCACGTTCGGTTGGACGAGCATCGCCAGTTCCTTGCCCACGGCCACGGAGGGCGGGGTGAGCTTCCACTGGGCAAAAAGCAACAAGACGATCCAAACGGCCAGCGCCAGGACCGCGCGCGCCCGCCGTGGGGAGAGCAACACCCATGCCAGCAGGGCGCTGGTGGCCACGGCCAGGAACGAAAGGCCATACACGCCTGTCACCGAGGCAATCTGCCGCACACCGCGAGCCTGCACGGCGTACCCCAGAAGGTTCCACGGAAATCCCGTGATCAGATAGGTTCGAGCCAATTCCATCGCCATCCAAAGAAACGGGCTGAGAGCTAATGCCCACTCCGGGGAGCGGCGCGCCGCCCATCCCATCGCCAGGCCGAACCCGCCGAAGAACGTCGAGTCAACGATGACGAAAAGAATCAATACCCCCACGGCCAGCGCCGGCGTCAGGTGCCCGTAAGATTCCATTACGGTCACGAACCAATAGCAGCTTCCGGCGAAAAAAACGGCTCCGCACACATACCCTAGCAGAAAGGCACGTTTCAGCCGCTTCTCACCCGCCAATGCCGCGAGCAAGGGCAGACAAGCCACCCACACCAAACCGCGCAAATGGGTTTTGGGAAAGCAGGCCACCAGCAGGAGCCCGCTCAAAGCACATGCCACCAAAGGTGTGGAGGTTTTCTCGAAGAGATTCATGATCCGTTTCTGGGAAACTGGTGCGATTTGCGAGGCGGCATCAGTCTGTCATCTGTCTCTGAAATAAAGGTGGCTCCTTAACTCCGGTGACGGACTTGGGTGTCTCTAACTCCCCCTTATTGTTTGTCGTCAGAGCAGCAGTCAGGCGGGAGCGCGCTAGGCTGGCGTTGTCCAGTTTCTCTTGACTCTAGCCGCCCAGGCCCAAACTAGAGCATTTGCGCAAACGACAAGAACTCCGGCGACCACATAGCCCGCCCATTGTGGCAACTTATCAAATCCGTGCCGCAGATTGAAAAAAATGAAGCTTCCAGGGAATAAGAAAAACAAAGCCTGTGCCTCCGCAAGGATCGTCGGTGGGGTGCCCCAGGGCGCATGGGCGTCGGTGCGGGAAAACCTGAGGCCGAGAACCCGAAGTTTGAAACTCGAAAATCGCGACGAGTGTCGAGTTTCGAGTTCCGTCTTGGGGCAACCAAGCCCTGGGTCATGGCTAGTGCCGCCTCAATGCCGGATGAAGGGTTTGAATCCTTCCTGTTCAAGTTTTTTGCGCACCTTGACGGCGTCGTCGCGAGTCTTGAAGGGACCCACTTGCACACGGAAAAGGTCATCGTCAGCATGGGCATATTCCGGCGTCACCAGGAAAACCGGGTACCCTTTTGTCTTCAGAATATCAACTACGGCCTCAGCATCCTGCTTGGTGTGCAATGCCGCCACCTGAAGAGTTATCCCCTCTCCCACCTCCCCCGCGGCAGGGGTGGGTGGGGTAGGAGGATTCGAGGCTGGCTGGGCCGCTGCCTGGGGTTGCCCTGCCGGAGGCGAGACGTCCGCTGGCTTCGCCGCGGGGGCAGGGGGATTTGCTCCGCCCCCCCCGGGAGGAATTACCACGGTTTCCGGCGCGGGGATCGCGGGTGCGTGGCCGGGGGATGATTCCTGGGACGTAACGGGGGCGCTCTCCGAGGGCGGGTTTACCGCGGGCGGAATCACGGGCGGGGAGGTAACGACCTCTGTGGAGGGAGCCGAGCGGGAGGCGCGCTCGTTGTACCCCACCAGGAATCCCAGCGAGAAGAAAACTCCACAGGTTGCGATGCAAACGAGAAAAATGAGGATTAAGTACCGTGCGGAATGGCTTCTTTCCTCATGTTCCCTCACCTCCGTTGCCACGATAGTCCTCCTCACCCACGGCGTTCCGCTAAAGATTCCGCCGGCCCGATTCCGCTACTTCTTCTCTCCTGCCAACCCCGGCGCAAGGAACCCCTTACCCATCAGGGCGCTCAGCAATTCCACCGGAACCGGAAAGACCACGGTGGTATTCTTTTCGGTCCCGATCTCCACCAACGTCTGGAGATACCGCAGGGTGATGGCGACGGGTTCCTTGGCGATGACCGCGGCGGCTTCGGCGAGCTTCGCGGATGCCTGATATTCGGCGTCGGCGTGGATGATCTTCGCCCGGCGCTCGCGCTCGGCTTCGGCCTGCGCGGCGATGGCGCGCTGCATTTCCTGCGGCAAATCTACCTGCCGCACTTCCACCTTGGTCACCTTGATACCCCAGGGCTCGGTGTGCTCGTCCAGGATGGATTGCAGCCGGCTGTTCAGCTTCTCGCGCTGGGAGAGTAAATCGTCCAGCTCCACTTCGCCCAAAACCGAGCGCAAGGTGGTTTGCGCCAACTGCTCGACGGCGTAGCGGTAATTCTCGAGCTCCACGAACGCCTGCTGCGCGCTGATCACGCGGAAATAAACAACCGCGTTGACCTTCAGTGAAACGTTATCCCTTGTGATAATGTCTTGTGGGGGCATATCCCACGCCACCAGACGGAGGGAAACCCGCACCAGCTTATCAATCGGCCAGATGATGAAGATCAGTCCCGGCCCCTTGTCCGGCCTCTGAAGCCGTCCCAGGCGGAAGATCACCGCCCGCTCGTACTCCCGCAGCACGTTCAAACACGCTGAAACCCACATGAAAACAATAACCGCTCCGGCGATCCATCCCATAACGCCCCCCTCTCCGCATCCCTGCGGTCCCGACAATCCACTTATCAGTTCAAGAACTTCCGCGGCCCCGTGGGCCGTGGCACTCCCGTTGGCGCATCATTTCGGAAGACCGCTCGAGAGCACCCAACGTTGCGCTCCCCCCTAATCCCAAACGGTTAGGAAGTCTACCGGGTTTCCGGCGCCGACTCAACCAGCAAGGTCAGGCCTTCAATCTCCCGCACGCGAACTCGCGCGCCTTGGGGAATTCGCGTGCGTGCGCGCGCCTCCCACAATTCGCCGCGCACCAGCACTATTCCTGCCGGGTCGACGTCGGTGTGTGCCACGCCCACCAAACCGATCATTCCCGCCTCGCCGGTAACCGCTTTGCGTCGCTGGGAGGCAATGACAAAACGCAACAGGATGATGGTAATAAACGCCAAGGGTAATGCCACGCTCAGCGCCGTGGGGAGGTGGATGCGCGCTTCCGGCCAGGGCGATTTAATCAGGATCATAGCGCCCAACACCATCGCCAAAATTCCCCCCACCGCCAGCACGCCGTGCGAAGTCACCTTGGCCTCGAGCGCGAACAGCACCAGCGCGGTAGCGATCAGCAAAACCCCGGCGTAATTGATGGGCATGAAATTAAAACCATAGAGCGCCAGGACTAACGAGATCGCCCCCACCACGCCGGGCGCCACCATGCCGGGATGAGTGAACTCAAGGTACAGGCAAACCAACCCGATCGCGCCCAGAAGGAAGGCGATGTTAGGATCCGCCACCCAGGCCAGCAGGGATTCAATTCGCGTCATCGGGTAAGTCTCGACGTCCGCCTCGGCCAGATGCAGCGTGGTGGTGGCGCCGTTGAAGCGTTGAACCGTCTTGCCATCGTACTGCGTGAAAATATCGCGGGGGGAGCTCGCCACGGCGTCAATCAGTTTACCGTCCAGCGCTTCCTTGTCCGAGAAGGACGCGCTCTTGCGCACCGCATCGTCCGCCAACGTCACATTGCGCCCGCGTTTCTGCGCGATCGACCGGATGTAGGAAGCCAGGTCATTCTCGATCTTCTCGTTCATCGTCTTGTCCGCTTGCCCTCCCAGCAGATCTACTGGGTGGGAAGCGCCGGTGTTGGTGCCCGGGGCCATCACCGCCAGATCGCCCGCGAGCAAAACGAAGAAGCCCCCTGACGCCGCGCTGGCGCCGCTCGGCGCGACATAGGTAATCACGGGAGCATGTGACGCGTAAATCGCCTGGACAAGCTCCTGCGTGGCGGTTACCAATCCGCCGGGGGTATTCAACTCCAGGAGGACGGCGTCGGCATTCTGCTCATTGGCGTAAAGGATTCCCCGCTCCACGTATTCCGCGCTTACCTGATGGATCATCATGTCGATCTTGATTTCCACCACCCGCGGCCGGGGCCCGGCCGCACGGAGGGGATCGGAGGGTAGTGCGGCGGCGAGAATGACCATTAACAAGAGTACAGGGCGCAGACTTTTGATGCTCAAGGTGTCTTCCTTGCAGCCGGAGCTCCGGCAGGGATTTGTTGCAGAAACTGTTCCGCTTGCAGGTTGCCGGGATCGAGATTGAGCGCGGCCTGCCCTTGCAAGCGAGCCAGCTCCGGTTGATTCATGGAAAGATAAACGTGCGCCAGGGAAAGGTGAGCTTCCGCGGTGTCTTTCAACTTCAGTGAAGTCTGAAGTTCCCCCGCGGCTTCATGATATTTACCTTCGGCCTCAAGCGCCTGGGCCAGCAGGTTGTGCACCTGGGGGTCGGTGGGAGACAAGGAGGCAACCTGTGCCAACTCTCGCTCCGCTTCCCCATAGCGGTTCTCCGCAAGGAACTTCTTCCCCAGTGCGAGGTGGGCGTCAATGTGCTGCTGGGGAGAAGCATTGGCCAGGTGCTCTTCCAGGGCGTTATGCAAAGTCAACTCCAGTAACCGGAAGGCGCGGCCGTCATAATTCTTCTTGAGACGCGGCATCGGGAGCACGTCTCCCGGCTGGCCAGCTGCCGCCCCCACCTCATGCTCCGCCAGCCAATCCAATTCCTTTCGCTCCGCCGCGGTATCGCCCAGCTTGCCGAAAACCACCGCCAGCAATGTATGGGCTTCGAAATCATCGGGGTTGGCGTGGACCGCTGCCTGAAGAGATTCCGCTGCCGCCGGATAGCGCTTCTCGTACCAGAGCGCCACGCCCCGGTTAAAGCAGAAGTCCACATCAGAGGGATCGCTCTGGTAAGCGCGCTCGAAATTTGCCAGGGCCTCGGCATAGCGGCCGCCACGGGCCTCCAACACTCCCAGGTTGTTGGACACTTCGTCCAGCGGCAGCACCTTGGCCAGAGTTTCAAATTCCTTTTCCGCGTCCTGTTCCCGTCCCAGGAAAAAATCATCGACAGCGCGCAGGAACAGCGACTCATTGAAATTCGAATCGGACTCCTCGATCTTTCCCAACCACTTGGCCGAGTTCGCATAGTCCTTCTGCTCAAAATAAAACCGTCCCAGGGCAAAGGCGGCCCGGTGGTCGGACGGGTCAAGGCGCTCCGATTCCGTAAAGAAATGTAGACGGCTGGCGTCGTCGGTGGCCACCAAGCCGCGAATATAATTCTCGAAGGCGTCGAGGCGGATATCGCCAAAACTTCGCCGGAAGTCCTCTTCATTGCCCACGGTGAAACCGGGGTCGTGCGTCGCCAGCAGCCGCCAAGCCAGCCGCGTTTGTAGATCCACCAGATCCGTCAAGTCTCCGGAAACTTCCAGGGGCTGCGAAAGCCTCAACTGTTTGACGTCGAGCAGTTGCGCGTGGGCGACCAAGCGATTTTCCGTGACATTAAAGTTGCCCAGGATGGCCCAATCCGCGCCCAAGGTTTGCGCCACCTTGAACTCGCTCGCCAGCGTCAGGGGCGCATCAGCGGGCATTCCCAGTTGCGTGCAGGCAACGTTGCGTTCGTCGCGCTCAAGGACATAGAGGTCCGGCTGCGACAGCCGGGAAGAAAGGACCTGTGCGAAACTTTCCGAGATCCAATTCAAATCCACGCGGGGGCTCAGATTCTCAAAGGGAAAGACCAGCAGGGATCGCACCTCCGACGAGCCAGGAAGCTGCCAGGGGTAAAACAACAGAAGCAGAAGAAGTCCGACCGTTCTTCGCATGAGAACTCAACCCGACCCACACATTATAGCACTGCGCGGGATTCGGCCCCCCGCTCCTGCGCCAAGCCCCGCAATCAATTCTTAATGGCGACCGGGGGATTCTGCATAAGTTCGACAAAAGCCGGGTGTTTGCTGATCTTTTTGAAGTCGGGATCCTCATCGATCCGTTTCCGGTCGTCGAAGCCATCCTCCAGAGCCCGCCGGAGGTAGCGTACGGCCTCATCCGCGTTCCCGATGGAAGCGAAGGCTTTGGCCATGTAGAAATAGTATTCCACATCTGTCGCGCCGGCGTGGATCACTGTCCCCAAGGAGGACTGCTCGGACACAACTCTTGGATCGATACCGAGAGCGGTGCGATACTCTTCCACCGCCAGATCGAATTTCTTGAGATGATAGTAAGATGTGCCCAGATTCATATGGAAAGAGGCAATGTCGCCCTTTAATTCGATCGCCCGCTGGTAATACTTCATCGATCTATTGTACTTTTTCTCCATGAAGTATACGGTGCCCAGGTTGTTCCAGGCCTCGGCGAAATTTTTGTCGGCGCGAGTTGCGCCAGTGTAAGCTTTGCGGGCGCTGTGGAACTTGCTCTGCTGCTGAAAGGCGATCCCCATCTTGTTCCACAACACAGGATCCTTGAAAGATGTTTTCTTGAGCGCCCGGTAGTAATAATCAGCCGCGTCGGCATAGTTCTTTCTCGCCATGAAGACGTCCCCCCGCTGTTCCGGGGTGAGCTCCTTGGGCTGAGTAGCGGAGCCCAGCGGTGCTCCTGCCGCCGGAGCCGCTTGTTCCGGACCGATTCCTGCCACAAGGGGCGGCGCCGCTCCCCAAAAGGCAACAGCCGCCATCATAAGAGTGGCAGCCAATAGGCCCGCACATCGCATTTGGGGTTTCATGAGTAAACCTCGGACTTTCGGGACTGAGGATCCGGGATACGGGATACGGGACTCGGGTTCGACCTGCGGTGACGCTTCCGTGGGGTGGGACCACGGGGCTTCAGAAATCTGGATTTCGCCAAACTCTGATCCCGAATTCCGGATTCCCGAATCCCGATTCCCGTGTCCCGTATCCCGTGTCCCAAATTTCATCCCTCCGGCGGTGTTTTCTTGGCTGCATCCGGAGGGTTGGCCGGCTTGGGGTTCTTTCCCTTGAAAATCGAAAGGAATTTCCTCAGCACCCCGCCTTTCTTCTCGTCGGGTTGCTGAGAGCCGTCAGAATTGGGGGCCGCGGCAACCGAATTGTCGTTCCCCGGGGGAGAAGTGGTCGCCGCTACCGGCACGGTGGTGGCGTTGCCGGAGTGGAACAATCTGCTCAGAATCCCACCGCCGCCCTGCCGGGGTGTTGGCCCCTGCGGTTCCGTTCCCTCGATAAAGAACTCGTTACGGACCACGACGACGTCATTGCCGCTGGGAAGGGTGGACGTCGTCTGCACAGGAAACGCTACCACGCCGGGCGGAACTTCGAAGGGTTTGGCATCGCCATAGGCGGGGTATTGGGTGGCCCGCTTCATAAACTCTGTCCAGATGGGCAGGGCGGAATCCGCGCCGGGGAGTTTCAGTTCGCGATCGTCGTCATAACCCACCCAGGCGACGGCCAGCAGATTGGATGTGAAACCGGCAAACCAGCCGTCGTGCGAAGTCCCGGTCTTGCCGGCGGCGGGTAAGGTGAACCCGCGCGAGCGTGCCCCCGCTCCCGTGCCATTGTTGATGACACTCTCCAACAAGTTGACCATCAGGTAGGTCACCCGCGGGTCCAGCACCTGACGGGTGACTTCCGAACTTCGCCACAGCAGGCGCCCGGAAGCATCATTGACCGCCAAAATAAACCGCGGCTCCACATAGGTTCCGCCATTCGAAAATATCGTATAAGCGCCGGCAACTTCCAGCGGTGTCGCCACATACGCTCCCAACGCGATGGCGGGCGTGGCCAGCAAATCCCTGTTGAACCCCGCAGCCACGGCCAGGTTACGCACCTTTTCGTACCCCACCATCTCGGCCAGGCGCACGGTGGCCACATTCAGTGAATACATCAGCGCCTGCCGCAGCGTCACCTCCCCGAAGTACTCCTGCTTGTAGTTTTCCGGTTCGTAAGCCTGGTCGCCAAACTGGAAAGTGGTAGGTTCGTCGTTGAGCACGGTAGCGGGAGTAATGAGGTGTTGGGATCCATCCACGCCGGAGTTCAGCGCCGCCGCATAAACGAAGGGCTTGAACGACGACCCCGGTTGGCGTTTGGCCAGCACATGGTTGAGCTGGCTGCGGCCATAATCGCGTCCTCCCACCAGGGCCTTTAGCCATCCGGTGTTAGGATCGAGCACCACCAGAGCCAATTGCGGTTGCAAGGGATCAGCCGGCGGGGCGCCTTGGGCAGCCTTGGACCTCTTTAATCGCTTGTCAACTTCCACGCTGCCGGCATTGATTGCCGCCGAAGCCGCTTCTTGCACGTCCAGGTCGAGTGTGGTGTAAATCCGGTAGCTCTGCGAGAGCAGGTCGTGGTCAGAGAATTGCGAGAGCAACTGATCCTTCACCATGTCGACGAAGTAAGGAGCCTGCGTGCCCTCAACGTTGCGCAATACCACGCCCAAGGGCGCCGCGGAGGCCCTTTCCGTCTCCTGAGGTGTGAGCATGCCCTGTTCCATCATGCTTCTCAGCACAAAGTTGCGTCGGTCCAAAGCTCGCGAGGGATACTTGTAAGGTGAATAGATGTTCGGCCCGCGAATTACTCCGGCCATCAGGGCGGCCTCCGCAGCGGTCAGGCTACCCACATCCTTGTTGAAGTAAGCGCTGGCCGCTTCACCGAATCCATAAATGGAAAAACTTCCGCGCTGGCCCAGATAGATCTGGTTTGCGTACAGCTCAAAAATCTGTTCCTTATTCAGACGTTGCTCCAGCAGGAGGGCCAGGAAAACCTCGTTTATCTTGCGGCCAAATTTGCGCTGGGGAGTGAGCCCAAAGATGTTGCGGGCCAACTGCATGGTCAGAGTGCTGCCGCCCTGCATGATTTCCTCCGTGTGGAAGAAATCATGCAGACCGGAAGCGAAAATGCGGTAAAAGGTCACGCCATGGTGAGAAAAGAAACTATGATCTTCCGCCGCCACGACGGCGTCGACGACGGTTTTGGGAAGATCCTGGTAGCGCACCAGCCGCCGCTTGCTGCGGGAATTGTCAAACAGCGTGGTGATGACTTCCGGTTCAAGCTTGTAGCCCGGGAGCGGCGCCGTGTCCGAAAGCGAGGTGATGGAAACGACGTGCCCGTTGATGAACTCCAGCGCCGCCGGGCCCTCTTTGAAAAAATCGCTCTGAAAGAAGGACGCGGAACCCGGCCGGATTTCCAAGCGATTGCCAACCCGCCGGTAAGTGCCGACCTCTGACCCGCCCTCGAACTCGGCGTAAAGCCCTTTGCGCAGGTGGGCGGCCACCTCTTCCGGCGTTATCGCCTCACCGACGAACACCGGCGTGGGCGCGGCAAATACCAGGGAAGCGTTGTTGAACACGTCGCCGCTCAGGCGGGCGTCGATGACCCGCGTGAAGCGCACATAGAAATAGACAAAGGCGCCCACTGCCGCCAGAAACACCAGCAGCCCGGCGCCGAGCAAAAACTTCTTTCCATTTCCCCAGGGGGATTTTCCCAGCCCCGCAAATTTCCGCCGGCCCCCTGGCCCATAGGAGCCTCGCAATGCCGAAGATGGACGGACAGCCACGTTTTATATCGACCGGTTTTCCGATGAGGGGGTAAAGTGGAGTTGCAGCGTATACACCTTTAAATCCACGGGGACGTGGTAATCAATGCTCACACTCACGCGGTTCTGGTTGGCCTCCACCGTCACATCATCAGCCGCTATGGGTAGATCCAAATCCTGGGCCTTGGCCAGGATGTTTTTTCGAATCGCGTCCGCCGAGGCACGCTGTGCCAGCCAAAAGGGCGTCTGGGTCTGAATGTAGTCGTGAAGTTGGAAATTGTTTACGTAAACGGGAATGATTTTAAAAGCGGCAAAGATCAGCGCCGCGAGAAAGGCAAGTGACAGGATGGCCTTAAAAGTTATCCTTCCGGACTCAGACAGCCGCATTGTGTCCCCCGTGGCAGATCCCCTTTCCGTTACCCCCGGTGCATCGCCAGCAAGCTTGAGACAACCAAGTCTAGCTTAACATCCTGAATTTGCTTTGTCGAGCGATGGAAAATCTCAGCCAGCCCTTGCTCAAATTTGCGTTTGCCGATTGTCACCCGATAAGGTACCCCGATCAGATCAGCGTCCTTGAACTTGACCCCTGGCCTTTCGGCGCGGTCATCAAACAGCACGTCGAGGGAGTGCGCCTGCATCTCCGCATAAAGCTTTTCGGCGGCCGCGCGCAACCGCGCGTCATCCATGTTGGCTGCCGTCAGGATGACGTCAAAGGGAGCGATGGACGCGGGCAGGAACATGCCATCGCGGTCGTGGTTCTGTTCCACCGCCGCGCTCAGAATGCGCTCCACGCCAATACCGTAGGAACCCATCACCAGCGGAACCTCCCGGCCGTTTTCATTGAGCACGCTGGCGTGCATCGCCTGGGAATAGCGGCGCCCCAGCTTGAAGATATGGCCCAACTCTACCGAAACGCTGATCCGCAACGGCCTCCTGCACTTCGGGCAGAGATCACCGGCAGAAACCACCCTTAAATCTCTGTACTCGGCGCTGATATCGCGCCCCGGCGTTACGTGACGCAGGTGGGTGTCATCCTGGTTGGCGCCCGTGATCATGTCCCGGCGGCCTTCCAGCGCCTGGTCGGCGAGAATTCTAACCCCTTTTAATCCCACCGGCCCGAGCGAACCCAGGTGCGCTCCGAGCAACGCCTGGGCCTCTTCCGGCGTGGACGGGCGGAACTTATCCGTGCCCAGCGTCGCGGTCAGCTTGGTTTCGCTCAATGTGTGATCCCCGCGCAGCAGGAGCAAGATCGCCTGGCTCTCCACGACATACACCAGGGTCTTGATCATCCGGTCGCCGCTCTCACCCGTGAATTTCACCAAATCCTCGATGGTCTTCTGCCCCGGCGTGGCGAAAGGCTCCGGTGAGGCATCCCCCGGGGGGTCCACGACGGGTGGCGCGATCCCTTCCGCCTTTTCCAGATTCGCCGCGTAGCCGCATTCGCACAACGCGATCAAATCCTCGCCCGCGTCCGTGGGCGCAGTGAACTCATGCGAGTGCGTACCGCCCATCGTCCCCGAGTACGCTTCCACAATTACGTACTTCAGCCCGCAGCGGTCAAAGATGCGGCAATACGCGTCATAGTGTTTGCGGTAGCTCACGTCCAGGCCGGCATCATCGAGGTCAAACGAATACGAATCCTTCATCCAGAATTCCCGCAGGCGCAGCAATCCCGACTTGGGGCGCGGCTCATCGCGGAACTTCTCCTGAATCTGGTACCACATTTGAGGAAGTTGCTTGTACGAGCGCAGTTCCCCGCGGGCGATGTTGGTCATTTCCTCTTCGTGGGTTACGCCCAGGACCATTTCATGATCGTTCCGGTCCTTGAGCTTGAGGATCGTCGGGCCGTAGGCGGCGTAGCGTCCCGACTCTTTCCACAGCTCCGCCGGGTTCAGCGCCGGCAGGTAGAATTCCTGCGCACCGATAGCATTCATCTCCTCGCGAATGATCTGCATGATCTTCAGGAGCGATCTTTGCCCCAACAGGAGATGCGCATAAACCCCCGCCGCCACCTGGCGGATGTACCCTGCCCGCAGCAGCAGGCGGTGGCTGGGAACTTCTGCCTCCGCGGGATCTTCCCGCAAAGTGGGAATGAAAACCTGGCTCCAACGCATGAGTTCGACCTTTCATTGCTTCTACTAGAATCCGTCATTGTTGAAGATGTAGCCCCAGATTGTCAAGGCATGCGAGGGGGCGTAGAGGTTCAGTTCAATGTTGTAGCGGCGGGTTTACCCCGCCATTTCGTAGCGGCGGGTTTACCCCGCCATTTCGTAGCGGCGAGTTTACCTCGCCAGGCTGGCGCCGGGAGCTAGAATCTCGGAATCCGCAACTGCGCAATTTCCCCTGACTTTCCACTTGACCATTGTGGATAGCCCACAAATTCCCGATAATAAGCGCACATCCTCACTCATGAAAGATAGTAACTATTTATTTTCAATAACTTACAAGTTTTTAATCCTTCTCCGTTTTTTCAACAACTTACAAGGCATGTCGACATTCTTGACGTCATTTTGCTAGCGCGTTCCCCCACACGAGCAAATAATGTCAAGCAGAGATTTTGCGTTTTGTCAGAATCTTACTGAAGGTGACGCATGATACAGGGGCCCGTACAGCACAAGCAACCGGGGCCAGCCCCCAACTCCTAGAATCTTGCGATCTAACGTCCCTGCATCTGAGCACGCTATCAAAATATGTTCAAGCCCAATGGGCTTGACAAAAAGCATAAAATTTCGCGCTGACGATTGGGCTTGACAAGCCACAACAGATTTCAGTAGCATCCGCCCAGCCCGCAGGGTGGCGCTAGCTGCACCTGAAGGGTTGCCATTCTTTCGTCGTAGAGATGTATTAACTTACGGTACTGCCGACTGATCCGCATTCTCGATTCCATTCCCGGTTTCCCTGAAGCGAGCCAATCGGCCAAAGCCTACGGTCAAGCCCGAAGGGACTTGCGAGGAGGGCTCAAAATGAGCACACCGAGCTGTTCTCTACCTTCCAATTATTTCCATAGTTACAGTTCAAGGACCGGGAAGTATGGAACCAAACGGTTCTTGGGCCGGACTGCTCTCTTGCTTTTTCTCCTCGTTCCCGGCTCGTCGGCGTTGGCCCAGACCACCCCCGGCGCACGTGGCCGGCCGCTGACCTTCAGCGATAATGCCGCCAATAGCCTCCTCCCGACCGTCAGCCTGGCGGAAACCCTCTCCTCGCCCGTCACCGTTTCCCCCGCGCGCCTGACGTTTGCCAGCGGCGCCGTGGGCACGAAGAGCGGCGCGCTGACGGTGACGCTGACGAATCATCTGAATACCTCCCTGCCCGTCTCGCCGGCGAAGGCCACGGGAGATTTCGCGGTGGCCAGCAACACCTGTGGCTCGAGCGTGGGCCCAGGGCGTAGTTGCACCGTCGGAGTCACGTTTACGCCGACAGGGGTGGGAGTCCGCACGGGCACCCTCACCCTTCCCTATCGCGCCTCCGGCAGCCCCAGCGTGATCCCCCTGAGCGGCGCCGGCAATGCCAATGGACTCATTTCCCTTGTCGTGACCCCGGCGAATCCTTCCATTGCCGCGGGCAGCACGCAGCAGTTCACGGCCACGGGGACCTACAGCAACGGCAGCACGCAGAATCTGCCGGCCTCGGTCGCCTGGAGTTCCTCGGCGCCGGGCGTGGCCACGATCAACGCGGCGGGCCTCGCGAGCAGCGTTGCTCCGGGCAGCACGACGATCACCGCCACCTGGGTGACGAATACCCCCTTAGGCCGGGCGACGCGAGTGACACCGGGCAGCCCGATTATCAACCCTCCGAGGAGCAGTATTAGCGGCTCGACCACGCTGACGGTGATGGATCCGCTGCTGGTATCGATGGCGGTGACGCCGGCGAATCCTTCGATTGCCGCCGGGACTACCCAGCAGTTCACGGCCACGGGGACCTACAGCAATGGCGGCACGGGGAATCTGACGGCCTCGGTGGCGTGGAGCTCATCGGCGCCGGGTGTGGCAACGATAAGCACGACGGGACTGGCGGGTGCCCTCGCGCCAGGGCAAACAACGATTACGGCCGCCTCGGGCGCGATCAACGGCTCGACGACCTTGACCGTCACCGCGGGCTTTGTTTTGACCGGCAACCTCAACACCGCGCGCGGCTACCAGACGGCGACGCTGCTGAACAACGGCATGGTGCTGATCGCGGGCGGCCTTGGCTCCAGCGGCGCCTTAGCCAGTGCGGAGCTGTACAATCCCGCTACCGGGACCTTCGCCCCCACCGGCAGCCTGAACACCGCGCGCTACTTTCACACGGCGACGCTGTTGAACAACGGCATGGTGCTGATCGCGGGCGGGTATCCCTCCGGGAGCCCCACCGCCACTGCGGAGCTCTACAATCCCGCCACCGGGATCTTCACTTACACCACCGGCAACCTGAACACAGCCCGTGCTGCGCATACCGCCACACTCCTAAACAACGGCTTGGTGCTGATGGCGGGCGGCTATGGTGCCGAAAATGGTGCGGAGCTTTACAATCCCACCACCGAGACCTTCACCCTTACCGGCAGCCTCAACACGGGCCGCCTGTATCACACGGCAACGCTGCTCAACAACGGGATGGTTCTTATGGCGGGAGGTTACAACGGTGTCGAGACAACGAGTGCGGAGCTGTATAACCCTGCCACCGGGACTTTCACCGTCACCGGCAGCCTCAACACGGGGCGCTCCCAGCACACGGCGACATTGCTCAACAACGGCTTGGTACTGATTGCGGGGGGCGACATCAACGTTAACACCCCGACTGCTACCGCCAGTGCGGAACTGTACAATCCCGCCACCGGAAGCTTTGCTTACACGGGCAGCTTGGGCACCGCGCGCTACGACCACGCGGCAACGCTCTTGAATAACGGCACGGTGCTGATGGCGGGCGGCACTGGCTCCAGCGCTTACTTGAACAGTGCGGAGCTTTACAATCCCGCCACCGGGACCTTCACTGTCACGGGCAGCCTGAACACCGCACGCAACTATCACACGGCCACACTGCTGAACAACGGCATGGTGCTGGTGGGGGGCGGCTATGGCTCCAGCGGTGTGCTAGCCAGTGCAGAGCTGTACGAACCGGCCACGCTGACGCCGGCGAACCTCGTCTCCATCGCGCTCGCTCCGAGCAGCCCCACGGTTCCGCTCGGCACCGCGCTGCGCTTCAGCGCCTTCGGCACCTTCAGCGAGGGCAGCACGGAAGAGCTTGCTGAGGTCACCTGGAGCTCCTCCAACCCCGAGGTCGTCAGCGTAAGCAATGATGCCAGCAATGCGGGTGCGGCCTATGCCGCGGCCGCAGGGGCCGCAACGTTGAGCGCGTGTGCGGGCGCCGTGTGCGGCTCGACTACGGTGACGGTAGGTCCGCCGCCGCCCGTCTCCATCGCGGTCACGCCGGCCAACGGGATGGTTGCAGTCGGCTTGTCGGTGCAGTTCCATGCCACCGGTACTTACAGCGACGGCACCACCCAGGATTTAACTTCCTCGGTCACCTGGATTTCCTCGACTCCCGCTGTGGCCACGATCAATACGGGAGGGGTGGCAAGCGGGCTGAGCCTCGGGGGCACGACGATTACGGCAGCTTTGGGTGCGGTGCAGGGCTCGACCACGCTGACGGTGATTGAGTTTGTTTTCACCGGCAGTCTGAACACCGCGCGCTACCATCACACGGCGACGCTGCTGAACAACGGCATGGTGCTAATGGCGGGCGGCGAGTACTCCAGCGGCGCCTTAGCCAGTGCCGAGCTTTACAATCCCGCCACCGGGACTTTCACCGCTACCGGCAGCCTGAACACGGCGCGCTACCTTCACACGGCGACGCTGCTGGACAACGGCATGGTGCTGATCGCGGGAGGCTACGGCTCCGGCGGCGCCTTAGCCAGTGCTGAGCTGTACAATCCTGCCACCGGAACCTTCACCGCTACCGGCAGCCTGAACACCGCGCGCTACGGGCACACGGCGACGCTGCTGAACAACGGCCTGGTGCTGATGGCGGGAGGCTATGCCTTCGTCAGCGGTTACATCGCCAGTGCGGAACTCTACAATCCCACTACCGGGACCTTCACTCCCACCGGCAGCCTGAACACCGCGCGCGAGTATCACACGGCCACGCTCCTGAACAACGGCATGGTGCTGATGGCGGGAGGCGAGGGCTCCACTGGCAGCGGCCTAACCAGTGCGGAGCTTTACAATCCCGCCGCCGCGACCTTCACCTCCACCGGCAGCCTGATCACGGCGCGTTACCAGCACACGGCGACGCTGCTCAACAACGGCCTGGTGCTGATGGCGGGCGGCTCCAACGCGGCAGCCAGTGCGGAGCTCTACAATCCCGCCACCGGGACCTTCACTTCCACTGGGAGCCTCAACACCGCGCGCGACTGGCACACGGCGACGCTGCTCAACAACGGCTTGGTGCTGATGGCGGGCGGTTTTGGCTTGAGCTCCACGGCCTTAAACAGCGCGGAGCTGTACAATCCCACCTCCGGGACCTTCGCCGCTACCGGGAGCCTTAACACAGCGCGCGGCTGGCACACGGCGACGCTGCTGAACAACGGCCTGGTGCTGCTGGCGGCAGGCGAAAACGGCAGCAGCGGTGTTTTGACAAGTGCCGAGTTGTACGAACCGGCCACGCTGACCCCGCCCAACCTCGTTTCCATCTCGCTCACTCCGAGCAGCCCTACGGTTCCGCTCGGCGACGCGCTGCGCTTCAGCGCGTTCGGCACGTTCAGCGAGGGCAGCACGGAACAGCTTGCTGCGGTGACCTGGAGTTCCTCCAACCCCGAGGTGATCAGCATCAGCGATGATGCCAGCAATGCGGGAGCGGCCTATGCCGCGGCGGCCGGCGCGGCGACAGTGAGCGCCTGCGCGGGCGCCGTCTGCGCCTCGACGACGGTGACGGTGGGTCCGCGGCTGGTCTCCATCGCGGTCACGCCGGCCAGCGCGATGGTTGCACCCGCGCTTTCGGTGCAGTTCTATGCCACCGGCACCTCCAGCGACGGCAGTACCCGGGATTTGACTTCCTCGGTCACCTGGAGTTCGTCGGTTCCCTCCGTGGCGACGGTGAATGCAGGAGGACTGGCGAGCGGGCTGAGCGTCGGAAGCACGAAGATTACGGCGGCTTGGGGTGCGGTGCAGGGCACGGCCACGCTGGCCGTAACGACGGGGCCGGTTTTGACCGGCAGCCTGAACACCCCGCGCGTCGGTGACACCGCCACACTGCTCGACAATGGCCAGGTGCTGATGGCGGGTGGCTATAACTCCAGTGGTCCCTTAGCCAATGCGGAGCTGTACAATCCCGCCACCGCGACCTTCACCGCCCTTAGCAACACCCTCAAGGCCGCGCGTTACGCCCACACGGCGACGCTGCTGAACAATGGCCTGGTGCTGATGGCGGGCGGCTATGGCTCCAGCGGTTACTTAGGCAGAGCGGAGCTGTACGATCCGGTGGCCCAAACTTTCACCCTGACCACCGGTAGCCTGAACACCGCGCGCGAGTATCACACGGCGACTTTGCTGAACAACGGCTTGGTGCTGCTGGCGGGCGGCTATGACTCCAGCGGTCCCTTGGCCAGCGCCGAGCTGTATGATCCCACCACCATGACCTTCACGTTAACTGGCAGCCTGAACACCGCGCGCTACTCGCACACGGCGACGCTACTCAACAACGGCCTGGTGCTCATCGCGGGCGGCTACGGTTCCGGCGGCGCCCTCGCCAGTGCGGAGCTCTACGATCCCAACACCGGGGCCTTCAGCGCCACCGACAGCCTGAGCAACGCCCGCTCGGTGCACACGGCGACGCTGCTGAACAACGGCATGGTACTGATCGCCGGCGGCATGGATAGCGGCGGAAACAATATCCTCGCCAGCGCGGAGCTGTACAATTTCGCCACCGGTACCTTCACCTCCACCGGCAGCCTGAACACCGCGCGCTACTGGCACACGGCGACGCTGCTGAACAACGGCACGGCGCTGCTTGCGGGCGGCATTGGCCCCGGCGGTTTCCTGGCCAGTGCGGAGCTGTACGATCCTGCCACCGGGGCCTTCAGCCTTACCGGCAGCCTGATCAGCGCCGTCGCCGCACCCACGGCCACGCTGCTGACGAACGGCCAGGTGCTCATTGCCGGAGGCTATGACTCCAACGGGTACTTCGTCACGGCAGAGCTGTTCATCCCAGCCACGCTCACCCCTCCTGGCCTCGAGGAGCCGGTTACCATCACCCCTGCAACGGTCACGCTATCCCCCGGGACCACGCAGCAGTTTATCGCTATCGGCACCCTCAGCGACGGCAGCACGGAGCAGCTTGCCGCGGTGACGTGGAGTTCGTCAAACACCAATTATGCGCAGATCAGCAACGATGTCACGAATCCCGGACTGAGCCTTGCGCTTCCCGCGGGAGCGGGAAACGTCGTCACCATTACGGCCACGGCCGGGAGCGTTAGCGGCTCGGCGACGCTGACCGTGCGCCCCACCGGCTTTGTTTACACCGTTGGCAGCCTGACCACCGCGCGCTACGGCCACACGGCGACGCTGCTGGCGAACGGCTTGGTGCTGCTGGCGGGCGGCTATAACAGCTCCAGCGGCGGTTACTTAGCCAGTGCGGAGCTTTACAATCCCGCCACCGGGACCTTCACCGCTACCGGCAGCATGAACACCGCGCGCTACTATCACACGGCGACGCTGCTGAACAACGGCCTGGTGCTGATGGCGGGCGGCTCTGGCGCCGGCAGTTACTTAGCCAGTGCGGAGCTGTACAACCCCGCCACCGGGACTTTCACGCCCACTGGCAGCCTGAACACCGCGCGCGATTTTCACACGGCGACGCTGCTGAACAACGGCATGGTGCTGATCGCGGGCGGCTACGGCCTCCTCAGTGGCAGCACTTACGGTTACTTGGCCAATGCGGAGCTGTACAACCCCGCCACCGGGACCTTTACTCCCACCGGCAGCCTGAACACCGCGCGTCAGAGTCCCACGGCGACGCTGCTGAATAACGGCATGGTGCTGATGGCGGGCGGCTTTGGCGCCGGCAGTTACTTAGCCAGTGCGGAGCTGTACAATCCCGCCACCGGGACGTTCTCGTACACCGCCGGCAGCCTGAACGCCGCGCGGATCGGCCACACGGCGACGCTGCTGAGCAACGGCCTAGTGCTGATCGCGGGCGGCAATGGCCCCAGCGGCGTTCTATCCAGCGCGGAGCTGTACAATCCCGCCACCGGGAGTTTTAGCTACAGCACCGGCAGCCTGAACGCCGCGCGTTACGACCATACGGCGACTCTGCTGAACAACGGCATGGTGCTGATGGCGGCAGGCGTGAACTCCAGCGGTGCTGCCCTAGTGAATGCCGAGCTGTACAGTCCCGCCACCGGGAGCTTCACCAGCACCAGCAGCCTGAACACCGGGCGGGCCCTTCACACGGCGACGCTGCTGAACAACGGCATGGTACTGATTGCGGGCGGCGATAACTCCAGCGGTGTCTTAGCCAGCGCGGAGCTGTACTAGTGCCGTTCCAACTTATGGGGGCCAAGCATTCCGCTCTTGCCTCGCAGCGGAGCGGCATGCGCCGCCCCCATTTGCTGCCCTACGAAGTGCGGAGGTGTACTAGCCCGAACTTCTCACCACAATTTCGGAGTGCGGGAGCTTGCTCCCGCTTTTTCTACCGCTGACTCGTCAGCCGTCGGTGACTCGCCGCGACGAGTCGCCGCACTCCAAAAGCTTTGCCCGCGCCAACAGACTGCGTGGATCACAGGACCCGCTATTCATCAGAAACGCCCGCCCGCAGCGAGCCGGAAGTCCCCCTTCCAAAATCGTGGTGAGAAATCACGGCTAGCCGCAATACTGTTCACTTCGTTGTCGTCACGGATTAGGGAATCTCATTGCGGGCAAAGCCCGCCTTGGAGTGCGGTAGCAGCAGCTACCGCCTTCCGTCTTTGGTTCGTATAGCAAAGGCGCAAGGGGCGGAGGAAGAAAGGCGGTAGCTGCTGCTACCGCAGTCCAAGGCGCTTCGCGCAAGTCCATATCAAAACGCACGCTAACTGAAAAGTGTTGGGGTTAGGCGGATGTGTCGACACAAGCGCCGAGGCGCTGAGACGCAGAATAGGTGTCAGCCATCAGGTGTCAGGTGTTAGGGTTTTACTGGCGCCTGGCACTTGGAACCTAACACCTCCATTGCTCTGTGCCTCCGCGCCTCTGCGGTTTGATTCTCTGTTAGGGCTCAGCCGCGCTGGGCAGCGCGCGGCACCATGCGCGCCGGGGGGCGGAGTGGGCGGCATTTTATAGGCTCTGACCATTCCTTTTCTCTTGACAAGAGTATCGTTCTGGTATACAATGAAGGGGTGTTGGAAAGCAGGCGGTTCAATGTCGCTCGGTAGGTCAACCACCCTGACTCCTGCTCTCCACGATGTGCTAGAAACAAAAGGGGTTAATCTTTTATGGTCAAAATATCCCAGCCCTTTATCTCATTCAGATACAAAGAGTTAGCTTGAAAGTCGGGAGCCGGGGCGAAGAAAAGGGCTGCGGCTTTCCACGATGTGTTACAAAAAAAAGGGGTTAGCAATGAATAGCGAAAATCTTGCAAAAATCTATATTGTTGATAATAAAATAGTTAGCCTATCCTCGGCGGCCAGGGTCAGGAAAAAAGGGGGGGTTAAATTCTGAGGTTAAGCTTCGCTAAGCTATTGAAAACAAATATGGAAAAAATGTCAGTTTTCCGGCTCTCCACGATGTTGATGAAACCAAACGAGTTAAGGCATTTTCTCCACGATGTTGATGAAAAGAAAGGAGAAAGGCGTTGGACGCCAGATCGAGAAAAGTAGATGAAAGACCGAGGGGGGATGAGCCGAATTCAGGCGCCCGGCGCCAAGTACCGGGTGTCAGGTGCGAGGCGCTGGTGCTAGTGCGGGGCGGCAACGAAAGGCAGCCCGCCCTCCCCCTTTGGCAGCTCGTCGGGAATCGCGAAAGGCGCTCGCTGCATGCCGTTTACTGTCCACCGTCTCCCGCCCACCGTCTACTGCCCGCCATCCCGGGCCAGGCCACCTTTCCGCGCGCCACGGCATCGAAGGAAACAGGACATAGGGTGACGACCACCTGCCTTTCGTTTCACACACCACCACACCATCGAGATATCCCCTTTCTATACAAGCTATAACGTGAATAAGTAAAACCTACTTAACACATGAAACTCTCTGCACAATAGTTGCGTCTATGCCGGTGTGAAGGGAAATTGCAAGGCAGGGCAAAAGGCAACTGGGAAAACGACGATGATTTGGGGCGATAAGAAACCGGCGGAAGCCGGGTTTAAAACTCAGGGCAGATCACCTAGGAGGATGACCATGCGTAACAGACTACCACTTTTGATTCTACCCCTCGTCCTGGGGACGGGACTGTGTTGGGCCGCACCGCCGACCACCGACTCGCAGGCGATGGAGAGCATTCAATCCCGCCTCAGCCACGCGAAGGTGAATCAGCACGGCACCGTGCAGGTGAGCTACGCCACCGGCGTCGCGACGCTCACGGGAATGGTGGATAACCTGGGGAGCAAACTCGACGCCGAGAAGGCCGCCCAGAAGGCTCCGGGAGTGACCCGGGTTGTGGACAATATCCAGGTGCGCGCGGACGACATCAACGACCAACAGATTTTGGAGCAGGCGCGCCACGAGATCTTGATGTACTACGCCTACGGGATTTTCGATAACGTAAACCTTGAAGCTCATAACGGCACGCTCACGGTCAGCGGGCAAGTCACCCAGCCGTTCAAGAAGACGGACATGGGGAGGGCACTTGAGCGCGTAAAGGGAGTGGCAGTACTCCAGAACAATCTGGAAGTCTTGCCCATCTCCAATTTCGATGACCGCCTGAGGTTGCAATTGGCGCGGGCCATCTACGGCGATCCTTTCTTCATCCACTACGCCAACCAGGCGCTGCCCCCGATTCACATCATTGTGAAAAACGGGAATGTAACCCTGGAGGGTGTGGTGGCCTCGACCATAGACCGCACCAAGGCAAATATGGACGCCCTCCATGCCGGGCTCTCCTTCTCCGTTGTGGACCATCTTCAGATCGAGAAATCCCAACGGACTGCTTCTTGAACCATCCCCCTATGCCTGCGCTGCGCAAGTTCAGCGCAGGCTTTCTTCCCAAAGCGGCGCAAACGAGGCAATCCAACTGATACGCCCAGCAGGCAGTGGTGCAGTTTGAAGTCGTAGCGGCGAGTTTACCTCGCCACATGGCGGCGTAAAGCCGCCTCTACGTCAAACTAGATCACTGCCCATCCAGCAGTCCCGATTGCGCCGCCTGCGCTCCTCCGTTAGAATGCCTGAGGAGGGCTTTCACCGCCCCGTTCGTCGTTCAATTCAGTGAGGATGCCGTTGCCGGAGAAAAAGCCCATCGCTTTGGCGTCAGACCACGCCGGGTTTCCCCTGAAGGAGGAGGTCCGCGAGTATCTTGTCCGCAAGGGTATCGAGGTGCAGGACTTGGGCACCCACTCCCTGGACCGGGTGGATTATCCCGACTACGCTGAAAAGGTTGCCGTGCAGGTTGCGGGAGGCCAGGCGGATGGCGGTATCCTGGTCTGCGGGACAGGTCTCGGAATGGCGCTGGCGGCGAACAAAGTGCCCGGAATCCGCGCCCTTGCCTGCAACGATACGTTTTCTGCCCATTTCGCGCGCGCTCATAATAACGGCAACATCCTCACCCTGGGCGGCCGGCTGCTGGACGAAGCGACCATGCAAGCTATCATCGACACCTGGCTGGCCACGCCTTTCGAAGGGGGACGGCACGAACAGCGGGTGGAGAAAATCGACGCCATCGACGCACACTATCATCGGGAGAAAAGTTCATGAATGCCCAATTAAGCTCTCATTCACGCCCGCTCCACGAGGTGGACCCGGAAATCGCGCGCGCCATCGACCTGGAAGTCGACCGGCAAGCCCGCACGCTGGAATTGATCGCCTCCGAGAATTTCGTCAGCGAGGCGGTGCTGGAAGCCCTGGGCTCGGTGATGACCAACAAATACGCCGAGGGCTTGCCCGGCAAGCGCTACTACGGCGGTTGCGAATACGTGGATGTGGCGGAGAACCTTGCCATCGAGCGCGCCAAGAAACTCTTTGGCGCCGAGCACGCCAACGTTCAGGCGCATTCCGGCAGCCAGGCCAATCAGGCCGTCTATATGACCGTGCTGAAGCCCGGCGACACGCTGCTGGGCATGAGCCTGGCGCATGGCGGCCACCTGACCCACGGACACCCCCTGAATTTTTCCGGGAAGATGTACAAGATCGTTTCCTACGGCGTGAGCAAGGACACCGAGACCATCGATTACGGCGAGCTCGAGCGCCTGGCTAAAGAGCATCGGCCGAAGCTGATTCTGGCCGGGGCGAGCGCTTATCCGCGCTTCCTGGATTTCGCGCGCTTTGGCTCGATCGCCCGCGAGTGCGGAGCCGTGCTGATGGTGGACATGGCCCATATCGCCGGAATGGTGGCCGCGGGCCTGCACCCCAGTCCCTTCCCGCACGCCGACTTCGTCACCACCACCACGCACAAAACCTTGCGCGGGCCGCGCGGTGGCGCTGTCTTTTGCAAAGCGCAATATGCCAAAGACCTTGACAGGATCGTCTTCCCCGGCATCCAGGGCGGGCCGCTGATGCATGTGATCGCCGCCAAGGCCGTATGCTTCCAGGAAGCCCTTCAGCCCGAGTTCGCTGAGTATCAGAAGCAGATTATCGCCAACGCCAAGGTCATGGCGGAGGCGCTGGCGGCGGAAGGCTTCCGCATTGTCGCCGGCGGGACTGACACGCACCTGATGCTGGTCGATGTGTTCACCAAGAAGGTCACCGGCCGGCAAGCGCAGGATACCCTGGAGCGCGCCAGCATTACCGTCAACAAAAACGCCATCCCCTTTGACGCCAATCCGCCCGCTGTGGCCAGCGGCATTCGCGTGGGAACTCCCGCCGTCACCACGCGTGGAATGAAAGAGCCCGAAATGCGACAGATCGCTCGCTGGATCGCCGAAGTCCTGAACCACATCGAGGACGAAGCCACCATCACGCGCGTGCGCAGCCAAGTGGAATCGCTGACGGAAAAGTTCCCTCTCTACGAGAACCGGCGCGTGGCGATCGAAACGAAGCCGTGAGGCTGAGTCCCGGGACTCAGCCCTCTGGCGCACGGGCTTTAATTGGTGAAACTTCGGGGATAGCATCATCAACTTTGGAAATCTAATCGTTCCCTCTCAAGAGGTGTTGCCATGAACATTCGACGCCGCTTTGCGAGCGTTTTCATCTTCACGGTCTTGGTGGTCACGGGGTTATTACTGCCCATGTTGCGCCAGGGTCGGGCGGATGAAGGGATGTGGACTTTTGATAATCTCCCTCTCCAACAACTCCAGCAACGTTATGGCTTCACGCCTGACCAGGCATGGCTCGATCACGTCCGCTTGGCGAGTGTACGATTCAACGACGGGGGTTCCGGCTCGTTTGTCAGCCCCCATGGTCTGGTCTTGACCAACCACCATGTGGCGTTGGGGCAACTGCAAAAGGTTTCCTCTTCCACCCGCGACTATGTACTGAGCGGGTTTTATGCGCGGACGCCCGCGGAAGAGTTGCAGTGTCCCGACTTGGAACTGAACGTCCTGGTCACCACCGAGGACGTCACCCAGCGTGTGCAGAGCGCCGTAAACTCCGGCATGAGCGAATCCGATGCCCTGAAGGCCCGCAAGGCGGAAATCGCCAAGATTGAAAAAGAGAGCACGGACAAGACCGGCCTGAGGTCCGACGTCATCACGCTCTACCAGGGTGGCGAATACTGGCTTTACCGCTATAGGAAATACACGGATATCCGCTTGGTGTTTGCGCCCGAGCAGCAAATCGCTTTCTTTGGAGGTGATCCTGACAACTTCACTTATCCCCGGTACGATATCGACTTTGCACTCTTTCGCGTTTACGAGAACGGCAAGGCCGTGGAAAGTAACAACTATCTGCAATGGCACCCCCAGGGAGCGGCCGACGGTGAGCTGGTTTTTGTCTCCGGCAACCCCGGCTCGACCAGCCGCCTGGATACCTTGTCGCAGATAGAAACGCAACGCGACTACACGCTTCCGCTATACATCAGGGTCCTGGGGCGTCGCTTGCGGGCTCTCCGTGCCTATGCTGCCTTGGGGCCGGAACAGGCGCGCCGAGCCGCCCGGCAAATCTTCTTTATGGAAAACTCACTTAAGGCTATCCGCGGCATGGACCAGGGACTCCACGATCCGAGCCTGATCGCCAAGAAGCGCGAAGATGAAAAAGCATTTCGGGCGCTGGTCGAGAGCAAGCCCGATTGGCAGGCGGCTTATGGCCACGACTGGGACTCCATTTCAGAGGCTGAATCCAAGTACCGGGAGATTCTCAAACCCAACCAGTTCCGTTCGCTGGGGTGGTCTTCCTTGAGTCGCATGGCGCTCCAAATTGTCCAGTACGTGGCTGAAGTCAAGAAACCGGACGGCGTACGATTGGAAGGCTTTCACGACTCTCAACTCGATTCGCTGCGGTTCCAGCTTCTCTCACCGGCGCCGGTCTATGGGGATTTTGAGCAGGCGATGCTGGCGGGGTTCCTGGAGGTTTCGCGAGATGAGCTGGGGCCTGACGATCCCTTCATCAAAGAAGTCCTGGCAGGAAATTCACCACAGGAAGTGGCCAAGGAAGCTATGAGCGATACCAAATTGGCCGAAGTGAGCTTCCGCAAAGCGCTCATCGAAGGCGGGGAATCCGCCGTTCAGGCCTCCACAGATCCGCTGATTGTCCTTGCCCGCAAGGTCGATCCCTGGACGCGGAAGATGATCAAGGCCTACGAAGACCAGGTAGAGAGTGTGGAAACACCCGCGGGAGAAGGGATTGGCAAAGCACGCTTCGCGGCATACGGCAAGTCTTCTTACCCGGATGCCACCTTCACCCTGCGGCTTTCCTTTGGCGCCGTCAAAGGTTATCCCATGAACGGCACGCAGGCCCCTCCTGAGACGACTTTCTACGGCCTCTATGATCGCGCCTATAGCTTTGACCTGAAACCGCCCTATAACCTTCCGGCTCGTTATCTCGAGCGGAAAGCCGGACTCGACCTCTCGACTCCCGTCGACTTTGTCAGTACTTGCGATATCATTGGCGGCAATTCGGGATCACCGGTGATTAATAAGCGCGGCGAACTGGTGGGGCTGATTTTCGACGGCAATATCGAGGGGTTGGTCGGCGATTACGTCTATAACGAAGAGAACAATCGGGCCGTGGCCGTCCATAGTCGGGTCATGATTGAAGTGCTGCGCAAACTCTATGACGCCGCCCCACTTGCCGACGAATTGACGGCGAAATGAGGGGCATCAACCACGTCATGGATGGCGCGGGGTCGCGCGACACTCGCTAGCTCATGGCCGCGCCAGACAAGGGAGGGGTTTCGGCCGGCCGCCAGATTACCTTCGTTCAACCCAGGCGCCCTCACCCGCCTGGAACCGTGTCCAGGGCCCGGCCTTCAGGTCGCGCAGCAAGGGCGCCTGCCAGTTGAATTCCGGATGCGCCTGGAGGAAAGGCGCGGCAAGAAAATCCTCCCCGCAGGGATGCCCCATGCGGGCGTAGAAACTCATTTCCTTGGCCATGGGGCTGTCAATGACCTTGCCCTGCACGGCCCCGCCGGGATAGTAAGGGGGCCAGCCCCAAATATCCACGCCGCGCGGCGAGGCCTCAACGTGGCCGCACAGCGAGCGCTCGTCGGCGTCGTCCCGCTTCTCAAAAGCGTCGTAATGGTCGCCCATGAATTTCTCCGCCAGGGCCACGTCAATTTTTCCTCTGTTCCGCTCCATCAGTTCTTCCCAGCAGGTGCGGCGGGCGTTAGGAGATGTGGCGGGGTTATGAGGATCGAAGTGGGTCTCTTTTGCAATCACCTCCGGATCGCGCGCGAAGTTGGAACCCACAAAGACGCCATCCTTGGTTCGCCATACTCGGTGAGCTTTCAAACCCAGCTCGAACTGAGCAATCTCCCCGGTTTTGTTGTCGGCCAGCAGCCAATCGTTGGCATAGCCGCCGTTGTTGCCGTCGAGCATGATGCGCACATAGTCGTCGATCGAACGCGCATATTGCAGGGCTTTTCGTGAGCGCACGAATTCCGGCTTGCCGTGGGGATCCCAACCCACGAATTGGGTTATCGTGGTTTCCGTTACCAGGAGGCCGGCGGAATTGACGCCGAAGTCGTCGTCACTGGTGATGACGCCGGGGAAACCGTCCATCAAAATGCGCTGGCCATGCTGGGGAACAATGTCAAAGATCACCCGCCAGCGCTCGCCGTCCAGGTAGGAAGTCCAGGCATTGTGGGCCATTACAATGTGATGGTCGCGGGTGTAACTGCCCGTGGCCACAAAGGCGCTACAGTTGCCGGGGCTCACCAGGCGCGGGGCATTCGCCACTTTATGTCTCGCGTCATACCAAGGAACATAATAGTCAGGAACTTCTTCGAAGGCGTTCAGGGCAACAACGTCGTCCAGGTCCAGAGCCACACCTTGGGCCTTCAGTCCTTCGGCAATGCCTTGCAGTTCCTCTTGATACTCCTGGTCGATCCGGGGCCAGAGCATTTCCCGTGCTGTTTGGCGAAAAAAGCCCCAATCGCGGTGCGTGTCATGCATGTCGCGCAGTTTGACGGTTTGAAAGGCATCGAGGATTTCTGGGGCCAGCAAATACGCGTGCTGATAGCCGATTTGGCGCGGGGTGCCTTCCAGGTGGATGAAAATCCAGCCGTCCCGGTCAAATCGGTAGGCGCCGTGCAGATCGGGTGATCGGGTGATCGGATGATCAGGTGATTGCCCCGCCCATCCGTGTGGAGAAAACTCTCCCGGCGCTACACAGAGCCACGCGGTGATGGTGAAGAGAGTTGCAAGCAGTCCTGCGGCCAAAAGCTTCCGTATAGTGGTCAAGTATTTCTCCAGGCGTGACACCGTTGGGTAATGGGCCACAGGATTGGTGATTAAGTGATCGAAAATCACCAATCACCAATCCCCAAATCACAAATTCTCCAGAAGTGCCTTCGCCGCAGTGTAACCGCTTTGCACGGCGCCTTCAATGGTGGCGGGCAGGCCCGTGGCGGTCCAATCGCCGGCGAGAAAGAGCCCACGGATGGGAGTGCGTGCAGGCGGCCGGAGCGGCTCAGCTTCCGGGCTCGGGGAAAAGGTCGCAAAGCGCTCCTTGATGACGAGTGAGTGCAGCAGCTTGACCTTGCGGACCGCTGGCAACATTTCACCCAGCTCTCGCAAAGCGATGGCCAGCAGTTCTTCCTTCGACCGGCTGATGTGCTCGTGCGCCCCGCTTAGGACCAGAGAAATGTAGTGGTCGTTGGCCCCCAGAATGCGGGTCTTATCGAAGAGCCACTGGATGGTCGTTCCGCGCAATCCCACAAATTCAAGATCGGTAACAGGCGCGTCAAACCACAGGTTGATGGAGATTATGGGCGCGGGACGAAGCGCCAGGCTGGCGGCAAAAAACGGATCGTTGCGTGGCAAATCGCCGGGAAGAACGGCGGCGAGCTGATGCCAAGGCACAGCCGAAATCACGGGAAGGCCTTCGATTTTTTCTCCGGCGCCCAAGTCGATACCTCGGCAGATGCCCTCTGCAATGAGCAATTGCTTTACGCCGCGCCCGGTTTGCACACAGCCGCCGTGCGCCTCGATGTAAGCAGCGGCCTCGGCCGGGTAGCACTCGCTCAGCCCCACGCGAGCAATGCCCAGGCGTGAGTCCGCGGGGGAGGAAAACAACGCCAGCCGCAAGACACGCTCAAAAAGCTGCGCGGAGGCGATACGCGGGTCCTCATTCATTGCCGCGATGCAGAGCAAATCCCAGAAATTGCGCTGAAGGCCCTCCGATTGTCCAAGCCGACTGAGCCACGCCGTAACAGTCTCACCGGCAGCCGGGGGGGATTTCTGCCCGGGGGTGCGCAGGCCCTTTCCCAAGCGCAGCACTTCCAGTTTCTGCTTCCACGTGAAACTACCGGAGCGAAGCACTCCCAGAAGCAGATGCCAGGGCGACGGCAGGTTCAGACAGTTAAGGCGCGAGAGCCGGCCTTCGCGATCCAGAAAAGGCACGGTGAGCTTGGACTGAAAATGAACCTGGTCGAGAGTTCCAAGAGTCTTGAGGAAGTGGATGGTCGAATGGTAACAGCCCATGAAAAGGTGCTGGCCGTTGTCCACCACCGACCCCGTGGTGGGATCACGAAACGAGCGCGCCCGCCCGCCAAGGTGCGGTTTCTGCTCGAGCAAGCAGACCCGCTTGCCCGCCTCCGCCAGCGCCACACCCGCCGCAAGGCCCGCGAAACCGCCACCGATGATCAACGCGTCATTTGACATGGTTGGAAATCAGGAGTCAGGAGTCAGAAGTCAGGAGTCAGGAGGAAAAGCCCCGTCATTCTGACTCCTGACTTCTGACTCCTGACTCCTACCTGTGCCACTCCACTCCCAAATAAACCTTAACCGCTGTCCAGAGTTTCAGCGGGCGCGGGACGCGCACCCGCTTCCCGAAGACGTTGTAGCAGCGTTTTTCAATGCGTTTGAGGATGCCCCAGTAAATCGCCGCCATGATTTCCGCGGACTTCATCGATCGCCGATCTTCCGGCGGAAGCATCTGGCGGGCCACGTCGAAGTAGTGCCGGGCGCGGTCGCATTCGAACTTCATCAACTCGATGAAGGGGTCATTGTAGGCGCCAGCCAACAGCTCGGCGGGGCGGACGCCGAAGCGGTCCAAATCCTCCTGAGGAAGGTAGATGCGCCCGCGCTGGGCATCCCGCTGAATGTCGCGCAGAATATTGACGAGCTGCAACGCCATCCCGAGGTTCACGGCGTAATCCCGCGTGCGGGAGTTTTGGTAACCGAAAATCTCGATGCAAACGAGGCCGATGGTTGAGGCCACGCGGTAACAATAAAGCGACAGCTCTTCAAACGTCTCGTAGCGCGCGCGGTTCAAATCCATTTCCAGGCCCAGGATCAGGTCCTCAAAAGGCTTCCGGGGGATCTTGAAACGCTTGATGGCCACCGCCAAAGCGCGTAACTCCGGCTCGTCGAGGTGGCTCGAATCTTCCGCGTAACACGCATCCAGCGCCTGGCGATAGCGCGCCAAAGCGGCGGCAGCCTCCGCCGGTTCGAGGCCCGTGTCGGTGACATCGTCACCCCGCCGCGCAAAGGCATAAACGGCTTCGATGGCAAGACGCTTCTCCCCAGGCAGAAAAACAAAAGCGTAATAGAAGTTGGTAACGCGCGGGTTGGTGAAATAGATGTTCTTCGAGGACACGTTCATGATGGGATGGTGACAGTCGGAGCGTGCGCAACGCTTGCGCCGAGCGGAGCCCGGCGGGCGCGCCAGTAAAGGCGCAGGAAATCCCACTTGCTGAGCGCAGCCCGACGACGAAAGATATCATAGGAAACAGCTTCGATTTTCGAAAGAATCTCCGTGCCGCCCAGCCAGGTCAGGCGCAATTGCGTGCGCAGCTTGGGTTGCACTTCTTCGGGCAAGCCTCTTCCCCGCTCGAAAAGCTCACGGGTGCGGGCGATTTCAAAGGCCAGCAATTCCCGCCAGCGGGCGTCGGAGCACCCGGCGCGCAGGTCATCGAGCGTGTAATGGAAGCGCGCCATATCTTCCTGCGGCAGGTACACGCGGTCGCGAGAAAAGTCAATGGCCGCGTCTTGCCAGAAGTTGGTGAGCTGTAGCGCGGTGCAAATGTTGTCCGAAAGCTCAAACAGGCGCGGGTCGTGATAACCAAACAGCTCCAGCACCAGCCGCCCCACAGGGTTCGCGGAACACGTGCAGTAAGCCAGCAGCGAGGCAACGTTCGGATGGCGGGTCACCCTCACATCCGACTCAAACGCGCTCAGCAGATTTTCAAAGTTCTCGCGCGAAAGGTGGAATCGCTCCGCGCTGTCGCGCAGCGCCAAGAAGACCGGGTGATCGATTTTCCCCGCGTAGCAGGCCACGAGCTTGGCGCGCCAATCGGCCAGCTTTTCGAGACGGTTCTCGACGCCCGGCTCGTCCGCAACGTCGTCGGCGTAGCGGGCGAAAGCATAAACCGCCGCCAGTGCCTCACGCTTGTCACGGGGGACAAGATACGAGGCAGTGGGGAAATTCTCGTAATGGCGGCTCGCCAGCCGGCGGCACTCAGCGTAAGCCGCGCGCAACTCCGTCTCAGAGGCAATCATAGTTCGGAACCCGCGTTTCATTATAGGGCTTCCCGAGCATGTCAGGAAACCCGCTTGTGAGAAAGGAAATCAAGGACGCAGCCAGGAATCAGACAGGGCAGCTCGGTAGTGGGTTACTTTGATGTCGAGGCGGTGGAACCTGTCCCGATCTTATGGGGACGCCGCCCTCGGGTCCGTCGGCGATTGGAGCATTGAAGAAATCGCGGCGCCACTGCCCACACCAACGTTTGGACCGCGTGGGCCGTATCGGAAGAAAACTTCAACGAGCGAATAATACTCTCAGTGACAAATGAGCCTGCAAATCGACCGGGTACGAATCGGGGTTTTTCTGTGGTTGTTTTTGGGAATAATTACTGGACTCAACTTTTGGTTCGACTACTATCACCCTGTGGGATCCGTTCTTGATATCGTCATCTTACTGGTCCTGTGCTTCAGATTTTTTCCCTCAGAAAATTCAAAATGAGACACCACCCGGGACGGGGCTTGGTGGCGCGCAAAGGGGTGTATACTCCTGTGCAACATGCCACCCGAATGAAGACGCCGCTGGGTCACGTTGGTGATGCCCATGAAATATCTCCTCCTCTCTCTTCTCTTGTTGATCGCAAGCCTGGCGGTGATAGCCGCGCCACAGGAAAGTCGCCCGCCCTTGTCCAAAGAGGAAGTGCTTGATCTGCTGATGAGTTCCACACCCAGCAAAGTGATGATCTCCACGATCCAACAATACGGCATCGCTTTCAAGCCAACCCCCCAGGTCCTGGAGGAATTCCGCAAGGCAGGAGCGGACAAGGCCGTGCTGACAGCCCTGCGGGAAGCCTGGCACGCGGAAGTCCCGAAGCCCCTCGATGACAAGGAAATCCTGATGATGCTGGCCGAAGATGTACCCAGCGAAAACATTGTCAGGACGGTCGAGGAGCGCGGCATTGACTTCCAGCCAAGTCAAGATTATCTCGAGGGGCTCCGGTCGCAAGGAGCCAAGGATGTGTTGATTGATGCGCTGCGGGCTGCTGTGCCGAGGCCCTTCAGCAAGGACGAGCTTTTGCAACAACTGACGGCCCGCATGGACCAGGATTGGATCGCGCAAAAGGTTCGGCAACGGGCCATTGATTTCGAGCCGGGCAACGAGAACCTCCAGGCACTCCGCCGCGCCGGGGCTCAGGCGCCGCTCCTGGAAACCGTGCGCACCGCCAAACGCGCGAAGCCCTTTGAGGCGCAGACCCCGGCCGGCCCTACATTGGCGCCCCCTCTTGTGGAAGGCAAGATAGCAACCCTCATCTGTGAGCCCTCCGATGCGGACGTTCCCGTGTTCGCCGACCCCAACGATCTGGGTAAGATCGTTACGCGCCTGCGATGTGGGGAGCACGTCACCTTTTTGGGGAGGGCTGTCGCTCCTCCGGGCGTCGATAGGATCCAATACGCCGATGGAAAGGAAGGCTTTGTGGCGAACTCTTTTCTTGAGTCCTCGATCGCCACGCCGGGAGGAGGTGTCACGGCGCCCACTCCCGTCTACAAACCCGATCCCAGGTATACTCCCGAGGCCCGCCATGACAGGATTGAAGGAACCGTGAAACTTTGGATTGTTGTCGGCGCGCAGGGCTACGTTTCCAACGTTCAAGAAATTTCGGAGCCCTTGGGCGGGGGATTGGATAAAAGCGCCGTCGACACGGTGAAGACGTGGAGGTTCAATCCCGCCACACGCGAGGGAGTTCCGGTGGCTGTGCGGGTGATGGTCGAAGTCAGCTTTCATCTTAATCACAATACCCCCTGAGGCTCGCCGGTGATCCCGCAGAAGGTGCAACAGGCAGGCGCCAAGGTCAATTGCTGCCATGGTTTGCGATGTTATCTGAAATCCATTAATATGAAGGATTATGGCTTATAAAGCTAACTCCAAACGCACTAGCGCAAGGGAATCCAGGGTGGATTCCCCCATGCCAGAGCCGTCGTCAGCGAGCCCGGAGGGCGCCGCGCTGAACAGTCCGGACCTTTATATCAACCGCGAGTTGAGCTTGCTGGAGTTCCAGTGCCGGGTTTTGGAAGAAGCCGCGGACCCGGACAATCCGCTGCTCGAGCGGGTGAAGTTTCTCGCCATTCTGGGATCGAACCTGGACGAATTCTTTATGGTTCGCGTCGCGGGATTGATGAAGCAAGTGGCGAGCGGCAGGGCGGAGGTCGGGCGCGATGGCCGGCCTGCGGCGGAGCAGCTTCAACTGATCCGGGAGAAGATTCGCCAGATTGCCGCGCGGGCCCATGACCTCTGGCAGCGGGAAATTCACGCAAACTTGGAGCAGCAGGGGATCAGCGTGGTTGATTCCTCCTCCCTCGATGGCGAGGAGCGCGCCGCCGTGGATGCCTATTTTCACCAGCACGTGTTTCCCGTGCTGACGCCGTTGGCTTTCGATCCCGGGCGCCCTTTCCCCCACATCTCGAATCGTAGCCTGAATCTGGCCGTGGTGGTGCGCGACCGCAAAGGGGAGGAGCACTTCGCTCGCGTCAAGGTTCCCAACACCCTGCCCCAGTTGGTCCAGGTAAAAGCCGCCTCTGAAAATCCCCCGGCATCTCCATCCGCGCCGGGGGCTTTCAAGCTTGTATGGCTCGAGCAGTTGATCGCGGCCAACCTGCGCCTGCTGTTCCCCGGCATGGAGATTGTGGAGTCGTTCCCCTTTCGCGTGACCCGCGACGCCGAAGTCGCCGTGCAGGAATTGGAGAGTGACGACTTGCTGGAGACCATCGAGGAGGCCATGCGTGAGCGCCGCTTCCTGGCGGTCGTCCGATTGCAAGTTGCGCAGGACATGCCGGAGAGAGTCCTTTCCATCCTCACCAACCAGATCGAAATCCGTCCCCAGGATGTATACCGCGTCGACGGCCCGCTCGGTTTCGACCGGTTTATGGAACTTTATTCCCTCGACCGGCCGGACCTGAAGGACAAAGCCTTCGCCCCGATGACTCCCGCCATTCTGGGCGCGGACTGCCAGGGAGATCTTTTCAGCCTGATTCGCCAGGAAGATTTCCTGTTGCACCACCCCTACGATTCCTTCCAACCCGTGGTGGAGTTTCTGCGCCAGGCGGCGCGCGACCCCAACGTGCTAGCCATCAAGATGACCCTCTACCGCGTGGGGAGAAACTCCCCCATTGTCGCTGCTCTGCTGGACGCCGTAGAGGACGGCAAGCAAGTGGCCGTACTCATGGAATTGAAGGCGCGCTTCGATGAGGAAAGCAATATCGAGTGGGCCCGGACGCTGGAAGATGCGGGGGTGCACGTGGTCTATGGACTAGTGGGCATGAAGGTCCACAGTAAGATCGCGCTGGTGGTGCGACGCGAAGGCGACGCCATCCGCCGCTACGTGCATTTGGGCACCGGCAATTACAATCCCGTCACCGCGCGCCTCTACACTGACCTGGGGTTGCTGACCTGCGACGAACAGATCGCCGCCGATGCCACGCACTTTTTCAACGCGCTCACGGGCTACTCCGCACGGCAGGAGCCCCAGAAACTTCTGGTGGCCCCCGTCAATATGCGCGAGAGGCTGGGGGAACTGATTCGCCGTGAAATCGAGCACCAGAAAAGCGGGCGAAACGGCCGGCTGATTTTCAAAGCCAATGCCCTGGAAGATCCGCCCATGATCCGCCTGCTCTATCAGGCTTCGCAGGCGGGCGTGAAAGTGGATCTCCTGGTGCGCGGCATTTGTTGCCTGCGCCCCGGCGTTCCGGGCATGAGTGAGAACATTCGTGTGATCAGCATCGTGGGGCGGTTCCTCGAGCATAGCCGCATTTATTACTTTCGAAATGGCGGAGCCGAGGAAGTCTATATGGGCAGCGCCGATTTGATGCGCCGCAATTTGAGCCACCGCGTGGAAATCATCTTCCCGGTCGATAATTCCCGGCTGGTCCGGCGGCTGAAAGACATTCTCGACGTATACCTTGCCGACCAGGCCAAGGCGCGGTATTTGCAAGCCGACGGTAGTTATACGCGCAGCCCGCAGCAAAAAGCCCCCTTGGCCATCAACGCCCAAGCGTCATTCATGGGGTCAGGCCCTGAGGCAGATCATGGTCAACCCACCGCCACGTTCGTCTGACGGGGCCCGGGCCTTCAGCGCAAGTGCCTTCAGCGGACAAACCTCCTGGTATCGCATTTAAGAGTGGGTTTGTGGCGCGCAGTTACCTGTGAAGGGTCGTCGTGTGGGCCTTAACCCCAATACTGTTTACATAAAAGCTTTGAGGAGATTACGCATCAATTTGATGCCGCGAGATCCCCTCACCCCCACCCGCAAAACGTGGGGCCCCCTCCGCCTTGCGGCCCCCCCTCTCCCCCAGCGGGAGAGGGCAGAGAGAATCATGAATACAGCATTGAAAGTAAAGATTCTTCTTCCCTTATTGGATGGCAGGCGCCCCTTGCCGGGCCTTACAAGTATCGTTCGCGCAGCACCGCAATGTGATGTGTAAGGTGCCCCGCAATGACATAGGCCAGAGCGCGCACGGTGAAGGAAGCGCCGCCGGCGATGCCGGTTCGCATCCATGCCTTGGACGGCATATTCCTGAAGAGTGAGATGGTGGCGAGGCGCACGCACCGGAACTCCTCCACGTGAGCGGCCCAGGGAACACTGTCCGCCTCGGCGCCCGAGGCGGCAACATTCTGGTCGTAGCTAAGCAGGGGAGTGTCAAAGCTGCGGGCGAACCAGAGAGATCGAAAAGCAAACGCCCTCTCGGTGTCGGTGACATGATTCAGGACCTGTCGGATGCTCCACTTTTCGGGGGCGTAGCGATACGGCGATTTGTCCTCGGTAATCCCCGAGAAGAATCGCTGGGATTCCGCCAGTTGGCTTTCGATGATGGCAAGAATGTCGTTGCCCGTTACCTGGGCGATGTACTTGAAGAAGCGAGGCGCCGCTTCGCCTTCCTGTGGGCGTCCGATCATGGGCATTGCTCTACCGCCTTTCTTCGCGGCGCTCGCCAATTGCATATCTCGAATTCAGGCAAACTCACCGCAACGTCTACTCCAGGGCGCATGGAGGAGGGCGAGGGATTTGAACCCCCCGTGCTCGTTGATCAGGCCCGAGCGTGTAAGGCTGGTGCAGCCGGCTCGGTTGCGCCACATCCGGAAGGCCCATTGAGAAGCGCCCTGCTAGGCAGCAGCACAGTCGGTGCGTATGAAACGCAGTCGGCAGAAATCCGAGTCCAAGGTTCACAAAGCCCTCAGCGGGGGTAACGCCGAGGTAAGAGTTTGCGATTCTTCGGTTCGCGCCAGGGCCGGTGGTCCGCGGGCTCCAACATCAGCGCCTCACCTTCCCGAGTCCTGGCGTTCCTTGCAGTCCCTACACCACCTGGTCCAGGGCACCGCTTCTAAGCGCGCCTTGCTAATCGGCTGCCCGCACTCTTCGCAGATGCCAAATTCCTCGTGGCGAATCCGCGCTAACGCATCTTCAATGGCGCGCGTGAGCTTGCCGTCAGTCTGATGCAACCGGATTTGCGTGGCGGCGTCGGTTTCATTGGCGGCCATGTCGACCGGGTCCCCGCGAAGTTCACCCGCTGGAGTAATCGAACCGACCAGACTCTTTCCGCTGGAGAGTTCTTGCCGCTTTGAAAGGAGAAGATTCTTATAGCGAAGCAGGTCGCTCTTGTTCATGACAGCCGCCCTGTACCCCACGATTGCCGTGCATACATAGCCCCAGCTCTCAGATTATACAACCAGAGATGTGTTGCGGCAGCAAGGTTTAGCGTGTCCAATGCCACTATAGTCGATTTACTTGCGCAAGCTTCAGTACTTCTCCTAGCACAGGACGTCTGAAATGGTCCCCTGCTCTTTTCCGCACTCTTTGCCGAACAGGCAATGGGAATCAGGCTAGCTAACCTGTAACCTTGAGGTACTCGCGGCAAGTGGCAGATTTCCGGAAGGCGAATTCGGGGGCGTAATAGCCCTTACAACGGCTTCATCGAGTTCACATTCACCTGAGAGTGCATCAGCGGTCCAAATGTCATTTCTCGTCGAAACTCTCCGCGGGCTAGTCGCACATCGAGATTCCGCGCACATTCTTGAGATCCCTCAGACATTTTCCCCTATAAAACAGCGCTAACTGAGCTGTCGCCATCCTTAAGATTGGGGGGTTTCACTCAACTAATTCGCTTATTTACAGCAGCTAGAAGGGACAGTTGAAATCCTCAGCGAAAACGGTAGGAGGGCGAGGACAACTAGTTCCTTATCCTGACCTCCGCGCATTGCTCCTAATCCGTGCTTTGGCAACAGTGTTGCGTCGCCTATCCCAGATACCATCTCCCGGGTGGGGGTGCTATCCCATGGCGGCGATTGAGTGCCCTAGGGTCTTCGGGACCACAGGCAATTCTCGGAACTCCCCCCTTGAAACGACCGCGTCGTTGCAATCGGCGCACAAATTAATCCTTGAAAACCTATCCGGCGAGCAGAACCCCGAGGAGACGCCGCGTGGAGTATTGCTCAGACTAGGGCTCCCTTTGAACGACCCAGCTCCCGACTGCCTCTTGAGGCAATGTGACCGTCCAAACCCCCGGATTCGGGGGGAGGTCTAACATGTTAGACGTCCCAACGACGTGCCCGTTCTGCGCTTGCGGCTGCGGCTTTTACTTGTTGACGAACCAAGGAGGACTGGTGGGTGTGGCGCCGAGTGAAAACCATCCGGTGTCCTTGGGAAGGCTTTGCGCCAGGGGATGGGGCGCCCACGAGGCTGCCTTGTGGGGTAACCGGTTGAGGCAACCGGTGGTTAACCGGAACGGAAAGCTGGAGTCTGTTTCGTGGGACGAGGCGCTTGGTCACGTTGCCGGGCGCATCAAGGAATTGATCGAGGCGTGCAAGCCGGTTGGCGTTCTGGGTTCTGCCCGGGCCACCAATGAGGAGAACTACCTGGCCGGCAAGCTTGCGAGGGCTGGTCTCCAAACCAACAACCTCGATTTTTCTTACCGTTCCATCTGTGGCCCGCTATTGGCAGGTCTTGAAGAGGTATGCGGCGAATACACCCCTTCCATCAGTCTCAATGACATCGAATCAAGCCAAACGATATTGCTGATTGAAGGTGATTTGGCTAAGACCCACCCGCGAGCTGCTTCCGCGGTGATGGCCGCAGTAGAAAAAGGCGCCCACCTGGTAACCATAACCCACACCGGGACGCAAATGTCGCGCCTGGCTTCCCTCAGCTTGCCAGCTCTGCCGGGGAAGGAAGGTGAAGTGATCGATGGTCTGCTGGCCGCAGTCCTGGATCTCGGGCTGGAAGATCGGGCATCGGTGAGGGCGCGTTGCGAAGGGTACGACGTACTGCGGCGAGACTTAAAGACCGTCAAGATAACGGCCGAGATGCGCCAAGCCGCGGAGTGGATCGCGCGAGCTCCGCGGGCAACATTCTTAATTCCCCCGGTCAGCGGGGAGGGCCCCCCGTCGCGGAGAGAGGCCGCCGCCCTTGCCACCTTGGCCGCGGTCACGGGACATCTGGGCAAGCCGGGTTCCGGGCTGTTGCCGCTTTTGGCGCGGACCAATGTGCGCGGGGCCTACGACATGGGAATCGCCCCGGATCGCCTTCCCGGTTACCGACCGTTGGACGACAGAGAAACTCTGCAACGCCTGCAAAATCTTTGGGGTAAGAAACCACCCTCGACCCCGGGTTTGGACGCAGAGAGCATCTTGCAATCCGTGAGTGGGTTAATTGTCCTGGCGGACGATCCCCCTGCGGTGCTGCCGACGGGACAGCGGGCAATGGCTGCCCTGGGGAAAATCGAGTTTTTGGTGGTGTTGGATGCCTTCCTCACGCCCACCGCGCAGATCGCCCACGCTGTCCTGCCGATTGCCAGTTTTGCTGAGACGGAAGGAACACTTACCAGCATGGAAGGCAGAGTCCAAAGACTGCGTGTTGCCACCGATCCGCCGGGCGAAGCGCGAGCCGGATGGCAGGTGCTCGCGGAGCTTTGCGCGAGATTAGCTGCGGGTGCCTCTTACGGTTCAGCTTCGGATGTCCTCCGTGAGGTGGGACAAGCCTCGCCTCGATACGCCCGCGTGGGCCAATTCGAGGATAAGTGGGGGGGGGTAGGGACGGCCAAAGACTCCAACGGCGGGAAGTTCAGACTTGTTGCCGCGGAACCGTCGCGGCTGTCCCCTGCCGCAGGGTCGCATGTGCTAGTGCGTGATGGCGATTTTGATTGGGGTCGGGACCCACTCGTCTCGTTTTCGCCGACATTAAGTCGCGACTATCAATCACAACGAAAGCTTTTTCCCAATGGCTTCGTTGAAATGTGCAAGCAGGACGCCGACGGAATCGGCGTTCACCCGGGACGGCCGGTCAGATTGACCTCCGTCCATGGAAATGCGGTAGTTCCCCTCCGGGTAAGGACGGATCTCCAGCCCGGCGTGCTGTTTGTACCTTATGCCTTTCGCGATCATGTTGCCAACGTATTGGGAACGCATAGTGTTACGGCCGTTAAGATAGAACAGGCCTAAGAGGCCGTCGATGGTCTTCACAATAGCAAGAGAAGGCACAACTAAATGGCTTGACAAGTTGCTGGAGGCGGGAGAGGTCATCGCTCCGGTTCGCGGCGCCTGCGGGGATGTCATCTTCTCAGCGCTCCGCTCCCCCACTCAGGTCCAGTGGGATTTCGAGAACCCTCTGCACCCACCCAAGCAATTTGTCCTGCCTCAAACCGACCCCCTGGTCAAAATCAAACTCAACGGTCAGCGCCACGAGGCGGAGCCCTTTTACGATGATGCTCCCCGCACCCTCTTCAACGTGCGGAGTTGTGATGTCAAAGGAATCGCCTTTCTGACGCGCATGCACGAAGCGGAGCCAGCCGATGCTTCGTACCTTCGCCGTGCCCACAACCTCACCATCATCAGCCTGGCCTGCACCACTCCCTGCCCTCCGGGTTTTTGTGCCTGTACTGATTCCGGACCCTTCTTGAGTGTCGGTTACGACCTGCAATTGACGGATCTGGGCAGGAGCTTTTTCGTCGAGGTAGGCAGCGAAAAAGGTAAGGCGGCGATGGCCAAGGCGCCGGACCTTTTCCGGAAAGCTACCGAAGATGAAGTAACAGAGCGCAAAGCACTCGAGGCAGCGGCGAAAGCCCGTTTTGGGCCAGAGACCTGCCATTTTGGCTCGGCCATGAGGCGCATTTCGACCGGGCGTGTGCAAGATGCGCTGTGGGAGAAGATGGCGGACTGGTGTCTCGAGTGTGGCGGCTGCAACTTTGTGTGCCCCACCTGCTACTGCTTCAGCGTGAAGGACCTCGGTCGCGATGGAACGTGGGTGCGCTGCCGCATGTGGGATTCCTGCCAGTACGCCGCCTTTACCCTGGAAGCCTCGGGACACAATCCGCGGGAGCATCGCAAGGAGAGGATGAAGCGCCGTTTCTTCCACAAAGTAAGTGCGCAGTATTACGCCCGCGACAGCCTGGTGGGGTGCGTGGGCTGTGGGAGATGCATCAAGACGTGCTTAGGCACAACCCACATGCCGGCGGTAGTCGCCGCCATCAGGAAGGGGAAATGGCATGAGTGATGCTTTCCTTCCGGATATCGCCTGCCTCGAGAAGGTCCGGGATGAAACGCCCGACACCAAGACCTTCACTTTGCGTTTCCGGGACCGGGGGAACCATTTTCATTTCCTTCCCGGACAATTCCTGGAACTTTCCGTGTTCGGCTGCGGTGAGGCGCCGTTTTGCATCGCCTCCAGTCCCACCCGGCCCGGCACCTTTGAAACGACGGTGCGGCGCACGGGGCAGTTGACCGATCAGTTGCACCGGCTGGGAAATGGCGACGAAGTGGGCATCCGCGGTCCCTTCGGCAACGGCTTCGACGTGCAAGCCGCGCGCGGCAAGGACATGCTTTTTGTGGCCGGAGGCATTGGACTGCCCCCGCTGCGCAGCTTGATTTGGAACGTCCTGGATGAGCGCGACCGTTTCGGCAAGGTGACCATCCTTTACGGCGCCCGGACGCCCCATGACTTGGTTTACAAGGATGAACTGGAAGCGTGGGGAAAGCGCTCGGATGTGGAACTCCTCGTGACCGTGGACGTGGCCGAGCACGATTGGAAGGGAAATGTGGGGGTCGTCCCAATTCTCTTCCAGAAGGTCACTCTTCACCCGGAATCTACTCTGGCTTACGTCTGCGGCCCGCCCATCATGATCCGGTTCGTGGTGCGGGACCTCCTCACGCGCGGGTTCAAAGAAGAGTCGGTCATCTCGACCTTGGAACGCATGATGCAATGCGGCATCGGCAAATGCAATCACTGCGCTATTGGCCATCGCTATGTGTGCCGCGACGGGCCGGTTTTCAACTATCGCCAGATTGCGGAGTTGGTGGAGTAGGGGACGCCCTGGCGCGCCTCTGCGTCGATGCCGATTTGCGGGGACATGCAGTCGAAGCGTCAACGCTGATTTTGGCAAAACCCGGCTATATGGATTTAAGAGAACAACTCGCCACGGAAATTCAAGGCAACGTCGTAGTCATGGGCATTGGCAATCCCTGCCGTGGCGACGACGCCGCGGGCAGCATGGTGGCCCAGCAGCTCAGCGATGCTCCCGGGGTGCGCGCGATCGACGCTCAGGATGTTCCTGAAACCCACTTGCGCCAGGTGGTAGGCGAGGGGCCCGACACCGTGGTGCTGATTGATTCCGTTGATCTGGATTCCTCCCCCGGCTCCGTGGCGCTTTTGGATAAGGATCAAGTAGCGGCTTACTGGCCGAGCACACACCGCGTGCCCCTAAGCCTGCTCATGGACTACCTCGAGCGGGAAACTCATGCCCGCATATTTCTGATTGCTATTCAGCCGCGTCAGACGGCTTTCCTGCAACCCATGAGCGCCGAGGTGTCTTCGGGTGTTGAAGGCGTCGTCGATGTGTTGAACGATGTTTTCGAGGTTGCTCGCCACAGGCGAGCCTTGGAGTCAGTGTTGTAGCGCTGAACTTTAGTTCAGCACGTGCCGACCGGAAGGTCGACGGTACAGCAATTGAGAAGAAAGGTATGGACTTGATCACCTCCATTGCCGTCCTCATGCTGATCCTGCCTGCGGCGGGAGCCCTGCTGGCTGCGTTTCTAAAAGGCCGCGCCCGCCCCACTGCGGTAGTGGTTGCCGCAATTGTAACCGGCCTGGCCGCATGGCTCACACTCACCACTTACGGAACAACCTCTTTCTTCAGAATGTTGGGGAGTCTTCCCTGGCTGCACGGCATCATCGATGCACCCCTTTTGGGGATTCTTGTCGATCCCTTGGCTTCTTTGATGCTTTTGGTGGCTGTGCCAATCGGTTTGCTCACGGTCCTTTATTCGACTTCCTACCTTACCGACAAGAACCGTGAGCACCCGGTAGGGAGTGAGCATTACGGCCGGTACTATTTCTGGCTCCTGTTGTTCATCACGAGCATGGTGGGGGTGGCAGTATCGCCTAATTTCCTCCAATTGTTCGTCTTCTGGGAAATGACGACCTTGTGTTCGTGGGCGTTGATCTCTTTTTACCAGAACGAGCGAAGCTTACGGGCCGGATTCAAGGCCCTATTGATGACCAGCGTGGGCAGCGCCTTCTTTCTCCTGGCCATTCTTATTATTTTTGCCCGTACCAACTCATTTGAATTCTCAGCTCTCGGTCGACTGCCCGACGGTTTGAGATCATGGGTTTTGCTCTTTCTCCTGATTGCCGCCTGGGCGAAGGCGGCGCAGGTCCCCTTCCAGACGTGGCTGCCGGACGCCATGGAGGCTCCGACTCCTATTAGCGCTTACCTCCACGCCGCGGCGATGGTCAAGGCAGGCGTCTACCTGATGGCCAGAACGGTGAGTAGCGGGTGGGGAATTCCACCGAAGATTTCCTTGCTCATGGCCGGCATGGCGCTGCTCACAATTCTCGTCGCTCTCTCCTTTTATTTCGTTCAGGATGACTTGAAGCGGTTGCTTGCCTATTCGACCATCGCTCATCTCGGCTACGTGCTGCTGGGCATCGCCGTCGGAGGTCTGGGATCGACCCTGGGTTTCCAGGGCGGCGTCTTGCATATCATCTGCCATGCTTACAGCAAGGCGACCCTCTTCTTTTGCGCGGGCACCATCGCCTATGTCACCGGGACTCGCAGCATTTCGGCGCTCCGCGGCCTGGGAAAAATTATGCCCCTCACGGCTACGGCATTTTTCGTCGGGCTTCTGAGTGTCACCGGCGTCCCGCCGCTGGCCTGCTTCTGGAGCAAGTTCATGATTCTCTCGGGCGCCATGCGTCTTTCCGGCCCCCTGGGACCGCTCATCGTCATTTTCATCCTTTGCGAAACCCTGGTCTCCTTCGGTTGGATGCTTTACATTGCACAAAAAATCTTCCTGGGCGCGCCCTCGGCGGCAGCTCAAGTCCCGAGCGATCCCCCTTGGGCGATGAACGCCACTTTGATCATCCTGATGATCGGCTGTGTAGTCGCCCCGCTTGTGGGCATGCCCTTAGTGCGGTTGATGGGGAAATAGCATGGTCAATGCCGTCCGGCAAGTCGAAGCCAGCATCGTGATCCTGATCGTGGGGTCACTGGTAAGCCTGCTCTTGGCGCGTAACCGGAAAGTGTGTGGCTGGGTCAGCTTCGCTTTCGTTTGCGCCTCCTCGGTGTGCACCGGGCTCGCGGTGGTGGGAGCCAGCACGGTGGCGTCAGGCGAACAAACGCTCCTATCTTTGCCGCAACTCGGCGCCCGTCTTACCCTGCGGGTCGACCCCTTGAGCGCCATCTTCCTGGCCATCGTGGCCGTGATTGCGCTGCTGAGCACGCTGTACTCCGTCCGCTACATGGAGCACTACGCGCACGATAAGGTGGCGAAGTTCTTCCCGCTTCTTCTCCTCTGCATCGCGAGCATGACCGGAGTTCTGGTGTGCACGGATTTCCTGTTTTTCCTCATCTTCTGGGAGTCGATGACCCTGACGTCCTACTTCCTGGTGACGTTTGAGAGCGAGAACCCGGCGAGCCAGCGGGCGGGCCTGAAGTATTTCATCATCACCCACGGCGCAACGCTTTGCATGGTGGCAGCAGCATTGTTGCTCTGGAGGACGTCCGGCTCGTTCTCTTTCGATTCGATCCGGCAAACTCTGTCCGCCCTGCTGAACACCCGGCCGTTCCTGGCGAACACCATCATCCTTCTCTTCTTCGTGGGGTTCGCTACCAAGGCGGGAATCCTCCCCATGGGAGATTGGCTCCCCGATGCCCATCCCGTGGCCCCTTCCGGGATGAGCGCCACGCTCTCGGGCGCACTCGTCAAACTGGGAATCTATGGGCTGGTTCGCCTCTTCTGCTCTTTTCTGGTGGTGTCACCGTCACTCCGGATCTGGGGAATTGTCCTGGCACTCGCCGGCACAGGATCGCTTTTCGTCGGGACTTTGACCGCCCTGCGGCAGACCGACACCAAGCGGCTGATGGCCTTCCACACCATCGGGCAAATCGGTTACATCTGCCTGGGGTTAGGTGTGGGCGTCTACTGTCTCGAGATGCACCCGGCCATAGCCTCGATCGCTCTCGCTGGTGCAATTTTGCATGCGGTGAACCATGCCTGCTTCAAGTCGTGCTTGTTCCTGGGAGCGGGGTCGGTGCTTTACCGGACCGGCCAGCGCGACATGGACAAGCTGGGCGGCCTGGCTGTTTTCATGCCGTACACCGCCGGCACGACGACCATCGCCTCATTGAGCATCGCGGGCGTGCCGCCCTTCAATGGGTTTACCAGCAAATGGTTAATCGTCGCCGGGTGCTTGTTGGCCGGAATGCGATTCCCGTTGTTCCTCGTGCTGGGTCTTGTCGCGCTCTTCATTTCACTCGCCACGCTCGCTTCCTTCCTGAAGGTGCTCGGATCAGTCTTCCTGGGCAAGGCGGACGAGAACCTGGGAAATAAGGAAGTGCCGATCTCCATGGTCGTACCCGAAGTCGTGCTTGCCGCCCTCTGCGTACTGCTGGGCATCTTTCCACAGCTCATGTTGCGCTTCGTCGGGCATGCCATCGAGGGTGTTACGGCCATGCCAGCCTCGGGACTGGACGCGAGCCGGATATGGGGCGGCCTGTTACTGACGGATGGATCGCCGGTCGGATTCTGGTCGCCCCTCGCCATGCTGGCAGCCTTGGCCATCCTGGCCCTGATCTCCTATGGCATTCAGCGCGCGGGCGGTGCGCAAGTGAGGTCGGCCCCGGTCTGGTACTGCGGAGAAGAACACCTTCCGGCCACGGTCCGTTACCCCGCCAGCAGTTTCTACTTGCCCTTCAAGCACGCTTTCCAGGGAATCTATCCTAGCGGAACAGTCCATATGCCGAAGTTTCCGGCGCCCCTTCGCCGCGCGCTCGATTTTGACCGATGGCTGTATACCCCGGCCATCAAAATGATTGACAGGGCCGCAGGCCGCGTGAGCAGAACGCACGTCGGAACCCCGCAAATCTATCTTCTGTGGATCGTGATTGGCGCCGTCATTGTGACAGGAATCCTCCTGTTGGTGAGGGGATGAGGAGCCTGTGTCAAAACCTACTCTGAGTGCGGCTGTACGACAGAGAAAAAGCAGAGGGAGCGCGGGCATCCTGCCCGCGGCCGCGGGAGCGTCCCGCTCCCGCCATACAACCAAGTCCAGAGTCTGGAGGGGCATGATACGAGGCCAGAGTCAGAGGACAGGAACGTGCGGCCGGGACGCCCGCGCTCCAGCTCCTAGCATGGCCATCCTGGCCATGACCGCGCACGGGCGGGACGCCCGCGCCATAGCGGGCAGGATGCCCGCGCTCCGTCCCAGGGATTTGAGGAGATGGGCATGACTATTACCGAGCAGGCGACCGTTACGCGGGTTGAGGAAGTAGTGGCCGCACGCAGCAACACTGCTTTCCTGTCGGGGACGCAAACTCACGCCGATACCCTCCATTTCAAGATCGAGAAGAGGGCCATGCGGACTGTGGTGGAGGGGTTGATCAACGAGTTGCAAGCGCGCTTCATGATTTCAGTGGGGACGGATACCAGATCCGTCAGCGGCGACTTCGCAATTTTGCATCTGTTTTCCCTGGACCGCGAGCATCTCTACGTTCTGCTGGAATCTCCCGTTTCCGCCGACGACCTGAGCATTGAATCGATCACCGACATCATCCCGGGGGCCAACTGGGCAGAGCGGGAATACCGAGATGCCATCGGTGTGCATCCCGAAGGGCATCCGGATCCACGCCGCCTGCTTTTGGCCGACGACTGGCCGGAAGGCCTCTACCCCCTCCGCAGGGATTTTCCTTATAACTTCCAGCCTCCCCCTGCGGAAAATGTGCGCCCGCAACTGCGTGAACCTCCTGCCGGCGCCAGTGTGGTACCGCTGGGGCCGTTCTTCCCGGTCCTGGAGGAGCCCTCCTACTGGCGCATGTTCGTCGAAGGCGAGACGATTGTGGGATGCGATACCCGCCTCTTTTACAACCACCGGGGAATTGAAAAGCTCGGTGACAGCGTCTTGACCTACGGCCAGATCCCGTATTTGGCCGAAAGAATATGCGGAATTTGCGGCTTCATTCATTCCAGCTGTTATTGCCAGGCGGTGGAAAAGGCTGCCGGCATCGAGGCGCCGCGCCGGGCCCGGTACATCCGCACGATCCTGCTGGAGCTGGAACGCATCCATTCCCATCTGCTCTGGTTGGGCATTGCCGGGCACATCATCGGTTTCGAGACCGTGCTCATGCAAACTTGGCGAATTCGTGAGCCGGTCATGTGGCTCTGTGAAGAGATTTCGGGAAACCGCAAGACTTACGGAATGAATACCGTCGGCGGGCTGAGCCGCGATCTCCGCAATGAGATAAAGCCCAAGCTCCTCGAGACCATTGCCCAGGTGGAAAAAGAGGCCATCGCCGTTCGCAACGCGGTCATTGGGGACACCACGCTTCATGCCCGGACCAAGGGAGTGGGCGTTCTAACCAACGATTGGGCGAAGAAAATCTGTGCGGTGGGCCCGCCGGCCAGAGCTTCGGCGGTGGCCATCGATGCGCGCATCGATCACCCTTATGCGGCGTATGACGAACTGCCCCCAAAGATTGCCACCGAAGAGGCGGGGGATGTTTGGGCGCGCGTGCTGGTGCGAATCAGCGAGTTGCTGGATTCCATTCGGCTGGTACGCGAGGGTCTGGCCGCCCTTCCCGAGGGCCCGATTTGTGCGGAGATCAAGGAGGCGATACCGCCCGGGAGGGTCGGCGTGTCGGTGGTCGAGGCGCCCAGGGGCGAGGCCGTCCACTTTGTGCTGACGGGCGGTGATAATCGGCCGTATCGGTGGAGAGTGCGTGCCCCCAGCTATCCGAACCTGCAAGCTCTGCCGGCCATGGTCCTCGATGGAAACATCGCGGACGTACCGATTACGCTGGGGAGTCTGGACCCCTGTTTCTCCTGCACGGAGCGCCTGGAGACCGTCGATAGAAGGACCCATGAAGTCAGAGTTTATTCCCAGGCGGAGATTCTGGAGATGTCGAGAAGGCGCCGCGGGACGTAGGGCCGAACGGCGTTCGGCCTGGCGCCGGGCGTTGCCCGGCGCCGCGTTGTAGCGTCGATCTCCGATCGACGCGCGGCGGTCGGAGACCGCCGCTACAGTCTCGCGGCGGAGGGGCGCGATGACAGCTTGGCTCATCAAGAGTTTTCTGCTCTGCTTGCTGAACGTGGCGGCCGCGCTGCTGCTGTCGCCACTTTGCGAAGGCATCATGCGCAAGATTCGCGCTGCGATCCACTCGCGCATGGGGCCCCCCATCACGCAGCCCTATTGGGATCTTCTGAAGCTCCTGGGCAAGGAGGACCTGCGAGGCACGGGTGGGGTCGTCTATGCGGGCCTGCCGGCTCTCACCCTGGGGTCGGTGCTGCTTCTTGCCGCCTTGATCCCCATGGGGACTGTCGCGCCGCTGGCCTTTGTCGGCGACATGATCGTAGTGATCTATGTCGCGGCGATGAGCGGTGTCGCCATCATGTTGACGGGGTTTGCCAGCGCCAGCCCGTATGCTTCCATCGGGAGCTCGCGCGAAATGATGATGCTTCTATCCGTTGAACCCATCCTGGCCATTGCCCTCGTCGTCGGTGCGTTTAAGGCCAAGACCTTGGCACTGAGCGGCATTGCCAACTGGCAAATTCAGAATGGACCCAGCATCAGCATGGCAATTGGGGGCGTGGCATTTTTCCTCGCCCTGCAAGCCGTGGCCGGTAAGCTGCCATTCGACATTTCCGAGGCCGACCAGGAGATCATGGGCGGTCCACTGATTGAGCAAAGCGGTCCGCGCCTGGCGCTTTTCCGCTGGGCGATGTGGGTGAAGCAGCTCGTGTTCGCTTTCTTGCTGGTGGAAGTGTTCTTTCCCTGGCCGCACTTCGGAAATTATTTGATCGATCTGATTGCCACGATCGTGAAGGTGCTCGTGGTGCTGGTCCTTGTGACGGTGGTTGATGTCGTGAATCCCAGACTCCGCATCGATCAGGCCATGGGTTACTTCATGCGCGTCGGGGTTTCGTCCCTGGCGGCCCTGGCCTTTGCCGTGATTGGGAAGTAGGGCCGAACGGCGTTCGGCCTGGCGCCGGGCATTGCCCGGCGCCGCGTTGTAGCGTCGATCTCCGATCGACGCGCGGCGGTCGGAGACCGCCGCTACTGTAGCGAGACCGGCAGGAGGTTAAGGTGTTCCTGAGCAAACTGCGAGAAGCCCTGATTTGCTTGAAAGCCGGGCGTGTGACCCTCGGATACCCGTTTGCGCCGCGCGACCCCAAACCTGGATTCCGCGGCAAGATCACTCTCGATGCCGATCTCTGCTTCGGATGCGGCGGATGCGCCAACGTCTGCCCGGCCGGCGTGATTGTGCTGTCGGACGCGGAGCAGCACAAGAGAGTGCTGGAGTTCTTCTGGCGCCGGTGCACGTATTGCGGTAGGTGCGAAGAAGTTTGCCCCGAGGATGCAATCCGCCTTAGCCAACAATTCGAAACCGCCACCAACGCTCCCCAGGACATGTACATGCGGCTGGAGGTTTTTATGGGACCCTGCCAAAGATGCGGCCGGTGCTTCCCGCCCCCCACGGCGCTCGACCGGATGATGAAAACCGGTTTCAGGGATGGCGCGGAGGGAGGAAGGGCATGAACCCGGAAGTGCTGCACACAGGTTTGATCGAGACCCTGAGCTTGAGCCTGGTGATTACCTCGGTGGCTGCGGTCGAGATGCGGAGGCTCAAGTTTTCGATTGTCGCCTACGTCTGTCAGGCACTTCTGATTGTGGGTCTGCTTCTGAGCTTTGCGGCTGTCAACAAGGCTCTGTACTGGTGGGCAGGCACCGCCCTGATCACCAAGGCAATCCTTACACCCTGGTTCCTGTTCCGGGCGATCCGGGGGGTGGATGACCGCGAATTGAAGCCGGTGATTGGGTTTGTCCCCTCTGCCGTGATCGCCGCCTTACTGATGTTAGGCTTCTTTCATCTCGCCCATACTCGAACCCCACTTCTGGCGCTAAGCGCGATGGCGCAACTCGAGGTGTTCAGAACGAATTTGGCTGTAGCGTCCACGGTGTTCGCACTGGGCCTGTATGCGGTGTTGACACGCCGGGACGCCATCAAGACGGTGATCGGGCTCTGCCTGCTGGAAAACGGCGTCCACCTGAGTTTGGTGAGCTTGGCTCCCGGGTTGCCGGAAACCGCGCTCTTCGGCGTGGCGACGGAAGTGGTGGTGACCGTGTACCTTCTCCTTTACGTGATCGGGGGAGTACGGCAGGCATTTGGATCCACCGATACGTTCAGGCTGCATGAATTAAGGTGGTGAATAGGGGCAAACGGTTCGTCCAAAGGATAGAAATATGGCGGGAGAAGTCCTGACAGAGACATCAATCGTACCGGCGGTTGTATTCCTCTTACCGATGCTCGCGGGCACCATCGTGTTCTCGGCAACGCGCATGGGTCGCGCGTTTCAACAATGGGTGTGCATTTTGACGGCGGCACTCGTCACCGGGTTGAGCGCCTGGATGGCGTACAGGGTCGAGGAGGGGGTGGTGCTGACCACCTGGAGCGGCGAGCTCCGCGTCGATGCCTTGAGTGCCTTGATGGTGGTCATGATTGGCGGTATCGGACTGCTCACCTCGGTTTACTCCGTACGATACCTCGAGGAGCGCATGGCCGAGGAAACTGCCGCGCGCCGCCTGCGGGTATTCTATGGCCTGCTGATGTGGTTCCTCGCCACCATGCTGTGGGGATGCGTTACCAACAACGTGATCATGCTGTATGTCGCCATTGAAGCCACCACCCTTACCTCGGGGTTCCTCGTAGCCTTCTATTGGGATCGGCGGGCGCTGGAAGCGGGCTACAAGTACCTGATGTTGCTCACCATTGGGATTACCTTCGCTTTGTTCGGTTGTGTGTTGCTTTACGCCGGCGCGGCGGCCACGAATAAACTAACGGGAGCCAACGCCCTGCTGATCAGCGACATCCGGAATGTGGTGCAATTCATCCCGAGCGGCACCGCGGCGATTACGATCGCGTTTCTCGTGATCGGATTCGGGACCAAAGCAGGCATTGCGCCGTTTCATCCCTGGCTCCCTGACGCGCACGCCGAGGCGCCGACACCGATTAGCGTGCTGTTGTCGGGCGTGATGATAGAGATGGCGCTGTACGCCCTGGCTCGCACGGTGAGCATCTTCTACCCCGCCTGGCCTCAGGTCACGATCTTCCTCGTCGCGCTGGGCACGTTCACCATGCTGCTCGGCATCATCCTGGCTTTGACCCAAGACGACCTCAAGCGGTTGTTGGCGTATTCATCCGTAAGCCAGATGGGCTATGTTCTGGTCGGCATTGGGCTCGGAACCTACCTGGGGTGCTACGGCGGCCTTTATCACTTGCTCAACCATGCGCTTTACAAGTCACTGCTGTTCATGTGCGTGGGTGCGGTGATGTATGCCACGGGCGTTCGGCGCATCAGCGAACTTGGCGGACTCAAGAAACAGATGCCGATCACGAGCGCCTGTTTCTTTCTAGGGGCGCTGGCCCTGGCGGGCTTCCCGCCGCTCAATGGATTTTGGAGTAAATTGACGGTATATTTGGCCCTCGCCAGGGCCGGGCTGTGGTGGGCGGCAGTCATTGCCATCGTGGTGAGCATTTTGACCATGGTCGTTATGGTGCGGGCGGCGTACCGGGTGTTTTGGGGAGAACGAGGCTCGAGCAGCACCTCCGGGTTGGTGGTGAGGGAAGTGCCGGCGCTAATGTGGGTTCCCATGGTGTTTTTGGCGGGAACGTGCGCCTTGCTGGGAATTTACCCCCAAATGCCCTACCCGCTGCTGAATTGTGCGGCGGCAGTTCTGGCCACCTTGGGAAGGTAAAAGGTGCAAATATGCTAAGAGACCTTTGCCGAAAGGCGCTGGGCAAAGCGCTTTGGGTGTACCACGCCAACTGCGGAGCGTGCAACGGTTGTGATATCGAAGTCATCAATGTTCTTACTCCTTATTATGACGCCGAGCGTTTCGGGATCAAGCTCGTGGGTTCACCCCGGCACGCGGATGTCATCTTGATTTCCGGCCCCGTCACGCGACAAGTCGCGCCGGCGCTTAAAAGGTTGGTGGAAGCCGTTCCCAATCCGAAGCTTACGTTCGCGATCGGCTCCTGTGCCACGGGAGGCGGCTGCTGGTTCGACACCTATAACGTGATGGGAGGCGCCGACAAGGTAACTCCGGTGGATTTTTACGTTCCGGGATGTCCGCCACGGCCGGAAGCCATACTTTACGGGGTGGCGGTTGCATTGGGGTTGGCACCGAAGAAAGTTGCCGAAGAAAAGCTCAATCAGGAGTCGCTCGAGGAGTTGGCGTGCGGCAAATCCATCGTCACGGGTAAGTGTGCCTCCAAAGAACCTCATTGATGCGGTCTGAGGCGCTGTCTCTGCTCCCCTCGTGCGAGATTGTCAGCACACAATCAAGGAACAGTGGCGCTGTTCCGGCAGGGTCAGTTGAGTTCCAAAACGATGAGGACAGATTTTGGAGGAAACACGACGTCGAGGAGAAACGCACTGCGCAAGGCCGTGGCGATGATTCTCTCGGCATTCTCAGATATCCGGCGATTCAGACTGGTAGTCCTCCGGTATCTCGGCTAAACTCAGGGCGAGGACGACCATGGAGACTGAAACCTTAGAGAAGATTTTGGACGAACATCCATTTCCCGCCGAGGAGCCAAGGTCGTAGGAGAACAAAAACCCAACCTGATCGCATCGATGGAGGAGGATCACCATGCAAACTCTGCAAGGCATTTTAAGTGCGCACCCGTTTTTCCAGGATCTGCCCGCGCAGCACATCGAGACCATCGTCGGCTGCGTTTCCAACGTACGCTTTAAGGCCGGAGACGTCATTTTCCATGAAGGCGAAGAGGCCAATCATTTTTACTTGATCCGCGAAGGGAAGGTGGCGCTGCGGATACATTCCGAACGACGCGGCCCCCTAACTATCCTGACCCTCGGCGAAGGTGAAATCCTGGGCTGGTCGTGGCTTTTTCCTCCCTACCGTTGGAAGTTCTCCGCCCGAGCCCTCGAGGACACTCGCGCGTTTGCCGCGGACGGTAAGTGTCTGCGGGAAAAAGCCGAGCGTGACCACGATCTGGGTTACGAGCTCCTGATTCGATTTGCGCATGTCGTCGAAGAGCGCCTCGAGGCCACACGGCTACAGCTCTTGAATGTTTACCAAGATCAGTGAGTGATCGGAACTCAATCGTTTGATAAATCAGTAACCTGAGGAGGTGTGATTCTTTCCCACCCCATCCTAAGCGGGAGTGAAAACTCCGCCGTGGGTGACCCCGGGCGCGCCGATTTGACCTGAATCTCGCGCCAAAAACCATGGTATCCGGTCATCCATCTGGGCGGCAGCCCCTTCATTCATGCCTGTTGCGGTACCTGTCAGCACAACACCTTTGTTGGACCCAATGCGGGGAATTTCACCAACACGGGCATCGGCACGATGGCGCCTGCGGCCAGCGCACCAATATGACGCAGCACGCTCAGCCCTCCGCACGAAATTATGTCCGGCTGCCAGATGTCCAGTGCATTGTATTCCCGCAACAGCCTGATGCCGTAGCGGGTATATTCGTGCTCGCTGGCCGTCATCTGGGTTGAATGGATTCTCTCGTGCATCCTCCGGGAACCCTCATAGTCATCGGGCGGGAGGCACTCCTCCATGTTTAGATTCTTAGTGAGTACTCGTTGGTCCCGTTGACGTAAGGGGCGTAAGTGTTTGCCAACGAAGGGAACGCCGGAGGTATACGCTGCACATCGTACTGTCGACTGATTAATTCACGGCAGGTTGCGGTGGCGGAGGGAGAGGGATTCGAACTGCTCGCCCCTATTTATTCTACGTAAGTTGTTGTTTCTATGAAACCACAAATCCCTCAAATACCCTAGAAACGCCGGGTGGACACACGCGGAACACACGCGGAGGCGGTCCTCTGTGGGCCACCGAGGTTCGTCGTCCAGCCATGAATTTGCCGTTTGGCGAATATCGTCCCCGCTCGCAAGCTTAGTGCCTCCACCCCACCCTCCAATCCATTGTACCAGCGCTATCAAAATGCCTGTCAGAAGTCTCTCATCGCGTTCATAGCGGCTGAGACCCCCAATAAAAAGGAGAACGAACCCATGCCACAGCAAGGGATAAATAAGTTGATCGTGTTAGGATACGCTGGCAACGACGCTGAGCTGAAGTTTACGGCCAGCGGCAAGCCAGTCGCAAACTTTTCCGTGGCCGTAAATGAATCGTTCAAGAACGCCAACGGCGACAGCGTCGAGCGGGTCGAATGGTTTAGATGCGTTGCATGGAATGGCCTGGCCGAACTCTGTGGGCAGTACATTCTGCGTGGGAAGCAGATATATCTGGAAGGGAGAATGCAAACGCGGAAGTACGACGACAAGGATGGCAATCCAAGGACAACCACCGAGGTGGTCGTCAGCACCTTGCGTTTGCTGGGCGGGCCCAGAAATGGGTCGAGCCAAGCCGAAACAGTCGGAGGGCGACAATCGTCGGCGACCGGAAATGGCTCACCGGACAATATGGAGGATGTGCCTTTCTAGGGTTGACTTGCCGACTTCCCGGAACCTCGTTTGAACGTTGCGTGCAAGCCGTCGCGCCATCCGGGGCGTTCCCGATCCCAGCCCATGAGTTGTGGGAAGGGAATTTCCCCATCGTCAGGCTGGATGCCCCCCTTTGGTATCCGCAATGGGCGTTTTTCATTCCGAATACATTTCGGCGGTAAGTGGGCCGCCCATCATCGATTCCCCTAAGTCTGTGGTGCTTCCGGCCTGCCCTTCCAGTCCCTGATTTCAATAGCGGACGAACAACAACCACGAGATCCCGAGGCCAAGCGTCAGGAAGGTTAATGGCAGCCCCACTTTGCAGTACTCCCAAAACGAAATGGTTGTCCCTGCGAGCTTGGCCTTTTCGACCACGATTAGGTTGGCCACCGAGCCGAGGATCGTCAGATTGCCAGCCAAGGTGCTGGACATCGCCAAAGCCAGCCAAGCGGACTGGCGCGAAACCGCAGGCATAGCGTGCAACACCGGTTCGAACAATAGGACGGCCGGGACGTTGCTCACCAGATTCGAGAGGCCGGCCGATGCCAAACTCAACAGGCCAATGGGGTGGTTAAGCAGGAAACCCCAACCGTCAATGCCCCACTTGTTCACTACCTGCACCTGGAAACCATGTACCACAATGAACAGGCCGATAAACATCAGCAACAAGCTCCAGTCGATCTCCCGATAAACTCGCTCGGGCTTGACTCGCTCCATGAAGAGTACGGCCGCCGCGCCAGCCGCCACCACCGCCATGGGCAGACCAGCGAAGAACAGGACGATCATCAGTAAGGCTACGGCCACAGTCTTCCACTGTAGCCAGACAAGCTCTGCGTAGGGTCGCTCCGGACCATGATTCCTTTGGCCAACGGTGAAGGCATCGGTCTTTACTGAAGGGCGGGTAAGCGTTGAACGATAGATCATCGCGATGACAAGGAAGTCGATGACTAACCCCAGCAGCGCTACTGGCATCAAGTGGACTGCGAAAGACCCGTACGAGATCTTGGACTGCACGCCAATGATCATATTCTGGGGGTTGCCGGTAATCATTCCGACCGATCCAATGTTGGAAGCTGTGGCTAGACCGATCAGATGGGGGAGTGGGCTGAAATTCAGACGCCTGGCAATATGAATCACCAGAGGAGTGAGAGCTAAGCAGACGATGTCATTGACCAAGAATGCGGACAACAAACCGCCGAGCAAAATGGTTGCAGCTAGAAGGCCGCGGGGAGTGCGAATGCGGTCCAGCATCCCATGTGTGACTCGGGCGAAGAAGCCTGAAAAACGTAGGAACCCTACCACCACCATCATGCCAAACAATAAGAAGAGGGTCTCGTAGTCAATCGAATCGGGGCTGACCGCTTGGGCCAGGGTCAAAACACCGGTGCACAACATGAGACCAGCTCCGGCGAAGGCGATGCCGGCACGGTCCGTGCGAAGCCTCGGAATCCTACCCAACGCGAGCCCAAGGTAGGTAGCGGTAAAGATTGCGGCGGTGATCCACGGTCGGAATGATCCAGGCAATTGCAGGTCCTTTTTCTTTGGCTGCAGCAGAGCGCATCATCGCGAGACATGAAGGCTTGATGCCGCACCACTGACACAATCCCCTTTTCGTTCTTGCACTCAACGCACCATGGCCAACCCATTGATTCCTCGCTCCATCGATCGTCGGAAGTGTTCGGAAAGCGAACACTCGGCGTTCGCTTTCCGGTCAGAAAAACTCTCGCAGTCCAGTCTCTCTCGATGTCGCCCGAGCCCAACGCATTCAAATGCGTGTGCTTAGGAAATGGCGCAGCACCCGCCGCTCTGGAATCAAGGTTGCATCAAGTGGAAGGGGTGTTTGATTTCAGAGAGAGGAGATAGAAGCATGAGGTCATTGGACTCGATCATAAAGCGCGTGATTGCGATTCTAACTCTTGCGGGCGCATCCGCGTTGTTTGCACAAGCCCCGCCACCGGGCGCCGGTGCCGTTGCGTCGGTGTCAGGAACAATCTCGCAACTGAATTATGGCCCGGAGATGGACGTGACGAGCTTTCTCGTGAATGGGAACACGCTGGTTACCTTCCCACCCCATGCTGCCTGGCTTCTGAGTTCCACGCTTCGGCCGGGCGAAAACGTTCAGATCACAGGTTATGACGGTGCGACTCGAATGGGCATACGGCGGATCGAAATGCAGACACTTAGCGCTGGTGGGAGGACTTTCACCCTGCCCCAGCCTGGGCAATTCGCGCCCTACGACGGTTCCGGAAAAGTAACGCAGCTCAACTACAACCGCGAAGGCGAAGTGGACGGCTTTTTACTCGACAACGGAGTGTTCGCCAAAACACCGCCGCCCTTGAGTGCAACCCTAACCTCCACGATCTCTATGGGCCAACAGGTCTCCATTGCCGGATATTCTCACCAGACCATGAATGGGCGAACCGTTGTGGATCTACAATCCATCAACGGGCAAACGATCGCCTATGGACCACCCGGGCCACCGCCGCCACCCCGTTAGTGGACTGCAACTGACATGCGAAGGCGGCAGCGGGCGCGTCGCCTTCGCTTCACCCCGAACGAGCAGAACAAGAACCATAGAGGGCAAAGGCCAATCCTTTGCCAAGGAGGAAACCTGTGCCTTTGGGATTAGGACCCTTTCTGGGCCAAGTCGTAACTTTGCTGTTGCTGATCTTGGCCGTCGCCGGTGGTGTTCACCTCTACAAAAGATACGTCGATCCATCTCTGCGTTCCGGAGGTCAAAGCTACAGCGTGCCGGTCAGCCTATCGCCCGCAACCGGAACGGCCCCAGCCGTTGTGGAAAGGCCGCGCCCCTCAGCCTCAGTGGTCACAAGCTCAGCCGGCACGCAGGCCGTCGTCAGGCAGACCGGCCGGATTAAGCAATGGAACTACGGACCGGAGGGAGAAGTAAATGGATTCGTACTCGCTGATGGCACGCTTGCGATCGTTCGGAGGAAGCTTGGCGAACACCTCCGGTCGGCGGTGGATGCCGGTTCAGATGTGACCGTAGCCGGGTACCGCACGGGCGGCGCCAACAATCTCATGGCCATCAAGATCCAGTCGGTGACGGCAAAAGGCCGGTCGTTCCGATGATGCGCCGCACACTCCTAGCCTGTCTCCTACTCGTCGCGAAACCTCTCATCGGATTTACCGCCATGCAACTGCGCGTTCGAGTTCTTGACACGGAACATGGCGCCGTCAAGGGAGCCCGTGTATACGTCACAGACGCGCATCATCGTGAGATCTTCAGAGGTGAAACGAATATCGCTGGAGAGATCACTGTGTTGTTGGTTCCAGGGCGTTATGAGCTTGATTGCCAGCGGGATGGGTTTCAAGAGCAGACTGCGACGGTAATCATGGCCGACGCTGACAAAGGCATTACCATTGTCCTCGCGCTTGCCCGGCAAACCACTGCCATCACGGTTTCAGAAAGGTCTCCGCATCTCGACACGGCCACAGAAGCGCACCAGGACGAAATCCAGCTTGGCCCGAATCAATTGGATAACCTTCCGGTCCGCGACGGTGACGTCTTAAGCGCACTCGCGTTCTTCACGAATCCCGCCGGCGGCCAGTCACCGACCATCATCGTGGACGGAATGGAGCGAACGGATAGCCTGTCCCTCACCTCCTCACAGATTCAGGAGGTCCGAATAAATTCCAACGCCTATTCGGCCGAGTTTCCCCAGCCGGGCAAAGATCGCATTGAAATCGATACCAAGGTTGGAGGCGACGCGCTGCACGGCGTCCTCTTCTTTCGGACTCGGAACAGCATCTTCGACGCCCGGAATCCTTTGGCGCCGGCCAACCCACCCTACTCCCGATACGGTTACGGTTTCGATCTCGGCGGGCCGATCGTTAGAAAGAGGCTTTTTTTCTTTTTGTCGGCCGAACGCGAGGAGCAGCAGCAAGTAGCCCCAATCCTGGCCTTTCTTCCATCCGGAGTTCTTCAGCAAGATGCCCTGACGCCCTTTACCAGCAATCTTCTGATGGGCAAGCTCGATTGGCAGATAACGGCGTCAAACCGGCTCTCCGCCAAGTACGAGTGGCATGAAGACACCGCGAACGAGGCGGGTGTAGGCGGCTTCGTCCTCCCCGAGGCAGGCGCGACACAATTCCATCATGACAACCGAATTGAAATTTCCGACCAGTACATCGTGTCATCGAACCTGCTGAACAATTTCCAAATGGCCTTGGGCACGAACTACCGGCAGACGCAATCAGCCACCAATGCACCCTCAATTATTGCGGCCGGAGCCTTTGCAGAAGGAGGGGCACAGCTTGACGATTGGAGCCGCGAGCCGCGCTACGAATTTCAGGACACGCTCGGTCGAGTTAAGGGACCCACCACCATAAAGTTCGGCGTCGACGCCAAGTTCCATCCCTTCTCGAGCTTCAACGCCGACAATTTTGGTGGGACGTACCAGTATGCTTCACTCTCAGCTTACGAAGCCGCGCAACCGTTACTGTTCACCTTGAACGCCGGCAATCCGCTGGTTGTTTCCGAGCAGGATGATTACGCCTGGTTCCTCCAAACCGAAAGGCAGTTCCGACGCCTAACGCTGTTTGCCGGCATCCGACACGAATTCCAATCGCATCTGGACCGCCACGCAAACCTGGCTCCAAGGCTAGCGGCGGCGTGGGCTCTGGACCGGGACCGGAAAACGATCCTGCGAGTTGGCGCGGGAGTGTTCTATGACCGGCGGCCGCCGATCATCCTCCAGCAAGTGGTCCGCTTCAACGGAATCAACGAACTTCAGTACGTCATCGAAAATCCGCCGCTTCCGGTGGTAAATCCTGCGCAGCTTGTGCCTCCGCAAATGACCACCGTGTATCAGATTGACCCAACGATGACGCTTCCGCGCACCTATCAGGCGAGCGCCACATTGGAACGGCAGCTAGGAGGCGGATTTGTTGCCACGGCGGACTACACTTTCGAGCGCGGCAACCACCTGCTGCGGACTAGAAATATCAATGCGCCGATGCCGGTCACGTTGGTCAGGCCCGATCCTGAGCGGGGGAATGTGGACCAGATCGAGTCCTCGGCTTCGTCACTCGGAAATATCCTTAACATTACGCTGAAAAGTCGAGCCAATAAGCGGTATCAACTCTTCGCTCAGTACACGCTGTCTTCTCTCTTCGACGATACGGACGCCGAATTTGGTCCCCCTCCGCCCGGCGGAGCACCGCCAGGAACCGGAGTCGGCAACAACCTCTTTGCCCTTCCGGTCAACAATTACGATCTACACCCGGAATGGGGACCAGCCAACAATGACATTCGACACCGCTTCGGCGTTGCGGCCACGGTGCAACTCCCCCGGAAGTTTAGTTTGGGAACCCTGACATCCATTCACTCCGGCCTGCCCTACAACATTACGACGGGCGAGGACAATAATCAGGACACCGACCCGAACGACCGGCCGCCGGGGGTCACGCGCAACACGGGCCGGGGCGGCGGATACTTCTCCATCGATCTGCATTTCGGAAGGACCTTTGGTTTCGAACACCGGGGACGTTCCTTCCAGTGCGAAGTTGCGGCTGATTCGTTCAACGTGTTAAACCATTTCAATCCGAGCAGCTACGTCGGGGTCATTACTTCCCCGTTATTTGGACAACCGAACGCTGCGTACAACGGGCGGCAAATGCAGTTTTCTCTACACGTCCATTTTTGAGGACCACTTCAGGAGGACTAATCCCCGCAACATGGGGAGCTAGAAGCGAGATGAAGATGTCTTCTGGAAAAGTTCGGAGCCTGGGCGGTCTTGACTGGCTGAACTTCTTTCTAGCCGACGTGCAGACAGGGATCGGACCTTTCATTGCCATTTACCTTACGGCGACGCGCCACTGGGACCCAGCGCGGGTGGGAATCGTCATCTCGGTTGCAGGCATAGCGACTGTTGCCGCGCAGGCTCCCATCGGAGCTTTGATTGACGCATTGCCCTACAAACGTGGGCTGGTGGCTCTCGGCTCGGCTGTTGTGGGGATCGGCTGTTTGGCCACCGTCTACGTCCAAGGAATGGTTCCCGAGATCGGTGCCCAGACGCTCATCGGTTTAGCAGCCGCGATTTTTCCTACGGCAGTTGCTGCCATCAGCCTGGGTGTGGTGGGCAAGGCACAGTTGCCACGGCGCGTCGCAAGGAACGAGGGTTTCAGTCATGCCGGCAATGTCCTGTTTGCCGTGTTCTGCGGATGGATAGGAACGGTGGTGGGCCAATCGTGGATTTTCTACGTTTCCGCACTTGCGGCGATCGGCTCGATAGCTACTGTGCTGCTCATTCGGGAACAAGACATCGACCACGCAATGGCGCGCGGAGACGGCGTGAAAGAGCATCGAACTTCGGCGCTGGACCTGCCGCCGCATGGCTTTTCGGCAGGAAAGTCTGGCAGCACTTTAGTTTGGGAGCGGCCAAGTACCTGGCGAGAACTCGCGGGCGACAAGCGTATCCTGATTTTCGCCGCCTCGGTGGTGATCTTTCACTTTGCCAACGCTGCAATGCTGCCCTTGGTGGGCGAACTGCTTTCGCGCGGGAAAGCCCACGAGTCCTCGCTGTACATGGCGGCCTGCATCGTTATTGCACAGGCCGTGATGGTCCCTGTCGCCTTGATTACAGGAAAAGTCACTGACAGCCGGGGTCGCAAGTTACCGTTTCAAATCGGATTTGCCGTTCTTGTCGTGAGGGGCATTCTCTATACTCTGGGACGGAAACCGTACTATCTCATCGCCGTGCAAGCTTTGGACGGGGTGGGTGCGGCGATCTTCGGAGTGTTGTGGGTCCTTATAGCGGCCGACCTCGCCAAGGGGACAGGAAGATTCAACCTGTTGCAAGGAGCCATCCAAGCGTGCCTCGGGCTGGGTGCGTTCCTGAGCAATTTTCTCGCAGGCCTGGTCGTAAAGAACCTTGGTTACAACGCAGGATTTTTCATGCTGAGTCTGATTGCCTGCGTGGGTTTGGTCGTATTTTCGCTGAAAATGCCGGAGACGAGCGCTTCGGGGTCCACCGCTTCCGATCAGAGAGCGGGGAGCTGGCAGGGCCGGAGGCAAGAATTGATAGGCGACATTCCAGTTTCCGACTAACAGCTTGGTGTTCTGCTACTGCAACCGGACTAAACGCTGTACACTGTTGTTACTGGTGCAAAATGAGGGGCTTTCTGCAACGGCGATTGCAACTCCAACTTTTGTTCATTCTACTCGCCGCCCTGTCGGTTGTGGCGGTGGGCAGCTTGCTCATCTGGGACTCCATCCAGGGTGCTGAGACCGCGATTCTCGCCGATACGCATCGAGAACTGAGATCCGCAACCGGCGAACTTGGCCAGCAGTATGCCGCTAGAGTCGCCGCTGACGCGACATGGTTAGCTTCGCCTGCGTCCGCCAAAAATGCGGCGCTCCGAGCGATCTCGGAAGCGGTGCTCCGCTCGCATCCTGGCGTTGAGGGTGGGTACTTCCAGGGTTCTGTTTTCCTTGGCTACTCCTTCCCCACCCACGATAACCCTGCCGCGAAAACCGATGTGCCCGAAGCAGAGAAAGAAGCAATTGAAAGCGTCGTCGCCCACAGTCAAACTGCCGGCGCTGCCGACCGTGTTCTGCGTGGAGGTGATTACCTGGTAGTCATTCAGGCCCAGGCCATACCTAACGCCGATTCAGTCGCATGGTCTATGAAGCGACTTACGCGGGGGCGCGGAGGGGTTTATCGCAGCTTGCTCCTGCTGGCCTTTGTCCTGGCCGCTCTATTAGGGATTGGTGCAACTCTGACGTTGGGAATCGGGCTGAGGCGGGGAGTGGCGGAAATCCAAGCCGGGCTCAGGGCGCTTGAAGCCGACTTTGGCCACCGGCTCCCGGAGCGCAGCGATGAGCTGGGCGCGATAAGCCGCGCGATTAATCAAATGGCTAGCGTCCGGCGCAAGTTGGAGACGGACCTCCGCCGGGAAGATCGCTTGCGAGCGGTGGGCCGGATGGTAGCTGGCGTCGCCCACGAAATCCGCAATCCGCTGAACGGCATCCGCCTTTCGATGCAGTCACTCGAACGAAGGCTCAAGGATCACAGCGTCCGTCACCAGGATCTGGAACTCGTCATCGAAGAAGTGGACCGCATGGAAGCGCTGCTCAGCGACCTGCTGCCCTTTCAGCAGCGCAGCCTCAGCCCAATCGCCCAGCAGCCGCTGCTGCCCGTGATTGAACGTTGCACTCACCTGGTCGAACCGCAAGCGAAAGATGCTCACGCCTGTATTCGCCTGACAGTTCCTGATCCAGAATTACGCGCCAGATTTGACTCTCGCGCCCTCATGCAGGTGCTGACAAACTTGCTCTTAAACGCGATAGAGGCAAGCCCTTCTGAGGCTGTGATTGATCTCAAGGTCGAGAGGAATGGAGAATTTACTGCCATTGTGGTCCACGACGAAGGGCCGGGGCTCGATGCCGAGCAACGGGAACACTTGTTCGAAGCCTTCTATACGACCAAGGCAGAGGGAACTGGATTGGGGCTAGCCGTATCGCGGGAATTGGTGGAGGCAATGGGCGGTCACCTCATTTACCGGGATGGCCAACTTGGGGCAACCTTTGTTATTCAGCTTTCGACAGGTGAGTCATGAACAATGCCAAAGTGCTGATTGCTGAAGATGATCGTGCGGCCCGAATCTCCCTCGCGAACCTGATGGAGGCCGAGGGGTTTTCTGTGCTTGCAACGGAGAATGGCCAGGAAGCCCTGTCGCAGGTGCTCTCGGAAGAGCCGGCGGTGGCGCTTCTTGATATTCGGATGCCCGGCTTGGATGGCCTGACCGCGCTCAAGAAGGCGCGCGAGGGAGGTTCGGAGAGCGTCTTCATTATCATGACTGCCCACGGCGACAGCAACAAGGCCATCGAAGCGATGAAACTTGGGGCGTTTGACTATGTCACCAAACCGTTGGATTTTCATCTCCTCTTGCCTCAGATCGAACGCGCGATTGAGCATCACAGATTGGTGCGAGAGTTAGCGGCCATGCGGAAGAGTGCACCGACCGAAGCCGTCGCTTCAGGCATAATTGGACATAGCCCTTTGATGCAGCATGTCTATAAGCTCATTGGTCAGGTTGCCGGCTCAGACGTTACGGTGCTGGTCCGAGGGGAATCAGGGACGGGGAAGGAATTGGTAGTCAATGCCATCCACCACAATAGCCATCGCGCGCAGGGGCCGCTCATCAAGGTGAATTGTGCTTCCATTCCCGATACGCTGCTTGAATCGGAGCTCTTCGGTCATGAGAAGGGCGCCTTTACTAATGCCCTCTACCGGCGTATCGGGCGTTTTGAAGAGGCGAACCATGGGACCCTATTCCTCGATGAAATTGGTGATCTCGCTCTTGCGCTGCAGGCCAAACTTTTGCGCGCGATCCAGGAACGCACGATCGAACGATTGGGCAACAACACCCCCATTCAGGTCGATATTCGCCTGGTGACGGCAACTTCTCGCAATCTCGAAGAAGCTGTGAGCCAGGGGAATTTCCGTGAGGACCTCTACTACCGGCTCAACGTGGTCACCGTTACACTGCCTCCCCTCCGCGAACGGCGGCAAGACATTCCCGCTTTAGTGCAGCACTTCCTGAACCGCGGCGGCCGACAACGCTCGATAACGCCCGGTGCGCTCGCGCGGCTCTGTGAACACCACTGGCCGGGCAATGTGCGCGAGCTTGAGAATACGATTGAGCGCGCACTGGTTCTGGCCAAGAACGGCGTCATTACCGAGCCCGAAATCGAGTTACGTCCGCGAGAAACGCCTGCGCTGATTTCCTGGACAGACTCAGTCCCACTCGACCAGGGATGGAAAGGCAGCGTGGAGGCGCTCGAAAAGTCCTTACTAGAGCGTGCCCTGCGGCAGGCGGCAGGCAATAAAGCAAAGGCCGCGGAACTGCTAGGCATACACCGTCGTCTCTTATACGAGAAGATGCGTGAGTACGGATTGGAGACTCCGTAGCCCGTCCAATGAAAGGGAGCTGGGGTGCCTACAAAAGGTTCCCAACGGCTTCAAGACGCCGCAAACTCAACCCCGCACAATTGCACTTTTGCGGAAATGTCCACTTGCGTCCGTGGATCGCCTGAGTGACTGGGCCCCAGAGTTTACATCCTCAGGAATGCCTCGCTAGAAGCACCATAGGTGTCGTGGCGTCTACGTCCCAACCGTGGCATTCCGGTGATTAATGGCGCAACGCGGGATCTGGCCCGAAAAGTCGCCTACCCATCGACAATCACGGAGTTTGGCTCGGTTCCAGCGCGGGATGGGCGTTTTTCATGCCCAATCCGGGCTAAAGTGGTGGGTTGGGCTGTCGCCAGATACTTTTAAACTCTTGGCGACAAGCCAGGAGCGATCCGTGAAGGCGTGGGCCCAACTTCCGTGTGGCTAAACGATCCACGAACTTTGTTTCGTTCCTCGGTCACTAAGGCCGTTGTCGTTACTTAATTGCAGCGCTGATCACTGCCCTTCGCGCGGGGGGTCGCCCTGAGCATGGCTTCGTTCGGTTTCCCTCGACTTTTCTTCTATCGCCCCTTCGCTTTCGGGTGGCGGTCCCCACGGGCATTGAGTGTATGCAAACGCTATGGGACAGCATCCGTTTCTAGTTGGCGCGTTCTGCATATATAATGGCGTGTTCTGCATGGTAAAAAACTGACCAGCGATCTAAAGTAAGACCATGTACAAAGCAAAAGCCTATTCCGCTGCAAGCGCAACATCCGCTATCACCCGAACTACGATCTCGCGGCGCGAGCCCACCGAACAGGACGTACAGATCGAGATTCTCTTCTGCGGAATCTGCCACTCGGATTTACATGCAGTCCGGAACGAGTGGAGCGATTTCATGTCGACGACTTATCCGATCGTGCCGGGTCATGAGATCATTGGACGCGTCACGAAAGTCGGCTCAGCCGTGGCCAAGTTCAAACCCGGCGATCTCGCCGCGGTCGGCTGCCTTGTGGATTCGGATGGTACTTGTCCGGAATGCAGAGCAGGACTGGAGAACTTCTGTCCGAACCTGACCCTTACGTTCGGTATGGCGGACAAGCATCTCGGAGGGGTAACGTATGGCGGGTACTCTGAGAGCATCGTTGTGGACCAGAGATTCGTGCTGCGAGTTCCCTCAAATTTGAATCTGGCGGCTGCTGCGCCTCTGCTCTGCGCGGGAATCACGACGTACTCGCCCATGCGCCGCTGGAATGTCGGGAAAGGCAAGAAGGTTGGTGTCGTCGGACTCGGTGGGTTGGGCCACATGGGAGTGAAGTTCGCGCGCGCGTTCGGAGCCCACGTGGTGGTTTTTACAACTTCTCCCAACAAGAAAGAAGATGCCCTTCGATTAGGCGCGCACGAAGTCGTAATTTCGCGTGATGCCAACGAAATGCAAAAGCACGCCGGTAGCTTCGATTTCGTTCTCGACGCGGTTTCAGCCGATCACGACATCAACGCCTATATCAACCTGCTCGCCCGTGACGGCAATCTTACGATCGTCGGCGCGCCTCCGAAGCCTCTCGGCGTGGTCGCCTTTGCCCTGATCATGCGCAATCGCAACTTTTCCGGCTCGAACATTGGCGGCATCCGCGAAACCCAGGAGATGCTCGATTTCTGCGGTCAACACAACATCACCGCCGATGTGGAAGTTATCCCCATCCAGAAGATCAACGAAGCTTACGAGAGACTGCTCAGGTCCGACGTGAAGTACCGTTTTTCGATCGATATGGCTTCCCTGAAATCTGAGTAACCCGATGAACAAGCACTTTCGCCTGTCCGGCAGCTATTTTCTCAAATTGGAAGACCTGGGAGTCCGTGCCGCGGAGGTCCTGCGCCGGGCAGGACTTCCGCAAAGGTACGCGGACCAACCTCGCGTGCTCCTCAACACGCAGGAATGGTTTGCCTTCTGGCGGGCGATTGGCGAAGTCAGCAGCAATCCGGCGATCGGTCTCGCGCTGGGCACCGAAAACAAGACCGAGCGGTTTTCCCCCATGGGTCTCGCCGCCCTCTCGACGGAGAGCTTCGGCGCGGCCATCAATCAAATGGCTCGCTATAAGCAGCTCACCTGTCCGGAAGAGATCGCGCAGGAAAAGGACGAGGAGGAGTGGAGCATCCAGTTCCGATGGCTTCTCGCGGAGGAGGTGGAGCCGCCGATTCTTATCGATTGCTGCTTCGCTTGGCTGATCTCGACCGCTCGTGTCGGTACAGGTGTGCGCCTGTCGCCGCTCCGTATGGAGTTGGTTCAACCGCGGCCGCACGCGAAGACCATGGAACGTCATTTTGGATGCCCCGTCGTCTGCGGAGGACATCGCAACGCTCTCGTTTTTCAGGCGGCCGACGCCCAGCGCCGGTTCGTTACTCGCAATGCCGAGCTGCTGGCGCTGCTGGCACCGCAGTTTGAGGAAGAGCTAAAGCGGGAGAACGCAGACGAAAAGTTTGCCGAGCGAGTGCGATCGGCAATACAGCAAAAACTGACCGGGCGACGTCCGACCATCGAGGACATCGCCGATGCGCTCCATATCAGCTCTCGTACTTTGCAGAGGCGTTTGCAGGACGATGGCTCCAATTTCCAGCGCGTCCTGGAAGAATCTCGTCACCAACTCGCCCGGCATTACCTCAATAATTCCGCTCTCGAGTTGAACGAAGCTGCCTACCTTCTCGGCTACGAGGACGGAAACTCCTTCGTTCGCGCTTTCCGGACGTGGGAAGGGGTTCCACCCGGTACGTGGCGTGAACAACAGCGCGCGAGGGCAGGATCATGAATAGCAAACGACCTTACATCATCTGTCACATGGCTTCGTCCGTTGATGGCAAGATCGATGGCTCGTCGCTGCGGAGCGTGATGCGACCAGGAGAGTACGAAGCGCTCCACTCAAAGCTCGGCGGCGACGCCTGGATATGCGGTCGCACGACGATGCAGCAGCACTTTGCTGAAAATGAACCGTTTGTATCCGCAACGAACACACCGGCGGGACCTCAGCCGCCCTTCGTCGCACGGCGGTCAGAGTCGTACGCGATTTCCGTCGATACCCATGGAAAGCTCCGCTGGTCAAGCCATGACCTCGATGGCGATCACCTCATTTGTATTGTGAGTGGGAGTGCCCCGTCGGATTACCTGGACATGCTACGCGAGCAGAAGATTTCGTATGTAGTGTCCGGAAGTTCATCCGTCGATCTGGCGCAAGCTGTAAAGCTGCTAAGCGAGCACTTCGGTATCCGAACGCTGCTGCTGGAAGGAGGCGGCCACATCAATGGTGGCTTTCTTGAAGCTGGCTTAGTGGATGAGGTGAGCCTGTTGCTGCTCCCGGGTATCGATGGACGCCATAACATCCCGGCCGTCTTCGACGGTGTTACTGATTTGCAGCACACCGCCGTTCCTCTCAAACTGAAATCCGTCGAGCGGCGTGAGGGCGATGCTCTTTGGATTCGCTACGAAGTACTCCGTGCTTAAACATTGGGCGCACGGCATTTAAGGAGCAATCATGCAGAAACGCAAACTAGGAAAGCGCAATCTCGAAGTCTCGGCCATTGGCCTCGGTTGTATGGGGCTGAGCTTTGGTTATGGGCCCGCAACGGAGAGGCAACCAGCGATCACGCTCATCTGGACAGCATTCGATCGCGGTGTGACATTTTTTGACACGGCCGAGGCGTACGGTCCGTTTGCCAATGAGGAGTTGGTGGGCGAGGCTGTTGAGCCCTTTCGCAGGCAAGTGGTGATCGCGACCAAGTTCGGCTTCCAGGATGGAGATTCGCACAAAGGATTGGACAGTCGTCCGGAGCGCATCAGAGAAGTCGCCGACGCTGCGCTGAAACGGCTCAGGACGGATGTCATCGATCTCTTTTACCAGCACCGCGTCGATCCGAAGGTGCCGATCGAGGACGTTGCCGGCACTGTGAAGGATCTCATCCAGCAGGGTAAAGTGAAGCACTTCGGTCTCTCGGAGGCCGGTGTCGAGGCCATCCGACGCGCGCACTCCGTTCAACCGGTGACTGCTCTGCAGAGCGAGTACTCACTCTGGTGGCGAGAGCCGGAGCACGAGCTTCTGCCGACGCTTGAGGAACTCGGGATCGGCTTTGTCCCGTTCAGTCCGTTGGGAAAGGGCTTCCTCACCGGTGCAATTAACGAGAGCACCAAGTTCGATAGCACCGATTTCCGCAATATCGTTCCCCGATTCAACGAGGAGAACCGCAAAGCGAACCAGGCTCTGGTGGATGTGCTCGGCGAGATCGCGGCACAAAAGAAGGCCACATCGGCGCAGATCGCGATTGCCTGGTTGCTTGTTCAAAAGCCGTGGATCGTTCCAATTCCCGGCACCACAAAGCTGCATCGGCTGGAGGAGAATCTGGGCGCAGCAAACGTCGAACTGTCCGGGAGCGATCTCGGCGACATCACTGCAACTGTTTCGAAGATCGCAGTGCAAGGTGATCGATACCCGGCGCATTTGCAGCAGCGGGTCAATCGCTGACCCGGGGGCTCCTGGGCCGTGCCTCATCATTAAATCTTTTCGGAATTCCGAGGACCCCGATATGGCACCAAACGAGAGAGCTCAAAAGAATCACGATGAACTGTTTCCAGGTCACGTTTCCACTCTGGCGGTCACGGACCCGGAGCTACTTGAAGTCTTCGACAATTTCGCCTTTGATGAAGTGCTCAGTCACGGCAGTCTCGATGCCCGGACGCGCCTGATGGTGCAACTCGCATCAATGATCGCCTCGCAGTCCCTTCGCGAGTATCGCGTGATGACCAAACCGGCGCTCACGGTCGGCGTCACGCCGATCGAAATCAAGGAAATCGTCTATCAGGCTGTCCCGTACGTCGGCATGGCCAAAGTGTTCGACTTCCTCCTCGCAACCAACGAAGCCCTGAAGGAAAACGGAGTCGAGCTTCCGCTACCGGGCCAGTCTACGACCACGCCGGAAGACCGCGCCGAAAAGGGTCTTGCAGTCCAGAAGCAAATCATCGGAGACAGTGTTGTCGAGAAGCTTTATGCAACCGCGCCTGACGATCAGAAGCATATTCAACGGTTCCTTTCCGCCAACTGCTTCGGGGACTACCTGACGCGTTCAGGTATTGATGTGCCCACGCGAGAACTGCTCACGTTCAGCATGCTGCTATCCCTCGGCGGATGTGACCCGCAGGTCAGGGGCCACGTCGCCGCAAATCTTCACGTGGGCAATAGTCGCGCCAAGCTGATTGATGTCCTCACGCAGTTGCTGCCCTTCATCGGCTATCCGCGCACGCTGAATGGGTTGCGCGCCGTAGACGAGGTCACTCTGTCCGAATCGAGAAGTTCGTAAGGAGAGGAAATGCAAGAGTCCCGAAAGACAGTGCTGGTCGTTGGCTCAACTGGCAGTATCGGACACCTCGTGGTGGAAGAAGCAGTCCGGCAGGGGTACGCCGTCCGCGCTTTAGTGCGTACACCGACTAAGGCTCGCCGATTTCCTGCTCAAGTGGAAGTGACCTCTGGCGACGTTACCCGCCCGGAAACGCTAAATGCCGCAGTAGACGGTGTGGATGCCATCGTTTTCACCTTGGGTTCGGACGGCAAAGGTAAGGTTGGAGCTGAGAATGTCGATTACGGCGGCGTGCGTAACATCCTGCGCGCGCTCGGCTCACAGAAGCCCCGCATCGCATTGATGACCGCGATCGGTGTCACGAATCGCGAAGGCTCCTACAATCGCTCCACCGAGGCCCACGACTGGAAACGACGCTCAGAAAGGCTGGTGCGTGCCAGCGGCCTGCCCTATACCATCGTGCGCCCAGGCTGGTTCGACTATAACGGCCCAAACGAACACAAGCTGATCTTTCTTCAAGGTGATCGGCGGCAGGCTGGCGACCCGAGCGATGGAGTCATTTCTCGCCGCCAGATTGCCGAGGTTTTGGTTCACAGCCTTCGCTCTGAAAGCGCTCTGCGCAAGTCGTTCGAGCTGATCGTCACGACGGGGACGGCGCAGGAGAACCTTGACGCATTGTTCGCTGCGCTCGAGGCGGATGCGCCTGGCTCGCTTGATGCCGTGAAGGATACGGCGAACATGCCTCTTGAAGACGAACCGCAGCGTGTCTGTGACGACCTTAATTCGGTCCGCATGGACTGACCTGGGGCGCAACTTGAAAGATGTACGCATTGCGAAGCCATATCGATCCCGCGAATAGAGCGGCTCTGTTCCAGGGTTTATCACTTCAGTCAGCTCGATCTGTGGCCACGGTACGGCGGCTCTGCTTGCATGCTTAGTGTGCATCCATAATGCCTGGGAATCCGTGACCACCACCTCTTTGTTAAGAGAAGGTGCCAATAATGGCTGCTGCCGCCAATTCCAGTACCGCGAGAACGGCTTGTGATGCATCCACTCCCGAACGCGCTACTTGGAAATTGTTCCGGACGACCTCAGCGGGGCGACGACTTTTCCGGGGCCACCGTTCACCCGCGATCAATGGCGTAGTGTTTAGTAATGCCGATTCCCGTTGATAAGCTCACCTCCCACCGGTGATTTTCAAGTGCTTGATGGCCGCGCGAGCGGATTAGGAATGAAAAGTCGCCTTCCCGTTTTTTAAGTGCCGTTTAGTTTGCAAGGCGGTGCCCTCATCATTGAAATGCAATCCATTACTCCTCCGAGGCTCCCTTCGGGAACACGGACGCCGTTCGAGGAAATTGGCCCGTCGGATTTCTCCGATTCGCCAGACTGTTGCTGCCCGAAGGGTGAGAATCGGGCCCTGGTTCTGTACACGATTCAGCGCTCCCGGGGGGAGGAGATGCCTGAACGCATTGACAAATTCCAAGAACCCAACAGAGGTCCTGGCCCAATAATCCTCGCTAACTCGTAATAGACCCTTCTTAGGTGCTGTCCACTGGAGACTCTTCGGGCGCCTGTCGCCAATCTAGCCAACCCATTTCCCAACAAACAACCAGTCGGCGCGGGCGAGAGAAAGAACGCGCACGTGCCACGACAAGGAGGTCTTATGTTCGTTGAACTCATGCCACTGCTTGCGGGCCGCACGGTCTTGATCACCGTGGCCCGCGAAGACGAAAAGACGGTCCGGGTGTGCGTCATCCCCAAGAAGGTCAAGGAGGATGACCACCCGGCGCTAACTACCCCGTTGAGTTACACCGGCATACCGGAGGAACTCGACGCAGAATTGGGAAAGCACCTGGCGAGTTACGTCGAGTGTCACACCCAACTCGGCAGCACCCTGGCTCAGGCCAAGGCTGAAATGGAGGCCGCGGCCAAAGCTGCCCAGGAGGAAGCCCGCAAGAAGGCGGCGGAGCGCAACAAGAAATCCGCTGACAAGGCGCCGGTTCCAGCCAGCA